>Ga0114898_1000632_pt1 | contig 25285 bp, 16 predicted proteins | sample Malvired_Geostar_FD_83496 | JGI IMG/M metagenome (GOLD analysis project Ga0114898, IMG submission 83496) | Marine viral communities from the Global Malaspina Expedition - Malaspina viral metaG DeepMed_Geostar | ecosystem: Environmental > Aquatic > Marine > Oceanic | place: Mediterranean Sea... | reverse complement strand
TCGTATTACCCAGATCTACGAAGGCACCAACGGCATCCAGGCGCTGGACCTGGTCGGACGCAAGATTGTCGGCAGCGGCGGCACCATGTATCAGGCGTTCGTCGATGAGATCCGCGCGTTCGTCGCCAGTGCCGGTGCGGATCTGCGCGAGTTCACCGAGCCCCTCAAGGCTGCGCTGGACAATCTGGACGAGCTGACCGCCTGGGTGATCGATCAGGCCAAGACCAATCCGAACGAGATCGGCGCCGCTTCGGTCGAGTACCTGCACGTGTTCGGCTACACCGCGTACGCCTACATGTGGGCGCGGATGGCGGCGGTTGCACTGGCCAAGCAGGGCGAGGGCGATTTCTATCAGAGCAAGCTGGGCACGGCGCGCTTCTACTTCGCCCGGCTGTTGCCACGCATCCACTCGCTGACTGCCTCGGTCAAAGCAGGAAGCGATTCGCTGTACCTGCTCGAAGCGGCACAATTCTGAGTGGAGAGGCTTAATCTAAGGGCAATTTGAAATTATTTGGCCATGACGTGGAACGATTAAGCCGCCCCTTCTGTCATAAAACTCGCGCCATGTAAGCCTGGACTTACAGGATTGCGTCAAGGATGACGCGATGTAGGAAAAGGCTTACAGGGCGTGATGCAAAATGGCTACTACTGGCTCACGAGGCCCGGCGGTACTCTACTGCATAGGGACGTTGCGCAAGGAAAGCGCGGATCAACAACACGGACCAACAAGGAGCGGTGCCAGGACGGCACGCGATCATGGATGTCAGGATTCAGTCTGCAGAGCCCCGCTTCGGCGGGGTTTTTCTTTTCCGCGCCGCCGTGGCTTAGCCACGGTGCTATGGGCAAAGCGCGCGAGCCCTCTTTTGGGGTGAGGCTTAACCTGCCCCTTCGGCGCTTTCAGCCGGGCAGGCACACGCCTGTTCCAGCCAGCCCGCAATAACCCCCCGGATTCTTGGCCAGATATTGCTGGTGGTATGCCTCTGCATAGAAAAAAGCTGGAGCGTCGGTAATTTCCGTGGTGATCGCGGGATAGCCGGCCGCGCTGAGGCCGCGCTGGAATCGCTCGCAACTGGCCTCCGCTGCACCCCGCTGGCGCTCGTCCATGCAAAAGATCGCGGATCGGTACTGGCTGCCGACATCGTTGCCCTGACGCATCCCCTGGGTGGGGTTGTGCGATTCCCAGAAGACCCGCAGCAGTGTTTCGTAATCGATGATCTGTGGATCGAACACTACCAGCACGGCTTCGGTATGGCCGGTCAGGCCGGAACAGACTTCTTCGTAAGTCGGATTGGGCGTCGGGCCGCCAGCGTAACCGACGGCCGTCGTCCAGACGCCAGGCAGTTCCCAGAACCTCCGCTCCGCCCCCCAGAAACAGCCCATCGCGAAAACAGCCTGCTCGAGGCCTTGGGGAAAGGGCGGTTGCAGCGGGTGCCCGTTGACATAGTGTGCAGCGGGAACCGGCATCGGTGTCGAACGGCCAGGCAACGCCTGCTCGGCTGTCGGCAATGTCTGTTTGTTGAGCAGAATCTGCGAACGTAGGGACATGCGGGCCTCGGTCAGAGCGTGAGCTGGACTTGTAGGCTACAAAAGGCCGGGCGGCAGCGAAAGCGTCGCGCGTCGCCTGGCATGCTCAGGCATTGTGGGGATAACGCTGCAGCGCCTCGTGCAGCGAGCTGCTGGAGATCGGTCTGTCGAACAGGTAGCCCTGGCCGATGTCGCAGCGATGCTGGCGCAGGAACCTTAGCTGTTCGGCGGTTTCGATGCCTTCGGCGACGACTTTCAGATTCAGCTTGCGTGCCATGGCGATCACTGCCGAAGTGATCTCGACGTCATCCTGGTTGCCCGGGATGTCCTTGATGAAGCTTCGGTCGATCTTGATGACGTCGATGGGAAACTTCTTCAGGTAGCTGAGCGAGGAATACCCTGTGCCGAAATCATCCATCGCCAAGGTGAGCCCCAGCGCCTTCAGGCCGAGCAGCTGCTGGCGGGTTTCCTCGGTGGCATCGAGCAGCAGGCTCTCGGTCAGTTCCAGCTCCAGCTGAGCAGGTGGCAGTTGCTCTTCGAGCAGTATTGTCGCGATCGAACCGAGCAGGTCGGGATCGGAGAACTGCTTGGGTGACAGGTTGATCGCCACTTGCGGGGCGCCAAACCCCAGTGCCGACAGCCGGACACCCATGCGGCACGCTTCGCGCGCCACCCATTTGCCAATGGGGATAATCAGGCCGGTTTCTTCCGCAACGCTGATGAACTGATCCGGGCTGATCATGCCCTTTTCCGGGTGGTTCCAGCGCAGTAGTGCCTCCAGGCCCTGCAGTCGACCGCTGCGCAGGCAGAGCTTGGGTTGATAGAACACCTCCAGCTCGTTCTGTATGAGCGCGCGGCGCAGGTTGTTCTCGACGAACAGTTTGTAGTTGGCCTCGGCGTGCAGCGCCTCGGTAAACACCTGTACCTGATTCTTGCCGTTGGCCTTGGCTTTGTGCAGTGCCTGCCCGGCATGCTTCATCAGCGTCTCGGGATCGCGGCCATGTTCGGGCGAACAGGCGAGACCGAGCGAGCCACTGACGCTGATCAGCTGTTTGTCGACGAACAGTGGCTTGTCGAGGATGTGCAAGACCTGGTCGGCAAGGCGAATCCCCTCCTCGAGCTCCATTTCATCGAACATCAGGGCGAACTCGTTGCTGGCGAAGCGCGCTAGTACGCTCTGCTGGCTCAATCCGTTGCGCAGGCGGCGGGCGAGGCTGGCGAGCAACTTGTCGCCGGTCTGGTGGCCAAGGCTGTCGTTGATCCGCTTGAAGTTGTCGATATCGACGAGCAGCAGGCAGAGCCGCGGCTCGGCGCCGGCTGCGAAGCGTTCTTCGAGGCTGCGGATGAAATAGGGTCGATTGCCGAGGCTGGTGAGATTGTCGGTGTAGGCCAGGCGCTCGATGTGCTGGTGCGCCAGCTTGCTACGGGTGATGTCTTCGTAGATGCCGATGTAGTGGGTGAGAATGCCGTCCTCGTTGAAGACCTTGGAGATCGACAGCTGGCCCCAGTATGGCTCGAGGTTCTTGCGTCGCGAGCGGAACTCGCCTTGCCAGCTGTTGCTGTGCGCCAGTGCCGATGACGTGGCGAACAGCAGCTCGCTGAGATTTTCCAGCGCTTTGAGGTCTGCCAGACGCTGACCGCGAACCTCGGACTCGGTGAACTGGCTGATGGTCGTGAAGGCCGGATTGACGTACTCCACCCGTCCTTCGCGGTCGACCAGGATGAACGCGCTGGCACTCTGCTCGACGGCACGCTGGAACAGGCCGAGCATATGGGTGGCACTGAGTCGCTGCTGGTTGGCCAGTACTTGGGCGTACTGATCGGCCAGCTCGCCGGCGAACGCAATTTCGTCGGCTTGCCAGGTTCGCGGATTGCCATCGTGTTGCAGGCTCAGCACGCCAACCACCTCGCCGCCGACTCGGATGCTGGCGTCGAGTATCGACTGGGTACCCAGGGGCGCGTAGAGCTGTCCGCCGAGTTCGCTGGTTCGATGATCCTGCAGCACGTCCCGTGCATCCACTGCGCGACCGCTCTGCAGCGCCTGCAAGTAGCGGGGAAAAGGCGCCAACTCGAGTGGCGCGAGGGTTTCATAGCTATCGCTGGTGCGTGCGTAGCAGGCGATCGGCTCCAGGCGCGTTCCGCTCAGATGCCAGATCGCGGCACGGTTGAGCTCGTAGACTTCGCAGGCCGCCTGGGTGATCAGCTGCGCCGCTTCGAGTTGTGGGTTGGCCGAGCCGTAGCGGTGCCTGGCCAGCCGGACGATGAGGCTCTGCTGGGTGCGTGAGCGCAGCATGTGCTCGACATGCTCGTCCTGGGCCTGCTCATGCTCCTGCAGTGCCATGCGCAAGCGGGCGTTCTGCGTTCTCAGGTCATGATCCGATTCGGGGTGCCGGCCGGCCAACAGGTATCCCCTGAGTAGCTCGCGACCGTATTGCTGGCAAACTTCGCCGAGTTCGGTGATATCCAGGACCCCGTCAGGCGTGTGCAGCCTGTAGCCGACCTGATAGTGATTGCGCCCGGCCAGCTGCTGCTGGATGTCTTCGTGCAGCTGGTGGCGAGTGCTGGGCTCCATGAGACTGGCGTAGGGCGAGTCGACTAGCGAGCAGAGATCGCCGGCGCTGACTCCGAATGCACGCTCGCAGGTCGGATCGAGAAACAGCAGTGTCCAGCTCGGCTCGTTCAAACGCTCGAAGCGCAGCATGCCGAGCCGTGATGGCACTGGCAACTGCGTCACAACCTCGGTCGCCAGTCGGCTGGCGGCATCGGTATGTATTTTCATCGAGCGGCTGGCTTCCAGTATGCTCCACGGAGTTGGGCTGGCCTGGGCTCCAGGTGCCGTTCCAGCGAAGGACGATGGCTAAATAATATTAATTCCGGGCAAGGGTGCATCATGCGACAGGGACTGACAAGTCGGCTTGCGAAGTTAGTGATGGTCTCGCTTTTCTGTACCTTCGGGATACCCCTTCAGGCTGCTGAACCGGTGGAGTTCGCGTCTGACGAATCGGCCAACTATCTGGCCGAACTGCGCCGGCTGTATCTGACCGGCAGCGACCGCCAGGCCTTGCTGGCACACAGCAACGGGCTGCTCGGCACCTACGCCTTGCGTGCCGGTTTCCAGATCGGTCAGCCCAACCCCCAGGATGTGCTCTACGAGCTGAGCGTGGCGACGCCCGGCGAACTCCGCATTCGCGAAGAGGTGCGTGGCAGTAACGGCGGCGTAGCGGTACGCAACCGCAGCCTTTCGGTATTCGGGCTCGACCCCTATCTCCAGTACCAATGTCCGGCGCAGGGCTTCAGCTGCGCGATCAACAGTCCGGTCGATGGTTTGCCGCTGGTGGTGATCCAGCGTGACCCGGCGGGTGCCGAGGAGCTTGCCAAGGCGCTGTCCTATCTGATTCGAAACCTGCAGAAGGGGTGAATCCGACGCTGCAGATTGTTCGACCGTCGGGCTGAGTCGTAGACGGCTCCGGTAAAGAAAAACGCCGCATCCTCGAAGAGAATGCGGCGTTTTTCTTCAGCCCGAGCGGTTACAGCAGCAGCGTGCGGATGTCCGCCAGCAGTTCGGACAGGCGCTTGGTGAAGCGCGCCGCCGCGGCGCCGTTGATCACCCGGTGGTCGTAGGACAGCGACAGCGGCAGCATCAGGCGCGGCTGGAAGGCCTTGCCGTCCCACACCGGCTGCATGGTGGCCTTGCTGACGCCGAGGATCGCCACCTCAGGCGCATTGACGATCGGCGTGAAACCGGTGCCGCCGATGTGGCCGAGGCTGGAGATGGTGAAGCAGGCGCCCTGCATGGCGTCCGGCGAGAGCTTCTTGTTGCGGGCCTTGTCCGCCAGTTCGGCAGCTTCGCCAGCCAGTTGCAGCAGGCTCTTCTTGTCCACGTCGCGGATGACCGGGACCATCAGGCCGTCCGGCGTGTCCACGGCGAAGCCGATGTGCACGTACTTCTTGCGGATCAGCGCCTTGCCGCTCGGCGCCAACGAACTGTTGAAGTCCGGCAGCTCCTTGAGCAGATGCGCGCAGGCCTTGAGCAATAGCGGTAGCACGGTGAGCTTGACGCCGGCCTTCTCGGCCACCGCCTTCTGCGCCACGCGGAAGGCCTCCAGCTCGGTGATGTCGGCCGACTCGAACTGGGTCACGTGCGGCACGTTAAGCCAGCTGCGATGCAGGTTGGCGGCGCCGATCTGCATCAGTCGCGACATCGCGACTTCCTCGACCTCGCCGAACTTGCTGAAGTCCACCGCCGGGATCGGCGGAATGCCGGCTCCACCGGCCGCGGCCGCGGTCGGTTCGGTCTTGCCCTGCTGCAGCATGGTCTTCACATACTGCTGCACGTCTTCCTTGAGGATGCGTCCCTTCGGACCGCTGCCGGCGACCGCGCTCAACTCGACGCCGAACTCACGGGCCAACTGGCGCACGGCCGGGCCGGCATGCACCTTCGCGCCGTCGCGGCTCGGTGCGCCGACCGCCTGTGGAGCCTCGCTCTGCGCGCTCGGTGCCGGCTTGCGGTCGGCTTGTTCCGGGCTTGCGGCCTTGGCCGGTTCGGCGGGGCTCGGTGCTGGCGTCGACTCGGCCTGCTCGGCCGGTGCCGCGCCCTGGACCTTGAGGGTCAGGATCAGATCACCGGTGCCGACCTCGTCGTTCAGCTTGATCGCCAGGCTCTCTACCACGCCGGCCACTGGAGACGGAATCTCCATGCTGGCCTTGTCCGATTCCAGGGTGATCAGCGACTGCTCGGCCTGTACCGAATCACCCGCCTTGACCATGATCTCGATGACGTTGGCCTTGCCGGCCGAGCCGATATCCGGCACGCGGATCTCCTGGCTCTGTTCGGCGCCAGCGGCGGCCGGTGCTTCGCTGGCCGATGGGGCTTCGGTGGCTTCGGCTTCATCGGGCGCCTGGCTCGGTTGCGCGGCCTCCGCGGCAGGCGCCGCGGGTGCTTCGGCAGCGGCTTCGCCACCTTCGCTTTCCAGCTCCAGCAGTTCGTCGCCTTCTTTCAGGCGGTCGCCCAGCTTCACCTTGAGGGCCTTGATGACGCCGGCCTTGGGCGCGGGAATCTCCATGCTGGCCTTGTCCGACTCCAGCGTCAGCAGGCTCTGTTCGGCTTCGATGCGGTCGCCGACCTTGACGAACAGCTCGATCACTTGACCTTCGCCGCTGCCGATGTCGGGTACGCGAATCAGTTCACTCATGGCTTCGCTCCTCAGCAGTCCAGCGGGTTGGGTTTGTCGGTATCGATGCCGAACTTGACGATGGCCTCGGCCAGCACCTTGGCTTCCATCTCCCCACGTGCGACCAGCTGCTCCAGCGCGGCCAGCACGACCCAGTTGCGATCCACTTCGAAGTGATGACGCAGCTTCTTGCGGCTATCGCTGCGGCCGAAACCATCGGTGCCCAGCACGCGGTATTCGCGGCTCGGTACCCACTGGCGGATCTGGTCGGCGAACAGCTTCATGTAGTCGGTGGAGGCCACTACCGGGCCCTTGCGGCCGGCCAGGCACTGTTCGACGTAGGACTGCTGCGGCTTCTCGTGCGGGTGCAGGAGGTTCCAACGATCCACCGCAAGGCCGTCGCGGCGCAGTTCGTTGAAGCTCGGCACGCTCCAGACGTCAGCGGCGACGCCGTAGTCTTCGCGGAGGATCTTCGCCGCCTCGCGCACTTCGCGCAGGATGGTGCCGGAACCAAGCAGCTGGACGTGATGCGCGGCGTCCATCTTGTCTTCTTCGAGCAGGTACATGCCCTTGATGATGCCTTCTTCCACACCCTCCGGCATCGCCGGCTGCTGGTAGGCTTCGTTCATCACGGTGATGTAGTAGAAGATGTTCTGCTGCTCTTCGGTCATCTGGCGGATGCCTTCACGGATGATCACCGCCAGCTCGTAGCCATAGGTGGGGTCATAGGTGCGGCAGTTGGGGATGGTTGCGGCGAGGATATGGCTGTGGCCGTCCTCGTGCTGCAGGCCTTCGCCATTGAGCGTGGTACGTCCGGCGGTGCCGCCGATGAGGAAACCGCGTGCACGGCTGTCGCCAGCCGCCCAGGCCAGGTCGCCGATGCGCTGGAAGCCGAACATCGAATAGAACACGTAGAACGGCAGCATCGGCTGGTTGTGGTTGCTGTAGGCAGTTGCCGCGGCAATCCAGCTGGACATGGCGCCGGCCTCGTTGATGCCTTCCTCGAGGATCTGACCCTTCTTGTCCTCGCGGTAGAACATCACCTGATCCTTGTCTACCGGCTGATACAGCTGGCCGACCGAGGAGTAGATGCCGAGCTGGCGGAACATGCCTTCCATACCGAAGGTACGCGCCTCGTCCGGAATGATCGGCACGATGCGCGAGCCCAGATCCTTGTCCTTGACCAGCTGTGCCAGTACGCGGACAAAGGCCATGGTGGTGGAGATCTCGCGATCGCCGGAGCCGTCGAGGATGGCCTTGAGGGTGTCCAGCGGCGGCGTCGGGATGCTGAAGCTCTTGGTGCGGCGCTGCGGCACGAAGCCACCGAGGGCCTCGCGCTTCTGGCGCAGGTACTTGGCCTCGGCGCTGTCCTCCTCGGGTTTGTAGAACGGCAGCTTCTCCAGGTCCTCGTCGCGGATCGGGATGTTGAAGCTGTCGCGGAAGCGCTTGAGGCTCTCGACGTCGACCTTCTTGACGTTATGCGCGATGTTCTGCGCCTGCCCGGAGCCGGTGCCGTAACCCTTGATGGTCTTGGCCAGGATCACGGTGGGCTGGCCCTTGTGGTTCACCGCCTGGTGATAGGCCGCATAAACCTTGTACGGGTCATGGCCGCCGCGATTGAGCTTCCAGATTTCCTCGTCGGAGAGGTCCTCGACCATCTTCAGCAGCTCGGGGCGTGCGCCGAAGAAGTGCTTGCGCACGAAGGCGCCGTCGTTGGCCTTGTAGTTCTGGTGGTCACCGTCGACCACCTCATCCATGCGCGCCTGCAGCAGGCCGGCATCGTCCTTGGCGAACAGTGGGTCCCACAGACGGCCCCAGATGACCTTGTTGACGTTCCAGTTGGCGCCGCGGAAGTTGCCTTCCAGCTCCTGGATGATCTTGCCGTTGCCGCGCACCGGGCCGTCCAGGCGCTGCAGGTTGCAGTTGATGACGAAGATCAGGTTGTCCAGTTTCTCGCGGCCGGCCAGCGAGATGGCACCGAGGGATTCCGGCTCGTCGCACTCGCCGTCGCCGAGGAAGCACCAGACCTTCTGCTTGCCGGCCGGGATGAAGCCGCGGTCTTCCAGGTACTTCATGAAGCGAGCCTGGTAGATCGCCTGGATCGGGCCGAGACCCATGGAGACGGTGGGGAACTGCCAGAAGTCCGGCATCAGCCAGGGGTGCGGATAGGAGGACAGGCCGTTGCCGTCCACTTCGCGGCGGAAGTTGTTCAGCTGCTCTTCGCTGATGCGACCTTCGAGGAAGGCGCGGGCGTAGACGCCAGGGGAGGCGTGGCCCTGGAAGTAGATCAGGTCGCCACCGTGCTCTTCGGTCGGTGCCTGAAAGAAGTAGTTGAAGCCGATGTCGTACAGCGTCGCGCTGGAGGCGAAGGTGGAGATGTGACCGCCGAGGTCCGGGTCCGCCAGGTTGGTGCGCATGACCATGGCCAGCGCATTCCAGCGTACCAGCGAGCGAATGCGGCGTTCCATGAACAGGTCGCCGGGCATGCGTGCTTCGTGGGTGACGGGAATGGTGTTGCGATACGGCGTGGTGATGGCGTAGGGCAGCTGGGTGCCGCTGCGTGTGGCCAGTTCGCCCATCCGGGTCATCAGGTAGTGAGCGCGTTCTTCACCCTCGCGGTCGAGGACGGACTCGAGGGCGTCCAGCCATTCCTGGGTTTCGACGGGATCGAGATCTTGCATGGCTTGCTCCATGGCGGAAAGGCTTCCAGAATCGGTCGCCTGTTCGCTACCGGCTTTGTGGGCCGGTGCGTGTAATGTTCTTGGACGAGTGCCGGGGGTAGGGCCGGGCGCCTGTAGTTTTACTACAAAAATGCGCCGGGATCAGCCCCCTGAAATACTCTTTAGTAGTAAAACTACAGATCAGCGGCACTGGCATTTCCCTGTAATAGGTACTTGCGAGGCTCTGAATCGCGCGGTCCATCGTATTCGCTGCTGTGAAGGAAACCTTCCAATGAGTCTGCCGTCGCTGGTTGCATTGCCGCCCTCACTCCTGCCTTTTGTCAGTCGTGCCGAGGAGTCGTTCCTCGCGGCTGCCGGCAACCTGTCGGAAGCGCTTGCGGCACGATGCCGCGCCTGGCTGACCGAGCATGGTGAGGCGTTCGCCCGGGTCTGTGCGGCGAGCGACTTCGTCAGCGAACAGGTTAGCCGAGATCCACAGATGCTGCTGCAGCTGGCCGAACTGGGCTGGCTGGATCGGTCGCTGGAAGCCGGCGAGCTGCGCGATGCGCTGAGCGAGCTGATTGCAGTCTGTGACAATGAGGACACGCTGGCGTTGACGCTACGGCGCTTCCGTAGCCGCCAGCAGGTGCGCATCATCTGGCGCGACCTGACCCGCCAGGCGGCCCTGGCCGAAACCTGTCGCGATCTCTCCGATCTGGCCGACGCCAGCGTCGATCTGGCCTACCACTGGCTCTACACCCGCCATTGCGAGCAATTCGGCGTGCCCACCGGACGGCGCAGCGGCCAGCCGCAGCACATGGTGATCCTCGGCATGGGCAAGCTGGGCGCCCATGAACTGAACCTGTCCTCCGACATCGACCTGATCTTCGGCTATCCGGAGGGTGGCGAGACCGTCGGCGCCAAGCGCTCGCTGGACAACCAGGAGTTCTTCGTCCGCCTCGGCCAGCGGCTGATCAAGGCATTGGACGCCATCACCGTCGACGGCTTTGCCTTCCGCGTCGACATGCGTCTACGTCCCTACGGCTCGTCCGGACCACTGGTCTACAGCTTCAATGCGCTGGAGCAGTACTACCAGGATCAGGGGCGCGACTGGGAGCGCTACGCCATGATCAAGGCGCGGGTCATCGGCGGCGACCAGCAGGCCGGCAAGGAGCTGCTGGAAATGCTGCGACCCTTTGTCTACCGGCGTTACCTGGACTTCTCCGCCATCGAAGCGCTGCGCACCATGAAGCAGCTGATCCAGCAGGAAGTGCGGCGCAAGGGCATGGCTTCGAACATCAAGCTGGGCGCCGGTGGCATTCGCGAGGTCGAATTCATCGCCCAGGCCTTCCAGCTGATCCACGGAGGGCGCGATCTCAGCCTGCAGCAGCGTCCGTTGCTCGGTGTGCTGGCCACGCTGGAGGGGCAGGGTTATCTGCCGGCCGCGGCAGTGACCGAACTGCGCGAAGGCTATGAGTTCCTGCGCTACACCGAGCATGCGCTGCAGGCCATCGCCGACCGTCAGACGCAGATGCTGCCGGAGAACGAGGCGGACTGTGCGCGGGTGGCGTTCATGCTCGGCTTCGACAGCTGGGCGGTCTTCCACGAGCAGCTGTTGCACTGGCGCGAGCGCATCGACTGGCATTTCCGCCAGGTCATCGCTGACCCGGACGAGGACGAGAATGCCGAGGGCGAGGTGCTGGCCGGCGGCGAATGGCTGCCGCTGTGGGAGCAGGACTGGGACGAGGAGTTCGCCTGCCGCCAGCTGTCCGAGGCCGGTTTCCGTGATGGCCAGGGCGCCTGTCAGCGGCTCGCCGCGTTGCGCAATGCCAGCCAGGTGCGCACCATGCAGCGTCTCGGTCGCGAGCGCCTGGACGCCTTCATTCCACGGTTGCTGGCGCAGATCGTCGAGCAGGACGATCCAGATCTGGTGCTCGAACGTGTACTGCCGCTGGTGGAAGCGGTCGCCCGGCGTTCGGCCTATCTGGTCCTGCTGACGGAGAATCCCGGGGCGCTGCAGCGCTTGCTCGAGCTCTGCGCGGCCAGCCCGTGGATCGCCGAGCAGATTGCACGCTTCCCGCTGTTGCTCGACGAGCTGCTCAACGCCGGTCGTCTGTACAGCCCGCCGCTGGCGCCGGAACTGGCGGCTGAACTGCGCGAACGGCTGATGCGCATTCCCGAGGATGACCTCGAGCAGCAGATGGAGGCACTGCGGCATTTCAAGCTGGCGCATCGGCTGCGGGTCGCCGCTTCGGAGATCGCCGGTACGCTGCCGTTGATGAAGGTCAGCGATTACCTGACCTGGCTGGCGGAGGCGATCCTGCAGGAAGTGTTGACCCTCGCCTGGCGCCACACCGTCGCGCGGCATGGCCAGCCACAGCGCAGCGATGGCACGCTCTGTGATCCGGCGTTCATCATCGTCGGTTACGGCAAGGTTGGTGGCATCGAGCTCGGGCATGGTTCGGATCTGGATCTGGTGTTCATCCACGACGGCGACCCCGCCGCCGAGACCAATGGCGCTAAGTCCATCGACACCGCGCAGTTCTTTACCCGTCTCGGTCAACGCATCATCCATCTGCTCACCACTCAGACTACGTCCGGCCAGCTCTATGAGGTGGACATGCGCCTGCGTCCGTCCGGCGCTTCCGGGCTGCTGGTCAGCTCGCTGGGCGCCTTCGAGCGCTACCAGAGCCAGGAGGCCTGGACCTGGGAACACCAGGCGTTGGTGCGCGCGCGGGTGCTGGTCGGCTGCCCGCAGCTGACGGCCGACTTCGAACGGGTGCGCGCCGGTGTGCTGGGTCGCGAACGCGATCTCGAGGCGCTGCGCCGCGAGGTCAGCGAGATGCGCGCGAAGATGCGCGACAACCTCGGCACCCGCGCGACGCATGCGGGAACCGCCGAGCAGGCCTTCGACGCCGCTGCCGAGTTCAATCTCAAGCAGGACGCCGGTGGTATCGTGGATATCGAATTTATGGTGCAATACGCGGCTTTGGCGTGGTCGCACCAGCATCCCGAACTGCTGCGCTATACCGATAACATCCGCATTCTCGATGGGTTGGAGCAGGCCGGGTTGATGACCGGCGATGAGGTGCGGCTGCTGCAGGACGCCTACAAGGCGTACCGTGCCGCGGCTCACCGGCAATCACTGCAGAAGCAGCCCGGAGTGGTGAGTGGGGATCAATTCCACGACGAGCGTCGCGCAGTCATGCGGATCTGGCGCGAGCTGGGGCTCAGCTGAGCCCGCGTCGGGCTACCGAGCAATATCGAATTCTGAGGAGCTGGCAAGATGTCGATGGCCGATCGTGATGGCGTCATCTGGTATGACGGCGAACTGGTGCAGTGGCGCGATGCGACCACCCATGTGCTGACCCATACCCTGCACTACGGCATGGGCGTGTTCGAAGGCGTGCGCGCCTACAACACCCCGGACGGCACGGCGATCTTCCGCCTGCAGGCGCACACCGACCGCCTGTTCGATTCGGCGCACATCATGAACATGCAGATGCCGTACTCGAAGGAAGACATCAACGAGGCGACCCGCGCCGCGGTGCGCGAAAACAACCTGGAAAGCGCCTACATCCGCCCGATGGTGTTCTACGGAAGCGAAGGCATGGGCCTGCGCGCCAGCGGCCTGAAGGTGCACGTGATCGTCGCGGCCTGGCATTGGGGCGCCTACATGGGCGACGAGGCGCTTGAGCTGGGCATCAAGGTGCGCACCAGTTCCTTCACCCGTCACCACGTCAACATCACCATGACCCGCGCCAAGTCCAACGGCGCCTACATCAACTCGATGCTGGCCCTGCAGGAAGCCATTTCCGGCGGCGCCGACGAAGCGCTGATGCTGGACCCCGAAGGCTACGTGGCGGAGGGCTCGGGCGAGAACATCTTCATCATCAAGGATGGCGTGATCTACACCCCGGAAGTCACCGCCTGCCTGAATGGCATCACCCGCGGCACCGTGCTGACCCTGGCTGCCGAGCACGGCCTGAAAGTCGTCGAGAAGCGCATCACCCGCGACGAGGTGTACATCGCCGACGAAGCCTTCTTCACCGGTACCGCAGCCGAAGTCACGCCGATCCGCGAAGTGGACGGCCGCGCCATCGGTATCGGCCGTCGCGGCCCGATCACCGAGAAGCTGCAGAAAGCCTACTTCGATCTGGTCACCGGCAAGACCAATGCCCACGCCGAATGGCGGACCCTGGTCAAGTAAGCCTGGCGCTGGAAGCCGGCAACGCATGACTCGCTTGCCGGCCACGCTTCCAGCCCCTCAGCTTATGGCTTAGAGCTTATGAACATACTGATCGTAGGACCCAGTTGGGTTGGCGACATGGTGATGGCGCAGACGCTGTTCGTCTGCCTGAAACAGCGCCATCCCGACTGCCAGATCGACGTGCTGGCGCCCGAGTGGAGCCGGCCGATTCTTGAGCGCATGCCCGAGGTGCGCCAGGCGCTGAGCTTTCCGGTCGGGCACGGCGTGCTCGACATGGCGACCCGGCGCAAGGTTGCGCAGAGCCTGCGCGGTCAGTACCAGCAGGCGATCCTGCTGCCCAACTCCCTGAAGTCGGCGCTGGTGCCGTTCTTCGCCGGTATCCCCAAGCGCACGGGCTGGCGCGGCGAGATGCGTTTCGGCCTGCTCAACGACATGCGCAAGCTCGACAAGCAGCGCTACCCGCTGATGATCGAGCGCTTCATGGCGCTGGCCTTCGAGCCGGGCGCCGAGCTGCCCAAGCCGTATCCGAACCCCTCGCTGCGCATCGACACCGCGACTCGCGACGCCGCCCTGGCACGTTTCGGCCTGAGTCTGGACCGGCCGGTGCTGGCGCTCTGCCCCGGTGCCGAGTTCGGCGAGTCCAAGCGTTGGCCGGCGGAACACTTCGCCAAGGTGGCCGAGCTGAAGATCCGGGACGGCTGGCAGGTCTGGCTGTTCGGCTCGAAGAACGATCACCCGGTCGGCGAGCAGATCCTCGAGCGGTTGATTCCGGGGTTGCGCGAAGAGGCGGTGAACCTGGCCGGGGAGACCAGCCTGGCCGAGGCGATCGATCTGCTGTCTTGCGCCGATGCGGTGGTATCCAACGACTCCGGGCTGATGCATGTCTCCGCCGCGCTCGGCCGGCCGTTGGCGGCTGTCTACGGCTCCACCTCGCCAGCTTTCACTCCACCGCTTTCCGAGCAGGTTGAAGTTGTGCGCCTGGGCCTCGACTGCAGTCCCTGCTTCGAGCGCACCTGCCGCTTCGGCCACAACAATTGCATGCGCGAGCTGAAGCCGCGCGCGGTGATCGAGGCGCTGGAACGTCTGGTCCCGCAGTCGGTCGAGGTGCGCTGATTGAAGGTCCTGCTGGTCAAGACCTCGTCGCTCGGTGACGTCGTGCATACCCTGCCGGCGCTGACCGACGCGCAGCGGGCGCTGCCCGGCATCCAGTTCGACTGGGTGGTGGAGGAGGGCTTCGCCGAGATTCCGGCCTGGCATCCGGCGGTGGCACAGGTGATCCCGGTGGCGATTCGTCGCTGGCGCAAGCACCCGCTGCAGACCCTGCGCAACGGTGAATGGCAGCGCTTCAAGGCACGCCTGCGAGAAGGCCGTTACGACCTGGTGATCGACGCCCAGGGCTTGCTGAAAAGCGCCTGGCTGACCCGCTACGTCAAGGCTCCGGTCGCCGGATTGGACCGGGAGTCCGCGCGTGAGCCCATCGCCGCACGCTTCTATGACCGATGCTACGCCGTGCCGCGTGACCAGCATGCGCTGGAGCGGGTGCGTCAGCTGTTCGCTCAGGCGCTCGCGTATCCGCTGCCGCAGGATGTCGCCGACTACGGTCTCGATCGCGAGCAGATGGCGGCGCCCAGCGACCAGCCCTACCTGCTGTTTCTGCACGGCACCACCTGGCCGAGCAAGCACTGGCCGGAGGCCTACTGGCGCGAGCTGGCCGAGCGCATGAGCGATTTCGGCTGGGCGATCCGCCTGCCGTGGGGCAATGCCGAAGAGAAGGCGCGGGCCGAACGCATCGTCAGCGGCATAGCCAACGCCGCGGTGCTGCCGAAGCTCAATCTTGCCGGTGTCGCCCGGGTCATCGCCGGTGCACGCGCTTGCGTCGCGGTGGATACCGGTCTCGGCCACCTGGCCGCGGCGCTGGATGTGCCGAGTATTTCGCTCTATGGTCCGACCTTGCCGGGGCGGGTCGGCGCCTATGGCCGCTCCCAGGTGCACCTGTGTGCCGGCGGACCGAACGCCGGTCGCGGTGACCGGTACAAGCCCTGTTTCGACGATCTGCGCCCCGAGCGCGTCGTCACCGAACTGAAAGCCCTGCTGCGGGCCCCGGAGTCCGTCTGATGCAACTGGCCTTCATTCTCTACAAGTACTTTCCGTTCGGCGGTCTGCAGCGCGACTTCATGCGTATCGCCCTGGAATGTCAGCGTCGCGGCCACACGATCCGCGTCTACGCGATGATCTGGGAAGGCGAGGTGCCGGACGGCTTCGAAGTGCTGATCGCGCCGGTCAAGGCGTTGTTCAACCACACTCGCAACGAGCGCTTCACCGCCTGGGTCGAGGCCGATCTGGCCAAGCGGCCGGTGGACCGGGTGATCGGCTTCAACAAGATGCCGGGGCTGGACGTGTACTACGCCGCCGACCCTTGCTTCGAGGACAAGGCGCAGACGCTGCGCAACCCGATCTATCGGCGCTGGGGCCGCTACAAGCACTTCGCCGAGTACGAGCGCGCAGTGTTCGCGCCCGAGGCGAAGACCGAAATCCTGATGATCTCCGAGGTGCAGCAGCCGCTGTTCGTCAAACACTACGGCACGCCCGCCGAACGCTTTCACCTGTTGCCGCCGGGCATTGCCCAGGATCGCCGCGCGCCGGCCAATGCCGCGCAGATTCGCGCCGAGTTCCGTGAGGAGTTCGAGGTGCGGCCCGACGAGCTGTTGCTGGTACAGATCGGTTCCGGCTTCAAGACCAAGGGACTGGACCGCAGCCTCAAGGCACTCGCCGCATTGCCGCACGAACTGAGCCAGCGTACCCGGCTGCTGGTGATCGGCCAGGACGATCCCAAGCCGTTCAAGCTGCAGGCCAAGACGCTGGGTGTTTCCGGCATGGTCGAATTCCTCAAGGGGCGCAGCGATATCCCGCGTTTCCTGCTGGGCGCCGATCTGCTGATCCATCCGGCCTATAACGAGAACACCGGTACCGTCCTGCTGGAAGCGCTGGTCGCCGGGCTGCCGGTGCTGGTCACCGACGTATGTGGCTATGCGCACTACATTACCGATGCCAACTGCGGTCGCGTGGTGCCCAGCCCCTTCGAGCAGCAGGCGCTCGACCAGATGCTGGCGCAGATGCTGGCGCAGATGCTCGCCGATGATGCGCAGCGCTCGGCCTGGAGTCGCAACGCGCTGGCCTTTGCCGAGACGGCCGATCTCTACTCGATGCCGCAGAAGGCCGCCGACGTGATTCTCGGGGAAAGCGCATGAACGTCGTGTGCCTCCTGCGGGCGCCGTCATTGGGGGCTCCATGCGTCTGATGCTGACCGAGCCGTTCGAAAGCCTGTGGCAGGGCAAGGACCCCTTCGAAGAGGTCGAGCGTCTGCAGGGCCAGGTCTACCGGGAACTGGAAGGTCGCCGCACGCTGCGTACCGAGGTTGCCGGGCGCGGTTACTTCGTCAAGATCCATCGCGGCATCGGCTGGGGCGAGATTGCCAAGAACCTGCTCACGGCCAAGGCGCCCGTCCTTGGTGCGGGCCAAGAATGGCGAGCGATCCAGCGGCTGCAAGAAGTGGGTGTGCCGACCATGACCGCGGTGGCTTACGGCGAACGTGGGGGCAATCCGGCCAGCCAACACTCGTTCATCATCACGGAAGAACTGGCCCCGACCGTCAGCCTCGAGGATTTCACGGCCAACTGGCGGGACCAGCCACCACAGCCGGCACTCAAGCGCGCCCTGATCGCCGAAGTCGCCCGCATGGCCGGCACCATGCATCGCGCCGGGGTCAATCACCGCGACTTCTACATCTGCCACTTTCTGCTGCATACCGACAGGCCGGTGACGGTCAGCGATCTGCGCCTGTCCTTGATCGACCTGCACCGCGCCCAGACTCGCAGTCACACACCTGTTCGCTGGCGCAACAAGGATCTGGCCGGGCTGTACTTCTCGGCCCTCGAGATCGGCCTGACCGGCCGCGACAAGCTGCGCTTTCTGCGCGACTACTTCCAGCGGCCGCCGCGCGAAGTCCTGCGCGACGAGGCTGCCTTGCTGGCGTGGCTTCAGCGCAGGGCTGAAAAGCTACTGGATCGTAAGCAGCGTTATGGGGATGCGCTTTGATGGCAGGCTGGACTCTCGATCCTGCCTACATCGATCTGCATGATGACTTTGGCAGCCTGACAAGCGTGTTCGCCCTGCAAGGCGAGCGTCTGACGCAAGATCTGCTTTCGGAGGTCATCCGCATCGAGCGCAACGGCGTGCGCTACTACGTCAAGCGCTATTCCGGCGCAGGCAAAGGTTTGCGACGATTCATCGGCCGCCCACGTGTCAAGGCAGAGTGGCAGAACCTGATGCTGTTTCGACGTTGGGGCATTCCGACCGCGCCGATCGTGGCTTACGGCATGGAGCGGCGCGGCGGTGCGTTTCTACGCGGTGCCCTGATCACTCGCGAGCTGGAGCAAACCGACGATCTGGCGTTGCTGGCGACCACTCACGACGCCCGTCTTCGCGATCCGCGCTGGGTGCAGGAGGTCAGCCTGCAGTTAGCGCGCTCGACACGGGCGATGCATGATCGGGGCTTTGCTCACAACGATCTCAAGTGGCGCAACCTGTTGGTCGATCCGCAGCGTCGCCTTTATCTGATCGACTGCCCCACCGGCGCGTTTTGGCGGGGCCCGTTTCTGCAGCGGCGCATCGTCAAGGATCTGGCGTGTCTGGACAAGGTGGCCAAGTACCAGCTCACGCGGACGCAGCGCTTGCGTTTCTATCTGCAATACAGCGGTCACCAGAAGCTGGATAAGCGAGACAAAGCCAGGATCAGGGCGGTCTTGAAGTTCTTCGAGGGGCGTGAATGAACAGATTGAAGTTCGGCGAGCTGGCAAAAGCTGGCCGTGATCCGTCGCTGCCTCTGGTTCTTGGTCTCCCCTCGGGTGAACTGCTTATCGAGTCGTGGTTGCGCGTCTTGCCCGGGCAGCGCTATGTCGGGCGCGCACTTTGGAACGGTCGCCACGTCCTGGCCAAGCTTATGGTGGGTAGCAAGGCGCAGCGTCACCATCGGCGCGAGGCGGCTGGCGCACAGTTGCTGGCGGACCGGCAACTACCGACGCCGTCACTGATCGCTCAGGGCTGGCAGGAGGGCGAGGGCGGCTGGCTGCTGTTCGACTGGCTCGATTCCGCTGAAAGCCTGTGGGAGGCCTGGCGAGCCGTCGAGGCGGAACCTGTCCTGTCGGACGGGCAGCGTGACGTGCTCGGCGAGGCGCTTGAGTTGATCGCCAAGATGCATGCGCAAGGGCTATGGCAAGCGGATCTGCATCTGGACAACCTGCTGCGGGCCGATGGGCAGCTCTACGTGGTCGACGGCGGTGGTGTAAAGGCCGCGACGCCCGGGGAGCCGTTGTCGCGTGAGCGTGTATTGGAGAACCTGGGCGTCTTCTTCGCGCAGCTACCGGCAGAGATCGAGCCGTTCATCGAAGAGTTGCTGGTGCATTATCTGCTGGCAAACAGCGAGCATGCCCTGCCGCTGGATGCGTTGCTCAAGCAGGTTCACAAAGTCCGTAACTGGCGTCTAAGTGACTATTTGAAGAAGGTCGTGCGGGACTGCAGCCTGTTCAGTGCGAGCATCGGGGCGTTCAGGGCGCAAGTGGTTCGGCGTGACGAGCAGGCAGCGCTGCAGGCGGTGATCGATGACCCCAATGAATTCATCGCTCGAGGCAAGTTGTTAAAGGGCGGTGGTAGCGCGACGGTAGCCAGTATCGAACTGGACGGCCGGGCCCTGCTTATCAAGCGCTACAACATCAAGAATCCGCTGCATTGGTTGAAGCGCTTCTGGCGGCCGAGCCGCGCCTGGCACAGCTGGGTCGAGGGTAATCGGCTCGATTTTCTCGGGATCGCCGCTCCTCGTTTGCTGGCCGTGATCGAGCACCGCTGGCTGTGGATGCGCGGGCCGGCGTGGCTGATTACCGAATTGCTGCACGGAGAAGATATAATTGCGCGTTTTCAGCCGTATCTGGATGGCTGTCCTCCAGAGCAGGAATTGGTTGCCCTGGACCGGCTGTTCGCGGCACTGATCCGCGAGCGAATCAGTCATGGTGATCTCAAAGGGCACAACCTGTTCTGGGAGCATGATCGCTGGTCGTTAATCGACCTTGATGCCGTGCAGCAGCATGGCAGCGATGCCAGCTTCGCTCGGGCGTATGCCAAGGACCGTGCGCGATTCCTGCGCAACTGGCCGACCGGCAGCGCCCTGTACCGGCTGCTTGACCAACGTTTACCCGCGGTGCCCGGCACCAGCATCGAAGATTAAGAGGCAATACCCGTGGCATTGACGATTCTCGGCCTTTCCGGCGCCCTCAGTCATGATCCTTCCGCCGCCCTGTATATCGACGGCAAGCTGATCGCCGCCGTCGAAGAAGAGCGCTTCGTGCGCGACAAGCATGCCAAGAACCGCATGCCCTACGAGTCAGCCAAGTTCTGCCTGGAGCAGGCCGGCATCAAACCGTCCGACGTCGATGTGGTGGCGATCCCGTTCGCCCCCATCAGCATCTTCGAAAAGGCGCGCTGGCACTATGCCAAGCGTTACTGGTACGCACCGGATCGCGCGCTGGATGCCATTCTCATGGGCAACCGCCGCTATTACCGCTACAAGAAACGCATCGAATGGTGTCTCCAACAGCTGGGCTTCGACCTGAAGAAGGTCAAGATCCAACCGGTCGAGCATCACCTGGCTCATGCCTCCAGCGCCTATCACTGCTCCGGCTTCACCGAGAAAACCGCGATTCTCGGCATCGATGGCAAGGGCGAGTACGCCACCACCTTCTTCGGCTGGGGTGAGAACGGCAAGATCCACAAGATCAAGGAATTCTACGACCCGGACTCCTTGGGCGGACTGTATGGCGCGATCACCGAATACCTCGGCTTCGAGATGCTCGATGGCGAGTTCAAGGTCATGGGCATGGCGCCGTACGGTGACGCGGCCAAGTACGATTTCTCGCGCCTGGCGACCTTCGAGAACGGCGAGCTGACCATCAATACCGAATACGCCAACGTCATCGGCTTCCGTCGCTACAAGGAAAAGGGCAAGGGCTACTACTTCTCGCCCAAGCTGATCGAGTGGCTGGGGCCCAAGCGCGAAGGCGATATCGCCGACGACCCGTACATTCATTACGCGGCCAGCATGCAGGCGCTGTTCGAGAAGCTTGCGCTGGAGATGATGGACTATTACCTCGGTGACATCATCCGCGAGACCGGCAAAATCGCCTTTGCCGGCGGTTGTGCGCTCAACGTCAAACTCAACCAGAAGATCATCGCCCGTGAGGAGGTCAAGGAGCTGTTCGTCCAGCCGGCCTCCGGTGATGCTGGTACCGCTGTCGGTGCGGCGGCCTATGTGTCGTTGCAGCGCGGCGTTCCGGTAGAGAAGATGGAGCACGTCTACCTCGGCCCGTCTTATTCAAACGAAGATGTCGTCGCTGCCTGTGCCCGGCATCCGAACAAGCCAGTGTTCAAGCGCATCGACAATACCCCCGAGCGCATCGCCAGGATCATGGTCGACGGCAACCCGGTGGCCTGGTTCCAGGGCCGCATGGAGTTCGGCCCGCGCGCCCTCGGCGGCCGTTCCATCATCGGCTGCCCGAGCGTGCCGGGCGTGGCCGACCGCATCAACGAGCAGATCAAGTTCCGCGAGCGCTGGAGACCCTTCTGCCCGTCGATGCTCGACACCGTGGCGCCGAAGATGCTCAAGGTGGATCACCCGAGCCCGTTCATGACCTTCACCTTCGAGGTGAACGAGGAGTGGAAGGAGCGCGTCGGCGAAGTGGTGCACGAGGATGGCACCTCGCGTGCCCAGGTGCTGGAGCGCCAGTACAACCCGCGCTGGTACGACCTGATGCTGGAGCTGGAAAAGCTGACCGGTAATGGCGTGTCGCTGAACACCTCGCTCAACCGCCGTGGCGAACCGATGATCTGTTCGCCCACTGATGCCTTGAACATGTTCTATGGGTCGGATCTGCAGTACCTGATCATGGAGGACATCCTCGTGGTCAAGGATGGTAAGGACTGGTATGACCACGTCTGACCTGGCTCATGGCGAGCCCGAGCGTTGGGTGTTGCAGTTCTGCCATGGCTATAACGGCCCCTTTCTGGATTGCGCGCGGCAATACGCCGTGCTGTTCAAGGGCACGCCCTACAAGGTCTGCACGGTTTACCTGACGGGCAAGCCGAGTGCCGAGGTCGAGCGCGGCTCGGCCTCGGACGAGGTCATTTTCCTCGACTACTCCAGCGCCCAGGTGCGCGGCCTCAAGCTGGCGGCGATCCGCGATTTGCGGCGGATCGCTGTTTCGCGCGACTTCGCCCTGTGCATCGCTCACCGCTTCAAGCCGATCTACGTGGCGCTGCTCGGCAGCAGCCTGCCGGTGATCGGCGTGCATCACGCCTTCGGTGACTACAAGCGTCGTTCCCGACAGCTGTTCGCCAACTTCTTTCGCAAGCGCCTGGCGCTGCTCGGTGTGTCCAACGCCGTACGCGACGACATGCGCGCCTGCCTGCCGGCCTGGCCGGCCGAACGCATCGAAACCCTCTATAACCGCATCGACGTCGCGGCCGTACAGGCCGAGCAGGTATCCCGCGAGGTTGCGCGCGAGCAGCTGGGCTTGCCGCCGGATGCCTGGGTAGTCGGCAATGTCGGCCGTCTGCACCCGGACAAGGACCAGGCCACCCTGATCCGCGGCTTCGCCCTGGCGCTGCCGCAACTACCGACAGGCAGCCTGCTGGCGATCATGGGCAGCGGCCGCCTGGAGGCGCAGCTCAAGGCGCTGGCGGCTGAGCTGGGCGTCAGCGAGTCGGTGCGTTTTCTCGGCCAGGTGCCGAACGGACGGCGCTACTTCAAGGCGTTCGATGTATTTGTACTGACCTCCGACCACGAGCCGTTCGGCATGGTGCTGCTGGAAGCGATGGCAGCCGGGCTGCCAGTGCTGGCGACCGATTGTGGCGGCGCTCCAGAGGTGGTGGGCGAGCCGCAAGCGCTGTTTGCACTGGGTGACCATGCCATGTTGGCATCTCGCCTGTCGGCTCTACCGACCACCGAGCGCAAAGGTGCCGAGCATGCCGTGAAGGACTGTTTCACGGACGCAGGTGCCCATGCTCGTTTCTGGTCGCTGGGCCTGATGCCATCGAGGAAGTCATGATGCCTGAGCGCGTATCCAGGCAACTGGTCTATCTGGTTTACGGCGGCAAGCCGGAATATCACCAGGAGGCCAAGTACAGCATCCTCTCGGCCCTGCACCATGCGCAGGGTGGCTGCCCCCGAATTCTGCTGTACACCGACGAGCCTGGACAGTTCCAGGGTTGGCCGGTCGATCTGATTGCGCTCGATGCCGATACCTTGAAGGCCTGGACAGGCCCGGCGAGCTATCTGCATCGCCGCAAGGCTGCTGCCATCCGCGATGCATGGCAGTATGCCGAGCATAGCATCTTCATCGATACGGATACCTTCTTTCTGGACTCGCCGGTGAGGCTCTTCGAGCGACTGGCAAAGGCGCCCTGGCTCGTCGATGAAATCGAGGGTGTCTGGAAAGAATACAAGGGTGAGGTTCTGCATGATGTTCTGGCGCCCTATTTGGCAGAGCACCATGGCGTCGACCAGCAGATGTCGCTGATCAACTCCGGGGTCCTGGGTTTCCAGAGCGATGCCACGGGTTTGATGGATGAAACGCTGGCCCTGATCGACGTGATGCATCCGATGGTTCCCGAGATCCATATCATCGAGCAGTTCGCCGTTGGCGTCGCGGCCAGGCATCTGGGACGGCCTGCCGAGTCTCGCGGGGTGATCAAGCATTACTTCTCGGGCAAGAACTATTGGCGTCACCTGGTCGCTGCGTTCTTCCAGCGCCATGGCGAGGCGTTTTCGGCACCTGCCATAGAGGCGGTGCGTGAGGTGCCCACCACCAAGCCCAGGCCCGCCTGGTGGCATCGTTTGAACTTTCGTTTGCGAAGTCTGTTCCTGCCCTCCCGAGTCCGCTCTCATGCCAAGCTGGCTTACTACGCTGCGGTGATGCGCACCGATCCTTATGCTGAGGCCTGTGGCCGTGGGTATGCAGAGGAACTGCGGCGCAAAGCTATGCCTAAGGGCGAAAGTCTCAATGGGCAGTCTTGGAGCAGGGTGCTCAGCAGGTCACAGAAGGAGCATCTGGCCAGGCTGTTGGGTGAAGCTGTTTCAGGGAGCTCTCGTGATCTTTCCTAGTCGTGTTTTCGAGGTGTTCCGGTGAACGTGCTTTTTCTGGTCCAGGCCGAGCAGCGGGCAATACTGGATCGACTGTATGACGGTATCGCGCAAGCGTGCGATAGCTGTGACATTCGCTGGCTGAGCAGCGATGAGCAGGCCCATCTGCAGCGTTACTTCCATGAGCATGTGGACGTATCGCGTTACGACAGGATTCTGTTCTTTCTACGTTTCAAGAAAGAAATGCGGCAGTGGCGTTTTATTCGCACCCTGCCCAATCTGGTGATTCTGGAGCACGACGCCTACCAGAACTACATCCCCTGCAAGTACACCGGAAAGTTCAGTGCGCACTACCGGCGGATGCCTTGGGCGCGCATCATCAGTTCAGGCGCCCAGGTCAGTCAGCGCCTACGCGAGGAAGGATTTGACGCCTATTTCGTGCCCAAGGGTTATGACCAGGCCTTGCTGTCCTATCAAGGCCGGGAGCGAGATATCGAGCTGGCCTTCGTTGGCAGCACCAAAAGCGGTGCCTACAGCGAACGCAAGGCATTACTCGACGAGCTGGCAAAAGTTGAGAGCCTGATCGTTACGCGTACTAACTCGGGCGAGGATTATTGCAATACCCTCAATCGCATTCGCTTTTTTGTCAGCGCAGACGTCGGTATGGGCGAATACATGATCAAGAACTTCGAGGCGATGGCTTGTGGTTGCGTATTGCTGGCTTGGGATCAAGGTGAAGCGGAAAACGAGGCGCTGGGCTTCGTCGATATGACGAATCTGGTGCTCTACCGCAGCATCGATGAACTGCGATGCAAGCTGGCTTTACTGCGTTCGGATCCGGAGCTGGCATCCCGCATCGCCGCTGCGGGAAGGGAGTTGGCGGTGCGGGAGTATAGCTTCTCGCGCATCGGACAACGTATCGTCCAGGCGTTGGACAAACCATTACGGGAACGTCGCCCGATGGGACTGTTGGACCGGCTGCTGCTGCGCTGGAGGCCGAGGTGAGTCAGTCACGTATTCGCTTGCTGATTCCGTATTTCGGACGATGGCCGTTCTGGATGCCGTTTTTCCTGCAGACATGCAAGCGGAACGCCGATATCGACTGGCTCTTTTTCAGCGATTGTGGAACGCCAGACGACCTTCCGGACAACGTACAGATCGTTCCGATTTCTTTTGTCGACTACTGCCAGCTGGTCAGCGAGCGTCTAGGCATACCCTTCAAGCCCGCCAATCCTTATAAGCTCTGTGATATCAAGCCCGCGCTGGGGCATATCCACGCCGAGCATTTGGCTGACGTCGACTTTTGGGGGTTCAGCGATATCGATCTCGTCTACGGTCAGCTGCGCGGCTATTTCTCCGAGGAGCGGCTTGCCCGATACGATCTGCTGTCTACCCACGCACGTCGCGTTTCAGGACATTTGTGTTTGCTGCGCAATAACGAACGTATGCGCCAGGCGTTCATGCGCGTCCCTGGCTGGCAGGCCTGATTCGAAGACGCCGAGCACCGCGCATTCGATGAAGCGGCGTTCAGCCG
>Ga0114898_1000629_pt1 | contig 25365 bp, 20 predicted proteins | sample Malvired_Geostar_FD_83496 | JGI IMG/M metagenome (GOLD analysis project Ga0114898, IMG submission 83496) | Marine viral communities from the Global Malaspina Expedition - Malaspina viral metaG DeepMed_Geostar | ecosystem: Environmental > Aquatic > Marine > Oceanic | place: Mediterranean Sea... | reverse complement strand
GGTGGGGTGAGGCGGGGCGGCGGTGCAGGTCTGGCGGAGGTCGAGGGCGGTGGCGATGGCGCGCCAGTCGAATGCGGCTACGGCCATGTCGTCGTGCACGGCGTAGAACACCCCGGCCGGGAAGTTCGCGGTTCCAGGCTGGTGCAGCCAGACACCGTCGGTGTTGCCGGTGGTCTTGCCGGTGAAGGCGCCCAGGTGGGCAAGGTTTTCGCGGTCGAACACGTGGAACAGGCTGCGGTCCTTGAACTGGTCGGTAGCCAGCCAGTAGCCGCTGCCGTCGTCGCACTGCCACAAGGCGATGCCCTCGGCCTGTGCCTTGAACAGGCCCTCGCCGATGGTGCGGCCGGCGAATCGACCATCCAGGCGGTACTCGCGCAGGGCGGTGCCGGTCACGGTGTCCTCCTCGGCGACCAGCAGGCGGCCGTGCGCCGTATCACCCCAGATTGATTCGGGGATGCGGATGGCGCCGGCGGCGGTTGTATCGCCTTCGGAGCCGGCCAGCGTTGCCTGCAGCGTGCCGCCGTCGATGGTGACGGCGTAGCGCTGGATGCGCTGGTCCAGCTCGGCCAGTGGTGGGACGATGTCCTCATCGTCGGCGTCAACGCCCGCCATGTAGGCATCGGTGACGCGAACGTCGTAACGGCCCGGGGCGGTGGCGTGCAGCCAGATGCCATACGGCTGCTTCAACTCGCTGCCGCCGAAGTGGCCGACCGGCTCGAAGCCCGGCAGGCGTAGCACCTGCACGCGCTGGTTGTCGCGCTCGACCACGAACACCAGGTCGTCGACCACGAAGATGCCATTGGGGCGGTCGAACTCGGCGGCGCCGGTGCCGCGGCGGCCGAGCGGATCCAGGCTCTCGCCGGTATCGCCGTCGTAGGCCATCAGCCGTCCGGTGGCCTTGGCCGTGGCCAGCAGCAAGGCGCGTCCGTCGGGGCCACGCCACAGTGCGGGCGAGTCGACGTTGTCGTCCGGGGTGCGCGTGGTGATGAAGGACTCGGGCACGACGGCGTGGGGCACGCCGGCTTGGGACAGCATCGGGTCCTCGTCGTTGTCATCCGGTTCGCGATCACCCGGCACGCTGGCGCAGGCGGCAAGCAGGCCGAGCAGGCAGGCGCTGGCCAGGCTGCGGGTGGTGAGCGGAACGGCAGTGCGGGCGGGGCGGGCAGGCAGCATCGGCGGTCGGTCCGGATGACAGGGAGACGACGTTTCTATCACCGACGCATGACAGTTCCGCGACGTGCCCCACGCCCGTGACATGCGGTTCGGAACTGTCATCCTGCCGCCATATTCGTGCCTGATCGTGGTCGCCTTCACATCCACCAGGCGATCCCATGAAGTCCAACCCCCTCGCCCTCGGTTTGGCCCGCGCGCTGGCCGTCACCCTACTGGCCGTGCCTGTTGCCCACGCACAGCAGACCGGTGGACCGGCACCGGCTGCGGTGGACCTGGATGCGGTGAAGGTGACCGGACAGATCGTCTACCGCGACCGCAGCGCCGACACTGCACCGACCCTGAGCTACGGGGTCGAGTTCTTCCAGCGTTTCGAGCCGCGCACGGTCGGCGACATGCTCAAGCGCGTGCCGAGCGTGGCCTTCGTGTCCGATGTGCTGGAGTACGACGGCGCCCGCCTGCGCGGCATGGATCCGGGCTACACGCAGATCCTGGTGAACGGCAAGAAGGTGCCGGGTGGCGGCGCGGACCGTTCGTTCTTCGTCGACCGCATCCCGGCCGAAGTGGTCGAGCGGGTGGAGATTGTCCGCAGCCCCAGCGCCAATCGTTCAGGCGATGCGGTGGCCGGCGCCATCAACATCGTGTTGCGCGATGCCTACGAGTTCGACGGTGGTTACGTGCGCCTGGGCGCGTCGCGCTTCGACGACGGCGAGGTGACGCCGACGGTGGCTGCCGTGGCCAGTGGCGCGGTCGGAGATGCCCGTGTGCTGGCTGGCATCAGCCATCAGGGCCGCTACAACCCCAAGCAGAAGACCAGCCTGCGTTACGACGCACCCGGTGGTGAATTCGACAACCGCGAGGACCAGTCCGACATCCGCGACGGCGAGGACACGTCGGTGAACCTGTCCTACGTGCGCGACATCGGCGAAGGGAGGCTGTCGCTGTCTGGCGTCTACGTGCGCACCGATCGCACCGAAACCGAGCACTCTCGCGAGTACAACGTGCCGGTCGGCACGGCGATGGACAACCTGCTCTCGGTGAACGACCAGGTCGAGGACATCCGCCAGGACAACTTCGCCATCAAGGGCGGTTACGAGTTCGCCATGGCCGGCGGCGACACGGAGGTCGACCTGAGCTTCTCCCGATTCGACGATGACACGATGTCCACCGAAGTGGAGGTGGGCTACGACGACGGCGAGGCGCCGCCCGCATGGGACGGCTTCGAAGGCACGCGCGAGCTGATGGCGTTGCGCGACGATGAATTCAGTGCCGCGCTTTCGCACCGCAGGCCTGCCGGGGCGGCGGAGCTCGAGTTCGGCGTCGATTTCACCCGCAAGGATCGCGAGCTGGAGCTCGGGGTCAGCGAAGTGGAGGCGGAGGAGGAAGGCGAGCCATTGCCGCCGTATGCGGACTTCGATGTCACCGCCAGCGACATCCGCGAGAACCGTATCGATCCGTACCTGATGTTGTCCGGGACGGCAGGGCACCTCGACTGGGAAACCGGCCTGCGCTACGAGACCACCGACACCCGCGTGGCCGTGGACGGCGAATCCCATGAGCACGATGAAGGCATGCTGCTGCCCTCGGCGCACCTGCGTTGGAACCTGACCACCAACGATCGCCTGAGCCTGTCCCTGGCCCGCACGGTACGCAGGCCATCATTTGACTACCTCACGCCAGTGCTGCTGGAGGGGGAGTACGGCGACAACGACTTCATCGGTGACCCGGCGCTGCAACAGGAAAGTGCGACGGGCGTCGACCTGGGCTTCGAGCACCGCATCGGCCGCCGTGGCGTGGTTGGCCTCAACCTGTTCTACCGCGACGTCAGCGACCTGATCGAGCTCGTCAACACGGGCGAGCCCAGCCACGAGGCACTGGGGGACTTCGAGGACGATGTCGACGAGTTCCTGGCTGACAACCCGGGCGCTATTCCAGGTTCACCGGGCTACCCCGTGCTCGATCCCGACAGCTATGTCTACACGGTCGCCAACGTGGGCGATGGCGAGGTCTTCGGTGTCGAGATGGACCTGTCGACACCGCTGGATGCATTCGGCCTTCCGGATACGGGCGTGTTCCTTAACTATTCGTGGCTGGACAGCAACGTCGAGGATGCCCTCGGCACGCGCCGGTTCAACGACCAGGCCCGCTCGGTGCTCAACGTCGGGTTCATGCAGGACCTGCCTGCGCTGGGCATGAGTTTCGGCGTCAGCTATCGCCGCCAGGGTGATGCACATGCCCGCCTGCTCGCCGAGGAAGTCACCACCCGTTATGGCGAGGACCTGGAAGCGTTCGTCGAGAAGCGCTTTGGCGAGCAGTGGTCGGTGCGCCTGACCGGCACCAACCTGCTGGACGCGTCCAAGGACGAGGTGTTCCACAAGTTCGACACGCTCGGCGACCAGCTCGACCGTGACCATGACGAGTACGAGCTGGAGACGGAAAGCGCTGGCCCGGTGTACCAGATGGTGGTGCGCTACGCGTTCTGAGGATGCTGCGGGCGCATGCCCCGCGTTCACCGCACCGGTCCTAGTCTCGGTCTCTCCCCAAGCGAGGACACGGACATGGCTGGAACAGACGAGCGCGACCCGAAGCAGGGCGCTGGAACCAACCCGAAGACGGATCCCGCCAAGGATCCGGCAGCAGGCCCACCGGTGGAACCGGATCCCGAAGCCGGCATGGACAAGGAAGTCGGTGACCTCGACGATCCCGATGCGGTGGATGACGAAGGCGCACTGCCGGGTCGCATGGGCGGTGGACTGGCTGGCGGCTGACGGTCACGCCCGCTCCACCCGTCGGTCCGCACGCTGGCCGCCCACTCTCCGTTGGACGGCACCATGGGCGACTGGATCACCAGTACGATCACGCGAATGGGCGAGCTCGGCGTCTTCCTGCTGACGCTGCTGGAAACGGTGTTCCCGCCCATCCCGTCCGAGCTCGTCATGCCACTGGCCGGCTACCTGGCTTCGAGCGGCGACATGTCCTTGTGGGGCGCTATCGTGGCAGGCACGGCGGGTTCATTGCTTGGCGCGCTCGTCCTCTACTGGATCGGGCGCAAGGTCGGGAAAGAGCGGTTGATGAAGTTTGCGGACCGCCACGGACGCTGGTTGACGCTGTCGCGCAAGGACATCGAGCGTGCATCGGGCTGGTTCGATCGCCATGGCGGCTGGGCCGTGTTCGTCTGCAGGCTGATTCCGGGCTTGCGCTCCTTGATCTCGATACCGGCGGGCATTCAGGGGATGTCGCTGCTGCCGTTCCTGCTCTACACGGCCGCAGGCAGCCTGGCCTGGACGGCGCTGCTGGTCTACCTGGGCTACCTGCTTGGCGGCAACTTCGAACGTGTCGGCGACTGGGTCGGACCTATTTCGAACGTGGTGCTGGGTGGCATCGCGATCTGGTACGTCTGGCGGGTGGTGACACACAAGGACGCTGCCCACCGCGACTGAGCGTTCAGCCGTAGCTGGGCGCCGGCTCGTTGACGGAGTTGGCGTCTTTGCAGCGGATGTGTCGACGCAGCCACTCGGCGAAGTCGGCTTCCGACAGGCTGCCTTCCGCAAGTCCGATCATCGCGGCGTACTTCTCCTCTTCGCTTGCCTCGAGTTCGACATCGTTCAAAGCGAGGAACACGCGGTAGCAGACATGCGCGGTGCGCTTGTTGCCGTCGACAAAAGGATGGTTGCGGGCCAGGCCATGGGCAAGGCTGCCGGCAAGGGCCGCAACATCCGGGGGCGGCTCACCGTACGCGAACAATTGTCGTGGTCGCGCCAGGGCAGAGTCCAGCAGCGCAGCGTCACGTACGCCAGCGCTTCCGCCGTGTTCCGCCAACTGACGGTCATGGATGGCGAGTGCAAGGGCCGCTTCGATCCAGACGATCATCCCCTTCACCTCACTGCGCCAGCTTGTGGAGGACCTGGCGATCCTCACGCATGATCCGTTCTGCTACCTCCATCTGCGCCGCGAGCTTGGGGTCGAACGCCGTCAGCTTGATTCCGTCGGGGATCTCGAGCACGTGCACCTCATCGCCCTTCGTCAGGCGAAGCCGAGCGAGCAGCTCCTTGGGGAGGATGACGCCGGCAGAATTGCCGATGGTGGTGATCTTGAGCTTCATGACGGGCTCCAGCTAAGGTTATAACGTACGTTATACTCGCCGAGGGGCTCATGCAAGCCCGGGGGCAAGGACGAGGGGCGTTTTGCCGCGGGCCCCACGCCCTCCCGGCCCGAGCGGCCGCCGGATCTGGCAGACTGGCGCCCTCAACTGGCAAGGAGGCCGGCAATGACAAGGATGTGGGCGGTCGAGGGTGACAGTACGACCAGTGGCGGCCGTGTAGTGACCGGTTCGCCTTTCACCGATATCGATGGTTTCCCGGTGGCACGGATAGGTGATTCCGCTACCTGCCCCAAACACAACGGCACTTTCCCGATCGTCGATGGTGATCCGACAACCATCATCGATGGACAGCCGGTAGCACTGCACGGCTCCCGCCTGGCGTGCGGCTGCGGAATCCTGGCCGTACGCCAGACGCGGGTGCATCTCTGATTTCCGTGGACCGTTCTCGCAAGCGGGGGATTCTGAAGGCGCTGGGCCGTATGACAGTGATGGTGATGACTGGCTGCCTGTCCGCCTCGCCCCGCCCTTCTTCTGATCCATCCGTACGAGTCGTCGAGGTACGCGCACCGATCCATCAAGGCGTGGATGGGGCGGAGGGTTCGGCTTGCGCCGCCTGGCAGCTGGATGAATCGCAGGTAGAGCAGTTCTTCCGGCTGAGCGAAGAGTTCGAAGAATCTCCCTATGCGATGTTCTATCAGCTCCCCTGCAAGATCACTGGACGACTGATCTCGGAAGGGCAGTCATGGGACTTCTCCATCGATGGAGGCGGGACGGCTGTCTGGACCGACCGTGGACGGACTCGCCACTGGGGATGCAGCGCCAAGGCCTGCGAACCCCTCGTGCTGCTGCGGACGGACATGATGTCGCCCTGACATTGCGTGTTCGCAGAAACAAAAAAGCCCCGCACGAAGCGGGGCTTTTCGTTTCACTCTCGGCCAATCAGGACACCATCGGCTCGCTGAAGGCTTCGATCTCGCCTTCGTACTCGTTGATCGGCACGCAGCTGCAGAACACGTTCTTGTCGCCGTAGACGTTGTCCACGCGCGCCACCGGCGGCCAGTACTTCTGCCGCTTCAGCACGTCGAGCGGGAAGGCGGCGAGTTCGCGGCTGTAGCCACGGGTCCACTCGCTGGCGGTGACCTGGGTCGCGGTGTGCGGGGCGTGCTTGAGCGGGTTGTCCTCGCGGTCGAGCTTGCCTTCCTCGATGGCGCGGATCTCCTGCCGGATCTCGATCATCGCGTTGATGAAGCGGTCCAGCTCGTGCAGCGATTCGCTCTCGGTCGGCTCCACCATCAGTGTCCCTGCCACCGGGAACGCCAGCGTCGGGGCGTGGAAGCCGAAGTCGACCAGCCGCTTGGTGACATCCTCGGCGCTGATACCGGTGGCGTCCTTCAGCGGGCGCAGGTCGAGGATGCACTCGTGTGCAACCAGGCCGTTGCGGCCGGTGTAGAGGGTCGGGTAGTGCGGCTCCAGCCGCTTGGCGACGTAGTTGGCGTTGAGCAGCGCCACCTGGGTCGCCTTGCGCAGGCCCTGGCTGCCCATCAGCGTGATGTACATCCAGCTGATCGGCAGGATCGATGCGGAGCCGTAGGCCGCCGCACTGACCATGCCGACGCCGGCATCCTCGCCACCCTCGGCCCGCGGCGCGGTGCGCGGCAGGTAGGGCGCCAGGTGCGACTTGACCGCGCACGGACCGACGCCGGGGCCACCGCCGCCGTGCGGGATGCAGAAGGTCTTGTGCAGGTTGAGGTGGGAGACGTCCGAACCCCACTTGCCCGGCTTGGCGATGCCGACCAGGGCATTCATGTTGGCGCCGTCGGTGTACACCTGGCCGCCGTGCTTGTGGATGATCTCGCAGATCTCGACCACGTCTTCCTCGAACACGCCGTGGGTCGAGGGATAGGTGATCATCAGTGCCGCGATCCGGTCCGAATACTTCTCGGCCTGGGCGCGGATGTCCTCGACGTCGACGTTGCCGTTGGCGTCGCACTTGGTCACCACCACCTTCATCCCGCACAGCTGCGAGGACGCCGGGTTGGTGCCGTGGGCCGACTCCGGGATCAGGCAGATGTCACGCTGCTCCTGGCCGTTGGCGCGGTGGTAGGCGCGGATTGCCAGCAGGCCGGCGTATTCGCCCTGCGCGCCGGAGTTCGGCTGCAGGCTGACGGCGTCGTAGCCGGTGCACTCCACCAGCATCGCCTCCAGCCCGTCGATCAGCTCCTTGTAGCCCTCGGTCTGCTCGGCCGGGGCCAGCGGATGGATGTTGGCGAACTCGGGCCACGTGATCGGCAACATCTCTGCGGTGGCGTTGAGCTTCATGGTGCAGCTGCCCAGCGGAATCATGGTGCGATCCATCGCCAGGTCCTTGTCCGCCAGCGAGCGCAGGTAGCGCAGCATCTCGTGCTCGCTGTGGTGCGTGTTGAACACCGGGTGGGTCAGGAAGCGGCTCTTGCGCAACAGGCCCTCGGGCAGGGCATCGGCGGTCTGGCGGTCCAGCCCGTCGATGTCGGTCACCTCGGCGCCGAACAGGCCGGCCAGGGCGGCGACGTCTTCGCGGGTGGTGGTTTCATCCAGGCTGATGCCAACGCTGCTGCTGTCGATGGCGCGCAGGTTGATGTGGGCGTCGCGGGCGCGGCGGTGCAGCTCGGCGGCGTCGATCCCGCTGACGTGCAGGGTGTCGAAGAAGTGCTCGCCGACGGTGATGCCGGTCTTGCGCAGCACGCCGGCCAGGATGGCGGCCAGGCGGTGGGTGCGGTGCGCGATGCGTACCAGCCCTTCAGGGCCGTGGTAGACGGCGTACATCGCCGCCATCACCGCCAGCAGCACCTGCGCGGTGCAGATGTTGGAGGTCGCCTTCTCGCGGCGGATGTGCTGCTCGCGGGTCTGCAGGGTCAGGCGATAGGCCGGGTCACCCTCGGCATCGACCGAGACGCCGATCAGGCGGCCCGGCATGGAGCGCTTGTAGGCGTCGCGGCAGGCCATGAAGGCGGCATGCGGGCCGCCGAAGCCATAGGGCACGCCGAAGCGCTGGGTGTTGCCGACCACGATGTCGGCGCCCCATTCGCCCGGCGGCGTCAGCAGGGTCAGGGCGAGCAGGTCGGTGGCGACGCAGACGATGCCGCCGCTGCGTGCGCGGTAACGCTCCACCCATTCGCGATAGTCGCGGACCACGCCATTGACGCCGGGGTACTGAAGCAGCACGCCGAAGCTGTCCTGCTCCAGGGCCTCCTCGCCGCTGCAGCTGCGCAGTTCGATGCCCAGCGGTTCGGCGCGGGTGCGCAGCACTTCCAGGGTCTGCGGCAGTACGTCGTCAGCAACGAAGAAGACGTTGGACTTGGCCTTGCTGGAGCGGCGCGCCAGCGTCATGGCCTCGGCCGCCGCGGTGCCCTCGTCCAGCAGCGACGCGTTGGCGATCTCCATGCCGGTGAGTTCGGCGCACATGGTCTGGAAGTTGATCAGCGCTTCCATGCGGCCCTGCGAGATCTCCGCCTGGTACGGGGTGTAGGCGGTGTACCAGCCCGGGTTCTCCAGCACGTTGCGCAGGATGACGTTGGGGGTGTGGGTGCCGTGGTAGCCCTGGCCGATGAAGCTGCGGAACACCTTGTTGCGCCCGGCAATCGTGCGGATCTTGGCGATCGCCTCGACCTCGCTGATCGCACGCGGCAGGGCCAGCGGCTCGGGCGACTTGATCGCGGCCGGCACGATGGCGTCGGTCATCGCCTCCAGCGATTCATGGCCGATGACGCGCAGCATCTGCGCGACCTCGGCGTCGTTGGGGCCGATGTGGCGCTCGATGAACGCGTCGTGGTGCTCGAGCGAGCGCAGGGAGGAAGCGGGGTCGTGGCTCATGGGCAAGGCATTCCAATGGGCTACGTGCGGTGCCGCACGTAAAGGCGCCCCTCTGTCCTTTTGCCTGAGAGTTTGAAGCGCGTTGCAATTGCAACGGGGGAGGGTCGCGCTTCGTGCACCTTCGGCGCCGGGTTCGAACCGGTCTCTCCAGAGTTGTCCCAGCCGGTGGTTCGGGAGCCTGAGCGATTACGGGCGTTGCGCCTTCGGCAGCGGGTTGCCCCGCTTCTCCCACCGGTGGGTCTACCACCGGCCGATTATACGTATTCGCACCGGTTTCATCCTCCCCGGCCTATTCATGTGCATTCCACCCGGGGCCGGAGGACGTGCCGCCTTGAGCCTGACCGAATACCGCCGCAAGCGCCGCTTCGACAAGACCCGTGAACCCGCACCGGGCAAGCGCCTGCCTCCGGGGCAGCGGGCCATCTTCGTGGTCCAGTTGCACCACGCCAGCCGCCGCCACTACGACTTCCGGCTGCAGGTGGGCGACGCGCTCAAGAGCTGGGCGGTGCCGAAGGGGCCGAGCTTCGACCCCAAGGTCAAGCGCATGGCGGTGGAGGTGGAGGACCACCCGGTCGATTACGCCGGGTTCGAGGGCGAGATCCCGAAGGGCGAGTACGGCGGCGGCCACGTGGCGCAGTTCGATACCGGCGTCTGGGCCACCGCGCACGATGCCGAGGCGCAACTGGCCAAGGGTCACCTGCGGTTCGAGCTGTTTGGCGACAAGCTCCGTGGCGGCTGGCACCTGGTGCGCTCCGGCAAGCCGGCCAGGCAACCCCAGTGGCTGCTGTTCAAGGATGATGACGAATACGCGGGCGCGGCCGAGGCCGACGACCTGCTGGATGACGTGACCCCGCCGCCGGAGTTGAAGGCCGCGAAGAAGGCGGCCGGAAAACCAACGAAGAAGGTGGCGAAGAAGGGAGCCGGAAAGTCGGCCGCGAAGACTTCGGGAAAGGCAGCCGGGCCGCCGCGACCGAAGGCCCGGCGCATCGACTGGGCGAAGAAGGCGCTCAAGCTGCAAGGCGCGGCGAAGGGCAAGCTGCCGGACGAAGCCTTCCAGCCCCAACTGGCCAAGCTCGGCGACCATCCGCCCAAGGGCGACCAGTGGCTGCACGAGGTCAAGTGGGACGGCTACCGGCTGGTGGTGACGATCAGCGGCGGCCGGGTCCGCCTGTGGTCGCGCAACGCCATCGAGTGGACGCGGAAGGTGCCGGAGATCGCCGCGGCACTGGAGGCGCTCGGGCTGGACAGCGGCGCCCTCGACGGCGAACTCATCGCCGGCAAGGGCACCCAGGCCGATTTCAACCTGCTGCAGGGGACGCTGTCGGGCGAGCAGCAGGGGATGTTGTCGTTCGTCCTGTTCGACCTGCTGCACATCAACGGCGTCGACATCGACAAGGCGCCACTGGTCGAGCGCAAGACGCTGCTCGAGGAGCTGCTGGACAATCCGCCGCGCCACCTGGCCTACAGTTCGCACATCCCCGCCGATGGCGACGCCGCCTACCAACTGGCGGCCGACCAGAAGTTCGAGGGCATCATTTCCAAGCGGGCGCACGCGACCTACCACCCGGGCCGCGGGGACGACTGGCGCAAGACCAAACGGCTGGAATCCGACGAGTTCGCGGTGGTCGGCTACACCGCAGCCAAGGGCTCGCGGAAGGGGTTCGGTTCCCTGCTGTTGGCACGTCCCGATGCGAAGCATGGTTGGCTGTATGCCGGCCGCGTCGGCACCGGGTTCACCGACGAGCTGCTGCGCGAGCTCGCCAAGCGCATCGGCAAGTCCGGCGCCGCGAAACCGACCGTACACGTGGCCAGCGGGAAGGCCGACCTGCGCGGTGCGAAGTGGTTCGAGCCGATGTTCGTGGTCGAGGTGTTCATGCGCGGCATCAGTGACGACGGCGTGCTGCGGCAGCCGTCGTTGAAAGCCGTGCGACCGGACAAGGATCCGTCGGACCTGGCGGACAGCGACCGCGCGCAGAACTCGGGTAGCAAGAACGGCAAGCCCGCCACCAAAGCTGTCAGCCCGGTGAAAATCAGCAGCCCGACCAAGGTCATCTACCCCGACCGCGGCCTCACCAAGCGCGACGTCGCCGATTACTACGAGGCGGTCATGGACCACCTGTTGCCGGAGATCGTCGATCGGCCGCTGTCGGTCATCCGTTGTCCCGGGGGGGCGGGCAAGGCCTGTTTCTTCCAGAAGCACCACACGCCGGGACTGGAGCGTGTCGACCTGGTACGCCTGAAGGAGGAGACCGGCAACAACGCCAACTATCTGGTGGTGCGCGATGCCGAAGGCCTGATGGAGCTGGTGCAGCTCAACGGGCTGGAATTCCACCCCTGGGGTTCCACCGCGGAGAACCCCGACATCGCCAACCGGGTGGTGTTCGACCTCGACCCGGGGGAGGGCGTGCCATGGGCGGAGGTCAAGCGTGCCGCCCGCGACGTGCGCGATCTGCTCAAGCAGATGGAGCTGACCTCGTTCCTGCGCGCGACAGGTGGCAAGGGGCTGCACGTGGTGGTGCCGCTCAACCCGGGCTGCGAATGGGACCTGGTGAAGTCCTTCGCACATGGTTTCGCCGATGCGCTGGCGCAATCGCAGCCGCAGCGCTTCGTGTCGGTGTCGACGCTGAAGCTGCGGCCGAAGAAGATATTCGTGGACTACCTGCGCAACGGGCGCGGGGCGACAGCGGTCGCCTCCTACTCGCTGCGTGCCCGCGACGGCGCGCCGGTGGCGATGCCGCTGGCGTGGTCCGAGCTGGGCGCGCTGAAGCGCGGTGACGCGTTCGACCTGGTCGAGGTGCCCAAGCGCCTGAAGCGGCGGCGCAAGGACCCCTGGGCGGGCATCGACGGCCTGCGGCAGGACCTGTCCCGCTGGTCCAGCGGCTGACCATGCCGCGGAGTCAGAGGTTGGTCGCGGCGAGGCTGTGGCCCGGGCCGACCGAGGCCAGCAGTTCCCTGAGCACGCCGATGTCCGCCGGCTTCAGCAGGTGGTGGTGGAAGCCCGCCTCACGTGCCTGGCGACGATCGTTCTCCTGGCCCCAGCCGGTCAATGCCACCAGGGTGGCGCCGTGGTCGGGGAAGCGGGCGTGCAGGGTACGCGCCACCTCGTAGCCGTTCATGCCGGGCATGCCGATATCCAGCACCACCACTGCCGGACGCCAGTCGGCGAACATGTCCAGCGCCTGCTCACCGTCGCGCACCACGCGGGCTTCGGCGCCCAGCAGGTCGAGGACCTGGCCGAGGCTGTCGCCGGCGTCGATGTTGTCGTCCACCACCAGCACCCGCGAACGCACCAGCTGGCCGTGAACCTCCGCAGGCGCGTCCGCGTGTTCGGGCGCGGATTCGGCCAAGGGCACGCGAAGGGTGAACTCGCTGCCCTGGCCGATGCCGTCGCTGCTGCCAACGAGGGTGCCGCCATGCATCTCGGCGAGCTTGCGCGACAGCGCCAGGCCGATCCCGAGGCCGCCCTGGCTGCGGCTGCTGTCCCGCCCGCCGCGGCTGAACATTTCGAACATGCGCGGCAGCTCCTCGGGCGTGATGCCCATGCCGTTGTCGCGCACGACGATGACGGCTTCATCGCCCTGCGCGCTGGCCCGGACTTCGATGCGGCCACCGTCAGGGGTATAGCGAGCGGCGTTGCTCAACAGGTTGCCCAGGATCTGCGCGAGCCTGACAGGGTCGCCCTGCAGCCATACCGGTTGCGCTGGCAGGTCGATCGACAGTTCGTGCCCCACGGCACCCACCAGCGATTCGACCGTTTCGACCGCGTTCGACACCACCGCCTCCAGTGCGACGCGCTCCACGCGCAGCGACAGGTTGCCGCGGCTGATGCGCGACGTCTCCAGGAGATCGTCGACCAGCCGGACGAGGTGGTTGACCTGCCGCTCCATCATCATGTGGATTGTGGCCGACTGTCCGGTGTCGCGGCCGATCATGCGCAGCAGCTCGATCGAGTTGCGCAGCGGCGCGAGCGGATTGCGCAGCTCGTGGGAGAGCGTGGCGAGGAACTCGTCCTTGGCGCGGTCGGCCTCGGCCAGCCGATGGGCCTGCTCGCGCAGGGCCTGTTCGGCGGCCTGCCGTTCGGTGATGTCGCGCGTGGTGCCAGCGACGGCGACCACTTCGCCGCGGGGGTCGAACACCGGCGAAAAGATGTACTCGTAGATGCGTCGCCCGTTGGTGCCGGTGAATGGAATCTCGCCGCGGATCGGTGCCCGGGTCGAGATCACCTGGTCGATCTCGCGGTCGTGCATGTCCGCATGCCACTGTTCGTAACCCAGCTGCATCCACTTCTTGCCGCGGGCGTCATCCACGCCCCACATGGTCAGCAGCGACTGGTTCGCATAGATGACGTGGTGCTCGAGATCGAATACGTAGACGAAGTCCGGGGTGCTGTCGAGCGCCGTTTCGTACATCCGCCGCTGGTTGTCGGACTCCAGCACCAGCCGCTCGCGTTCGGCTTCCGCGTCCTTCTGCGTGGTGATGTCCCGGAAATAGACGGAGATACCTTCGGGCGCCGGAAAAGCCGTGACTTCGTACCAGCTGCCCATGTCGGGATAGAACGCGGTGACCGATCGTTTCTCGCGAGTAGCCATGGTATGCCGGTAGGCTGGGGCAAACTCGGTCTGCTCCAGCCCCGGGTACTCGTCCCACACTTTCCTGCCCTGGAGATCGCCAGGATGCCTGCCGAGGATGCGGTGAGCTTCGGGATTGGCGTAGTCGAACCGCCATTGGCGATCGATCGTGAAGAATCCCTCGGTAATGCTCTCCAGAATGGCTGCCGCATCGCGACTGGATTTCGGGGCGGTGTCCTCGACGCAATGGACGATGTATTCGACGCTGCCCGAGGCATCCAGCACCGGCGCATTGACGACCGACCACCGGCGACCGATGAAGCCAGCGGTCTGTCTCCCGTGGATGTCGTACCCGATGGTGCCCATGTCGTCGGGCACGCATGTGGCAACGACTCGGTCCAAGGATTCGCTAAGCGGGTCCGCCGGCTCCGCACTGTTCGCTCCACCCACGACCTCCAGCAGCGGCCGGCCGATGATCTCTGGGCCCGCGGATGCCTCCCGGAGCCAGCCGTCGCTTGCGGCGACGATCGCGTATCCGGGGGAAGGCGTCACGACCAAGCACCGGCCCGGCAGGGCGCGGAGCAGGCGTTGGATTTCACTATGGTTCAAGTGCGGGTGCTCGCGCCGGCTGGAAAGCGGAGGGTAGGACAGGTCGGGCGAACGTGGCGTGGTGACGGTTCCGATGCGGCGTATCTAGGCCTCGTCGCCCTGCGGCGCTTCTTCGGACCGGCAGTTCGCCTCGTGCCAGGCACCCAGTACAGCAGTGTGGCGTTGATAGGGCTCGGATTTGGCCATGGCGGTGGTCGTTTCGAGATTCGTCCCCTTTACTTCGTCCAGCATGCCGGCGATTTCGCGGGCGGCGTTGCGCAGCGTCGGCTGTCCGGTCTCGTCGAGTGGCAACGCATCGGCGCCGCCCCGAAGGCCTTCGATGATCTCGTCGGTCTCGGGTGTCCGCTCCACCACGGACAGGGGGCCAAGGCCGGCGTGGAGCAGGGAGGTGTGGACCAGCATGCAGTCCTTGGCGTCCTCCATCATCGATGGCAACGCGGCGAGCTTGGCCCCCTCTTCGGCGACGCCGCAACCTGTCAAGGGCAACACGAGGGCGAGGACACTGGTTCGGGCGAGGCTGGGCATGGGTCTTCCTTGGCTTATGGTGCCGGAAGTGTCCGGCATCGGGAGCAGGTGCTCAAGCAGCCGGTGGCGGGCGGCAACGCGAGCTCCACGGCGCATGTGGGACCCTTTCCGGCCCGAGCGGAGTGGATCCATGCGAATCGGCCTCGTCTCCGATACCCACGGCCTGGTCCGCCCAGCGGCCCTGGACTACCTGCGTGGCAGCGACCACATCATCCATGCCGGCGATATCGGCAAGCCCGAAGTGCTGGATGCTTTCGGCACGCTGGCGCCGGTGACGGCGATCCGCGGCAACATCGACAGCGGCGAATGGGCAAAAGGACTGCCCGAGGTGCGCGAGGAGACCATCGGTCGCGTGCGCATCCTGGTGCTCCACGACCTCAAGCAGCTGGACCGGAATCCGGCCGCCGCGGGTATCCGCGTCGTGGTGTCCGGGCATTCGCACAAGCCGGCCGTCGACGAACGCGACGGCGTGCTCTACATCAACCCGGGCAGTGCAGGGCCGCGACGCTTCAGCCTGCCGGTCACGGCGGGGGATCTGCTGGTCTCGCTCGACCTGGTGACGCCGAAGATCGTCGAGCTCGAATGAGCCGCGCCGGCTGCGCTACTCCCGCCGCGCCAGGAGGCGGTCCAGGTCCTTGCGGGCTTCATCCAGATCGGGTGCCAGCGCCACGGCGCGGCGGAAGTCCGTTATCGCTGCTGCGTGCTCGCCGCGCTTCTCAAGTAACTGACCGCGGCGCCAGTGCGCGCCCCCCAGCGACACCTCGTCGGTTGCCTCGGCAGATCCCGAGATGATCCGATCCAGTGCGGCCTCGCCCTCACCCGTGCGCACGTCGTGCATCGCCGCGTGGCGACCGAGCAGGTAGAGCAACCGGGCATCTTTCGGTGAGTGCTTGAGCCCGGCCTCGAGTGCCGCCAGGGCCTCGCCGGGGCGATCGTGGCGGTCGAGCATGACGGCAAGCCCCCGGCTGTAGAGCGGTTGCCGGGGATCGAGGCGGACGGCGTTGCGCAACTCGCGTATTGCGGCAGAACCCTCCAGCGTGAACGCGCGTAGGTAATGGCCTCCGGCCGGGTTGCGGCCGGCATACGAGGCGATCTCCGCGGCGGCCTTGTCCTTGCCCCCGCCCATGAAGCCCGGCGCCATCGAATAGAACTGCACCAGCCCCTCGCGGGCGCCCAGGTGGTCCGGATCCAGGTTGGCCGCGCGCTGCCACGCGTCCCGGGCCTTGGTCGCCCAGCTTGCCTTGCGCAGCATGTTCACTTCGATGGCCATCCGTCCGTACGCCTGTCCGGCGCGATGCCAGGCCTCGGCACTCTTGGGCAGGGCTGCGATGGCCCGCTCCCCGGCCGCCACCGCAGCCTCGGTGTCCGGCGTGCGCAGCGCCTTCTTGACCGCGTCGATCGCCGGCTCTCCCGCCCATGCGGTGCCGGCCAGCGCGAACCAGGCAGCGGCGGCGAAAAGGGCGATGAAGGCGCCTTTCGGACGGCGCGAGGTGGTGTTCGTGTTCATCCGAGGGTCCTTCCTGCTTCGACGTTGGCGGGATCCTAACCGAGTTGTCACCCGGCGCGGCCCCCGCGCGCGCTGCTGGTCGCACCATGCTGCCCGGGCATGGTCGGCAGTTGCGGCGATGGTGGGGGTCTTGTCGCTCAGTGCATTCGGGCGGACATGAGGTCCGAGCGAATCTCATCGACCAGGGCAGTCAGTCGCGGAATATCGGCCGGCTTGGCCAAGTGGTGGTCGAAACCGGCCGCGCGGCTCTTTGCCAGGTCCTGGGCATGGCTCCATCCAGTGACCGCCACGATCACCGGGTCGCCTGCTCCATCGCCGGTCCGGACACGGCGCGCCACCTCGTAGCCATCCATCCCGGGCATGCCGATGTCCAGCAGGATCAGGTGTGGCTGGTAGTCCAACGCGATCCGCAATGCTTCGGGCCCGCTGTGTGCGACCCGTGGAGCCAGGTCCATGGACTCCATCACCAACGCCAGCGATTGCGCGGCATCGCGGTTGTCGTCGACCACCAGTACCCGGATCTCGGGTGCAACCGACGACAACGTCTTCCCCGGTGCGGGCGTGGAGGGCTGTGCACTCTTGCTGCTCGCCAGCGGCAGCCTCACCACGAACCGGGCGCCCTGTCCTCGCCCCTCGCTGTGGGCTTCCACCGTGCCGCCGTGGAGCTCCACCAGGTTCCTTACCAGCGCCAGGCCGATGCCCAGCCCTTCCTGCTGGTCGCCGCCTGCCCGGGCGCCCTGGGTGAACAGCTCGAAGACATGTGGGAGTGTCTCGCGGTCGATGCCCAGTCCGTCGTCGGCGACTTCGGCCACTGCCTGCCCGCCGTCGGTATGGACCGTCACCTTGATGCAGCCGTCGCGGCGGCCGTACTTCACGGAGTTGTTGAGCAGGTTGCCAAACACCTGGGCAATGCGCACCGGGTCGGCGTCCACCAGAAGCGGGGTTTCGGGCAGGTCGACCTCCAACTGGTAGCCGCCCTGGTCGAGCTGCGGCCGGCTGGCCTCGATCGCGACACGCATCGCATTGCAGAGTTCCATGCGCTCGCGATGCAGGGTGATCATCCCCCGTGACAGACGCGAAGCCTCCAGCAGGTCGTCCACCAGCCGCACCATGTGCACCACCTGGCGCTTCATCATGGTTCGGAGCGTCGCGCGGCGCACCGGATCGCTATCGTCGATTTCCAGCACGTGCAGCGCATTGCTGATCGGCGCGAGTGGATTGCGCAGCTCGTGCGCCAGCATGGCCAGGAACTCGTCCTTGCGCCTGACCGCCATCACCTCCGCATCGTGCGCCTGTTCGAGCTCGCGCAGGTGTTCCTGGATCTCGTACTGCCGGTTGCGCGCGCGCAGAGCGGTCCGCACCGCGCTCAGCAGGGCCTGCACCCGCAACGGGCGTTCGAGCAGGGTGACGTTGTTGAGCATGGCGACGGCGTCGCCGACGACGGTCGAGTTCGCGCCACCGTGGGTGAGCAGCAGTACCGGCAGGTCCGACCATCGCGGCTGTGACTCTATCGCCTGGGCCAGTACCGCCTGGGCGCCGGAGGACGAGAGGGTTTCCTCGGTCACCATGACCGCGCCGGCCCCACGGGCGAGCTCGTGCTGCAGCTCCCGGGAGTCGGAGCAGACATGCGCGGGGATGTCGCTGCGCGCCAGCAGCTCACGGGTGAGTTCTGTATCGCGTGCCGTCGACAGCAGCAACAGGACGCGCTGGTGCAGGTCCGCCTGGCGGGCCCGGTTCACTCTCCTCCAACCCGCGGTTCTTCGTCACCCTCCGGCAAGCCGCTCAGGACACCCCGGAAGTGCCTCAGGGGTTCGCCGACGGCTATGCCGGCAGCGCTGAAAGTGAGCTCCCTGATCGAGCGTTCGTGCGCGCCGGTGCGCTTCTTCAGCACCGACATCGCCTGCCTCACTTCTCCCTTGGCCTCGAAGTACCGCAACAGCATCACCGTGTCGGCCAGGTAGCTGATGTCGATGCTGCTGGTCATCTGCCCGATCAACCCCTGCTGGGCGTTGATGAGCAGGGTCACCACGCCGAGCTGGCCGAGGTAGGCCAACAGCTCGTGCAGCTGGATCATCACGAACTTCTCGCCTGGCATCGCATTGAAATAGCCATTCAGGCTGTCGATCACGATGACCCGGGCGTTGTCCTTCTCGACCGCGCAACGGATGCGGTGGATGAATTCGCCCGGCGAGAGTTCCGCCGGGTCGATCGACTGCACCGACACCATGCCATCGGCCAACCGGGTCTCCATGTCGAAACCAAGACCGCGGGAACGGGTCAGCAGGGCGCGCTCGCTCTCGTCGAACAGGAACATGGCGGAGCGCTCGCCCCGCTTGGCGGCGGCCATCACGAAGTGGGCGGCGAGGGTGGACTTGCCGGTACCGGCGGCACCCACCAACAAGGTGCTGGTACCGCGGTCCAGGCCCCCGCCGAGCAAGGCATCGAGTGCGGGCAGGTCGCTGCTGACGCGTTCGGTGGCACCGTCACGACGGAACTTTGCGGCCACCAGGCGGGGGAACACGACCACGCCGCCGGTGTTGATGACGTAGTCGTGGTTGCCGCTGTGGAACGGTCGGCCGCGCAGCTTGCTGACCCGCAGGCGACGGCGGTCGCCGCCGTACTCGGGGCGCATCTGGTCCAGCTCGATCGAGCCATGGACGATGGTATGTACCGGCAGCCCGTGCTCCACGCCCTGGCGGTCGTCGAGCAGGAGGACAGTGGTGCCGCGGCCGGCGAAGTACTGCTTCAGCGCCAGCACCTGGCGCCGGAACCGGAGCAGCGTGCCCGCCAGCAGCCGGATTTCGGCGAGGGAGTCGAACACCACCCGGTCGGGTTTCAGGCGCTCGACCTCTTCCAGCATCCGGCCCGTGGTGTCGGCCAGCTCCACCTCGGAGGGGTGGAACATCGTGTACTGCGATTCGGGATCGAGCTGGTTGCCCATCGGCAGCAGCTCGTGGATGTGCATGCCTTCCAGTGACCAGCCGTGGGAGGCGGCCGCCTCGGTCAGTTCGGTGCGGGTCTCCGATAGCGTCACGTACAGCACGGTTTCGCCCCGGCGCAGGCCTTCCAGCAGGAACTGCATGGCCATGGTGGTCTTGCCCGAGCCCGGCACGCCCTCGAGCAGGTAGAGCCGGTGGGGCGTGTAGCCTCCGTCCAGGATCTCGTCGAGGCCTTCGATGCCGCTGCTGACGGTGGCGGTCTTTTCGGCGCCTTGCTGCATGGGGATTCCCTTGGCTGAATACGGGAAACGATGCGCGACGGGCCGTGGGTCCGGGGTGAAATCGCCGGCGGATCATGTGCGCCCGACCGTGCCAATGCGACCAATGGGGCACAGGCATTGCCGCCGTGGATTGCTATGCTGCGCGGCCATGTCCGCCGCCTCCCCCAGTCCAACAACGGCCCTGTCGCTGCGGCGGCTCGCTTTGTTGCTGGGCGGCCTGGCGATGTTCGGCCCGTTCTCGATTGACACCATCTTCCCCGCCTTCCCGGCCATGGGCGCGGATCTGGGGGCCGACAAGGTGGCGATGCAGCAGACCATCAGCGTCTACCTGATCGCCTACGCCCTCACCAGCCTGCTGCACGGGCCGCTGTCGGACGCCTTTGGCCGGCGCAAGGTGATCCTCGGCGGCCTGGGCGTATTCACCATTGGATCGATCGGTTGCGCACTGTCTCCGGACCTGGGGACGCTGTTGATGTTCCGCGCGCTGCAGGGACTGTCGGCGGGGGTGGGGTTCATCGTCGGCCGAGCGGTCATCCGGGACGTCCTGCAGGGCGACGACGCCCAGCGCCTGATGAGCCAGGTCTCGATGATCTTCGGCATCGCCCCTGCGATCGCCCCGGTCATCGGCGGCTGGATCCTGGGCTGGAGCCGCTGGCCGATGATCTTCTGGTTCCTGGTGGCGTTTTCGGCGGTACTGCTGGTGGCGGTGTGGGCAGGCCTGCCGGAGACGCATCCGGCGGAGTCGCGCCTGCCCATCCGGCCGGCACGGCTGGTCCGCGACTACACGGCGATCCTGGTGAACCCGCGGTTCCAGCGCCTGGCTGCCGCGGCGGCATTCAATTTCGGCGCGCTGTTCCTGTACATCGCCTCGGCGCCGGCTTTCGTGCTGGACCTGCTGCACTTCCGCGGGCAGCCCCTCGACGAGGGCGATTTCGGATGGTTCTTCATTCCGATGATCGGCGGCATGATCATCGGCGCCTGGTTGTCGGGCCGCGCCGCGGGCCGCATCAGCGGCAACCGGCTGGTGGCGATCGGGTTCTCGGTCTCCGCCGTGGCGATGGCGTTCAACGTGGGCTACAACCTGCTGGTCGACGTGCTCGAGGTCCCCTGGGCCGTGATCCCGATGAGCATGAACGCCTTCGGCATCGCGCTGGTGTTCCCGATCATCACCCTGGCGATCCTGGACATGTATCCGCGCCAGCGCGGGTCGGCATCGTCGCTGCAGGCGTTCACCACGCTGGTGATGAACGCCATGCTCGCCGGCCTGCTGTCGCCGTTGATCAGTGGAAATGGCCTGTGGCTGGCATTGACCGCGACGGCCTTCGTCGCCATCGGCTGGCTGTTCTGGCGCTGGGAAGCAGGCGCCTCGCCCTCCCTGGAGGCGACCGGACAGGTCACCGAGGCGGAGCGGGTCCCGGGCGGATCGCTCTAGCAGGCGGACAAAAAAAGGGCCGGCTTTCGCCGGCCCCCGGATACGGCGGACAGCGGTATCAGGCTGTCCCATCCCCGTCGGCACCATCGGCCGCGGGAGCGTCCTCGGTACGTTCCGTCGCTTCCGTGGCCGGGCCCGGCTTCGGCGTGGCACTGGCTTGCCAGCCACAGGTCTGGCCTTCGTTCTGCTGCTTCAGCCAGTCCTGCAGCGGGGCGAAGTATTCGAGCACCGCGCCCGCGTCCATGCCTTCGCCGCCGGTCAATTCCTGCAGCGTGCGCTGCCACGGCTGGCCCGCGCCGCGCGAAAGCATCGCCTGCAGGCGCTCGCCCGCTTCCTTGTTGCCATAGAAGCTGCACTCGTGCAGCGGCCCCTCGTAGCCCGCTGCGTCGCAGAGCGACTTGTAGAACTGGAACTGCAGCACGTGGGCCAGGAAGTAACGCGTATAGGGCGTATTGCCCGGCACGTGGTACTTGGCACCCGGGTCGAAGAACTCCTCCCCGCGCGCATCCACCGGTGCCACGCCCTGGTACTGCGCCTTCAGGTCCCACCACGCCTTGTTGTACTGGTCCGGCGTGATCGATCCATCGAACACACCCCAGCGCCAGCGATCGATCATCAGGCCGAACGGCAGGAAAGCGACCTTCGACAGCGCCATGCGCATCTGCGCGTTGATCACGGCCTCCTCGCTCTGCTGCTGCGCATCGACCAGGTCGATCGACTCCAGGTACTGCGGCGTCATCGCCAGCACGATGGTGTCGCCGATGGCTTCGTGGAAGCCGTCATGGGCGCCGGCCTGGAACAGGGGCGGCAGGTCGTTGTAGGCCAGGTAGTAATAGACGTGGCCGAGCTCGTGGTAGATGGTGGTGAAGTCTTCCTCGTTGGGCTTGATGCACATCTTGGTGCGCACGTCGCCTTCCATGTTCATGTCCCAGGCGCTGGCGTGGCAGACCACGTCGCGGTCGCGCGGCTTGATGAACTGGGTGTTCTCCCAGTAGCTGTCAGGCAGCTTGGGCATGCCGAGGGAGACGTAGAAGTCCTCCGCGCGCTTGGTCATCTGGCGGGCGGCGGCCTCGCGGGCTTCCTGCTCGATGTCGGCCAGGCGCGACGGCGTGCGCTCCCCGGTCGCCTGGGCCAGCTTCTGTGCGTGGATCTGCTGGTAGCGCGACTCCAGCGCGGCGTTGATGTCCAGGCTGCCGGCGTTCTCGTACGGCGCCAGCACGTCCCACAGGTTGCCCCAGTCCTGCTGCCACATGTTGCCCATCAGGTGCGCGGGCAGCATGCCGCCGGCGACCTCCGCACGCTCCTGGCCGTATTCGGCGCCCAGGCGTGTGCGGGTGTAGCAATGAAGCTGCTCGTAGAGCGGCTTGACCTGGGTCCACAGCCGGTCGGTTTCCGCGGCGATCTCGACCGGGCTCATGTCGTACGCGGAGCGCCACATTTCCCCCGCATCGGTGAAGCCCATCTCGTCGGCGCCCTTGTTCACCAGCTCGACGAAGCGCGTGTAGTCCTTGCGCATCGGCTGGGACACCGTGTGCCAGCCACGCCAGGCATCGAGCTGGTCGTCGTAGTCGCGGCTGTTGCGCAGCACGTCCTCCAGCTCGCCTAGCTGGCGGCACTGCCGTGCGTCGCCTTCGCCGGTGCAGTACTCGCCCGAGCCGTACATGCCTTCCATGCGGGTGACGATCTCGGTCAGCTCCTTGAGCTCGGTCGGATCGGTCGGGGCCGGCATCGACGTGGCCAGCTTGAGCAACTGGATCGAGCGCGCGGTCTCCGGCGTCATCTCCTGGCCTTCGAACCGCCGCGACTGCGCGATCCAGTCGTTGAGGCGCGAGAGGTACTCCTCGTTGGCCTTGGCGGCCAGCAACTGGCTGTCCTCGTTGATGTAGGTCGAGGAGAGCCACTGTGCCGCGGTGAGCTGCGGGTACATCTCCTTCAGCTCGGCGTTGACGCGGGCGATGAACTGGTCGGCGGTTTCCTCGCCCTGGGCCGAGCTGGATGTTGCCGGCTGGTCGGCGGTGGTATCGGGGCTGGGCGAGCGGTCGCAGCCAGCCAAGGCCAGCACGCCGGTGGCGATGGCGGCGGCAAGGAGTGCGCGTACAGGTTTCATGTCGGTGCTCCGTTGGATGAAGCGCGTGCATCGCGCCAACCGACGAAGGCTAGATGCGGGCCGGCCGTGGCGCAAGCGCGGCGCCGCCGGGACCTGCGTCCGTACCTCAAGGGGGGCGCATCAGGCGGAAGGAAGCGCCGGGACCTGCGGGGGCTGGAGCAGGTTGCGCCCCGAATCCACCAGTCCGCGAGCTGCAAGCCATGCCCAGGCGTCGTCGGCGTCCTGCTCGAAATAGGCGGCGGCGGAGCCGAGGCGAAAGGTGTAGCCCCAGCCGTCCATGTCGGCGAGGATCCGGGCGCGGCCGACGCCCGGCAACTGGTCGCCCAGCAGGGCCTGCAGCAGGCAGACCGCGTCCTCCTCCTCGATCGAGTCGGTGGCGTCGGTGTGTACCGCATGCCGCCGCTCCGGGGGCAGGACGATCAGGTGGCACGCCTCGTGGAGTAGGGAATGCACTGGCGTGTCCGGGCGGGCGTAGACAGTGCCGGCGATGATGCCGGCTTCGCACTCACCCCAGTAGCTGCCGGGGATGGGCTGGCCATCGGCGACGCGCTCCAGCTGCAGGCCGTAGCGGGCGAGCAGGGCGGTGGGGGCATCGAAGCCGATGTCGGCGAGCGTGAGCATTGGATCAGTGGTGCTGCCATCCCCGAGGGGCTTCATTCGGAACGTAGGAGCGGCTTCAGCCGCGATCGGATATCCGCGCGGCGACGACTTTCCGATCGCGGCTGAAGCCGCTCCTACAGGGGCAGGGGCGAAAATGCCCGCGCGGATCACCCGTGCGCGGGCCGGGCCTCGCCGTTCTGGGGCAGGGACACCGAGATGTCGAGCACCTTGTTCTCGCCTTCGCCCATCAGGTCCACCTTGACTGCTTCGGCGTCGACGCTGACGTACTTGCGGATCACCTCCAACAACTCGCGCTGCAGCATCGGCAGGTAATCCGGGCCGCCGCGGGTGGCGCGCTCGTGGGCCACGATGATGCGCAGGCGGTCCTTGGCGACCGACGCGGTCTGCTTCTTGGCGAGCAGGAAGTCGAACATGCCCATGGCTTAACCTCCGAACATCTTGCTGAAGAAGCCTTTCTTCTCCGGCGTGATGAAGCGCATCGGGCGGGTATCCCCGAGCAGGCGCGCAACGGCATCGTCGTAGGCCTGGGCGGCGTCCGATTCGGCATCGAGGATGACCGGCTCGCCCTTGTTGGAGGCATGCAGGACATCGGTGGATTCGGGGATGACGCCGATGGTCTTGAGGCCGAGGATCTCCTCGACGTCGCCGACGCTCAGCATCTCACCCGATTCCACGCGCTTGGGGCTGTAGCGGGTCAGCAGCAGGTGCTCCTTGACGCGCTCGCCCTGTTCGGCGCGGCGGGTCTTGCTGGCCAGCAGGCCGAGGATGCGGTCGGAGTCGCGCACCGAGGACACTTCCGGATTGACGACGACGACCGCCTGGTCGGCGAAGTACATGGCCAGGAACGCGCCCTTCTCGATGCCGGCCGGGGAGTCGGCGACGATGTAGTCGAAGCCGTCCGCCGCCAGGTCCTCCAGGACCTTCTGCACGCCTTCCTTGGTGAGGGCGTCCTTGTCGCGCGTCTGCGAGGCAGCCAGCACGTAGAGGTTCTCGAAGCGCTTGTCCTTGATCAGCGACTGCTTGAGGCTGGACTCGCCGTTGACCACGTTGACGAAGTCGTACACCACGCGGCGCTCGCAGCCCATGATCAAGTCGAGGTTGCGCAGGCCGACGTCGAAGTCGATCACGCAGACCTTGTGGCCGCGACGGGCGAGGCCGCAGGCGAGGGAGGCGCTGGTCGTGGTCTTGCCGACGCCGCCCTTGCCCGAGGTGACTACGATGATTTCGGCCAAGTTCTGATCCTCCGGATGATTTGATGTGCGGCAATGCGTGACAGCATGCCCGTTTTTTGGTTCACGAGGCGGCCTGCGCCTCGATGTGCAGCTGGTCGTCTTCCAGCCAGACCTGCACGGGTTTGCCGCGCAGTGCCGCCGGGATGTCCTCGAGCACCTTGTAGTGGCCGGCGATGGCGACCAGCTCGGCATGGAACTCGCGGCAGAAGATACGGGCCTGGGCGTTGCCCTGGGCGCCGGCCAGTGCCCGGCCACGCAAGGGTCCGTAGATGTGGACCGAGCCGTCGGCCATGACCTCGGCGCCAGCGCCGACGCCGGTCAATACCGTCAGGTCGCGGTTGTCGGCGTACACCTGCTGCCCGGAGCGCACCAGCCCGGCATGGATCATCCCGGGTGCCGGGGGGGCGGTGGTCGGGGCCGGTG
>Ga0114898_1000623_pt1 | contig 25641 bp, 20 predicted proteins | sample Malvired_Geostar_FD_83496 | JGI IMG/M metagenome (GOLD analysis project Ga0114898, IMG submission 83496) | Marine viral communities from the Global Malaspina Expedition - Malaspina viral metaG DeepMed_Geostar | ecosystem: Environmental > Aquatic > Marine > Oceanic | place: Mediterranean Sea... | reverse complement strand
GGGCGGCGGCAGCTCCAGCATCGGCGCCACATCGGCAACCATAAGGTCTCCGATCTCCCGATAGAGGCTCTCCATATCGTCAAAGTGGCGAAAAACGCTACGCAGGCCGACATTGGCGCGTGCGGCAACTTCTTCCGCACGCGGCGAAAGAGTGCCCTCGCGGATCAGGTCTCGCATTGCTTCGACGATGCGGCGGCGGCTGGCGGCGCTGCGGAGGCGGCGGCCATCCTGTTTCGGTTCGGACGGGACTACGGTCATGAGGCGAGGCTCTTGGGAGAATTTCCTGTTGCCCATCATCCCAAAGCAGAGGTCCAAAAGCTACCCGCTAATCCTCGCGATGCTCAAACCGGGTTCAAGACCGCTCATTCTCCAGAGCGCGCCTGATCCGCCGCAAGACGACGCGGCGGGCCTTGTCGTCAGCCACCTTTTCAAGCTCTTCCTCAATATCGAGCCAAAGCCTGGACAGGTCATTGTGCCAATCCAGTTGCCCCACGACTTCGGGCTGAAGGCGCCGCGGAGCCGGGCGTTCGCGTTTCGAGGGAGATTCGGCAAGCAGGTCGAAAACGGCATCAAGTTCAGGCGCAAAGATGCGGTCCCCGTCGAGGCTCTTTTTTGCCAGCCGGTCATGAAGAGCGGTGAGGCCTTCTTCTTCGCCGTGTACGAGAATGATGCCCCGCGATACGGGACCACGGTCTTCTATCCACTGCGTGAGAGCCGTGCCGTCCGCATGGCCGGAAAAAATGTCGAGCGTTCGGATACGTGCTCGCACCTTGACTTCATCACCTTGAATACGCACGGCACGGGCGCCGTTCTGGAGGATGCGGCCGAGCGAACCTTCCGCCTGATAGCCGACCATCAGTACGGTGGCATTGGCGCGCCAGAGATGGTTCTTCAGGTGATGGCGAATACGGCCTGCATCGCACATGCCGCTGGCGGCAACAATGATATGGCTGCCATCGATGCGTTCGATCATTCGGCTTTCTTGTGCGGACTCGGTTGTGCGAAGAAGAGGAGAGCGCATGGCGTGGCGGAAAGCTTCTCCATCTTCGAGCTCGTCCGCATGGTCCATGAAAACTTCCGTGGCGCGGATGGCAAGCGGTGAATCGAGAAAGATCGGCGCCCGAGGAATGCGCCGCTCCTTGGCGAGCGCCAGAAGATCGGAAAGAAGCTCCTGCGTCCGCTCGACCGCAAAAGAGGGAATGATCAGAACGCCTTTGCCCTTGAGAGCGTCGTTGGCTTCGGCTGCCAGAAGATCACGGCGGGAAGCAAGCGTCATCTGCGGACGTTCACGCGCGCCGTAAGTGGATTCGCAGATCACGTAATCGAGCCCTTGCGGCGATTCCGGAACGGGATGAAAGCTTGTTACCTCGGGGCCGATGTCACCCGAAAAGAGCAGCCGCATCAAACGCGGGGAGTCGAGGCCCGTTGTCAGTTCGATTTCAATGGAAGCGGAACCGAGAATATGTCCCGCATTCCAGAAACGGACGCGCACCCCCTCGGCAGGCTCGATCCATTCGTCATAGGTTACCGGGCTGAACGCCCTCAGCGCGCTCTCCGCATCCTGCACAGTATAAATCGGCGTTACCTCGGGACGGCCGCGGCGGACATTACGCCTGTTGAGCTGGGAAACCTCCATCTCCTGAATGTGCGCGGAATCCGGCAACATGCAGCTCAGCAGGTCGATCGTTCCATGCGTGGCATAGATGGGGCCGGCGAAGCCGTGTTTCACGAGTTTCGGGATCAGGCCCGAGTGATCGATATGGGCGTGAGTGAGGAGAACGAAATCGATCTCCTCCGGTTTGAAGGGGAAGTCTCCGTAGTTCAGAGCCTTGAGCGTTTTTGAGCCCTGAAACATGCCGCAGTCGATCAGAAAACGCGTCCGCCCGGACTGAAGCAGATAGCATGACCCGGTCACGGTATGAGCGGCGCCATGGATACTCAGGGAAATGGACATTCAATTTACTCGTTCAGTTCGTGGCGGAGGACATCAGCGAGTATACCCGCAAGAGAAATGACATTTGTCTCATGCGGGACAGAGGTCGTCGACCATACCGCCTTCGCCCCGGTGGAAAGAATTTTCTCTTCTACCGCCTTGTCGAAGAGAGCATGTGTGATAGCGACATGGATCGATGCTGCTCCACGCTTCCTCATCGCAGCAACGACGGACAGGATGGTCCCGCCGCTCGATGCGATGTCGTCGACGACAAGGACGGGATTTCCGGCAACCTCCGGGGCGTCGGGAAATTCGATCTCGACATCCCGGTCCCCCCGCCGGATTTTATGCCCGACCATATAGCTCGCGCCGAGTTCATCAGCGAGCTGACAAACCCACTGGATGGATTCTTCATCCGGGCCCAGCACGATGGTTTCCCTGCCATGTCCCTGTGCCGCCGCGAAGTGTGCGATCGCTTTGGCTGCAAGCAGGTTGTCGGCTTCAATTTCCGGAAAGACCTCGCCTATCGAAGAGACCCTGTGAAGATGGGCGTCCACCGTCACGACGCGGTCGAAGCAGGCAGACAGAAACCGGGAAACCGCCTGCTGGCTGACCGCCTCGCCAGCGTGAAAGGCCTTGTCCTGACGCATGTAACAAAGATAAGGCGCAACGAGAACGAGACGGCGGGCACCACCCCGACGAAAGGCGTCTGCCGCAAGCATGAGGGCGACGAGCTTTTCGTTCGGCCGGTCCAGCGGACAATAGACGATGGCTGTCTCCGTGACGGAAGGCACACGAACAAGGCTCTCTCCATCGGGGAAGGTATGAATATCGATTTGCCGGACGTCGAGGCCGAGCGCCAATCCAAGTTCCGCCGCAGCGGCAGCACCATGTGCAAAGGTATACAAGGCCACGGACGTCATTCGAGGGCCCTTGCCGGCACACCGGCGCTGGTAAGCGCAAACCCGTTCGATTGTTCGGCTTCTTCCACCGCAAAGTTAAAATGGGACTCGCCCGCGGAATATATTCGGTAGAGCGGCTCTCCTGCCTCCACCGTATCGCCGATACGCTTCAGCACATCAATCCCCGCGCCTCGATCCAGCGGCGCACCGGCCAGCCGGGCGAGCTGCGATATTCTCAGACAATCGACCGAGGCAATGACGCCGTCGGCATGGGCGAGTATATCGGCCTTGAGCGGCCCCGGCACGGGGGCTTCAGGTGCCCTCCCCTGTGCGTCGATGATCTTCTGCATGGAAGTCATGGCGGCGCCGCTCTCCAACAGGTGACGCGCACGCTCATATCCCGTGCCGCCCCTGACCAAGGGGTCGCATTCAATGACACGGGCGGCAAGCTGCAGGGACTTCTCCCGCAGATCGGCGGGCGCCGAGGCATCATTCGCGAGAACCGCCATTACGTCGCGCGCCTCAAGGACGGGCCCGATGCCGCGTCCGATCGGCTGAACTCCATCCGTGACCATGATTTCCACGTGGAGATTCATGCGATCCGCCACGAACTCGAAGAGCTTGCGCAGCCGCATTGCTTCTGTCGCATCGCGCACCTTGGCCGTCGGACCGAGAGGCAAATCGATAACCAGATGCGTCGAGCCTGCCGATTTCTTCTTCGACATGATTGATGCGACCATCTGTTCGCGCGTGTCCATATTGAGCGGCCGCTCAACGCCGATCAGAATGTCGTCGGCCGGGGAAAGGTTCACATGACCGCCCCAGACGAGACAGGCATTGCACTCGCCGACGACTTCTTTCATTTCGTCGATTGTAAGGTCCACGCGGGCGAGAACTTCCATCGTATCGGCCGTTCCCGCGGGTGACGTGATCGCACGAGAAGACGTCTTGGGCATGGTGAAGCCATGCGCGGCGACGATCGGCGCTACGATCATCGAGGTCCGGTTACCGGGTATGCCGCCGATGCAATGCTTGTCGACGACAATGGGTGCATCCCATTTGAGCGACGTCCCGGCGGCGGCCATGGCAAAGGTCAGATGAAGTAGCTCGTCCGTCGACAGAAACCCCGCACAGGCGACAAGGAAGGCCGCAATTTCCATATCGGAATAACGATAGCCGGCAATGTCCTCAATGATTGTCTCGATCTGGTGCCTGCTCAACGTCTCGCCAGCGATCTTCGTCCGCACATAATCCAGACTTTGAGGACTGCGGGCAGGCGAGATGAATACGGTATCCCCTTCCGCAAGCCCCATGCGACGAAAGGCCGGTTCCGTAAGGCCAATCTCTTCGGGGCCGACCATCGACAGGTCATGGCAAATGTCCAGACTGGCGATGATCGAGCGGCCATCATGCTGAACTTCCAGGCGCTTGAAAGCCTGAAACGCTTCGGGGCGAAGGGCCTCGCAGTTGGAAGCGAGAACCGCCACATTCTCTCGTAACGTGTCGAGCGGAATTCGCCGTATCCTCAGCCGCATTTCTCTGATTCCTCACGCAAGGTAAATCGTTTCGCCGCGCTTGATCGTTTCCACAACCGTGGGGCTGAGCAGCGCATCGGTGGCAATGGTTTCGGGGTCTTCCTTCAGGATCACGAAGTCGGCGAGTTTTTCCTCTTCTATCGATCCCTTTATCTCGTTCTCGAAATGCTGATAGGCAGCATCAATGGTTATGCCGCGCAAAGCCTTATGCGCCGTTATATGCTGCTCATCTCCGAGCACCTTGCCGCTGCGTGTCTTTCGATTTGTAGCCGACCAGAGCAACATGCGGCAATCGGAGGGAACAACCGGCGAGTCGTTGTGTAGCGTATAGCGCATCCCTCTATCGATCGTCGAGCGCACGGGACTGATGCGCGCGCCGCGCTCCGGCCGGAGCACGAAATCGCGGTACCAGCCACCCCAATAAAAGGTGTGGCTGACGAAGTAGGAAGGCATGATACCGAGCTTCGCCATGAGATCCAGCTGGTCTTCGCGAAGTGTCTGTGCGTGAATAACAGTGGAGCGACGGTTGGCAGGCCATAGCTCGCGCCGAGAAGCCACCCGCCTCGCTCTCCGCCCACTTCATCCCGATCGAGGGCCAGCTCGCGCTGGATGTCCGCCATGCCATGATTTTCAGGCGTGTTGTGTGCCATGCGCCCTCCCCCTCAGCGGCCTGTGAATTTAGGGGTGCGCTTTTCGAGAAAAGCGGCCACAGCTTCGCGCTGATCTTCACTGGTGGAAACGAGCGCGAACTGATCCGCATCCATGAATGTCGAAACCGCATTGAGCGCGGTGGCGGCTTGGGTAATACCGCGCTTTGCCATGCGAACGGCGACGAGCGGGAGCGCCGCAACCTTCTCTGCCCACAACCTTGCGACGGCAAGCGCCTCGCCATCTTCGCAGGTTTCGTCGGCAAGACCCCAGGTCTCGGCTTTTCCGGCACTGACGCGCTCGCCAAAGATCGTGAGCTGCTTGGCGCGCGACGGCCCTATCAGGTTCACGAGCCGGGGCTGCGTATGCCAGCTCATATTCATGCCGAGCGGAATTTCGGGATCGGCACCGCCAGAGAAAGCCTGCCCACCGGTGAACGACCGCGCTGGTCGAAACATCGTCGCGAAGCGAGCGGGCAGCCGCTGTGAGATCACGCATGAGCTGGACGGATAGAGGATTGATCCTGTCTCCCCGGTCGAAGCGCAGCGTCGCGATGCGCCCTTCCCGCTTGATGCTGATGAACTCGCCAATTTTTTCCGGACCAGACATTCCCCGACTTTCCTGTTGCTGCGACGTCCGCGCGCCTCTTTCAGGCAATGATGGCCTCTGACGGCTGGTCTTGCCTAGGGGGGCGTCGCCGGACGTGACAAAGCGGGCGACGCGGAGACCGCATCGTCGTCTCCGGCGGGGCGCACCGAACTAGCTGACGGTCTGCCAGCTTCCGTCGGGCTGGCGGCACGCCGTGCCATATGCCTGCTCAGCGCGACCGCCGATGGTCACGACCGTCTGGTACTCACGGCAATAGCGGCCCTGTTCGGGTTCGTAGGTACGCAACGGGGTCACCTCGTAACCATAGCCGCCATCATCCCAATAGACAGGCTGGTTCGACGGGACATATTCGAGGATGTCGCTTACGCAAGCGCGGTTGCTATCGTCAATCGCCTGTCCAAGCAGACCGCCGACAAGTGCGCCGACCAACGCACCGCCGACAACGGGGCCTGCCCCACGATCCTGATGTGCGCCGATAACACCGCCAAGCACGGCACCAATCACCGCTCCGACCTTGTCGCTGTTGCAGGCGGATGTGCGATAGCCGTAGCCGGAGCTGCCATAGCTATAGACGGAATCGTAACCGGCATAGGGGCCCGAATAGTAGTAGTCATTATAGTAATAGCCCGCGACCGGCTGTACATAGACGGGCTGCGGAATCGTCACGATATGCGTCACGTTGCGGTAGACCACAACGGGGCCGCGGCGATGCGGATGGTGGCCCCTGCCGTGGTATCCGTACCACGGGCGGTCATTGTAGACCGGACGATAGGGGCGCCTGTGATTTCCGTCCCGATAATTCCGAGGCGGGGCGCGGTACTGGTGTCCACGACGACTATCTCGATACTGCGCTCCGTTACGATGGCGTTCGAGATGCTGCTGGCGCACGAGCGCCTGTTGCCGGGCCCGTTGCTGAACCTGCCGCTGCGATTGCTGGCGCAGATCTCGTTCGTGCCGCTCCGCTATTTCGCGACGCTGGCGAGCCGAATTTGCCTGCTGCCTGCTCTGCCGCTCCCTCATCTCCCGGCGCCTGTCCCGCTCTCGCTGCTCTGCCTGTTGGCGGCGAACCTGCTCATTATGGGCCTGCTGACGGTGCTTAGGCTGGCCGGCGGCTTGCTGCTGTTGGCGCTGACGCACATCGAGCTGCCGGCGGTGTTGATCCATCTGCTGGTGCTGACGTCCCCGTTGCGCACGCTGCTGCTGACGGCGTTGGTTTTCCTGCGCGGCCTGCTGCTGGTGTTGCCGAGCGCGCTGTTGCGCCTGCTGGGCCTTCTGTCCTGGCCGGCGCTCAATCTGCCGGGGCGGCCTTTTTTGCGCCTGACTTCGCTGCGGACGATTGCTTTCGGGGCGATGCTGGCGCTGACGCGTGCCGGCCCCGCGACCGTCCCTTTGTTGCTGAAACTGAACCGCATCGCGTCCCTGGGCGGCACTGACCGCCGGAAAAAATCCGAGAACCAGTGTCAGCACAGCAAAAATAGATGCAATTTGTCTGTATCTCTGCATGTTACTCCGGCACCTTCCTCATATCGCAGACTGACCGTTCTTAGCCCGCTACAAGGTTTTCATTGCCGACCTGAATGGCGCATGAACCACTTGTTAATCTGCGAACCGGAGCAGGGCGGTATGCCGGTTGAATTCGGTCGCGGTTTCCCCTCAAATCCCGCGCTTCTACGCCATGCGTTTTCACTGGAGGCGGAATGACCGAAAAAAGCTCGATGCAATCAGACTATGAGTCCTTTCTACACGCCGCCTGCGACCGCCTTGGCTACAGCAAATCCACCCTGACGCTGCTTTCGCTCGCAGCCCTCGAAATCAAGGTCGAAATACCCATCATTCGTGACAATGGAGAACTCGCTGTTTTTAGCGGCTACCGTGTGCAGCACCAGAACGTGCGCGGACCGTGCAAGGGCGGGCTCCGGTATCATCCGGAAGTCGATATCGACGAAGTGCGCGGCCTCGCCTCGCTCATGACGATGAAGACGGCACTGGCCGATATTCCGCTCGGCGGCGGCAAGGGCGGCATCCGTTGCAATCCTCGCGAACTTTCGAGGCGCGAACTCGAGGTGCTGACCCGCAAATTCGTGAAGCGCATTCACCGCGAGATCGGGCCGAACAGCGACATCATGGCGCCGGATGTCGGCACCAATGCGCAAGTCATGGGGTGGATACACAGCGAATATTCCGCGATCTACGGGCATTCCCCCGCTTCTGTCACGGGCAAACCGCTGGCGCTAGGAGGTTCCGCAGGCCGCGACAAGGCAACGGGTCATGGCATCGGTCTCGTCGTGAAAGCCTATGCCGAGCGTTATGGCACTCCCCTCGAAGGGGCTACTGTTGCGTTGCAGGGCTTTGGCAATGTCGGCTTTCACGCGGCAAGGGCTCTTTGCGATCTGGGCATGAAGGTCGTCGCCGTCTCGGATGCGCGCAGCGCCGTCTATCACGAGGACGGCGTCGACATTGCTGCGCTCGCCAAGCAGAAAAGCGAACGGGGATTACTTGCCGATGTCGATGGCTACGAGACGCTCGATCCCGGAAAGGAACTTGAGGTTGAGTGCGACTACCTGGTCCCTGCGGCGCTCGGCGGCGTGATCACGAAGGAGAATGCGCCGAGGATCAAGGCCGGGGTCATCGTAGAGGGAGCGAATGGCCCCGTAACCAGCGAAGCGGACAAGCTCCTGCATGAGAGAGACATTCCTGTCGTCCCCGATATTCTTGCCAATTCCGGCGGCGTCATCGTCAGCTATTTCGAATGGGCCCAAAATCTTCAGCGCGAGGTCTGGCCGCTCAAGAGGGTCGATGGCGAGCTCGAACGTATTCTGACCAATGCTGCCCGTCATGTCTTCGACCACGCAGCGCAAACTACGCTTGATCTGCGTTCGGCAGCCTTCGACATCGCTGTCCGCCGGGTGAAGGAGGCCCTGGACGCCTCGGGCATTTAATAAATAGAGTCCGGAACGGCTTTTTTGCTGTCTGATATGGAGCCGCCATAAGGTTCGTATAAGGCTCGCCATGCTAGGCTCCTAGCGAATCATCCCTTTTTCCAGCGCAGGATTCTCTGCCTGACATGATCGAGCACAGTTTTCTGCAGGCCCTCATCCTTGGCGTTGTCGAGGGCGTATCCGAATTTCTGCCGATTTCCTCGACAGGCCATCTCATCGTGGTTGGTCAGCTGATCGGCTTTTCGAGCATGCCGGGCAAGGTCTTCGAGGTGGTCATCCAGCTCGGCGCCATTCTGGCTATTTGCGTTCTCTACTGGCGCCGGCTTCTGCATGTGGTTCTCGATGCGCGCCGTGACCCGGCTGCGCGGAGTTTCATCGGCGCCATTCTCGTCGCGATGATCCCCGCCGGACTTCTGGGCGTGCTCTTTCACGACTTCATCATCAATGTTCTTTTTTCGCCCTATGTGGTGTGCACAACGCTGATCCTTGGCGGGATTGCAATCATTGTGATCGAACGGCTGCATCTGGAGACACGCATCACCTCCATCGAGACCCTGCCAATGAAGACAGCGCTGAAAATCGGCCTGTTTCAGTGCATGGCGCTTGTGCCCGGCGTGTCGCGTTCAGGCGCGACGATCCTCGGGGCATTGCTTGTCGGCGTTGAGCGGAAGACAGCGGCGGAGTTCTCCTTCTTCCTCGCCATCCCGGTAATGCTCGGGGCTTCTGCCATCAATCTCATAGAGACCTGGGATTTGATCCAGCCCTCTCACGCCTACCTCATTGCCACGGGCTTCATTGCCGCGTTTCTTTCCGCGCTCGTCGTCGTGCAGTGGCTGCTCAACTTCGTGAGCAATCATGGCTACACGATCTTCGGCTGGTACCGGATCGTATTCGGCTGTTTGCTGCTCGTATTCTTCCTGACCTGGGGCTGAGGCGGCGTCGATTTTTCCGCCAGCCTACTCCACAGGCGGTTCGCCGCCAGATGCCCGGCGGCGGTCACTTGCCGCATCACGGCGAGGTGTACGAACGGCTTCGGGCGAACGCCGCGGCGCTACACGCGGGCCGGTGGATGGCTGCAGAGGCACGGAAGGTCTGGGCGAAGCAGGCATGTCGCGGCCATGCGCGTCGAGGTTTATCGCCTGCGCCGTCGGATTTCCATTGAAATCCGTCCACTGCTTACGTTCGTAGTCGAAGAGCTTGCATTTTCTATAAACATTCCAGTACTCGCGAAAACCGAGCCGGTATCGCACGACATCGTCGCCATAAGCCTCAATCAGTTTTGCCTGGGCTTCGGTGAGCTTGTAGCCCGGCGCCGAGGGCAACGCGTGATGCGCATGGTGCAACATTACCCATTTGAAGAGCGGCAGAAAACTGAACGGCAGGTCCACATGCGCGGTGCCGCGAATATTGCCGCCATAGAAGCTCCACTCGTCCCGATCCTTGAACCAGGGCACCTTCGGGTGATTGTGTTGCAGGTAGATCGAGGCCGCCATGAGGTAGTTCCACACAGCGAATGGAATGAACCAGCCGAGCAGCATGGTGAGCCAGAGAGGACGATCCGGCGAAAGCGAGCTTCCCAAAAATCCGATGAAGGCAACGAGACCGCCGCCGACCAGAATGACGAAGAGGGAATCCGGCAGATGCCTCTTCCATTCCGGACGCATCTGCCTTGTCACGGGGACAATAAGCTTGGGAATCCAGAATTCGATCCAGTAATAGATGAGCGGCCCGGCAGCACTGCGATAGAGCCGTTCCAGCAAACGGCGTGGCAAGGAGGCCGCGTCGTATTCCTCTTTCGACATCGGCGTCCAGACGTAATCGAAGCCTTTGAGGTTGGTATAGCGGTGGTGGGTGCGGTTGTGCACCACGTCCCACTGGCTGCGTGAATGCAGGCACGGCAGGAAGACCAGCCGGGTAATCCAGCGGTTCATGGTCCGGCCCGGCACGAAGGCGGAATGACCGCTGTCATGGCCGATCAGGAAAAGAAGCCCTATCAGCGCGCCATTGGCGATACCGAAGGCAACATTGACAGCGACGGGCAGTGGCGCGACGGCACCGACCATAGTCGCAAAATAAAGGAAGTAGTGGATACCAAGCAGCCAGAGCCCTCGACCGAGCGACTTTTCCGTCACGTCCGCCCGCTCGTCGGCTGTCAGCCAATCCGAAGGGCGGCCAAGCTTCGCGCCCTGCGGCTTCTCCGACTTTGGTACTACCGCCATGCTCATACGACTACCGCGCCATTCGGGCTCAACTGTCCCAATTCGAGAAGGATTCTAGGTTAATCGATACTTAATTGTGAAGTGCAAGTTTTCCCTTGCAAGCACACAGCCAGTCCTCCTTAAGGCGATCTTAGGGAAACCTGTGCCAAAACTGGCGGTGAGATTGCGTTTTTGGCCTTCAGCCCGAACTGCGACAAATCGCGGCGGGCAGGGGCAAGTTTGGTAACTGGGCCCGGGACCGACGCTTTGACCCCTGACGAAAGTTCAATTCCGGCGGTGGATCGAACGGATTATTCGAGGCACTGGCTTACGCTGAGGTTCCGCGATCCAAAGATCGAGGACGCCTTCGCACAAAAGAACTACGCCCAGCAGATCGGCATCACCCGGTTGTCCGTAGCCGGTGGCGCTGTCGTTTTCGCGATGTTCGGGCTGCTCGATGCTTACATTATTCCAGATGTGCTCTTTGAGGCTTGGGCGTTGCGCTTCGGCCTCGTCTGCCCCGCCCTGTTCGGCCTCGTTGCATTTTCCTACACACCTTTCGTCACACACCGGAACACAGGCTGGTTGGCGTTCGTGATGCTCATTCCCGGTCTTTCGGTCACGGTAATGACCGCAATCGCCGACGCGCCAGGTGCATATCTTTACTATGGCGGCCTTGTGGTCGTCATCGGCTACAGCAATTGCCTCTGGCGGCTGAGTTACATCTACTCGACCATCGTATCTGCAATCACAATCCTTGCCTATGAATGGGTCGTCCTGTTCATCAATCCTGTGCCGCAGGATATCCTCATCAGCAATACGACGTTTCTTGCCTCCACCGTCGGCATCAGCGTGTTCCTGAATTACGTTCAGGAAATGCAGCTCCGCAATAGTTTTGTAGATAACGAGAAACTACGTTCGGAGCAGCGTCGTTCCGAACGGCTGCTTAGCCGGTCGGAAGCCGCTAACCGCGCCAAGAATGACTTCCTCGCAATCATGAGCCATGAGCTCCGTACACCGCTCAATGCGATTATCGGCTTTTCCGAAATCATCTCGAACCAGATGTTCGGGCCGGTGGGGCAACCGAAATATGTGGACTATGCCACCGATATCCGCGCAAGCGGCGCGCATCTATTGAGCATCATCAACGATATTCTCGACATCTCGAAGGCAGAAGCCGGCAAGCTGCAGCTCGAAGAAGAACCGATCGATCCCGTAGAGGCTCTGAACTCGACCATGCGCATGTTCCGTCAGCGCGCCTCCGAACTCGGCGTCGACCTGACTTTCCGCGTCCGCGACGATATTCCCTGGCTCATTGCGGACCCGAGACTCTTCAATCAGGTCGCGATTAACCTCACGTCGAACGCGCTCAAATTTACACCCGAGAACGGCAATGTCTGGGTGGAGCTAAGCTTCGATGCGGCTGGCGACATGGTGCTTAGCGTGAAGGATACGGGCATCGGCATAAAGCCGTCGGACACCAAGCGCATCTTCGAGCCCTTCGTTCAGGTCGAGGATGCCATGTCTCGTACCCATCAGGGCACAGGTCTCGGCCTGCCGCTGGTGCGTAAGATCATGAGCCTGCATGGCGGAACGGTAGAACTCGAAAGCACGGTCGGCGAAGGCACGACCGTGAGCGCGACGTTCCCGAAAAGCCGGTTCGTCGCGCCCCAGGCCGATGAGCTGCATTGGCAGGCGAGCTGACGGCAGACCGTCAGACGGGCTTGTCCACCACCATCAGATAGATGCACTTCGTCGAGTCCACCTCGACCGTGACATTGGCGACATCAAGCCCTTCAATCAGCGCCAGCATGTCTTCTTCCGTGCGATAGATCAGGCTCCAGTCAGTAACGAACTCAAGCGGCCACTCGCAGCTTTCCCTGCCCTTCCTGACGTTGGCGAGGATAAGCTTGCCCCCCGGCTTCACCTGCTCATAGAGATCCCTGGTGAGCGCGCGGGCGCGACGTGCAGAGAGATAATCGTAGAGCCCGAGGCTATAGATTGCGTCCTGCGGCGGCAGGGCCCGGAAGAGCGCACCCGCCTTGAGCAACTGCGCGAACGATGCTTGAAGGCATTGAACCTTCGCCCTTCCGGCATGGCGCACCACTTCCGGATAGGCGTGTTCATAGGCATGGGTAAGCGCCCGATCATCCTGATCGATCAGGGTGAAGTTCACCGGGCGCGGCAGCGTACCGACCTTCAGATAGTCGTAGACTTCGTAAGCGGAACCACAACCGAGATTGGCGATGTTCAGCGGCGTATCGCCCGGCTTTTCGGCGACATAGTCGGCGATGATCTTCTGCGTCATGCGAAGACGTGTGCCGACGCAAGCTCCGGTTTCGATACCGATACGATGCAAAAGCTTTTCGTATGGCGTATTTCCGACGCGCTGCCACTCATAGACATAGTTCATGATCTGGAAATCGCCGGGATAGCCCAACGGCTTCTCATAACAGCGCTTCATTACGGCGCCCGGCATGAAATCCGGAGTCAGTACACGCTCAGCATAGCGCTTGTGCCGTGCAAGAACGGCCGGATCGTGCCAGACGGGTTCAAGCACGTCATTGCCCCGATACCAAAGCTCCTGCCACTGAGGCACTATGCGGTCTTCACAAGCGATCAGAGCCTCAAGAAGCAGTTTCTCGCGCTCTTCACCCTTTGCCGTCAGCCGCGCCTCATAGCTTTCGAGCACGTCTTTATAGGAGCGGAAGAGATTGATGATCTCGCTGCAGAGTTGCTGAAACTCCGGCAGGATACCTTCTGCGGTCGCGAAGAGCGGGTCGGCAAGGGCTTGCGAAAGCACAAGATTGTCGTGTTCGCTGACAATGCCGGGAATGTCGAGATAGCCGGAGGTAAACTCCAGACCAATCACTGTCCTGACGCCCTGTGGCTCTATCCGGCGAATACGCCCCGCGCCTCCAAACAACCGGGCATCGCCCACCCGGAACTCAAAGGGCATTTCCGATCCCATGAGATCGTCCCAGCCCTCGGACCGCGAACTCTGAATCGCAATGCCCGTCATGCTGAGATTTTTTAGCTGTGCACGCTCGTTCTCAATCAAAACCGCGGGAACGGCCTCCCGGAAAAGCTGCTCAGGCCGAAATCGTTCGGCCCGGTAAAACATCCGGCGGCCTTCAGCCCCCGTCAGTTGTTCATATGTACGTATCACTGGCCCCACCTGTCTCAAAAGCAGACAACAATAAGGAATCACAGGCTTCTCGTTGTTGCAATTGCTAACAAAAGCTTAAAACGAGAGTTGCAGCTATTCCACAATGACCGTTTCAGGCAACTGTCGTGCCAGACGTCGCGATGAAGGCCGTGCAACGCCAAATTTCTCTTTAATTTTGCCGGAATACAGCGCGTTGATGCCGTGCAGAGGGCTCACGCTGCCAGAGCTGAGCATTGCCCGATCAGGACGAGCCGTGTGATAGCAGAAGAATGTCACTTTTAAGGGGGACCTTCCGGTCTGGAATGACGCGACCCATCGACACAAGAAAACCGGCGAATTCATTCAGAAAGACAAGCGCAACATTCGTGATCTTCTCCGGATGCCTGAAAATGCCTTTTCTTTCGCGCAAGAGATGCCAGCGTAAGCTGCAAGACTGGACGGCCACCCCGCCCTGTCCGAACCCATCATGGATAAACCACCCCCCCCCGGCGGCATTCTTTCTTTGTCCCCTTTCCACTTCAATCAACTGCCTGTCCCCGGCCGTCGGAGAGCTCGGGGCCGTGCGTTCTCAATAATTCTCATCACAGGCGGCAGCATGAGCCAGTCGATGAAGAGGTTGGACATGATCACAAGCGCCGTCATGGCCCCCAGTGAGCGGTTCACCTCAAAGCCAGAGAAAACGAGTGTACCGAAACCGATCGTCAGCGAAACTGTGATTACAAGCATGGCCACGCCGACCGTGGCAAAGACGTGGTTGATCGCACCCTCCGGGTCCAGCCCGCGGGCCCTCGCCTGCTGATACATCAAAAGGAAGTAGATGGTATCGTCAACGACAAGGCCGATGGTCATGGCGGTGACGACAGAAGCCGCCAAACCTATGTCCTGATAGAGAAGCCCCCACAAGCCGAAACCGACCAGCGAAGGCAGCATATTCAGTAAAATGCTGAGCGCGCCATAGATCGGGCTTCGCAACGCCAGGCCAACGACAACGGCGATGATGAGCACCGAGACGAGCGTTGCAAACATCATGGAACGAATATTGACGCCCGACAGGTTGGCGAAGAGGACGTTGACGCCTGTCGCGCTTGCTTGCATTTCCGGTGGCACATTCTCCGCCAGCCAGAGGGTCGCCCGTTCATCGAGATCGCGGATCTGACTTGACGACATCTTCCGCAAGATGGCCGTGACACGATTCGAAGAACGGCTGACATTTATCTGATCATTCAGAGAAACGCCGTAGGGGAGCGAAAGTTCGTAAAGGAGAAAGTACTGCGCGATGGTCTCCCTGTCGGAAGGAAGTCTGGCTGCGTTGCGCCCTGCATTCATGGCGTCATGCACTCGTCGCGTGATGTCGGCAATTGAAAGCACACTCACGACGCCGGGCTGTTCGCGAAGCCATGCGTCAAAGGCTGCAAGCTTTTCCTGATAAGCGGGCTCGAAAACGCCGCCATCCCTGCCCGAACCGATGTCGAACTCGACAATATTGAGCCCCGTCAGATGCTCCTCGGCAAAATCCGAATCCTGACGATAGTCAAAACGCTCATCGAAGTAGCGCGCGAAATCATCGTCGAGACGAATATTTCCAATCCATATGGCGCAGGAGACGACAATGACGCCGCAAAGAAAGAAGAGCTGCCTGTAATAGCGGTTCACAAATTGGCCAAGCAGCACCATGACCCGCTCAGAGCGCTGAACGGCGGGCCGTAGCTCCATCAGAGAGAGAAGAGCCGGAAGCCAGGTGAAGGTGAAGACATAGGCCAGACAGATGCCGACCACGACAACATTACCCTGCTGGCGAAGCGGTGGCGCATCGGCGAGGTTCATCGCCAGAAAACCAATCATCGTCGTCGCATTTGTGAGGGTCACAGGCCAGAGATTGATCGAGATCGCTTCCGCGATCGCCTCATGGCGCATGAGCCCCCTGCCAAGCGCGCCGAGCGCCGTCGTCACGATACGCACCGCCGCCGCCATGTTAACTGTCATGATGATGATGGGACAGGCGACCGTACCTGTATTGATTTCATAGCCGTACCATCCGGCGAGGCCCATGGCGGCCGCGCTGGAAAGACCGAGAAGCGAGAGTATCGCAATGCTCGGCAGGATGGCTCTCACGAAAACAAACATGACGATCGCCGTGATCGCCAGGCTGATAGGAATCAAAACTTTGACGTCGCTCATCGCAGCTTCGGAAAAAGCCGCCATCAACATCACGTTACCTGTGAGCTTCACCTCGATGCCGGGATGATCTGCCTCGAAAGACGCTGCGAGCGCACGGGAAGCCGCGACAATCTCCTGCACTTCAACCGACGCTTCTTCCGGCAGATTGAAGTTCACGAGAACGCCGGCGGCACGCGCATCCGACGCAAGCAGACGGTCGCGTATCAGAGGGTCGGCGAGTGCAATCCGTTCGATCTTTTCTGCATCGCCGGGGGTTACCTTTCCTGGCTCAGGCACGAGGTCGGCAACGGCAAAGCTGTCAGCATCGGCTGTGACATGGGGAAAATTTGCGAGCGAATCCACGCGTGTCGAGTGCGGCAAACGCCACGCTTCGGAAACGAGGTCGCCGAGTGCCGCAAGCACGTCCGGCTCCGTCACTTTGCGGCCGTTCGCCCACAGGACCATCAGAACGTCGTTATTCTGGCCGTATTTGGACTCGAAATCGCGCAACTTCGCGAGATCAGCCCCTTCCGGATTGAAAAAGACGCGTGTGTCGTAGGACAGCGTGAACTGAAAGATGCCCGCCACCGAGACCGCAAATATCGCCAGACAAATGGCGATAGTCAGGCGCGGAAAACGCAAAACTGGATTTCTCGATTTCTGCATGAACTAGCGCCGCCTTCTCCCCAAAATAACCCGACGCACCCGTAAACTGCGAGATTCCGCCATGAAAGAAAAGGGGCAATTTACCCAGAATTAACCATAAGCTCTTGTCGGGAAACGATGATTTAACGGGCTTTATGCCATTAAGAACGACAGGTTCTTGCTCCCTCCACCCGGGATGGATGGACCGAATGGGGAAAGAACGGTCGAGGTTTCCGGCAGGAGACGACGCCGCTTTTGGGGATCAATGGACGATGAGCAATCCAGGGCTCGTCAATCTGGCAACAGTCGGCAGCGATGAGCTGCAGACGATGCCGATGTCTGTTTTCACGGCCGCACTCGACCAGATGTCGGCGGAAGCAATCGTTCGGTTTCGCCGCATGCGGAAGCTTAGCGCGATGCAGCGCTCCGCCGTCGAGAAGACTCTGGCCAAACGCCCAAAAAAACTCGGCGAAGATGACGATTCTGACGGTGCCGACGCAACACCCTCAGGGGAGCCCAAAAAGAAAGGCGCCAAGGAAGCCGGGACTGTCATGGAAATTCTGCTACGCATCATCGCATGGTGGGAAGGAATGGAGACGGACGACGTCGCGCGCGCAAAGGGGATTACGCGCAAAGCACAAACACAACAGCCATCCTCTGCGGCTGTCGAAAAGCCGGCCATCCCGACGAGGCCGGAAAAACTCGAGCCCCCTAAATCGCTAAGCCGTCTCGAGATCACCCAGGAACTCTGGGGGTCCGGCTTCAGCCTCCCGGGCAGCGCGGACTTCGCGCTGCGCGTCGCATCTCAGGCCGACTTCACACGCAAGGGCCGTTTTCTCGACCTTACCCCCGGGCTCGGCGGCGGTATGCGCGCCGTGGCTGCAAAGTATGGCGTCTCAATCCTCGGCATCGAACACGACCTCGAAATAGCAGCCGAAGCAATGAGATTATCCGGCAAAGAAGGTATGGGCGAAACGGCCCCCGTCCATGCCTGCGGGCCGGACGGACTGGAGCCCACCGACTTCAATCCGGCGGGCGGTCATGAGGCAATTTTCATGCGTGAAGCGATGTTTGCCGTTGCTGACCGCGAAAGGATGCTCGCGGAAATACATAGGGGGCTCTGCGATGGCGGCACCCTGGTACTCACCGATTTTGTTCTCGCCGACGGTATCGATACGGAGATGGACGAGACGGCTGCGCTTACGGCCTGGCGGGCCGCGGAAGGCGGTATCGCCTCTCCCTGGAGCAAAGCGGAATACCGACAGGCACTCGCCGCACAAGGTTACAAATTGGAAAGCTTCGAAGATATTTCGTCAGAATATTTGCCGCTTATTCAAGCCGGTTGGCGACAGTTCCATGATTGCCTGCAAAATGCCAAATTTCTGCCGGAAACCGCCACCACCTTGATAGCGGAAGGCGCTGTGTGGCTCGCTCGCAGTCAGGCGCTGGAGACAAAACAGCTTCGGCTCGTCCTTATTCGTGCAACCAGGTTGCCTGAAAGGAATGGAGAGCCTGAAACGAACGAAGACCCCGCGTCGAAAGATGCGGGTGACGAAAATGAGTAGGTTTCACAAGCAGCGCTCCGGCAAAGAAACCGGGGCGGCAGAGCAGCAGATGCAACAGATGCAACAGATGCAACAGATGCAACAGATGCAACAGATGCAACAGAGTACACCGCATTCGGAAATCAGGCGCCGCGTAGAGCCGATCCTCGACGCATCGGGTACACTGAAGCGGCACGCGATGTCGAAGGTCGAAAAGGCCGGCTTTCAAGAGGCCGAAAGGCCGCTTGAGAATGACGGTCACGATCGGGGAGAGCGCTAGACCTCAGTCGATTTCGAGATCGTCCGTATCGGGATAAGGTTCAGAGGGAGCCGTCCGCTTCTTGTGGTAACGATAGCGCAGAACAGCTACCGGAATTGAAGCGAGATAAATCGCGCACAGGCCTGTGAAGGCAATCCAGGGATAATTCAAAATGATCGCCGCGCTCATGCCTACAAGCAGGAGCACAGGCAGCACCATGTCTCGCCGAATGCGCAAGCCCATGCGCTTTCCCGAGAATGTCGGAATCTGGCTTACCATCAGGAAAGCGATGACGAGAACATGGACCGCGATGAGAAGCGGTGTTTCCTTTATCCACTCCACTCCAATGAAGGAGAGATAGAGCGGCAGCATGACGAGACCGGCCGCTGCGGGCGACGGCATGCCAACGAAATAATTGCCCGTCCAGACAGGTTTGTCCGGATCCTCAAGAGCGACGTTGAAACGGGCGAGGCGAAGCGCACAGCAAACCGAGAAGCCAAGCACCGCAATCCAGCCCAGACCGCCAATCTCACCCAGAGACCAGAGATAGAGGATAACAACCGGCGCCACACCGAAGTTCACGAAATCGGTGAGCGAGTCGAGCTCGGCACCGAAACGTGTGGATCCGCGCAGCATACGGGCGATGCGGCCATCGAGGGCATCGAAAACGGACGCGATGATGATAGCGGCGACTGCCGCCTCAAAACGGCCTTCAATGGCAAACCGGATTGCAGTGAGGCCCGCGCAGAGTGCAAGAACAGTCAGCGAGTTCGGCACTATGGTGCGGACCGGCAGTTGCGAAAACTGCCGGGCCCGGCGCTGGCGCATTGTCTCGCTCGCCCGGAAACCCGGTCCCGGACGCTGCTCGAACGGCGGTATGGAGCCTGCCATCTGCTTCAGTCCTTCAAAGTGCGCCCCAGCGCCCTTTAGATATGGTGCGGCTGGGCGGCGGTCGAATCCGCGAGCACAGTTTCACCGGCAATTGCCGTCTGCCCGACAGCGACAAGCGGCACCGCGCCTTGCGGCAGATAGACATCGAGACGACTGCCGAAACGGATAATGCCGAAGCGTTCACCCGCCGCAAGATCATGCCCCTCTGCGACGTCGCACACGATGCGCCGGGCGACGAGCCCTGCGATCTGCACAACCACGATCTGCTCACCGTCCGCGCGTTCGATCACCAGAGAGTTCCTCTCATTAGCATCGCTCGCCTTGTCGAGATCGGCGTTGAGGAAGAGCCCCGGCCGATAGGCAACGCGCTTCACGACCCCTGCGAGGGGTGCGCGGTTCACATGGCAATTGAAGACGTTCATGAAAATGCTCACGCGGGTGCGCGTCATATCGCCGAGACCGAGCTCCTCGGGCGGCGATGCTTCCGTGATCATGTTCACGACGCCGTCCGCCGGGCTGATGACGAGCCCTTCGCGCGACGGCGTTACGCGGTCGGGATCGCGGAAGAAATAAAGGCACCAGAGAGTGAGAACGACGCCGAGCCAGCCGAGCGGATTCCATATCAGAAAGAGAACGACCGTCACCGCAGCGAAGATGACGACCCAGCGGTGCCCCTCGCGGTGGATCGGTGTCAATATCGACGTGATGCTATCCATTGAACTTTCCTGGCCTCTGATTCCCGCCTGTCGGGCCCACCTGTCGGGCTTTGCCGAGTGTAACCCGACACCCCGCCGGGGTTAAGTAAATCCGTTATCGGCGGAATCAGACGCGAGTTCGGCTTCCGCCTCGAATTCACGCGCCTCGCTTGCGGCAAGACGCCGTTCTTCCTCCCGTTCCTCCTCTTCGCTCTCGCGCTGCCGGTTCCACATGGCCGCATAGGCGCCGTTCCGGGCCAGCAGATCCTCATGGCGGCCGCGCTCCACCACCCTGCCCTTGTCGAGGACGAGGATTTCATCGGCGTCCACGACCGTCGACAGGCGATGCGCGATGACGAGCGTGGTGCGGTTTCGCGAAATGCTTTTCAGCGCCGTCTGAATTTCCTTTTCGGTATGGGTATCGAGGGCGGATGTTGCCTCGTCGAGAAGGAGGATCGGCGGGTTCTTGAGGATGGTCCGCGCAATGGCAACGCGCTGCTTCTCGCCGCCCGAGAGCTTCAGGCCGCGCTCGCCGACGCGCGTCTCATAGCCTTGCGGGAGAGCTTCGATGAAACGGCCGATCTGTGCCAGCTCCGCGGCCTCATGCACTTCTTCATCGGTCGCATCCGGGCGGCCATAACGGATGTTGTAGCGAATGGTGTCGTTGAAGAGGACGGTATCCTGGGGAACCATGCCGATGGCGGCACGCAGGGAATCCTGCCGAACGTCGCGAATATCCTGTCCGTCGATCCGTACCGCGCCGCCCGAAATATCGTAAAAACGGAAAAGGATGCGAGCGATGGTGGACTTGCCGGCGCCTGACGGGCCGACAATCGCAAGGGTGCCGCCCGGCGGGACGCGAAAGGAAACACCGTCGAGAATGCGGCGGTCGCTGTCGTAGTAGAAACTCACATCGTCGAATACGACTTCCCCGCCCGCAACATCGAGAGCGCGCGCGCCGGGCTTGTCCCTGATCTCGGCAGGCACCTGAAGCAAATCGAACATGGTCTCCATGTCGATCAGCGCCTGCCTGATTTCGCGGTAAACCGTGCCCAGCAGGTTGAGCGGCTGGTAGAGCTGGATCAGGTAGGTATTGATCATGACGAAGGAACCGACTGTCAGTACGCCCTGAGCGATACCGTTTGCCGCCATAAGCATGAGCGCGGTGAGACCTGCACTGAAGATCAGCGTCTGGCCGGTATTCAGCAATGAGAGCGACGTCGCGGTCCTGATGGCGGCGCGCTCATACCCCGTCATCGAGCGATCGAAGCGGCGCGTTTCATGCTCCTCATTGCCGAAATATTTGACCGTCTCGTAATTCAGGAGACTGTCCACCGCCTTGGTGTTTGCCTCGGTGTCGAGATCATTCATCTCGCGGCGGAATCGCGTGCGCCACTCGGTCACGACGAAGGTAAAGACCATGTAGACGATCACCGTTGCGGCGGTGACGACCGAATACCAGATGTCGAAAGCGTAGGCGAGGATGACGCAGACGAGGACAAGCTCAATGATGGTGGGCACGATGTTGAAGAGCGAGAAACGCAGCAGAAAGTCAATGCCCTTGGTGCCCCGCTCGATAACGCGCGACAGGCCACCCGTGCGCCGCTCCAGATGGAAACGCAGAGAAAGCGCATGCATGTGGCGGAAGGTTTCGACAGCAAGTTCACGGACTGCGTTTTGCCCGACTTTCGCGAAGATGGCGTCGCGCAGCTGAGCGAGGGCGATCATCAAAATGCGCCCGACGCCATAGGCGATGATCAGCATTACCGGAACGATGACCACGGCGGCGGCCACCGTTTCCGGTGAAAGCGCATCTACCGCGCGCTTGTAGAGGAAGGGGATGTAGACCGTGACGCCCTTTGCCGCGACGAGCGCGAGCATCGCAAAGACAACGCGCAAACGCAGGTCCGCCCTGCCCTTCGGCCAGAGCCGGGGCAGCATGTTCACGAGTGTGCGGGCGGCATTACGGCCTTCCGCGCTCACCCCCGTGACAGGGTCGGGACCGCCTTGCAAGGCGGTTTTCAAGCGGCGTGGCATGGGTTTTCAGAGTCTCCGCGCACAACAAGCAAACGCCCCGTCCGGGAGCCCGGACAGGGCGTACTTCCTTATACTAGATAAGGCTTATTGGTCCGGGGACAATGTTTTGTTTGAGTGCCCGGATTTCCTGCCCTTTTCAGCCGCCCGTGGCGGGCGTTTCGAAGACCTGGCCGGGATAGATGAGGTTCGGATCTCGAATCTGGTCCTTGTTGGCTTCGTAGATGACTGTGTAGCTGAAGCCCGACCCATAGACATTGCGCGCGATATTCCAGAGGTTGTTGCCGGGCTGGATCACGACCTTGCCCTGCTTGAGGGCGGCAAGAACGGCTTCACGCTCGCCCCGCTCGAAGGGCACCTCGACGCGGCCGACGACCTGTCCCTGCTCATCCACCTGATCGACGCGGAGCGCATATTGGCCAGGTGAGATATCGGTTTCGGGGCTCAGTTCCCAGCGCCCGGTTTCATCAGCCGCCGTCTCGCCGGCAAGCTCGCCGCCGACATAAATGCGAACGGTTGCGCCCGCATCGGCACGGCCCGAAATAATGACATTGCCTTCGTCATCGTAATCGACGGTTTCAAGGACGAGGCTGCCCGCATCGGCGGGGACGCCCGGGCCCTGAAGAACCTTGCTCGCCTTGCCCGGCTCGCTGCGGACGACGAGCGTCTGTTCGTCTTCACTTTCGGGAACGGAGACAGTCACGACCTGCTTGCTGTCCTTGCTGCTGCCGTCCGGGTTGATGGCCGTGAGACGGAGTTCAACGGTGCCCGTGGAGAGCGGCTTTTCAAGGACGGCGACCCATTCGCCATTGTCATCCGATGTTGCCTTGGCAACCACTTTGCCGTTCGCCTTGAGCTGGATACGGGCCCCGGGAAGGGAACGGCCCGCGGCCAGCGCCGAGCCATCGCGCTCCACGCGAACGATGTCGAAAGTCGGGATCGCGGGATCTTCCTCTTCGGCGCCCGGCTCGGCAGGCTCCGAGGGTGTTTCGGCTATGACTTCGGAAGGTGCGGGCTCTGTGTCACCGCGCAGAAAGAACCACCAGCCGCCGACGAGAAGAAGCAGCGCTACAACGAAAGCGCCAGCTATTGCCCCAATTTTCATTTTCCCTGTTTCCTTCCCCGATACGACCGCGCCGAAACGGAACAGAACATCACCATTACCCCATATTACCGCGTAGCTTGCAATTACGGTACCAATGTGAAATCTCGCAAGTGAAACAGCGACCATAAAAATTGAAGGTCACCACTCCAATGAAGCTCACAAGTCTTTGTGTTTACTGTGGTTCGAGCACCGGCAGCGACCCTTTTTTCATGGAGGCGGGAGACGCATTCGGACGGCGGATGGCGCAGGCCGATGTCGAACTCATCTATGGCGGCGGGGGCATCGGCGTGATGGGCGCGGTGGCGCGCGCGGTGCTGGCCGAGGGCGGCCGGGTGACGGGAATCATCCCAAAATTCCTGACGGAGGTGGAAGTCGAGTTCAAGGAGGTGAGCGAGCTCATCGTCACCGACAGCATGCATGCCCGCAAACAGAAAATGTTCGAGCGTTCTCAAGCCTTTGTGGCTCTTCCCGGAGGTATTGGAACGATTGAGGAGACCATCGAAATGCTGACCTGGGCGCAGCTCGGGCGGCATTCCAACCCCATCATCATTGCCAATCTGAAGGGCTTCTGGGACCCGATGATCGAGTTGCTGGACCACATCATCAAGGCCGGATTCGCGCGCTCCGACATCCGCCGGATCTACTCCGTGGTGGACAAGATCGAGGATATCATCCCCCGGATCGAAGCCTCGCTCTGAGGATAAGTACGGCTGAACGTCATCGGAACGTCATCAAACCGTCACAAAACTCTCCGTGGTCCCCTTATCCCCGGTTTGCGAGGGCTGCCGTCTGACGCAAGACGCGCTCGTAACGCCATGCCCGGAAAGCCACAGAGCCAGGCGAGCGCGAGAGGCAGCAGTACCAGCACCTCGACGAAGAGGCCTTCGAGGGGCGTGGCGCGCGACACCTTGCGCAAATAGCCATAGGCCGCAGCGGCGGCGGCGCGCGAGGCTTCGCTTGAGGGCGGCGGCACATGGAATTGGCCGCCGTCGACTTCGTCCCTTGAAAAATTCCTGCAAAGAGAGACGCCGCGTTACACGGCTTCCGCCCCCCCGGGTCTCCTTAAGTTCACAAGGAGGGCCCGGGGGTGACGTTTTTTGAGGTATGCCTCAGGCGCCCGCGCTTTCCTTGCGGTTATGCGTGGTGGGGGCCGGGGCACCGTCGCGCAGGAGCTTGTGCGTGATGGAATCCGTGAGCGCCTGGAAGGAGGCGTCCACGATGTTGGGCGAGACGCCGACCGTGAACCAGCGGTTGCCCTTGCCGTCCGCGCTTTCGATCATGACGCGGGTGACGGCTTCCGTGCCGCTTGTCAGGATACGCACCTTGAAGTCGGCGAGGCGCAGATCCTCGATATAGGGCGAGTATTTGCCGAGGTCTTTTCTGAGCGCCTGATCGAGCGCATTGACGGGGCCGTTACCCTCACCCACCGAGATCAGCTTTTCGCCATCGACCACGACCTTCACGGTTGCTTCCGAGACGGTGACGAGGGCGCCGAGCGCGTTGTAGCGGCGCTCGACCAGCACACGGAAGGATTCCACATCGAAGAAGGCGGGCACCTCGCCGAGGATGCGCCGCGCCAGAAGCTCGAAAGAGGCTTCCGCGCCGTCATAGGAATAGCCAAGGAATTCGCGCTCCTTCACCTCGTCCAGCAGGCGGCCGATGCGGCGGTCGGAAGGATCGAAGGCGATGCCCGCTTCTTCGAGGCGCGCGAGGATGTTCGACTTGCCGGCCTGATCGGAGACGGCGATCTTGCGCTTGTTGCCGACGCTTTCAGGCGGCACATGCTCATAGGTCTTCGGGTCCTTGAGGATCGCGGAGACATGGATGCCGGCCTTGGACGCGAAGGCGCTTTCGCCGACATAGGGCGCGTAGCGATCCGGCGCGCGGTTCAGGATTTCGTCCAGCGTGCGCGAAACATGGGTGAGATTTTTCAGGCGCTCATGGGTGACGCCGATCTCGAAGCGGTCCGCATATTCGGACTTCAGGAGAAGCGTCGGGATGATGGAGACCATGTTGGCATTGCCGCAGCGCTCGCCGAGCCCGTTCAACGTGCCCTGCACCTGGCGCACGCCCGCGCGCACGGCGGCGAGCGAATTTGCCACCGCGTTTTCCGTGTCGTTATGCGTGTGGATGCCAAGCTTTTCGCCCGGCACACCGGCGGCGACAATCTCGCCGACAATGCGCTCCACCTCATCTGGCAAGGAGCCGCCATTGGTGTCGCAGAGGACGGCCCAGCGCGCGCCATTTTCCAGCGCGGTCTTCACGCAGGAAAGCGCATAGGCGGGGTTCGCCTTGTAGCCGTCGAAGAAGTGCTCGCAATCGATCATGGGCTCGCGGCCCTTCGCGGCGACGGCCTTCACGCTGTCGGCGATGGTTTC
>Ga0114898_1000621_pt1 | contig 25656 bp, 28 predicted proteins | sample Malvired_Geostar_FD_83496 | JGI IMG/M metagenome (GOLD analysis project Ga0114898, IMG submission 83496) | Marine viral communities from the Global Malaspina Expedition - Malaspina viral metaG DeepMed_Geostar | ecosystem: Environmental > Aquatic > Marine > Oceanic | place: Mediterranean Sea... | reverse complement strand
CTAGAGCGTTTTGTGTGGCTTCGGAATCATGAGGGATTCCCAACTTCGCTGGATCGTGATTCAAGATGAGGGCTGGTGAAGGAGGCCAGCCCTCATGGCTAAATCCCTGTCCGTTGATCTGCGCCGCCGTGTTGTCGAAGCCGTAGAAGCCGGTGCGTCGCGCCGCGCTGCGGCGGAGCGGTTCGGGGTTGGCGTGTCGTCGGCGATCCGGTGGGTGCAGCGCGCGCGGACGCGCGGGCACGTCGAAGCCGACAAGCGGGGCGGCAATCATCGCTCTCACCGGATCGACGAGCACCGCGGCCTGATCCTGGAATGGATCGATCAGACGCCGGATCTGACCTTGGCGGAGATCGCCGAGCGGCTGGATGCGGCCGTGGCCTATCGTCCGACGCCGAGCATCGTCTGCCGGTTCTTCCAGCGTCACGGCGTGACGCGGAAAAAAAGACTGCGCACGCCGCCGAGCAAGCGCGTGCCGACGTAGCCCGGCGTCGCCTCGCCTGGTTCGAGAGGCAGCCCGATCTCGACCCGGAGCGACTGGTGTTCATCGACGAGTGCGGGACCTCGACCAAGATGGCCCGGATGTATGGCCGTGCGGCCCGCGGCGAGCGGTGCCGGGCGCCGGTTCCCCACGGTCACTGGAAGACCACCACCTTCGTCGGAGCCCTCCGCCTGTCCGGCATGACCGCGCCGATGACCCTGGACGGTGCCATGAACGGCGCGGCCTTCCTCGCCTATGTCGAGCAGGTCCTGGTTCCGACGCTGCGGCCCGGCGACATCGTGGTGATGGACAACCTGCCGGCCCACAAGCCACCGGCGATCCGCGCGGCGATCGAGCGGGCAGGCGCGGAACTCTGCTTCCTGCCGCCCTACAGTCCGGACTTCAACCCGATCGAAATGGCCTTCTCGAAGGTCAAGGCTATTCTGAAGAAGGCGGCCGCGCGGACCGTCACCAGCCTCTGGGACGCCATCCGTGACGCCATCGACGCCGTCACCACGGACGATTGTCGAGGATTCTTCACCGCTGCCGGATATGAGCCAGAATGATGGGAATCTGCTCTAGTTCTCCGCTGACTGAGGTCGGTGCATCTTGATCAGGATTTGCGAAGTGTGGTTCTGCTGACGATGCGAAAGCATCTTCAATTTTATCGAGACCCTCTGAAATCGCGTACTGGCGAGCACTGTCGATAAGCCCGTCCTGGCGGAGAAACTCCATCTGCTTCGCCATATAATCACGAAAAACGGGGTCAGCATCAGTGCTTATGCTGTTCCGCCCTTCTTGGATCGCAACACGCGCAGTCACACCGCTACCGGCAAAAAAGTCGAGAACCGTTGAACCAGGATAAGACAATGCGCGCACCAGCCGCTCAATCACTGCGGCCGGTTTCTGCGTGGGATGCCCGACACGCTCGAGCGAGTTGCCGTTCAATCGCGACATGCGCCACACGTTTGTCGGATTACGCCCTTTCTCCACCGATTCGGGATTGAGGCGCTTATCTTTCATATACGCCGCTTTAGTCTCCTCGTCGTAGGGTTCACGCACTGCGTCGAGGTCGAAGAAATACTTCTTAGTCTTCGCAAACCAAGCGATTTCTTCATGCCGGTTGGCGAAGAATCTCTGCGCACTCATACCATTCGGATAATTCCATATGATTAAATTCGCGAGCAGCATTTTACTATTCTGCCGCATGTGTGAAATTATCGAAAGCAAATCCCCGGAACCTGCCTCCCCTTGGTACTGCAGGCCACCGAATATGGCGATGCTGCCTGTCGGCGCCAACACTCTCTCCGCCTCCGCAAGCCACTGACTTGCCCATGCAAGATAGTCCTTATGATCATCCCAGTCCGCCAGCATGATGTTGTATGGAGGATCACAAACGATGAGTTGAATCGAGTCGCTGGGTATTTTTGCCAGCACTTCCAAGCAGTCACCCACAGCGAAAATGTGTTGTGTCGCCTGGGGCGACGAAGAGGAAAGCAAGGTTTCCGACGAGTGTTTCTGTCCAGACTTGCGAAGCGCATTCATTGCGCGGTGGCCGGCATTTCTGTGGGATCGGTTTGCCATAGTATATCTTCTTTCAGTTTGTGTATTTTGGCAATCGCAAGGACCATGAACGCCTGGCAGTTGCTTAGTCCAGTGCCTTAGGCGCCTTCGATGGACAGATCTTTAGCAAGCACCTTCAGCGATGTTCTTGCCACATCAAGCATCACTTTACCCATTTCACCCGCCGTCCAAGGTGCCGCTTGACAAAACAATGACGCAATTTGGAACATATGATCAAATTCACCAGCTTTTACGAAAATGTTCTCACAATAGTTCTGGTTAATTTCGCGGGAAAGGCTACTGGCAGTAACCCTGTCAATCCGGTTCAAAATCCCAGAGTTGTGCACGATCTTCACTACCCGCCCATCTGGACGGGTTACTTCAAAAGACTCTGTTGCAAAGTTTGACCCCTGAAGAAATACAACATAGGGAAAATGCCGCTCATCAAGCATGAAATTCCGAAATTCAAGAACATTCTTGTGCATCCGCTCGATTGCATTACCTGCTGCCATAAAGTCTTGGTCTTTATTTTTGCCCTGGAGAACGCCGGCAAGAATCTTTTCAACATCATTTCCTTGATGCTTTGACTCTCCTACAAGGACAATGCGCCATTTTCCATGCCGGTCTTGAACTTCGGTGATTGCGCCATCGGGCCGAATACTTGCGCTATCTACAAAAATTGCTTGCCCAAGTCTTGGGTCGAAACTCCGCAGCTTGGCATTAATTTCTTTTTTTGAAAGTGACGTCCGCTGCCGAAATTCCAGATCCGGAAATTCTTCCGCAAGCTGGCTGAGGACACCGGCAGTCACTTCTCTGATGGACAGGTCGTGCTTTTGTGCTGCTGCGCCAAAGATGCTAAGTGGTCCCCCACCAAGCTCTTGCTGGATACCAAGCCGCAGAGCTTGACCTTTTCCTTTGAACTCGACCTCTCCAGCCACAACTACCTCCGACGACGAATGATCCGTGGGAGCCTTCGTATCAGACGGGATCAGTGCAAGATAGTCGGGATTGGGATCCGCCGTGTGGGTTGGCCCATCCGATGCGAACGCGTAGGTGATGCCAATTCTAACCGATTGCGTAGAGGTAACCTACCAACGGACTCGTCGCGCATACACTGCTTGCTCTGCGGCATCTTCACATGGTTCGGGGATTGATCGTCTGACGCCGCAGGAGCGCTCAGCGACATGAAGTTATACAACTTCCGGGCTTTCCCGGCCCTTCACAACGGCTCTGATACCCTGGAAGCGCTGGGCATAAGAGACTCCGCGCCATGCCGACCTTCCTCCACCGCCTTCTCGGCCTCACACGCACGCGCGACTTTGATGCTGCGGGTGGCGGTCGGCGGTGAGAGGGCGCGCGGACGGTTGATGGGCTGAACACAGCGATCCTCGCAGGCGCGATCACGGCAACGCGGCGGGCCGGGTGGTATGCGCGGAACAACCCTTGGGTCGCGGCGGCGGTGGACAGCTTGGTGGGTAATGTCGTGGGCGCGGGGATCAAGCCACAATCGACCCATCCCGACAGGGCGGTGCGAGAACGGATGCAGATGCTCTGGCTGCGCTGGACCGATCACGCCGATTCGGGTGGTCTCACGGATTTCTAAGGGCTGCAGGCCATGGCCGTGCGTGCGGTGGTCGAGAGTTTCGCTCGGCTGAAGCTTTTAAACTGTTGCTCCCATGAAATAGGAAAAGGCTCCAACACCCGCGCCAGCGTTACCTCCCGCCCCTTGTTGCCGTCCAGGATCGCCTCGACGATGTCGGGCGCCAGCAGGGTCAGGCGCAGGATGCGGGTCATGTACGAGGGCGCTATCCTCTCGCCCTCGGCCAGTTCGGCGATTGTGGCGAATTCAGCCGACTCGAGCATCCGCTTCCAGCGGTAGGCGCGAGCCAGCGCCTTGACGAGCGCGCTGTCCACCTGGCGTGGCGCTGAGGTGCCTTCCGGTAAATGAATCTCCTTCCGCCCGCCGCGTTTCAAGACGCAAAACGGAATGTGGAGGGTGATCGTATCGGGGCTGGAGGTGCCGCGGGTCATGCGGCCGCCCCTATGTCGCTGGCCATCATCTCGCGCGCAAGGCCGCCGAGGCCGTCCACGCGCAGCCGGACCTTTAGACCATGCGTCCCTATGTCCACCCGATCAACCAGCAGCGCCACGATGCGCGCCTGCTCGGTGGGGAAGAGTTCGTCCCACAGCGGGTCCAGTTGGGCCAGCGCCATGCGCACATCGGTTTCAGTGACTGCGCTGTCCTGCGCGCGGGCCGCCTTCCACGTGCCCGCAACAATCTCCGGCTGGCGGAATACGGCGCGCAGCTGGTCGATGACGGCGGCTTCGATCTCTCCAGCGGGAACGCGTGCCACAGGGCAGGAGCCGGCGCCATGTTTCAGCACCGTCTGGCTGACATAATAGCGGTATAGCTTGCCGCCCCTTCGGGTGTGAGTGGCGGAAAAAGCGGCACCATCGGGGCCGTACAGGAGGCCTTTCAGTAGAGCCGGTGTATTGGCGCGGCTCCGAGCGGCGCGCCTGCGGGGGCTTTCCTGCAATATGGCGTGGACGCGATCCCATGTCTTGCGATCGATGATGGCATCGTGCTCACCGGGATAGCTGTCACCTTTGTGAACTGCCTCGCCTATGTAGGCGCGGTTGTTCAGCATCCGGTAAATATGTTTTTTGTCGACGCTGTTCCCACGGGGCGTGCGCATATTGCGCATCGCGACCTCCCGCGCCAGTTCGGTGCCCGAGCCGATCTCAAGAAACCGTTCGAATATCCAGCGGACATGTTTGGCGCGCTCGTCGTCCAGTACCAGCTTCCGGTTCTCGACCCGGTAGCCATAGGGCGGGACGCCGCCCATCCACATCCCCTTCTTCCGGCTGGCGGCGACCTTGTCGCGGATGCGCTCGGCGGTGACCTCCCGCTCGAACTGGGCGAAGCTCAGCAGGATGTTCAGCGTCAGGCGGCCCATCGACGTTGTGGTATTAAAGGATTGCGTGACCGAGACGAAGGTCACACCGTTGCGGTCGAATACCTCGACCAGCTTGGCGAAGTCGGCGAGCGAGCGCGAAAGTCGGTCGATCTTGTAGACAACGACCACGTCGACCAGCCCGTCCTCGATGTCCTCCAGCAGCCGTTGCAGGCCAGGACGTTCCAGCGTGCCGCCAGATATGCCGCCGTCGTCATAGCGATCACGGACCAGCACCCAGCCCTCGGAGCGCTGGCTGGCGATATACGCTTCGCATGCCTCCCGTTGGGCGTGGAGGCTGTTGAACTCCTGCTCCAATCCTTCCTCGGAAGATTTGCGGGTGTAGACGGCGCAGCGGCGCTTGATCTTCACGTCGGTCATCTCTGCCCCCGCCGGTTCCTGAGCCCGAAAAATACCCACCCGTTCCAGCGCGTGCCTGTGATGGCACGGGCAATGGCCGAGAGCGACTTGTAAGGCCGCCCCTGCCATTCGAAGCCGTCGGTCTTGACTGTGACGGCGTGCTCGACGCCCTGCCATTCGCGGATCAGCCGCGTGCCGGCGATGGGTATGGCGTCAGCGCCAAAGCGACTCTTCTTGCGGTTACCGCCTTCGAGTTCCTCGCCCAGCTGTTCGAGCCGCCGGACGGTCTCGGGCTTCAGTCCGCCATAGGCGAGTTCCTGAATCCGATAGGCCAGACGGCTCTCCAGATAGCGGCGGTTGAACGGCGGTGGCTCGCAGTCGAACAGGTCGCGCCACTGCGTCTTCAGTTCGGGCGTCGTGGCGGTCTTCAGCGCGGCCAGGCGCGCAGGTATGGGATCGTCAGAATTCATGCGGTCCTCCGTTGAGTTGGACCTGCACTACCGCTCTGGTCGGGTGAGTTGTGTAGCGGAAATTCTCCATGTTCCGCGGCGAGTTGACGCTTCTCCCGCAGCCTCAGCCGGACCAGCCCGGCCGCCAGCAGGCGGCAGAGTTCCGATCGGCGCTCGGCCGGGGTCATCATGTCGGGCGGCAGGGGATTTGGGCGTTTCATCGGATCGCGGCGTGCCCTTTTCGGATATTTACCTGAAACCGGATAGTCACCTAAGAAAAGCCACTTGCGGCGACAGGACGGGACAGGCGGTGCCAGAAAGGGAACATTTAATGAACGTTTTGCTTGTGCTCTTGCCTCCAGGGCACAATCATATGTAGTTATTTTACTCTTACACATCTGTTGGTGGGGGTGAGTTCATGCCACGAAGGACATCGCCACTCGGTCCGGAAACGCGCGCCCTGATCGAGGAGGCGCGAGCCGATATGCTCCACGCGGCTCTCACCGTAAAGGATGGCGAGAACGAACCGGAAATCCCCCTGCCGTCGGAAGTGCCGGATATCGACGATGAGGATGCGGTCGATGCCTTCCGCGACCGGCTGGCCGAGGCGCTTGCGGAACGCGACACTGACGAACTTGAGCCTCTCGAGATGCGCGCGCGGCGCATCCGGCATCTGGCCGCAGGCAAGGGCATTACCTCGCTTGAGACCATCGTCGCGCAGAGGCTCGATCATGAACACATCTGCGCTTTCGAGGATCAGCCTGATCCGCTGTGCCGCAGCATCTGGGCATTCGTGAACGCCCGCGGCATTTTCGAGGACGCGGAGAGCTTTCACTTCACGCGGCAATTCCGCGATCACCGTAAGCTCTATGACGCCTTCGAGGTTGATCTCGACGAGGTCGTGCACATTGACGCGGGGAATATCAACACCACCGCGCTGGTGAACCGACTGCGGGAAGAGCTTTCGATCAGGCGCGAGGTGTCCTGCACCGTCAGTACGGTCGATCTGCCCGCCACGGACGCGCATCCGGCCTCGGTCATGCTTATCGTACGCCATGGTGGCAGACTCTCGAGCGTATTCCACCTGCGCGACGATGGTCGCAGGCGGGCGATGTATTATCGCCCGCCGAACGAAGTGACGCTGATCTACACACCCTCGCTGCGCCAGATCGAAATCTGCGCCGACAGCCCTGTCGAGCGCCGCCAGGTCGGCGACATCTTCGCCGATGTCGCGCTTGGCCACGACATTTCCGGAAAACCCCTGACCTGGAAGCAATACAATCTCTCGCGGTTCAGGTCCTCGTTGCACCTCGAACGTCCGGAGGTCGAGGGTTACGACATTACGCGCGTCCGCGTCATCGAGGTGGAGGTGCGGCTCGGCCTATGGCGCCGCAAGCTTATGCTCAAGGTGACCATGGACGACGATATCGAGGAAGTGGCGGACGGGTATCTCGGTACCCACAACGTGTTTCGTCGCGCCGATGGCTTCAGCCGGATTGGCATTGCGGTAGCCTACAGCCGCGCGGGCGACCCTCGGGAGCGCACCATGACCATCACGATTTCCGGCACGAAGAGCTGCAATCTGCAAAGCCACAAGGATCCCGCGGAAAGAAGCCTGGGATTCGCGCTTCTCCAGGCTTGGGGAATCCTGAGCGCCTTCCGCCAGATCGACCCGGCGGACCTGCGCGCGATGTTCGCCGAACTTGTCAGGCTTCACGACCGGGTCGAGGACGAAGTGAGCGGTCAGCACCTGCGCGAGCTGGGCCTGGATCCTCAGCGGCTGATCGAGGGCGGACTTCTCGAGCGTCGCGACCGGCAGGACGGAGTACTGATCGAGGAGGACGGCATCAAGGGCGAAGGCACAATCAAGCCGTCGGAGCATGCCGGCATGGTTCGTGCTATCGGGCCATTCGGCGAGGACGCTGGAGTCATCCCGGCCGGGGATCTCGACCTCTACGCGATTAATCGTGAGTGGCTGATGGAGACGTTGGTGTGCCTGCTGAAACCGCTGCTGACTCGGCGCGGATCGCAGCAGGTTCTCGACCCGGACCTGACTCTGCTCGGCGCGATGGAGATCGGTGGCGCCGAGGTCCCGCTCTATTTCGCGCGGCGGCTGAACGATCTGAAGACGCTCGCCCGGCTCGATGTCCTGATGCGTGCGCGGAATCAGGCGGGTGTGGGTATCGTGCTGTCTGCCAGCCAGGACAGACCGGCCCATCTCGGCCCGAATGTCGTGGTGTCGATTCTCGATCAACTCGCTCCGGACGAAGACGAGTTCATCCTGTCGCGAGACGGGCTCGAAATGGCTTGGCGTGGCGGTCGCGAACTCGCGTCCGGTGGCGCGGTTCCGCGTGTTTTGAAGTCCGGTCCGCAATCGGCGACGCTGCATGTTCCGGGAAAGCCGCCGCTTGCGCTGACTGGCGCGCATCAGATCCGGATCTTCGAGCGCCTTGTCGCCGCCGCGCTGGCCGGGAGCCCCGATGTTCATGTCAACACGCTGATAGACGGGACCGGCTCTCGGAGCTCGCAGCAGGCTTTCCGAACGAAGACCTGGAAGAGCATCCTGAACGTCTACATCGCCAAGGGGGAGAAGCGCGGCTACTGGCGTCTGGTGGTCGACGGGGCGTCACCCGAGGCCGCCGTCTAACAACGGTCTAACATGTGGCGGGAGACGGTCTGACAAACCACTGATTACTGAAAGGGCTCCAAATCAGAGGAGCACTTCCATGCCGACTCCCGCCCCTTCGCGCCAGGCAACCCAGACGAGCTGGGCCGACGCCACGAAGATCAAGCCCACCACTGACAAGTCGGAATGGCGCTGTACGCGCTGTGACAAGCTGCTCGGCGTCTGCCGGGACGGCCGCATGCACCTGCGCTTCGCGCGGGGGCATGAGTATCTCGTGGGCTTTCCGGTTCAGGCCACCTGCCGCAGCTGCGGCACGCTGAACCAGGCGACCGCGCCCGCGCGCTGACGCGCGCATTCACCTACCCCCTGAAACAGCAGAGACGCGCGACGTCCTGACCTGGCCACGAGAAGGCGCCGGACGCCTGGCCGCAAGGCAGGCGTCCGATGTCCTTCGCGTGGCACGAGATCCGTGATCACCTCATGTATTCATCTTCCAAACTTCCCTTCCAGCGCAACTTCGATGCCATCCGGCGGAATCAAGCCGTGCTCGTGCCGTTCCGGGATCCGGCGGCCCTGCTGGACGGGCTGCACCGCACCCAAGGCGATCAGGGCCGGAAGAACCTCATCCTCGCGGCCCTCGTCGAGGCGGCGCAGGGCGACGGGCCCGCATCAGACTGCGCCCTGACGCTCTTGCTGCTGGCGCTCTGGCCAGGCCTCGACGCCATCCGGCGCCGGTCGATCTGGCGCAGGATCGGTCCTGCCGACGAGATTCCCTCCGATGTTCTGGCGCGCACGGTAGAGGCGGTTCGTGGCCTGGACCTCGGTAGAGTCACCTGGATTGCGGCCACAATCCTGCGGAATGTCGAGCGCGACATCGTCCGCGCGCGCCAGCGCGAAGTGGCGCGTGAACGCCTCGCCAGCGATGTCGAACCCGACGACGTGTCCATCGATCTGATCGGCGGACAGCCCGCTCCGGAAGCCACACAGCTGCAGAACGATCTGCACAAGCTGCTCGGCACGGATGCCTTGCTGGTGATCCGTGTGGCGATCGAGGGTTTCTCGCAGGTCGAGGTGGCTGTCGAGCTCGGTCTGACCGAGGTAGCCGCCCGCAAGCGATACCAGCGCGCCATGCGCAAGCTGCGCGCCGCCCTTCAGGAAATCCAATGAGCCGATGTCCCGATCCGGTTCCACCGGCGGCTTTTCCAGTTCGAGTGCCTGGAGCGCCTTCACTCCAACCGAAAGCAGACACGCATGAACCGTACTGCCGACCTGTCACTTGAGGACTTCCGGCGGCTCCCGGGGCTCTACCGACGCTGGGAACTGACCGAGGTCTGCGAGCCCAACCGTAACTACCAGATCGAGGACGCCGGTACCCATGCGGACGGGACGCCGCTGCTGGCGATCTATGTCGCCGATACCGCGCCCGACGCCAGGGAAGCGGCGTGATGGGTTTTTTCGATCATTTCATTTCAGGGAGAAAAGCCATGCCGGACCAGCCGGATGACATCATGCGTCTTCGCCAGGCGCACCATGCCCTCGAGGATCTTCCCGAAACCATCATCCTTGCGCAACAGCCCGGCGGTGAAGCGCGCGCGCCGTTGCAGGTCGTGGAGGCGACCGTCGACGAAATCGCCTTCGGAATCATCGCGGCAGAACAGGAATGCTCTGCAGCCTATCGCCGCTCCGCCGCGCTCCAGCGGCTCTACAAGCTCGCCCGCGAGGCGGGGTGCATCGGCTCTGACCGCGCCGCGCCAGCAGTGCAGAACAAGGAGGGCCAGTGATGGCCCTTCCCATCATCGGCGCCGACGAACGGCTCGCGCAGCGCAAGGGCATCAAGGGTGTGATCTTCGGCCGGTCCGGCATCGGCAAGACCAGCCTGCTTTGGACGTTGAACGCCTCGACCACGCTTTTCCTCGATCTCGAGGCCGGCGATCTGGCGGTCGAGGGGCTGGAGATCGACACGCTCCGGCCTCGCACCTGGAAGGAATGCCGGGATTTCGCGGTGTTCATCGGCGGGCCGAATCCGGCGCTGCGCGAGGAGCAGCCCTATAGCCAGGCGCATTTCGACGAGGTCTGCGGGCGCTACGGCGACCCGACGGTGATCGGAAAGTACGAGGCCGTCTTCATCGACTCGATCACCGTGGCTGGGCGGCTCTGCTTTCAGTGGTGCCGTGGCCAGCCCGAGGCATTCTCGGAGAAGACCGGCAAGCCCGACATTCGCGGCGCCTACGGGCTGCATGGCCGCGAGATGATCGGCTGGCTGACCCACCTGCAGCACACGCGCGGGAAGCATGTCTGGTTCGTGGGCATCCTCGACGAGCGGCTCGACGACTTCAATCGCAAGGTGTTCCAGCCGCAGATCGACGGCTCGAAGACCGGGCTCGAACTGCCCGGAATCGTCGATCAGGTCATCACCATGGCCGACATCCCGGACCCCGGCGGCCAGCCGCAGCGCGCCTTCGTCTGCCAGACGCTGAATCCCTGGGGCTATCCGGCCAAGGACCGCTCCGGCCGTCTCGACATGGTCGAGCCGCCGCATCTCGGCCGGCTGATGGAGAAGATCCAGCGCCCCGCGGCGCCAGCCTCCGAACGCCTGACCTGGCCGCCGGTGACGCCCGCCGATCCCGCGCCCGCTGAGGAGCCCAGTCATGGCTGAGCGCCTCTCGCCACGCCCGGTGTCCCGATCCGGTCGCCGGGTTGGCTTTTCCCCTCTGACGCCGCTGCGCGTCCGATCCTGCAACTGAAAGGAGCCGCGCAATGTCCGGACCCTGGAACGACTTCAACTCCGCGCAATCTAACGCCAATGTCATCCCGAAGGGCACGCTCGCCAAGGTGCGCCTGACGCTCCGCCCCGGCGGCTACGACGACGCCTCGCAGGGCTGGACCGGCGGCTGGGCGCGCCGCGCCGCCACCGGCGCCGTCTATCTCGACGCCGAGTATACGGTGCTTGAGGGGCCATACGCCCGGCGCAAGATCTGGTCGCTCATCGGCCTGTACAGCCCCAAGGGCCCGGACTGGGCCAACATGGGGCGCGGCCTGATCCGCGGAATCCTCAACTCGGCGCGCGGCGTGTCCGACAAGGATAACTCGCCTGAGGCGCAGGCGCGCCGCCGCATCAACGGCTTCGGCGATCTCGACGGGATCGACTTCATCGCCCGTATTGACATCGGCCAGGACACCAATGGGGAAGACAAGAACGAGATCCGTGCCGCGGTCACGCCCGATCACCGCGACTATGCCGCGCTGATGGGCGCGGTCGCGCCTCAGTTCTCTGCCGCCCCGGCGCAGGGTAGCGCCCCGCAGGTTGCGGCGACCTCCCAGCCCAGCCAGATCGAGCCTGTGCAAGGTGCAGCCGGTCGCCCGAGCTGGGCGCAGTAAGGAGAACCCAGCCATGCGTCTGCGCCCCCGTCAGAAGGTGTTCGTCGAGCGCTGCGTTGCTGCACTCGCTTCCCGCGACAATACGCTGGGCGTGGCGCCTACGGGCGCGGGCAAGACCGTCATGCTTTCGGCGGTTGCCGGCGAGACGATCAGCAGCGGCGCCAGGGCCTGCGTGCTGGCGCACCGCGACGAACTGACGGCACAGAACCGTGCCCGCTTCCAGCGCGTGGTGCCGGGCATGTCGACCTCTGTCATCGACGCCACCGAGAAGAGCTGGAAGGGCCAGGTAGCCTTCGCCATGGTGCCGACGCTGGCGCGCGCCCCGAACCTCGCCGACATGCCGCGTCTCGACCTGCTGGTCGTCGATGAGGCACACCATGCCGTCGCCGACAGCTATCGCCGCATCATCGGCCGGGTGCGCGAGGCCAATCCCGACGTGCGGGTCTTCGGGGTCACGGCGACGCCGAACCGGGGTGACCGGAGGGGCTTGCGCGAGGTCTTCGACAATGTCGCGGACCAGGTGCGACTGGGTGAGATGGTTGCTTCCGGTCACCTCGTTCCTCCGCGCACCTTTGTCATCGATGTCGGTGTGCAGGACGAGCTGCGCTCGGTCCGCAGGACGATGTCGGATTTCGACATGGCGGAGGTGGCGGGCATCATGGACCGCGCGCCGGTCACTGACGAGGTGATCCGGCACTGGAAGGAGAAGGCAGGCGACCGGCAGACCGTGGTGTTCTGCTCCACCGTCGCCCACGCCGAACACGTCACCGAGGCGTTCAAGGCGGCGGGCGTTTCCGCCGCGCTGATCCATGGCGATCTGGAGGCCGAGACGCGGAAAGCGCTTCTGGCCAGCTACGCGGCGGGCGACATCCGCGTCGTCGTCAATGTGGCTGTGCTGACCGAAGGCTGGGACCACCCGCCCACATCCTGCGTCGTGCTGCTGCGTCCCAGCTCCTACAAGTCCACCATGATCCAGATGGTCGGGCGCGGCCTGCGCACCGTCGATCCCGAGGAATACCCCGGCATCGTCAAGACCGACTGCATCATCCTCGATTTCGGGACGTCGAGTCTGATCCACGGCACGCTGGAGCAGGACGTCGATCTCGACGGCAGGGCCGAGACCGGCGAGGCGCCGACAAAGACCTGCCCGGCCTGCGCGGCGGAGATTCCGCTCGCCACCACCGAGTGCCCGCTCTGCGGCGAGGTTTTCCCGCGTGAGGGCGTTGGCGAGGGCGGGGGCACGGCGCCGCTCTCGGGCTTCATGATGACCGAGATCGACTTGCTGAAGCGGTCCAGCTTCGCCTGGGTCGACCTTTTCGGCACGGACGACGCGCTGATGGCGGCGGGCTTCGCAGCCTGGGGTGGTATCTTCTGGATGGACGGAATCTGGTATGCCATCGGTGGCGCGAAGGGCGAACGTCCGCATCTGCTGGGTGTCGGCGAGCGCACCGTCTGCCTGGCGCAGGCCGACGACTGGCTGAATACCCACGAGACCGACGAGAGCGCCTTCAAGACCCGCTCCTGGCTACGCCAGCCGCCGACCGAGAAACAGCTCCAGTACCTGCCGCCCGAGTGCCGGCACGACTTCGGTCTGACGCGTTATCGCGCCTCGGCGCTGATGACCTTCGGTTTCAACAAGCGCGCCATCCGGCAGCTGATCGACACGGCCGCAAGCCCCGAACGGAGGGCGGCATGATCGATGACACCTGCCACCCCCACCATCGCCGCGGACCGGTGGCGGCTCTGGTATCCGCGTGGAATGCTCTGTGCTGTCTGCCGGCAACCCACCCGTGGTTTTGGCTGGTTCGATCCGCGCCGGTCGAAACGACCCCGGCCGCCGGTCTGGTTCTGCTCGATTCCCTGCCAGTCCTTCTGGACGCGTTTGGCACGGGAGGGTTTCGCCATGGTTGACCTGACCGAGGAAGAACGCGCCGCGATCACCGCCACCATGCAGCGCGTGGCGCTGCTGATGGACGAGATCGGCTGGGCCACCCCGCTGTCCGAACTGACCGAGGCACAGGTGCGCGCGCTGATCGAGGAAGCCGTCGAGGGCTTCCGTGAGGCCATGTCCGACATCGCCTGGGTGCAGACGGCGGAGGTGCCGTTTTGACCCTCGATTACAATCACCGGCCCAGCTTCGCCGAACGGGTCAATGCTGCCGTGGATCGGGCGCTCACCGCCGATCAGGCCATGCGGCCGCGCCGCGATTACCTTGGCGGATCCCGCCTCGGCCATGCCTGCGAGCGCGCCCTGCAGTTCGAGTTCACGGCGACACCGAAGGACGAGGGCAAGGACTTCTCGGGCCAGTCGCTGCGCATTTTCGCTATCGGCCACGCGCTCGAGGATCTGGCGGTCGCCTGGCTGCGCGACGCGGGCTTCGACCTCTACACGCGCAGGGGCAACCGGCCCGATGGCGGCCAGTTCGGCTTCTCCGTCGCCGGCGGGCGCATCCGCGGTCATGTCGACGGCATCATCGCTACCGGACCCGAGGACCTCGGTCTCGCCGTTCCCGCTCTCTGGGAATGCAAGACGATGAACGCGAAGAACTGGCGCGCCTGCGTGAAGGACGGCATCACGAAGTCTAAGCCGGTCTACGCCGCCCAGATCGCGCTCTACCAGGCCTACATGGAGGGGACAGTCCCCGGACTCTCGGATGCGCCCGCGCTCTTCACCGCGATCAACAAGGACACGGCCGAGCTCCACCACGAGCTCGTCCCCTTCGACGCCAATCTCGCGCAGCGCATGTCCGACCGCGGTGTCCGGATCCTGCAGGCGACCGATGCGGGCGAAGTCCTGCCGCGCGTCGCCACCACGCCCGATTACTTCGAGTGCCGCTTCTGCTCATGGCTCGAGCGCTGCTGGAGGCTCGAGCCATGAGCGACGACGGCATCCTGCATTTCAACCCGTGGATGGACTTCAACGATGGGCCGCCATCCGAGAACCCGTTCGGCTGCGATTCCGATCCCGAGCAGATCGCCCTCTTTCTCGACACGGTCTTCAGCTGGTGCGAGGGGCTGATCCCGCTTCGCGGCTTCGTCGACAAGGGTCAGGGCCGGGACGGCAAGCCGCACAACATCTGGATCGCGGCCGACGACACCGCACCAGGGAAACTCGCGACCTTCGCCGCGTGGGCGAACCGCGAGGGGGCGGCGGTCTATGTCATCCCCGGCACGGTCGCCGAACAGGGTCAGGCCCGAGCCGCCGACGTGTTGCAGATGCAGGCCATCGTCGTCGATCTCGACGCGGGCGACATCCCGGCGAAGTTGGACCATGTCACCCGCCACCTCGGCCCGCCGACGCTCATCATCGAAAGCGGCGGGCGCACGCCCGAGGGCGCGGCGAAGCTACATGTCTGGTGGAAACTGACCGAACCCGCCGAGAGCGAAGAGCTGGCCACCCTCTGCCGCCTGCGGGGCGAGATCGCCGTGAAGGTCGGCGGCGATACCCATTTCCGCTCGGCACACCAGCCGATTCGGGTGCCGGGCACCGTCTATCACAAGCATGGTCATCAACGCCTCGTGCAGATCCGTGAATATCGCGCGGTCGAGGCGGACCTTGCGGAGTTCGCCGAACAAGTCGCCGCGATGCCGCCGCTTCCCGGCGTGGGCTTCGCCAGCGACGTCTCGGCCCCGCAGGCCAAGCCCGGCATCGACGCGGTGCTCACCACGCCGGTGCGCGAGGGCGCGGTTGATGAGTGGTCCCGGTTCCAGGGAGCCAGCGCCGCCATCGGCCATTACATCCGCCTGGTTCACGAGGGCCGCCTCGACCCCTTCACGGGCTGGGAGGCGATCTGCGGCTACAACACCGCCATGCTGCGCCCGTCCTGGCCGCTCGATCGGCTACAGGCCGAAGCGGAACGGCTCTGGGCGCTGCATGTGAAGCGCAACGGTCCGCCGCTCCTGCGCGCAGCCCATGTCCACGCCCCGGCCAGCCCGCTGCAGACCTTCACTCTCGGCGCGCTGCTCGACGACACCAGTCCGATGCCGGAGGACATCATCGGGCCGCGGGTGCTGACGCCGGGCGGGCTCCTGGTGCTGGGCGGCGCGCCCAAGGTCGGCAAGAGCGACTTCCTGATCTCCTGGCTCGTGCACATGGCGGCAGGCGTGCCGTTCCTCGGGTTCACGCCGCCCCGGCCGCTGCGCGTATTCTACCTGCAGGCCGAGATCCAGTATCACTATCTGCGCGAGCGCATGCAGCAGATCGCGCTGTCTGCCGCCGTGATCGCCGCCGCGCGCGACACCTTCGTCGCCACGCCGAAGCTGAAGCTGCTGCTCGACGCGGAGGGCGTCGCCCGCGTGGCCGAGGCGATCCGGGCCGCATTCCCCGACGCACTGCCCGACATCATCGTCATCGACCCGATCCGCAACCTGTTCGATGGCGGCCCCGAGGGCGGAGGCGAAAACGACAACAGCGCCATGATGTTCTTCCTTAAGGACCGGGTGGAGCTTCTCCGCGATGCCGTCAATCCGGACGCGGGCGTCATCCTCGCCCACCACACCCGCAAGGCCACCAGGCATCAGGTCAAGGACGATCCCTTCCTCGCGCTCTCCGGCGCAAGCGCGCTGCGCGGTTTCTATACCTCGGGGCTGCTCATGCACCGGCCCGACGATGACAGCACCGTCCGCAGGCTGGAAATCGAGCTGCGGAACGGCCCTGCGCTGCCTGGGAAGCTGATCGACAAGGAGAAGGGCGAATGGGTCGAGCTGAACCCACTGAACGAGCGTCTGGTGCGCAAGGAGGTCGGCGCCAGGCTCGATGCCGAGCGGCTGCGCAAACACGATGTCATCCTCGGCATGCTGCTTGATGAGGCGGCCAGCGAGCGCCTCTACACCGCCATGCAGTTCGCCGAGACCTTCGAGAACCGGGGCGGTCTGGGCAGCAAGCACACGATCCGCGAGCGCCTCAGCGTGCTGGCAACCAAGGGCTTCGTGAAGTTCCTGCGCGACCCCTCGGGGTTCGGCTTCCCCGTCACCCGGTCGCGGTTCGGCTACCTCTGCGTCGAGGGCATGCAGTTCGGCGCGCCCGTCGAGGAGGTCGATCCGGACACCGGCGAGGTCAACACAACCGCCCGTCCGGTCCTGCCCAGCCACTTCAAGTGCCCCCAATCCGGGCTCTGCCTGCAGGTCGAAAACCCTGCCGTCTGGGTCTACCCGGAGGGGCTCGAGGACGACCTAACTCATATGAGTGAGGCCTGACTCATATGACGGCGCGAACTGTTTACTCAATGAAATCAATAGATTACGGGCAAATAAGAGTCAGGTCCCTGACTCATGCCCGAAGACTTCATGAAGTCTTATTCCGCAATGATTTCAGCCACTTGAACGCCTCGGAACAGTTAGGTGTCAAACCCCCATACTACGTATGGGAGGGCCACCCCACAGGGTTGCCCACTCCTCCCATACGTCCGGGCCAGCCGCGCGCACCGCCGTGACGGCCTGTTGTGCTTTCCCCATCCGACGACGGCGGCACCGTACCGCCAAGCACCAGACCGCCGTTGTCTTCCACCACCACAGGCCACCGGCAAAGGAGACCCATCATGGCTCAGCCGACTCTGATCCCCAATTGCGACGGCGCAAGGTTTGAATCGCTGCCGCTCGACGCCCGCCGCAACCAATGCATCCTCGCGCTCGACCTCGGCACCACGACCGGCTGGGCGATTCGCGGCCATGACGGCCAAATCACCAGCGGCACCGTCTCGCTGCGCCCCGGCCGCTTCGACGGCGGTGGGATGCGTTATCTGCGTTTCACGAACTGGCTTACCGAGATCGACCGGCTGTCGGGACCCATTGCCGCGATCTGGTTCGAGGAGGTGCGCCGCCACGTCGGCACCGACGCGAGCCACATCTATGGCGGGCTCATGGCCACGCTGACCGGATGGGCCGAGCTGCGCGGTATCTCCTACCAGGGCGTCCCTGTCGGGACGATCAAGCGCCATGCCGCCGGTAAGGGCAACGCTGATAAGGCCACCATGGTCGTCGCCGTTCGCGCCCGCGGTTTCAACCCGGCCGACGACAACGAGGCGGATGCCATCGCCATCCTGCTCTGGGCGATCGAGACGAAGGGAGGTGTCGCATGAGGTGGTTCCCGAAAGGCTATGGTGGCCAGCGCCGTGACCCCGAGCAGGTCAAGCGCGAGGGCTGGCATGAACAAGGCGTTCTCGCCGTCTCGGCCGACGACGGCCGCCTTACCTGGCCCGAACGCGAACTGGTCCGGCAGCTGGGCGAGAAGCTCTACGGCCCACGTCCCTCGGCTAAGGAGGCGCGCCATGGCTGATCGCGAATGGACCGCCGACTGCGTAGCCGATCATTTCGAAGAGGCGTTCCGTACCCTGCGAAAGCTGCCGCCTGTCAAGGTGCGGGGCTATTTCAACACATGGCCCGACATCGTGCGCACTGACCGCGAGATCGCGATGATGGAGCCGCAGCCGATGCGTATCTGTCCTTCGGCCGCAGCAATCACCCGGCTCGAGCAGACCTTCAACTGGGCGCTCTGGGTCAACGAGGAGGAGCGCCGGCTGGTCTGGTCGCGCGCCGCCCGAGTGCCGTGGAAGCAGATCAGCGGCGAGCTCGGATGCGACCGCACCACGGCGTGGCGGCGCTGGCAGCTGGCGCTGACCAAGATCGCGGCGCGGCTGAATGCGCAATAAGTCCAATGTGTTGCAACATTTTTTCCTTGGACACTTGCAACAGGATCAATCTATTCTGAAGGCATTGTAGGGAGAGTGTGCTGAGAAGCTCGCTCTCCCCTTTGCTTTGCGGATTGTCTCTGACCTTTTGCATCCAGCGAGCATCTGCCGTAGGTCAATCTGCGGCAGTTTCCGGGTCCTTCCTGGCGACTCTGTATTCGGGAGGGCTCAGCGCGGCACATCGCCAGCGACAGGGCCGGATTTTTGGGAAGCCACCCGGAAGCCGGTTCCACCTGCATGCTGTCCAAGTCTCAATAAATACAAACCGTTCTGCTGGACACGCTGTTGGCCGTTGGACCCCGCGTGGAGTCCAGCGCGACATCCGGAGTCCAGAAGCCACTGGGTATCCACCCGACCAAGGAACCTTGTCCGCCATGACGCTGAGCTTTGCCCCGGAGGCGATCGAGATGTGGCCGCTGGCAAGGCTCCAGCCCTATGCGAAGAACGCAAAGGTGCACGGGGCGGACCAGGTGACGAAGATCGCCGCCAGCATGGCCGAGTTTGGCTGGACGGTGCCGTGCCTTGTGGCCGATGACGGCGAGTTGATCGCGGGCCATGGGCGCGTGCTCGCTGCGACAAAGCTCGGCCTGACCGAAGCGCCGGTGATAGTGCTCGGACATCTGACCGAGGCGCAGCGGAGGGCCTACCGCATCGCGGACAACAAGCTGACCGAACTCGGCACCTGGGACGAGGCGCTGCTGTCGGCGGAACTGAACGACCTCCTGGCCGAGGATTTCGAACTCTCGCTGGTCGGTTTCTCCGACGGCGAGTTGGACAAGCTGCTGGCCTACGTCGCGGAAGACGACGGTGAAGAAGGCGGCGTCGGGGCCTCCGTGCCGCCGGTGACCATCCCCGAGCCGCCACGCAACCCGGCGTCGCGGACGGGCGATCTCTGGATCCTCGGGGATCATCGATTGCTGTGCGGCGACAGCACCAGCGCGGCCGATGTGCGCCGTCTGATGAATGGCGAACGCGCCATCCTGTTCGCTACCGACCCGCCCTATCTGGTCGACTACGACGGCTCGAACCATCCCACGCGCAACAAGGACTGGTCGCAGTCCTATGGCGTGTCATGGGACGACAGTTCGCAGGGCGCGGAGCTCTACGACGGCTTCATCGCGGCGGCTGTTGCCGAGGCCATCGCCGAGGATGCAGCCTGGTATTGCTGGCACGCCTCGCGCCGCCAGGCGATGCTCGAGGCCTGCTGGGAGAAAGCTGGCGCCTTCGTCCACCAGCAGATCATATGGGTGAAGGACCGTGGCGTCCTGACCCGGTCGCACTACCTCTGGAAGCACGAGCCCTGCTTCATGGGTTGGGTGAAGGGCAAGCGCCCGCCCAAAGTGGCAGAAGAGACCCTCGCATCCACCTGGCCGCTCCCGAGCTTCGCGAAGGACGACCGCCCCGACCACCCGACGCCGAAACCGCTCGATGTGTTCGGCATCCCGATGCGCCAGCATGTGGCGCGCGGCGGGCTTTGTTACGAGCCTTTTTCCGGTTCGGGGTCGCAGATCATGGCCGGCGAAGCCAATGGCCGTCGCGTCTATGCGATGGAGATCAGCCCGGCCTATATCGATGTCGCCGTGGAACGTTGGCAGGCCGCGACCGGCCGCGATGCCATCCTCGATGGCGACGGTCGGACTTTCTCCGAGGCGCGCGAGGAGAGGCTGGGTGAATCCGATGCGGCAGACGCCGCATGAAGCAGTCGCGTATCATGTCGCTCGTCGAGGCCGTCGCGAACGTCGCCGTGGGCTTCGGCGTTGCCGTCGTCACCCAGATCCTGATCTTCCCGGTCTTCGGGCTGCAGACGACGCTGGTACAGAATCTGAAGATGGGGGCGGTGTTCACCGTGGTGAGCATCGCGCGATCGTTCGCGTTACGTCGGCTGTTCGAGGCAATCCGGTTGAGATGCTAGGCTTGGAGCATCAGCATTATTGGCACACGGTGTCGTATTGCTGCTTGTTCGAGCCTCGGACGCGTCGACTCTGAGATCGGGGTTATCATGTAACCATTCTTAACATCGCCCAACATGATTGAACGCGCCGCGTGATCCGCTCGCCAGGTCAATCCGATCAGCGCGCATATGACTGCATCAAGCTTGTCCTGGTCGGACTTCCGAGGTCTGGCGACGTCATGCATGTGGCGAGCCCAGTCGGCAAGGCCGCTTACCCCTAAGCGTTCTCCGTTTAGCTGGGTAACACGCGTCACCGCCTTCCAGTCATCAATGCGAAATTTCTTCACGTTCTTTGGATTGTACTTCGGTGCACGAAGCCGCTCAGCAAAGCCGTCCTCGAAAGCGGGTAGAGCCAATGCCGGAAAAACTTCGATGAGGAAGTGCCCGGCAGGTGCCGTGCGCGCTTGAACCGGATCCTCCGTCGCATCGAGGTCGGAGAGGAACGACCATATCGGCGCATCGTCGCAGAACATGCCGATTTTGCTGCGGTTGGCCGGCTGAACGCCTCCGCCGATGAACGAGATCAGGGACGCAGCAACTTTGTCGACCGGACGACTGCCGGAGATATTGGGCACGACAGTTGGCTGATCGAGTGCAACAAGACTGACAGCGAAATCCTTGCGGAGCGCATCAATGAAAGTACGAGCCCCCGCGAATGAAACTAGCCGAGGTTCGTGGAACTGGACTTGGCCCTGGTCATCAAAAGCGACAGCGCAGATCGCGCCCGGTGCCTTCGGAGCATCTGTCCACGCCGAGTCGAAGCCGAAAATGACTGTGCTGCTTTGCGGCTTCAGGAAATCCATGTGATCCTCCGCAAAGCAGCATAGTCAAAGCCTGCAGGGGATGCAGGTTTTTAGTTGGTCAGCTTGTAGACCCTTCCTCTACCTTCGACCTTGTCCGACGTGATCGCAAGACCGAGGCGCTTCTTCAGCCCCCCCGCCATCGCGCCCCGCACCGTGTGCGGTTGCCAGCCTGTGGCTTCGACGATCTCGGCGATGGTCGCACCGTTCTCGGCACGGAGCATCTCGATCAGCAGCGCCTGCTTGGTGCCCTCGCGCGCTGTCCGCGCCTTGGGCGCGGGTATCGTGGATCCGGCGGCGTCAGGTGCGGCGTTGTTGGCCGGCGTCTGGGTCGCGTCCGTGGGCGTGCTGCCGGTATCTTCCGTCTCAATCCCGATGGCGGCAAGGCCTGCTTCCGTAATTTGCAGGAGGGTGGCGCGGCCGTCCTCGTCGTTGCGCCAGAAGCGGTTGAGCGCCGGATCGGCCTTGGTCTGGCTTTCGGTCACCGTCTCGGCGATCAGCCCGCGGGAGATGAGCGCGCCGGCTACCTTGGCGGCAGCTCCGCCGCGCAGGTTTGGCGGAAGCGGCAAGGCATTATGGCCGTCGCGCTGTGCGGCGGCGCTGAGAATCACTGCTTGCGTCTCGGAAAGCTTGGTCATGGGGTCGTCTCCATCTCGGGTCGCACCATCGCGGCCCTTCTACGACCCCGAGCCGCGCAGGGCGGCGCGGCCGGAGTTCAGGCGATGCCGGAAATCACTCGGCGTGTTCGCCCTCATTGAAGGCGCTGTCGGTGATGCGCTTCAGAAGTTCGGCGTAGTGGGCGAGCGTTCCGACGTGGCCCCAATTGATCTCGTCTGGGCTGGTGTCGAAATGGTCCGCGCTGAGAGCGGCGAGCCGCTCCAGCATCGCGTCGATCTCCACCTTCCGGGCGATGAAGGCGTCGATCGCCTGCGGCTTGTTCGGGGTCTTGGTCATGGCTGTCTCCGTCCTTGTTGGTGACGCCATACAGGCTCTGATCGCAGCGCTTATCAAGTCGATAAGCGCATCATTTTTATTAGGAATTTTGCGTCGATATGCAGGGGCTTAGCGAACGCCAGTACGCCGCCCGTGTGGGCCTCTCACGGGGCGCGATCCAGAAGGCGAAGGCGGCCGAGCGGCTCGTCCTCCATTCCGACGGCAGCATCGATGCCGATGCCAGCGACGCCCGCCGCGCGGAGACAACGGACCCGTCGAAGACCAGGAAGGCTCCCACACCGAAGCTGAAGCCGGTGCCCGACGTGGCCCTCTCAGCCGTCGGCGAAACACTCCGGGAAAGCGGCCTGACTTCGCCCGCGACGGGCGGTGGCACGACCTTCCTGCAAGCCAAGACGGCGAACGAGGTGCTGAAAGCGCAGGAGCGCCGCCTCCGGCTTCAGAAGATGAAGGGCGAACTCATCGATCGTGCGCGCGCGACCGCGCTCGTCTTTCGGCTCGCGCGCGAGGAACGGGACTCATGGGTCAATTGGCCGTCCCGCGCGGCGGCGCTGATGGCGGCCGAGCTCGGCGTTGAGCCAGCCGCCATGCAGAAGGTCCTGGAAAAACATGTACGCGCCCACCTCGACGAACTCGCCGAGGTCCGGCCGGAATTCCGCTGAACGAGACAATGAGCTGTCCGATGACCTGACCGACTTCGACGGCGTCGCCGCTCTCCTGCGCGCCTGGGGCGCGGGCATGCGGCCCGATCCGGACCTGACCGTCTCGCAATGGGCGGACCGGCACCGGATGCTGTCGGGCCGCGCGTCGGCCGAGCCCGGCCGGTATCGCACCGCGCGCACGCCCTACATGCGCGACATCATGGACGCGCTCTCGCCGGGTGCCGCGGTGCAGCGCATCGTCTTCATGAAGGCCGCGCAGGTCGGGGCGCCACTCGCGCTCGACACCGCCGTGCCGACGCCCTTCGGCTGGACGACGATGGGCGGGATCGCCGAGGGCGATCTGCTCTACGACGAACGCGGGCGCATCTGCCGGGTGACCGGCCTGTCGCCGGTGTTCGAGGACCGTCCCTGCTTCGAGGTCGCGTTCGACGACGGCGAGCGGATCGTTGCGGACGGCGATCATCGCTGGGCGGTCTGGGACTTCACGAACGACCGCCCGGCCGCGCGTACGCTGACCACGGCGGAGATGGCCGGCCGCGTGACCATCGGCGCCGCGGGCAAGCGTCGGCGCTATGCCATCGACTGCTGCGATCCGGTCGACATGCCGGATCAGGACCTGATCCTGCATCCTTATGTTCTGGGCCTTTGGCTCGGCGACGGCTCGTCGATCATGAACCACATCTCGGTGCACGAGGAGGACGCCGAGGTTGTCGAGCATCTGCGCGCCTGCGGCGTCGAGGCGGAATTCCGGCTGCCGCACTGGCGCAAGGGCAGAATCGCCAATGTCGTGATCGACCCGACCTTCCGGATGCGGCGAGAGGACGGCGCATCGCTCTCGGACTGCTTCAAGTCGCGCTTCGTGATGCGGCTCCGGATGCTGGACGTGCTCGACAACAAGCACATCCCGCTCCAGTACATGCGCGCCAGCCGGCGGCAGAGGCTGGAGCTGGTGCGGGGGCTGATGGACTCCGACGGCACGATCTCGCCGGATGGGAAGCGCTGCGAGTTCTCGAACGCGGATCGCGGGCTGATCGACGCGATGGTCGAACTGCTGCGCGGGCTCGGCTACAAGCCCGCCGTCTACCACGGCAAGGCGCGCCGCAAGGTGTTCGGCCTTGACGGCCGCATCTGCGAGTCGGCCGAGTACTGGCGCATCTCCTGGACGGCCTATGCCGAGGAGCCGATGTTCCGGCTCTCGCGCAAGCGGGCACGAATGCGTTCGGTCGAGAACGGGCGGCCATGGAAGAGCCGTCGTCGCCGCATCGTTACGATCCGGCCGGCGCCCAGCGTGCCGGTGCGCTGCGTCAAGGTGGACTCGCCGAACCACCTGTTCCTTTGTGGCAAGGGATGGATCCCGACACACAACACCGAGGCCGGCAACAACTGGATCGGGTTTGCGATCCATCAGGCGCCGGGCCCGATGCTGGCGGTCCAGCCGACCGTGGAACTGGCCAAACGCAACTCGCGCCAGCGAATCGACCCGCTGATCGACGAGAGCGCTGAACTGCGGATGCGCGTGAAGCCCGCCCGCTCGCGAGACGCCGGCAACACCATGCTGTCCAAGGAATTCGCGGGCGGCATCCTGATCATGACCGGGGCGAACTCGGCTGTCGGTCTGCGCTCTACGCCGGCGCGCTACATCTTCCTCGACGAGGTCGACGCCTATCCGGGCTCGGCCGACGAGGAAGGTGATCCCGTCACGCTAGCCGAGGCGCGATCGCTGACCTTCGCCCACCGGCGCAAGGTGTTCCTGGTCTCGACGCCCACCATCCGGGGGCTGAGCCGGATCGAGCGCGAGTTCGAGGCGTCCGACCAGCGGCGGTTCTTCGTGCCGTGCCCGCATTGCGGCGCGATGCAATGGCTGAAGTTCGACCGGTTGCGCTGGCAGAAGGGCCGCCCGGAGACGGCGGAATATCACTGCGAGGGCTGCGAGACGCCGATCGCGGAACACCACAAAACGGCGATGCTGGAGGGCGGCGAATGGCGCGCGACCGCCACGGCCGCTGACCCGACCACGGTCGGGTATCACCTCTCGGCGCTCTATTCGCCGATCGGCTGGCTGAGCTGGGAGCGGATCGTGCGGGCATGGGACGCGGCGCAGGGGTCGGACGAAGCGATCAAGGCGTTCCGCAACACGATCCTCGGCGAGACATGGGTCGAAACCGGGGAAGCCCCGGACTGGCAGCGGCTTTACGACCGGCGCGAGCGCTGGAAAGCAGGCACGGTGCCTGCGGGCGGGCTGTTCCTGACGGCCGGAGCTGACGTGCAGAAGGACCGGATCGAGGTCGATGTCTGGGCCTGGGGTCGTGGTCTTGAGTCGTGGCTCGTCGATCACGTTGTGATTGAGGGCGGGCCCGACCGGCACGGCGCATGGTCGGATCTGACCGCGCTACTGGACAGAAGCTGGCCGCATGAACGCGGCGCGCATCTGCGGATCGCGCGGCTCGCCATCGACACCGGGTACGAGGCCCCGGCGGTCTATTCCTGGTCGCGGGCGCAAGGCTTTGCACAGGTGTCGCCGGTGAAAGGCGTCGAAGGGTTCAACCGCTCAAGCCCGGTGTCGGGCCCGACTTTCGTCGACGCGACCGAGGGCGGCAAACGTCTGCGGCGCGGGGCTCGGCTCTGGACCGTGGCGGTGTCGACCTTCAAGGCCGAGACCTACCGCTTCCTGCGGCTGGCGCGGCCGACCGACGAGGACATGGCCGAGGGGGCAGCGTTCCCGCCGGGCTCGGTGCATCTGCCGCATTGGGTCGAGAACGAATGGCTGAAGCAGTTCGTCGCCGAGCAACTGGTGACGGT
>Ga0114898_1000620_pt1 | contig 25700 bp, 20 predicted proteins | sample Malvired_Geostar_FD_83496 | JGI IMG/M metagenome (GOLD analysis project Ga0114898, IMG submission 83496) | Marine viral communities from the Global Malaspina Expedition - Malaspina viral metaG DeepMed_Geostar | ecosystem: Environmental > Aquatic > Marine > Oceanic | place: Mediterranean Sea... | reverse complement strand
CTGGTCGCCCGCGTCGCCCTCGATCCAGTCCGCGCCCTCGCCGCCGGACATCTGGTCGATCCCCGTGCCGCCGATCAGCGTGTCGTCTCCAAGGGCCCCGGTCAGGATGTCGTCGCCGCCGGCGCCGTCGAACACGACCCCGAAGGTCGCCCCCGCAGCGGCGGTCAGCCGGTTGGCCGCGCTGCTGCCCGAGATCGAGCGGACGCTGGCGCCCGAGCCTTCGACCGTCACGTTCTCGGTCGCGAACACCGACAGGACGGTGGAGTCGGCCAGGCCCGTTCCGGCAGCCAGATTCAGGGAGGCCGACGTCCCGCGCAGGATCAGGGTGTCGGTTCCGGCGCCGCCAGAGACCAGCACGCCGGCTGCGGTGGCGGAGCCCTGGACGACCATCACGTCGTCGCCGTTCTCGCCGTGCAGCTGATCGCCTGTGTCGCCCTCGAGCCGGTCCGCGCCCTCGCCGCCGTACAGTCGGTCGACGCCGCCGCCCGCCGTGACGGTGTCGTCGCCGTCGCCACCGTAGACGACGTCGTTGCCGGCGAGGGCGTTGATGGCGTCATTGCCGCCGAGGCCGTAGATCTCGTCGTTGAACACCGTGGCGTTGATCGTGTTGGCCGCGGCCGTGCCTTCGAAATACTGGCCGCCGCCCGCACCGACGATCAGGGTCATGTCGTCGAAGCGCAGCCGCTCGATGGTGGTCAGGGTATCGGTTCCATCCGGTCCGCTGACCGTCGTCGTGCCCCCCGAGGTGGTCACCGTATAGGCCGAACGCAGCCCGGCGAAGACCGCCGTATCGACGCCGCCGCCGCCGCTGAGGGTGTCGTTGGACGCGCCGCCGGTGATGACGTCGTCGCCATCCCCGCCGTTGATGGAATCGAACCCGGCCGTGCCGACCAGACTGTCAGGGCCCGCCGTTCCGTTGATGGTGTTCACCACCGGCGCACCGGTGATCAGATAGAGGCCGTCGGCGAACTGCAACTGCTCGACATTGGTCAGGCTGTCGGAACCGTCCGGGCCGCTGATGGTCGTGATGCCGCCCACCGTGCTGATGGTGTAGGCTGCACGGTTGCCGGAAAAGACCGCCGTGTCGGCGCCCGCGCCGCCGTCGATCACGTCCGCACCGGCGCCGCCGGTGATCGTGTCGTCGCCGCCCGCGGCATCGATCTGGTCGTTGAAGGCGGTGCCGGTCAGAGCGTCGGCGTTGGCCGTGCCGGCGTAGTACTGCCCGCCATTGGCGCCCACGATCAGGGTGCCGTCGCTGAACCGCATCAGCTCGACGTTGGTCAGGGTGTCGGCGCCGTCCGGTCCGGTCACCGTCGTCGTGTCCCCGACCGTGGAGACGGTCGACTGGGCCATGGTCCCGGAGAAGACCGCCGTGTCCAGCCCCGAGCCACCGTCGATGGTGTCGTTGCCCAACCCGCCGGTGATGACGTCGTCGCCGTCGAGGCCGTTGATAGTGTCGCCGTTCGCTGTGCCGTCGATGTTGTCCGCGCCCGACGTCCCGTTGATCGCCGGGTTCAGGGGGGCGCCGGTGATGTCGAACAGGCCGTCGGCGAACTGCAGGCGCTCGACGTTGGTCAGGCTGTCGGACCCGTCAGGCCCGCTCACCGTCGTGACCCCGGCTGTCGTGCTGATGGTGTAGGCCGCCCGGTTGCCGCTGAAGACGGCCGTGTCGTCGCCCGCGCCGCCGTCGACGGTGTCATTCTCGCCGCCGCCGTTGAGCACGTCGTCGTCGGCGCCGCCGTTGAGCGTGTCACGGCCGACGCCGCCGTTGAGGACATCCGCCCCGGCTTCGCCGTTCATGGTCGCGCCGACATATTCGAGCGGGACCACCGTCGCGCTCGGCACCGAGACGTGAAGCGTGTAGGTGCCGCCCGGGGGCGGGGCCGCGGTGACGAGGGTTGCGTCAGAGCCCGACTGCCACTGCGAAACCTGGATGTAGTAGGTGCCGGCCGCCGCGAAGGTGTGGCTGAGGCCGGAATCCGTGGCCGGCCCGCCGTCCGAGGCGTTGTCGTCGTTCTGGGCCACCTGCACGTTGCCGGCGTCATAGATCCGCAGCACGCTGTCGAAGCTGGCGTTGTCGATGTCGAAGACGACCGTCTCGCCCGCGGCGACCGTCACCGCGTAGAATTCCATGCCGCCATGGCTCGTGGCCACGACCGTGGCGTGCGGAATGGTGTTGGAGTCGGCGACGTCCGACCGCGTCCCGAGATCGAAGGAGCCGGCGAGGGAGACCGCGTTCGCGATCGAGTTGTTGGCCGTTCCGAAGGCCTTGACGATGTCGGGAGCGCCGCCCCCTTCGCCGGGGGCGCCAGCGAACATCTGGTCGGCGCCGCCGCCGCCGTTCAGGGTGTCGATGCCGCCGCCGCCGTGCAGGATGTTGGCGTTGGCGTCGCCGGTGATGGTGTCGGCATGGGCCGTGCCCAGGACCTCCTCGACGCCGGACAGGGTGTCAGAGCCCGCGCCGCCGCTGGCGACGCCGGTGGCGAGATTCAAGGTGATCCCTGCGCCCGCGTCGCTGAAGTCAGCCACGTCGTGGCCGGCGCCGCCGTTCAGCGCGTCGGCGCCCCGGCCGCCGATCAGAAGATCGTCGCCGTCGCCCCCGTTCAGGACGTCGTCGCCCGAGCCGCCGTCCAGCGTATCGGCGCCGGCCAGGCCGTCGATGGTGTCATTGCCGCCGAGGCCGCCGATGGTGTCGCCGAAGACGGTGCCGGAGATGGTCTCATTGGTGATGTCGCCACCCACCAGCAGCCCGCCCGTGGGGGACGCCGCGATGGTCTGGTCCGAGAACTGGAGGGATTCGACGTTGCTGATCGTGACGGTCTGGCCGAGACCGGTCACGGTCCCGACCTGGCCGTTCCAGGTGATCACATAGCTGGCGCGCGCGCCGGCGAAGACGACCGTGTCCGAGCCCAGGCCGCCGTCGATCTGGTCGTTGCCGCCGTTGCTGGTGATGATGTTCGCGGCGGAATTGCCCCGGATGACGTCGGCGCCCGAGCCGCCGATCACGTTCTCGATCACTACGCCGATGGCGATCGCGACGTTCCCGGTCAGGCCGCCGACGCTCGAGAAGGCGCCTTGCCGGAGGTCGATCGTCTGGGCGACCTCATAGCCCGAGAAGTCGAAGGTGTCCGTGCCGCCGGCGTCCCAAACCGCGAAGATGAGGGCGCTCAGGGTAGTGTTGGCGTTGAACCAGGGCTGGCCGGCGTTGGAGTTGAAGCCGTAGACCGTGTCGCCCGTACGGGTCGTGGTGTTGGCGCCGTACAGGCGCTGTGCGGCGGCGATGTCGTCGAGCAGCGGCACCGCGGAGTAGCGCTGAGCGCCGAAATTTCCGCCGGTGAAGGTTTCGCTGAAGTAGCTCATCACCGTGTACTGGCGCGAATCCTCGAAGTAGGTGGCGCTTCCGTCATAGGTGATCGTCCCGCCCGAGCCGGCGTTGTACGCGGCGGGGTGGCTCAGGCCGATGGCGTGGCCGATCTCGTGCAGCAGCACCTGCTGGCCGTAGGCCTGCATCACCGGGTTGGCGTTGTACGACAGGGAACTGTTGATCCAGACATCGCCCTGGACGGCGCCGGCGCCCGTGGCGCCCGGCATGCCGCCCGGCAGATAGGCGAAGGCGGCCGCGCCGGACTGGCCCGTGGTGTAGTTGCCGAACAGGATGGTGGCGTTCTCTGAATACTCCGTTCCACCGTCGTTGACACGCTGGAAGGTGATGTTGGCCACGTCGGACCAGGCGGCGAGCGCCAGAAGTGTCGCCGAGATCTGGGCGGCGCTGAAGGCGTTGTGGCCGGTGGTGCCGTCCGGGAGGGTGGTGACGAAGCTGTCGCGGAAGGCGAACGTCACCACCGCGGGCTGGCCCAGGCCGGTGGCCCAGCTCCAGTTCGAACGGGTGATCTGGGCGCCCGCGTCGATCGGGTCGAGGGACGGCTTGCCGTTCGGCCCGAAGCCGCCGCGGTCGTCGGCGTTGAGGATGACTCCCTGTCCGCCGCCGTCGGTCCCGTCCGTGACCGCGTGGAAATTCCCGCAGCAGCCGCAGATCTGATAGCTGGCGATCGCCCCGAAGAACGGATCGATGAACGGTTCGGGAAGGTTCGGCCCGTCGTTATCGGCGAGGAAGGACACGGTCGAGCCGAAGCTCCGCGAGAAGGAATCGAACATGGCTATCGGCCCACCGACGGAAAAACTGGGCCGTCACCGTAACGCGGCTTGGCGAAACGACAAGCGCCACCGGTTCAACTCGCAGTGATTCAAGGCCGGGAAACTATCCGGAGTTGTAGTCCGGTCACGGCACGCCCGGTCAGACCGCCGCCAGCGCCTGCTCCAGGTCGGCGTACAGATCGTCGACGTTTTCGATGCCGACCGAGAGTCGGACGAGGTTGTCGCCGATGCCGCAGCGGGCCTTCGCCTCCGGGCTGTAGTCCGAATGGGTCGTGCTGGAGGGATGGGAGGCGAGGCTCTCGGTTCCGCCCAGACTGACGGCCAGCTTGAACAGGCGCAGGGCGTTGAGCATGCGGAACGCCTCGGCCTCGCCGCCTTTCAGACGCAGCGAGAAGGTCGAGCCCGGCCCGGAACACTGGCGCGCGAAGATGGCCTGCTGGCCCGGCGAACTCTCCGCGCCGCCCGCATCAAGGACAGCCTCGATCCGTGCGTTCCCGCGCAAACGCCGGACAAGCTCGACGGCGTTCGCCTGCGACCGCTCCATGCGGATATGCAGCGTCTCAAGGCTGCGCATGAGAAGCCAGGCGGTGTGCGGATCGGTCACGGTTCCGCAGATGGTCCGCATCTCGGCCACCCGGCCCATCAGGTCGGCCCGGCCCATGCAGGCCCCGGCGATCAGGTCGGAATGGCCGCCGACGTATTTGGTCAGGGAGTAGAGGATCAGGTCCGCACCGTGCTGCAGCGGCTTCTGCCACAGCGGGCCGAGGAAGGTGTTGTCGACCACCAGCGGCGGCGGCTCCGCCTGCCCCAGGGCCTTGATGGCCGTCGCCGCCGCCTGGAGATCGATCAACTGGTTGGTCGGATTGGCCGGGGTCTCGACATAGACGGCCGCGAGCCGCCCGCCGCGGGCGGCGGCCCGGCGGGCGGCATCCCCGATGGCGCGGGTCAGGGCCTCGCCGCCGTCGCAATCAGCCACGCTGACGGTCTCCACGCCCATGCGCGGCAGGATGCGGTCGAACAGGTATTCGGTGCCGCCATAGGCCGGCGCGGTATAGACGACCACATCGTTGGGGCGGCTCAGGGCCAGGATGGCGGTCGAGATCGCCGCCATGCCGCTGGAGAAGACCAGCGCCTTGTCCGCCCCGTCCCACACCGCGAGCCGGTCCTCGAGGATTTCGAGGTTGGGATTGTTGATCCGCGAATAGATCAGGCCCAGCGCCTCGTCCGGGTCCTTCTCGCGCAAGCCGTAGGCGACCTCGAAGAACCGTTTGCCGTCCTCGGCCGATTTGAAGACGAAGGTCGAGGTCTGGAAGATCGGGGCCTTGATCGATCCCTCGGACAGGGCGGGATCGTAGCCGTAGCCCATCATCAGGGTTTCGGGCGACAGGGGACGATCGCCGAGGGTGCGGCTGCGGTGACGGTTCATGCTGGGATACTCCTGGGCGGCCTCCTAGAGCACCACGCCCGGCAGGTCACCATGCGGTGCAAAAAGGGCGGTTTCCGCGGCGCTCGTCTGCTGGCCTTCGTCACATTTCCCGCCTAGACAGGCCCCGGTCGCTGGATCGCCGCCCCGGGCGGCGCGTTCAGGGCCGGCAATCGCCCGATGCGGGGGACACCCGGGCCGCGCCTTCATGCGCCCGTGCGCCCTCCGACTGTTCTGTGTCTGGAAGGCCCGATGACGAAGAAGACCGCGCTGATCACCGGCATCACGGGCCAGGACGGCTCCTATCTGGCGGAGTTCCTGCTCGAGAAGGGCTACGACGTGCACGGCATCAAGCGTCGCTCGTCGCTGTTCAACACCGAACGGGTCGACCACATCTACCAGGACCTGCACGATGCGGACGTGCGCTTTCAGATGCATTTCGGCGACCTGACAGACACCTCGAATCTGGTGCGCATCATCCAGCAGGTGCAGCCCGACGAGATCTACAACCTGGGCGCCCAGAGCCACGTCGCCGTCAGCTTCGAGACGCCGGAATACACCGCCGACGTGGATGCGCTGGGCACCCTGCGGCTGCTCGAGGCGATCCGGCTGCTGGGACTGGAAAAGAAGACCAAATTCTATCAGGCCTCGACGTCCGAGCTGTATGGCCTGGTGCAGGAGCCAATTCAGAGCGAGACCACGCCCTTCTACCCCCGCAGCCCCTATGCGGTGTCGAAGATGTTCGCCTACTGGATGTGCGTGAACTACCGCGAGGCCTACGGGATCTTCGCCTGCAACGGCATCCTGTTCAATCACGAGTCCGAACGGCGCGGCGAGACCTTCGTCACCCGCAAGATCACCCGCGGCCTCGGCGAGATCGCCCAGGGCCTGAGCGACTGCCTCTACCTCGGCAACATGGACGCCCTGCGCGACTGGGGCCATGCCAAGGACTACGTCCGCATGCAGTGGATGATGCTGCAGCAGGACACCCCGGACGACTACGTCATCGCCACCGGCAAGCAGTACAGCGTGCGCCAGTTCGTCGAAGTCTCGGCCGCCCGCATCGGCGTCACCCTGCGCTGGGAAGGCGAGGGCGTTGATGAGATCGGCATCGTCGCCTCGGTGGACCCCTCGCACGCCGTCACCCGCTGCCCCGCCATCAAGGAAGGTCAGGTCATCGTTCGGGTCGACCCCCGCTATTTCCGCCCCACCGAGGTCGAGACCCTGCTGGGCGACCCGTCGAAGGCCAAGGCCAGGCTGGGCTGGGAGCCCGAGATCACCTTCGAGGAGATGGTCGACGAGATGATGGAAGCCGACCTGCTGGCGGCCCGCAAGGCGGTGCTGATCCGGAACGCGGACTGGAGCTGAGGCCTTGGACCCATTCATCCGCGTGGACCAGACGACGCACCGCCGCGAGGACGATCGCGGCTGGCTGGAGGTGCTGTACGAGAGCGACGCCATGGTCCTGAAGCGGTCGTTCTCGAAGGCCGGCGTGTTCCGGGGTCTGCACGTCCAACGGCCGCCGTCGGAGCAGACCAAGGTCATCCGCGTCGTCTCCGGGGCCATCATCGACGTGGTCGTGTCGATGAACGATCCGGCGCGGCGGCTGCACGCCAGTCGGCTGACGCCGGAGGACGGCTGGGTGAAAATCGGGGCCGAATACGCCCACGGCTTCTACGCCCTCCAAGACACTGTCTTTGAATATGTTTGCGACGGCGGCTACGATGAAGCGTCGGAGCTTGCGTTCTCGATCCTGGACCGCCTGCCCGCCCTGCTAGGGGTCGATACGGTGATCCTGTCGGACAAGGACCGCGCGGCGCCGCCGCTGCCGGCCGGGACTGAGTAGATGAAGACGCTTTCCCTGATCACCGCTTCGTACAACAGCGCCCGCACCATCGCGGACACGCTGCGCTCGGTGAACGTCCAGACGTATCCGGAGATCGAGTATCTGGTCGTCGACGGCGGCTCGAAGGACGACACCATGGCCATCGTGGAGCGCGAGGGCGAACGCGTCACCTCGGCCGTGTCGGAGCCCGACAAGGGCATCTACGACGCCTACAACAAGGGGCTGAAGCGGGCGACGGGCGACGTCATCGGCTTCATCAACTCCGACGACTACTACTGCGCGCCGGACGTCATCGAGAACGTGATGAAGGCGTTCGAGGATCCGACGGTCGAGGCGGTCCACGCCGACCTCGTCTATGTCGACCCGGAGAACACCGGCAAGATCGAGCGGCACTGGAAGTCGCGGCCGGCGACGGTCGAGAACCTGCGCCGTGGCTTCATCCCGGCCCATCCGACCCTGTTCCTGACCCGCGCCGCCTACGAAAAGGTCGGCGAGTACGACACCGGCTACCGGCTGGCCGCCGACTACGACTTCATGCTGCGCGCCTTCTTCGTGCACCGGATCAAGTCGGTCTACCTGCCGCAGATCTGGGTGCGGATGCGCTCGGGCGGCGCGACGGGGGGAACCACGGCCAGCATCATCAAACAGAACGACGAGATCCGCGCCTCGCAGGCGGCGCACGGCCTGCACTATCCCAAGGCCCTGTTCTTCGCCCACAAGGTGCTGGACCGGTCTGTGCAGCGCGCCCGCGCCCCGTTCGTGAAGGCCCCCGACATCGGGGGAACGGCCGGCAAATGATCGACGGAAAGCGGATCCTGGCGATCGTTCCGGCGCGGAAGGGCTCCAAGGGCCTGCCGCTGAAGAACATCCGGCCGCTGGCGGGCAAGCCCCTGCTGGCGTGGCCGATCACCGCCGCGCGGGCGTCGGCCTACGTCGACCGGGTGATCATCTCGACCGACGATCAGGGCTTTGCAGACATCGCGGTACAGCACGGCGCCGACGCGCCCTTCCTGCGCCCGGCCGAGCTGGCCTCGGACACGGCGCCCAGCATCGGATTCATCCTGCATGCGGTGGATGCGCTGGCCGAGGCCGGCGAGCGCTACGACTATGTCGTGCTGCTGGAACCGACCTCGCCGCTGACGGAGGGTTCGGACGTCGACGCCGCGCTGGAGCGGCTGATGGCGGCCGACGCTGACGCCATCGTGGGCGTGACCGCCCTGGAGACGAACCATCCGGCCTATGCGGTGCGGATGCGCGACGACGGCGTCATTGATCCGCTTCAGCCCGGCGGCTTCGCGGCCATGCCACGGCGCCAGGACCTGGAGCCGGTGTTCGGCCTCGACGGCAGCCTCTATGTATCCACTGTAGAAGCCCTGCGGCGCGAACAGGGGTTCTGTCATGCCCGGACGCTCGGCTACGAAACCCCACGACACAAGGCGCACGAGGTCGACGATCTGATCGACTTTCTTTGCATCGAGGCGATCGCCGCCAATCTGGACACCATTCTGCAAGAGGAAGGCCGGGCCTCCCCGTCCGGCGCGAGATAATCCATGCGTAAGTGCACGAAATGCCTGGTCCCCGAGACGGTGGACACTATCACCTTCGACGAGGAGGGGGTCTGCTCGGTCTGCCGTCAGATCGAGGCGAAGAAGGACAAGATCGACTGGGCCGACCGCCAGCGCCAGCTCGACGAGATCATCGCCCAGTACAAGGGCAAGGACCTGTACGACTGCATCGTCCCCTATTCCGGCGGCAAGGACTCGGTCTTCCAGCTCTACTACATCGTCAAGACGCTGAAGCTGAAGCCGCTGGTGGTGCGCTACAACCACTGGGGCTACCGGCCGAAGGTCGAGGACAACAACACCTCGGTGTTCAAGCAGCTGGGCGTCGACGTGGTCGAGTTCACGCCCAATTTCCATGTCGTCCGCGAGCTGATGCTGGAGAGCTTCAAGCGCCGGGGCGACTTCTGCTGGCACTGCCACACCGGTATCTATTCCGGCGTCATGCACATGGCGGTGCGCTTCGGCATCCCGCTGCTGTTCTGGGGCGAGACCTCGGCCGAGTACCATAGCTGGTACACCTTCGAGGAGATGGAGGAGGTCGACGAGAAGCGCTTCAACCGCCTGATGAACCAGGGGATCACCGCCGACGACATGTACGAATTCCTGCAGGGGCGCGTGGAACGGCGCGACCTGTGGATGTTCGACTATCCGAAGCGCAAGGACCTGATGGCCCTGAAGGTCCGCTCGATCTGCCTCGGCAACTACATCGAGTGGGACACCAAGGCCAACGTCGCCCTGATCGAGAAGGAGCTCGGCTGGAAGGGTCAGCCGGTCGAGGGCGTGCCCCCCGAGTACGACTACGAGAAGATCGAATGCACCTTCCAGGGCATGCGCGACTGGTCGAAATTCGTGAAGCGCGGCTACGGGCGGGCCAACCACCTGCTGTCCATCGACATCCGCAACGGCCGCAAGACGCGCGAGGAGGCGGTGGAGATCGAGCGACAGTACGACGGCAAGCGCCCCGCCTCGATGGACTGGTTCCTCGAGACGCTGCAGATGACCGAGGACGAGTTCTACAAATATCTCGAGCCGCACCAGGTCCATCCGTGGAAGTTCGACAAGTCGAATTTCGAGACCGGCCCGGTGATGCCGGACTTCGACAAGTGGGACCGCACCGACCTGAGCCACATCCCCGTCGGCCCGCCCAAGACGTCCGCGGAATAGGGACGCCCGCCCGATGACCATCGCCATCATCGACTACGGCATGGGCAACGTTCGCTCGCTGATGAACGCCTTCGAGTACATCGGCGAGGACGCGGTGGTGACCGCCGACTTCGACCAGCTCGAGGCCGCGGACCGGCTGGTGCTGCCGGGCGTCGGCGCGTTCGGCGACGCCATGAAGGCCATCGACGCCAGGTCGTTGCGGCCGGTGCTGAACCGGCTGGCGCTCGAGGTGAAGAAGCCGGTGCTCGGCGTCTGTCTCGGCATGCAGCTGTTCGCCAGACGCAGCCTCGAGCACGGGATCCACGAAGGCCTCGGCTGGCTGGACGCCGAGATCCGTCCGCTGGAGGTGCAGCGCCCGGCCAAGGTGCCGCACGTCGGCTGGAACGCGGTCGAGTTCGCGCCGGACGAATGGCTGTTCAAGGGCCTGCCGTCAGGCGAGAGCGACTACTATTTCGTCCACTCCTTCCACATGGTCTGCAACGACCCGGCGGACGTTGTGGGCGTCTGCGACCACGGCGGCGCGTTCACGGCGGCGGTGCGGCGCGGCAACCTGGTGGCCGCCCAGTTCCACCCGGAGAAGAGCCAGGACAACGGCCTGCAGCTGCTGCAGAACTGGCTGGCGCACGACTTCCAATGCTGAAGAAACGGATCATCCCCAAATTCCTGATCCGCAACGGGCGGCTGGTGAAGATGCGCCGCTTCACCGATGATCAGCGCGAGGCCGGGAATCCGGTGTCGACCGCCAAGGTCTATGACTCCTACGGCGTCGACGAGCTGATCTTCGTCGACATAGACGCCAGCGCCGAGGGGCGGGTGGTCACCGGCGACATCATCGAGCGCGTGGCCGAGGAGGTCTTCGTGCCTCTGACCGCCGGCGGCGGGGTCCGGACGCTGGGCCAGATCGAGGCCTTGCTGAAGAGCGGGGCGGACAAGGTCAGCATCAATTCGGCCGCCATCGACGACCCGGACTTCATTACCCAGGCGGCCTCGCGTTTCGGCGACCAGTGCATCGTGGTCTCGATCGACTACAAGGCCGACGAATTCGGACGCAAGCGCGTGCACGGGCACGGTGGAACGGTCCAGACCGCGCACGATCCGGTCGAGTTCGCCCAGCGTATGCAGGACCTGCACGCCGGCGAGATTCTGATGACCTCCATCGACCGCGACGGCATGATGAACGGCTACGATCTCGAGCTGATCAGCGAGTTGTCGAACAAGCTGAGCATTCCGCTTATCGCGTCGTCGGGAGCCGGCAGCCTGGACGACTGCCGCAAGGCGCTGGAGGCCGGCGCATCGGCCATCACCATCTCATCGATGTTCATCTTCACCGACCACAGCCCGATCAAGGTGCGCACCTATCTCAGCACAAACGGCGTCCACGTCCGCAGCCAGAAGGGCAGCCGATCGTGAGCGGGATGCTGTCGCTGCGACCGTCGCACATCCTCGCCGATCCGGCGGGCAGCGCGATGGTCGTCGTCGACAGCCTGGTGCGCAACGTCCAGGCGGAGGGCTGGTTCTACGGCCAGTTCGTCGCCGCCTTCCTGCTCGGCCTGACCATCGACATGATCCGCCGCCGCGACCTGCCGGGCCGCTACGGCTCCAAGAGCGTGCGCGTCGACGCGGTCTACGGCCTGCTCGAATTCCTGCACGTGGTCCAGTTCGCCGTGATCCTGCCGGTCGGCCTGCTGATCACGCGCGGCCTCCAGAGCTGGGCGCCGTGGCTGGAGGTGCGGGCGCTGGCGGAGCTGCCGGTGTGGATTCAGCTGGTCATCCTGTTCGTGTTCACCGACTTCTTCGTCTACTGGTGGCACCGGCTCCAGCACGAGAGCCGCATCGTCTGGCAGTTCCACAAGACCCACCATTCGCAGGTTCATCTGAACGTCCTGACGACCTACCGGGCGACGGTGATCGACCGGATCGTGGCCCTGGCCATCCTCGCCGTGCCGTCGGCGGTGATGAACATCGACGCGGCCTATCCCGTGGCCATCGCCGCCGTGCTGCAATTCCACCAGTTGATCATCCACTCGGACAGCGGCTGGTCTTTCGGGCCGCTGGGCCGGGTGTTCGTCTCGCCATCCTTCCATGAGGTCCACCACTCGTCGCTGGAGCCGCATCTGGACCGCAACTACGGCGGCGTCCTGTCGATCTGGGATCACCTGTTCGGCACGTTCGCCGCGCGGGGCGACCAGGAGCTGGTCTATGGACTGGTCGGCGAACGCTTGCCCGAGGCGTGGGGCAAGCAGCAGCTGGTGCCGCTGGTCGGGCTCTGGCGCCTGACCCGTGGAGAGGGCCCTCCGACGGTCGACGCGGGGCGGGCGACATGACGCTGAAGGTGCGCTCCAGCCTGGACGCCGAAGGGCTGGCCGCCTATGCGGCCGCGCAGATCAATGGCCTGTTTCCCGATGGGGAGACCGTGTCCCCCGCCGCCCTCATGGACGCTGTCGGCGGCGCCCTGCCCCGGCTCGAGCATTGCTTCGTCCACATCGACAACAAGTATTTCTTCGACGGCGAGGGCGCCGTCTTCAACCACCTTCACGGCGACCAGTACGCCATGTGGCTGTACCTGCTGGCCAACGAGCTTCATCGCCGGGGTGGGCCGGCGTCGATCTGCTCGAAGCTGTTTCTGCTGAACAAGTCGCTGCATGGCGTCGATGCCTTCTACGAGGTCGAACTGCCGTCGATCTTCCTGTTGGTGCACCCGCTCGGCACCGTTCTGGGCCGCGGAAACTACAGCGACTTTTTCGTCGCCTACCAGCGCTGCGGCGTTGGTTCGAACCACGACGTCTATCCAAGCTTTGGCCGGCACGTAACCCTGCGACCAGGCAGCGCCGTTCTCGGGACCTGCACCATTGGCGATCATTGCCAGATCGCCACGGAGTCGCTGGTGCTGGACCGCGACCTGCCGGACCACACCCTGTATATCGGCAATCCCAAGACCGCGACGCTTCGACGCCAGGACACTGTCTTCCCTCTCTGGCGCGTTTAAGGACTCGACCCCCGATGCCCGACGACATTCACTCCGGTTCCAACGCGGCCGCCGACTTTGCGGCGCTGAGGACCCGCCTGCACAAGGTCATTCCGGGCGGGGCGCACACCTATTCCCGGGGCGACGACCAGTTCCCGACCAATGCGCCGCCCGTGCTGGTCCGGGGCAAGGGCGCCTATGTCTGGGACACTCACGACAACCGCTATCTCGACTACGGCATGGCGCTCAGGGCCATCTCGATCGGCTACGCCGACGACCGGGTGAACGCCGCCGCCATCCGCCAGATCGAGAACGGGGTGAACCTGACCCGGGCCTCGGCCATCGAGCTGGAGGCGGCTGAGCTGATCTGCGACGTCATCCCGTATGCAGAGATGGTCAAGTTCGCCAAGAACGGTTCGAACGCCACCACCGCGGCGGTCAAGATCGCCCGCGCCTACACCGGCCGGCGCTACGTCTGCATTCCGCGCCAGCACCCGTTCTTCTCGTTCGACGACTGGTTCATCGGCTCGACAGCGATCAAGCGCGGCACCCTGCCCGACCACGCCGCCTCGACCCTGCTGTTCGACTACAATGACATCGGTTCGCTGAAGGCCCATTTCGACGCGCACCCGGGCGAGATCGCGGCCGTGCTGATGGAGCCCGCCACCCACCTGATCCCGTGCGGCCCGGACGGGGAGCTTGGTCTGGCGCCGGGGCCCGATGCCGATCCGGCCGGCCACGCCGGCAATTTCCTGCATCAGGTCAAGGCGCTGGCCCACGGCGACGGCGCCCTGTTCATTCTCGATGAGATGATCACCGGCTTCCGCTGGCACCTGAAGGGCGCGGCCCATCTGTTCGGGATCGAGCCGGACATCGCCACCTTCGGCAAGGCCATGGCCAACGGCTTCGCCCTGGCGGCCGTGGTCGGGCGGCGCGAATACATGCAGGTCGGCTCGACGGACCGGCCGGGCATGGAACGGACCTTCCTGCTGTCGACCACCCATGGCGGCGAAATGCCGGCGCTTGGCGCCTTCGTCGAGGCGACCCGGATCAACGCCGAGGAAGACGTGCCGCGCGGCCTCTGGGCCTATGGCGCCAAGCTCAACGCCGGCTTCAAACAGGTCGCCGCCGCCAACGGCCTGGCGGATCATTTCGTCACCGACGGTCCCGAGATCCTGATGAACTACATCACCCGCGACGCGGACGGTCAGCCGTCGATGCCGCTGCGGACCCTGCTCTCGCAGGAGATGATCCGCCGGGGCGTGATGATGCCATGGCTGGGCACCTGCCAGGCCCATGGCGAGACCGAACTGCAGATGACGCTCGAGGCGCTCGACGGCGCGCTCAAGGTCTATGCCGCGGCGCTCAACGAGGGCGTCGAGCGCTACAAGGACGACCACGTCATCAAACCCGTGTTCCGGACCCACAACTGATGGCCGACGCCTTTCGACTGGACGGGCAGGTCGCGCTCGTCACCGGCGGCGCCGGCATTCTGGGGCGGCGCTTCTGCCGCGCCCTGGCCGAAGCAGGGGCCAGGGTCGCCGTGGTCGATCTGTTCGGAAAGGCCGCCGACGAGGCCGCGACCGAGATCGGCGGCGACGCGACCGGCTTCGCCTGCGACGTGTCCGACGCGGCCTCGGTCAGGGCCTGCGTCGATGCGGTCATGGAGCGGTTCGGGCGGATCGACGTGCTGGTCAACAACGCCGCCACCAAGACCGCCGACGTGCGCGCCTGCATGGCGCCGTTCGAAGAGTACAGCATCGACACCTGGCGCGAGATCATGTCGGTCAATATCGACGGCATGTTCCTGATGGCGCAGGCCGTCGGCAAGACCATGCTGGCCGCGGGGATCAAGGGCCGCATCATCCAGACGGCGTCGATCTACGGCGTCGTCGGCCCCGACAACCGCATCTATGAGGGGTCCGACTATCTGGGCGGACCGATCAACACCCCGGCGGTCTATACCGCCTCCAAGGCGGCGGTGGTCGGCTTCACCAAATGGCTGGCGACCTACTGGGCCGACAAGGGCATCCGGGTGAACTGCCTGGTCCCCGGCGGCGTCTCCAGCGGCCAGAACAGCGAGTTCAGCCAGCGCTACGCCGCGCGCACGCCGCTGGGCCGGATGGCCGACGCGGACGAGATGGCGCCGCCGCTGCTGTTTCTCGCCAGCGAAGCCTCGAGCTATGTCACCGGCCATGTGCTGATGGTCGACGGCGGGTGGACGGCCTGGTGATCACGGGCCAGCGCCTCCGCGACCTCTACCTCGTCGTGGTCAAGCTCGCCGACGTGGCCGCCCGGGCCGGTTTCGTGCTGGCCGCAACCTACGCCCTTCCCATCTCCCAGGCCGGCCAGTTCGGCCTGGTCGTGACCCTCGTCGGCCTGTTCGCCTTCGCCTTCAATTTCGAGCGCCACATCGACATCCAGCGGCGCACGGCGGGCGAGCCGGGCGAGGTCTTCGACCGTTTCGTGACCTCGGCGCTGGGCTTCTTCGCCTTCAACTGGGCGCTGATGACGCCGCTGTTCCTCGTCGCCGTGATCGCGCTGGCGCATGTCAGCCCGCCGCTGCTGATCATGGCGGTGGTGGTGGTGATCGGCGAACACCTGTCCAACCAGGCCTATCAATACGCCCTGATCTCGCCGCGCTACTACCCGTTGCTGCTGGTGGTGCTGGCCAAGAACGCGGTGCTGGTCGCCGTCGTCCTGTACCAGGCCCTGCTGTCCGGCAGCGGTCTCGATCTGGGCTTCGTCATGCTGGTGTGGGCGGTGGGCGCGGTTCTCTGCACCGGTGCGCTGGCGTTGATGTGGCTGCGGTTCCGCAGCGCCAGCCCGCGCGAAAAGCCGTTCCACTTCGCCGTCGACATCCTCGGCCAGCATCGCGCCTCGGCGGTGCATTTCGCCCTCGGCCTGATCGCGATCCTGATGCTGCAGTACGACCGGCTGGCGGTCGGCGCCCTGATGCCGCTGGATCAGGTGGGCCTGTATTTCCGCCACACGCTGCTGGTGTCGCTGGCCTATCAGGCGTTCAACGTCATCTCGTACAACCGCATCCTGCCGTCCGTGTTCGCGGAGGCCAAGAGCCGGAATGTCGGATACCTGCACCGGCGGGTGCTGCGCGAATATCTGAAGACCCTGATCGGCGGGCCGCTGCTTCTGGCGGGGGCCTGGGCCGCCAATGCCGTGACCGGCGGCGTCTATGCAGAACAGTTCCAGCTCAGCCTGTGGCTGATGGCGATCATGATCGCCGGCTTCATGCTGCGGGCGGCCGCCGACTTCCACGCCCTGCTGCTCAACGCCCGCCATCGCGAAAAGGACGTGCTTCGGCAACAGGCCGTGGCCTTCGCCGCCGGAGCCGTCCTGCTGGGCTTGCTGACGTGGCGGTTCGGCGTGTACGGCGCCGCCTCGGCGGGGGTGATCACGTCAGGGCTTTACCTGTCCCTCGTGTGGCGTTGCGTCCGGAGGGCCCGACGCGAGGAGGCGATGGCGGCATGAGAGCCCTGATTACTGGCAGCAGCGGTTTCGTGGGTCAGGCGCTGATGCGGCGCCTGACCGCGAGTGGGCACGAGGTGCGGGGGTTCAGCCGCTCGGCCGGCCCCGACGCACTGCCGGGCGATCTGCTCGATCCCGCGTCGATCCGGACCGCGTTATCCGGGTTCAAGCCGGACGTGGTCTACAATCTGGCCGCCGAAACCGATCTGAAGGGGCCGCCGAAGAATGGCTACGCCGCCAACACGGTTGGGGTGCGCAACCTGCTCGAAGCGATCGCCGACGCCCCCTCCGTCACCCGCGTCGTGTGGATGTCGTCGCAGCTGGTCAATCGCCCGGGCCGGGCTCCAGCCTCGGATACGGACTACGACCCCCAGGGCGGCTATGGCGCCAGCAAGGCCGAGGGCGAGCGCCTGGTCCGGGCCGCCGACGGCGGCGGCAAGACCTGGGTGATCCCGCGCTCGACCACCATCTGGGGGCCGGGCATGAGCGAGCACTACGCCGGCATCCTGCGCCTGATCCAGCGAGGCCTTTATTTCCACGTCGGGGGGCGGCCGCGCTGGAAGTCCTGGTCCTACATCGACACCCTGGCCTCGCAACTGGAGGCGCTCGGGACGGCGCCGGCCGACCAGGTCCACGGCCTGACCCTGTATCTGGCCGACAGCCCGCCCATCGATCTGCGCGCCTGGTCAGACGCCTTCGCGCACCGCTTCGGCCGCCGTATCGCCACCCTGCCCGAGCCGGTCGCCCGCGCCCTCGGCCTGGCCGGCGACCTGATGGCCCGGCTCGGCCTGCCCGCGCCCCTGAACAGCCGTCGACTGCACAATATGATGACCGACTACGTCTACGACACCGGCTCGATCGACCGCATTCACGGCCCGCCGACCATCCCCATGGAAGAAGGGGTCCGGCGCACGGCCGACTGGCTGGACGGAGCGACCGGCGCAGCACCGCAGAAGGAAACCACCGCCCGATGACGGACCGCGTCCTGATCTACTCCATCCACCGGATGGAGCACTGGTGGACGGCCGTGGGCGAGCATCTCGGCTACGATGAGGCCGTGGTCCTGACCGACCGGCGGGGCGCCGGCGACCGCTCGGTCACCGACGACTTCTACCGCGCCTATCGCGCCCACCGGCGGTCGAATGCGACGGCCTCCAGCCTGCTGAGCGCCGCCGAGGTCGCCGACGTCATCGCCCGCTGCCGGGTGTTGCGCTGGCTGCCCGCGGCCAGGGCCTCGGCCATGGCTTTGGCGATGGCCGAGGCCATGGAGGCCGTACTGGAGGATGTCCGCCCGTCGGCGGTGCTGGGCTTCCCCATCGACAGCTATGTGTCCGACGTCCTGGCGCGCAGGGCGCGGGCGCACGGCCTTCCCTACTACGAACTGACCGCCAGTCCGCTGCCGGACATGTGCATGCTGATGCATCGGGGAAAGCTGATCACGGTCGCCGGCGAGCCTGATCCCGAGCGGGTGGAGGCGCGGATCCGCGAGATCGCCGACCCCCGGTTCACGCCCAGCTACGTCCGGGGCCAGGCGGCCTACACGCCGCTGCGGTTCATCAGGACCCTTGGCTATTTCCGGCTGCGGGCTCTCTATTTCAAGCTCTGGTCCTGGCTGGTCAACGACCCCCTGAACCTCCACTACCTCGACGCCCAGCCGAGCCTGGGACACAAGGCCAAATGGCGCGACATCCGGATCGTCGGCATGATCGACGCGGACTGGCAGGCCCGGATCGAGGCCTTACCCCGCGAACGGCGCGTCTTTTTCGGGCTGCAGCTGTTGCCGGAGGCCTCCATCGACTACTGGCTCGACGACCTCGATCTGGTCCGCCACGAAGACGCCCTCATCGAAATCGCCAGGGGACTGACGGCCGCCGGCTATGTCGTCGTGGTCAAGGACCATCCCCTGCAGTTCGGCTTCCGTCAGACGGAACTGATCGAGGCCCTGAGGGCCCTGCCGAACGTGGTCATCGTGCCATACGAAGTCAGCGGCAACGCCTTCCTGTCGACCTGCGGGGTCAGCGTCACGGCGACCGGGACCCTCGGGCTCCAGGCCGGCTTGCTCGGCAATCGGTCGGTGGTCTGCGACGCCTACTATGTCGCCACCGACGAGGATTTCATCGTGGTGCGGTCCTGGGACGAGTTGAGCGGCCTGGCTTCCCGCCTCGACGCGACACCGCCACCCGCGGACCTGCATGCGCGGCAGGCTCGGATCATCGCCCATCTGCTGAAGGGCAGCTTCACCGCCGACTTCTTCTCGTTCAAGGATTTCGACCCCTCCCGGGCGCCCGCCTCGGTGGCCGAGCTGGGGCGTCGCCTCGGTGGGCAGATGCGCCGCCTCGGCCCCGGGGGCGAGAATTGGCACGCCGCCCATCTGCCGCCCGGCGGCGGATCGCACGAGGGTTCGCCGCTTCGCTAGGCAGGCTTGCTTGACCACCGGGGCCCGTTCTGGATAGGGAATGCACGGTGAAAGCGGGACAATCGGGCGTTTCCCGCAGCTTTCCGACGCAGAGAGACAGGGTCATCCGATGACGTCGCCCGGCTATGTGAACGTCGAACCCGCCAGCGGCGTCAAGGCGATGCCCGAGTTCCACTGGAACCCGTCGTTCATCGACTACGACAGCCACTTCGCCTATCGGGATCTGGCGGCGAAACCCTCGCTCCGGGATCGCGCCGAGGCCCTGGCCATCTTCGCGACGAGCATGGCCAAACTGCTTCTGAAGCGCGCCATCCGCTACGAGATGATCCCCTACCACATTCGCGCCGACCGCTCGGTCCGCGGCCGGCTGCGCTTCGCCCGCACGGCGCTGGGCAACATGACGGCCGGAGCCATGCGCAAGCGTCACGCGCGGACGGACTCGTCGGCGGAGGCGGTGATGGACCGGCAGGGGTGTCTGGTCCTGACCATGCCGGAAGAGCAGATGATCAGGCTCGAGACGACCGCCGCCGATCAGTTCGAGGCGCTCGCCGCCCGCCGCGGCCGGTCCAACGGCAAGCGCCAGTTCGAGGAATCGCGCGGCCAGGCCAGCCGCCTTGAGCAGGGGCCGCTGTTCGACCAGATCGAATCCATCCTGCGCGAGTCCGGCGTCATGGCCGCCGCCGACGCCTACCTCGGCCGGCCCGCGCGGCTGGTCGACGTCAATCCGCAGATCAACGACGTCACCGACAGCTTCTGGCGCGACATCTTTCCCGATGCCGGGATCGGCGAACTCCCGGCCACCGCCTATTGCCACCGCGACGCCTCGGGCGGCGACCTGAAGGCGATCGTCTATATGAGCGATGTCGGCGACCGGAACGGGCCGTTCAGCTACGCCCTCGGCTCGAACCGCATCCGCATTTCGCGCATCGACGACCTGATCTGCGAAGCGAACGACAGCAACGGTCTCGGCGCGACCGATCCGGTCGCCCGCCGACGCTTCGCCGCCCTGCCGAAGAAGCTGCGCCAGAAGGGCGCCTTCGGCAACGATCTGACCCCGACATCCCCGCTGAGCGGCGACATCGCCTCCAGCCTGTGGAGCATCGAGGCGCCGAAGGGCTCGATCGTCCTGTTCGACACCAAGGGCATCCACCGCGGCGGCATGGTCGTCGAGGGCGAACGCCGCGTCATCACCTGCGTGATCGGATGACGGAGCGCATGCGCGGCCGGCGTCTCGCCGGAACCGGAGGCCAGTCGTGAGATATCATCCCGCCGTCCTGATGGTGATGGTGTGGGCGGCCTGCGCGGGCCTGTTCTACATCCTGCCGTTCCAGCTCGAGAACCGGGTCATGACCCTGTACGGGTTCCTGATCCTGTCGCTCTTCATCGCCGTCTTCTGCGCCGGCGCGCTGGCCGCCAGCCGGCCCCAGGGGCAACGTCCGCCGCGCAAGGACGTGACGGTCGATTTCCGGCTGGCGGACCGCGCCCTGATGGCCGCTGCGACCATCGCCATCCTCGGGGCTTTGGCCGACACCGCAGGCCGCAATATCTTCGACCTGGCCGCCTCCTACGAGATTCGTTCCGACCGGGCCGGAGATCTGATGGCCGGACGGGGATCGGCCAGTTCGATCTGGTTCCAGATCGCCTTCCTCACCTATCCGGCGGGCTATGTCTTCATCGTCCGGGAAGTGGCGTTCAGGGCCCATCCGACGCCGTGGCGCATCGGCCTGTTCGGCCTGCTGCCCGTGGTCATGGCGTCCCTGGCGATGGGCGGGCGCGCACCGCTGTTCTACGCCCTGCTGATGCTGGTCTACGGCTTCGCCCTGCGCCAGCGGACCTTCCCTGCGGCGGCGGTCCCTGCGCGAAGTCCGGTCGCCTTCGCCACCGTCGGCGGCCGGGGCGGTCGCCCCCCTCCCCGCCGCCGTCCCTTCCGTCTGAACGCACCGGCCAAGATCGGCATCGGCCTCATCGGCCTGGTGATGCTGGTCTATTTCGTCCAGGTGTTCGCCGCCCGGGCCGACGTCGCAGGCGGCATCGACGCCATGTTCGGCATCGCCGGCGGTCAGTGGGGGGTCAATTTCAACGGACCCGGCTCCAACATGTTCTTCTCGCTGCTGGGACCGGACGCGACCTACATGGTCTTCGTCTTCGTGTGGTACTATATCCAGGGCTTCGTCATGTCGAACGCCGTGTTCACCGGCTACGAGGGCCCGGCCCTGCTCGGCGTCTACGGCATCGACCTCGCGTCGGCGCTCATGCGCCGCGTTAATGGAGAATTCGTCGCCAACGGCTACGCCCACCTGAACGCCATCAAGGTCTATGGCTTCCTGCCCTCGGCCTTCGCCGCGCTCTATGTCGATCTCAAATTCTTCGGCCTGGTGGTCTGCGCCGGATGGGGCTGGGCCACGGGATGGGTCTACCGAAAGGTCAAGCAGGGGCTCGATCCCAAGTGGGTGTTGGCGGTGCCGTTCGTCACCCTGGGCATCCTGTTCAGCACCATCGGCACGCCGATCGGATTCTCGAACGGCCTCGTCACCCACTCATGGCTGGTGCTCACCCTGATCCTGGCGCGGACGACCATGGTGCGTGGGCCGACGGCCGCGGCCGGGCCGGTGGGGCGACGGAGGCTCTGACACTGTGACTTCAGCGGGCGGCGGCGGCGGCTACAGGCCGGAGGTCGATGGACTGAGAGCGATCGCGGTCGTGGCCGTGATCCTGTTCCACACCAACCTGGGCATCGCGACGGGGGGCTACGTCGGCGTCGACGTCTTCTTCGTGATCAGCGGCTATCTGATCTCGTCGATCATCCTGCGCGAGATGGACCAGAAGCGGTTCACCTTCCTCGGCTTCTACGAGCGCCGCATCCGGCGCATATTCCCGGCCCTGTTCGTCGTGCTCGTCGCGTCCTCCGCGGCCTCCTGGTTCATCCTGCCGCCCGAGCAGATGCAGACCTTCGCCCAGAGCGTGGTCGCCACCACGGCCTTCGCGGCCAACATCTTCTTCTGGATGAAAAGCGGCTATTTCGGCGGCGACGCCGAGCTGTTCCCGCTGATCCACATGTGGAGCCTGGCGGTCGAGGAGCAATACTACATCGTCTTCCCCTTCCTGGTGATGATCGCCGCCGGGGCCCGAAAGCACTGGCTGCCCTGGGTCATGGGGATCGCGTTCCTGGCTTCGTTCGCAGCCTGCATCGTGGTGACCCGGGATCAGCCGCTGGCAGCCTTCTTCCTCGCGCCGATGCGGGCGTGGGAGCTGCTGGCCGGGGTGTTCATCGCCATCTACCAGCGGCCCTGGCTGGCCGCCATCGACCGGGTCCGGGGCGTCCGGGGGGCCGTCGAGACCGCCGGTCTCGCCGCCGTCATCGCCCCGATCTTCCTGTTCGACAGCACCACCGCCTTCCCGGGCTGGATCGCCGCCATTCCCGTGTTCGGGACCGCCGCCCTGATCCTGACCAGCACCGGCGGCTCGATCATCGGCCGGGTGCTGGCCAGCGGGCCGATGGTGGGCGTCGGCCTGGTCTCCTACAGCGCCTATCTGTGGCACCAGCCGCTCTACGCACTGTCGCGGGTTCATGGGCTGACCGAGCGCGGGCCGTGGGTCTATGCGGTGCTGATCCTCGCGACTTTCGTCCTCGCCTGGCTTTCGTGGCGCTTTGTCGAGCAGCCGTTCCGCGACCGGCGCCGCATCCGCCGCCTGACCATCTATGTGGTCTTCTTCATACTGTCGGGCGCACTGGTGGCGTGGGGGCTCGCCGGCCATGTCGCCAAGGGCTTCCCGAACCGGTTCGACCGCGAGATGCTGACGCTGAACGCCACGGCCGCCTTCAGCCCCAAGCGGGTCGAATGCCACGCAGACAGCCTGAAACCGAAACCGCCCGAGACCGCCTGCCGCTATTTCTTCGATGAGGCCCATTGGGCCGTCCTCGGCGACAGCCACGGCGTCGAGACCGCGCTGGCGCTGGCCGAGGAGCTGAAACCCGCCGGCGAAGGCGTGGTGCACCTCACCTATTCAGGCTGCCAGGCCGCTCTGACGTTCGAGTCGACCAACCCGGGCTGCAGCGAGTGGATGCGTCAGTCGGTGGCCTGGCTGGAACGATCGCCGGAGATCACCGACGTCCTCGTCGTCTTCCGCCACAGCTATCACCTGTACGGCGATCAGACCCGCAGCTTCCCGCGCGTGCCCAACGAGAAGCCGGTCTTCCTGCGCGGCGTCCCCGCTGAGGACGCTCGCCAGACCTACATCGACAGCTTCAGCGAGACGGTTCGCCGCCTCAGCACCGCCGGCAAACGGGTCCATATCATGCTGCCGATTCCCGAGCTGCCGACCCATGTCGAGCGCTACATCTTCGCCAGCGACCGCAGCGATCCGGAACGCATCACCGGCGCGGACATGGACTTCTACCGCGCCCGCAACGCCCGCATCCTGCCGGTGCTCGAGCGCCTCGGCCGCCTGCCCGGCGTCAACCTGGTCGATCCCGCGCCGGCCTTCTGCGACGAGGTTCGCTGCCGGTCGATCATCGGCAACGAGTCGATGTACTACGACGACAACCACCCCAGCCTCGCGGGCGCCCGGCGGTGGATCAAGATGGCGCGGTCCAGCGGCGACCTGCCGATGTCGGGGCCGGTTCCGGCCGCGGACGCGCCGGTCAGCGAGGGCGTGAAGGTCGACTGAGGCCGGTCAGGCCCGCGGCTCCATGGGCCTTGCGGGATTGCCGATCACCGTGGCGCCCGGCGGGACGTCCCTGGTCACGACCGCGCCCATGCCGATGACGGCGCCCTTGCCGATCCGAAGCGGCTTGCCCGCCGCCCCCTGCCGCAGGATCGCGCCGGTGCCGACATAGACGTCGTCCTCGATGTGGACGTTGCCGTTGCAGCAGACCTTGGGCGCGAAGGTCACGAAGTCGCCGATGACGCAGTCGTGGGCGACGTACGAATAGATGTTGCACTGGAAATGCCGCCCGATGGTCGCCGAGGCGGTGACGACCGTGAAGTCGCAGAATACCGCGCCCTCGCCGACGGTCACGTCCGGACCGCGGCGGTGGGTCGGGGCGATCAGGTTCCCGGCGGTGACACGATCGGCGATGCTCCGGCGCACGGCCGGATCTCCCACGGCGATTACGGCCGGGCAGTCGAGCCGGTCCGGGCCGACCACCGGCAGGCCGCACACCGTCTGGCCGACCTGGTCCGGGTCGTCCGAGATGAACACCACCTGCCCCGATGGCCCAACGGCCTCCAGCGCCGACTGGACCAGTTCGCGGCCGAAGCCGCCGGAGCCATAGATCGCCAGTTTCATGGGCCGACCCTGCCACATGGGTGCGCCCGCCATCAATCGCGCTTTGGTCGCGACCCTGGGCGCGGTAGGCTGGCGCTTCACCCCGCATGGAGCCCCGCATGAGCCGTTCGGCAGGCCCAATCCTCGTGACCGGCGCGACCGGCTTCCTCGGCCGGGCGCTGGTCGAGCGGCTGGCGAAAGACGGCTACGCCGTGCGCGCGGCCGTCCGGATCGACAGGGGGGGCTGGCCCGACGGCGTCAGACCCGTCGTGGTCGGAGACCTGTCCGGCTCGACCGACTGGTCCGCGGCTCTGGCCGGCGTCGACGGCGTCGTCCACTGCGCCGCAAGGGCGCATGTGCTGAAGGAGAGCGCCGCCGATCCGCTGGCCGAGTTCCGGCGGGTCAATACCGACGGCGCGGTGGCCCTTGGCCGGCAGGCGGCGAAGGCAGGGGTCCGGCGCCTGATCTTCATTTCCAGCATCGGAGTCAACGGCGGCGAAACCCGGGGGCGGCCGTTCGCCGCCGCGGACGAACCCGCGCCGCACTCGCCCTATGCGGTCTCCAAGCTCGAGGCCGAACAGGGCCTGGCGGTCGTCGCCGCCGCGACCGGGCTGGAGGTGGTCGTGATCCGTCCGCCGCTGGTGACCGGCCCCGACCCGAACGGCAATCTCGCCACCCTGCGCAGCGCCATCCGCCGGGGGCTGCCCCTGCCCTTCGGCCTCGTCACCGCCAACCGCCGCGACCTGGTCTCGCTGGACGTTCTGTGCGACCTGATCGAGACCTGCATCCGCCATCCGGCCGCCGCCGGACACACCTTCCTGGTCAGCGACGGCGCCCCCGTCTCGACCCGCCGGCTGCTGGAGGACATCGGCGCCATGGACGGCCGCACGCCGCGCCTCCTGCCGGTCCCGCCCGGCCTGCTGTCGATGCTGCTCGGCGCGCTCGGCAAGACGTCGCTGCGGTCCCAGTTGCTGGGCGATCTCGAGGTCGATATCGCGGCCACCCGCGACACCCTCGGCTGGACGCCCTCGCCAAGGGCCGCGTCCTTCCGCAGGACCGGCGAATAGGTTAGGTCATCGGGGACCGGGCGGCCCGCCGCCGTCCCGCCGCCGGAGGTCCATTTTGAGCGTCTTCATCATCGCCGAAGCGGGCGTGAACCATAACGGCGACCCCGAACGGGCCCTCGCCATGGTCGATGTGGCGCGGCAGGCCGGCGCGGACGCGATCAAGTTCCAGACCTTCTCGACCGACAAGGTCATCGGCCCCACCGCCGAGAAGGCAGAATACCAGAAGCGCGAGACCGGCGAGGGCAGTCAGCGCGACATGGTGCGCCCGCTCGAGATGTCGGACGAGCTTCACCGGCGTCTGGTCGACCGCTGCCGTGAACAGGGCGTCGAGTTCATGTCGACGCCGTT
>Ga0114898_1000616_pt1 | contig 25736 bp, 23 predicted proteins | sample Malvired_Geostar_FD_83496 | JGI IMG/M metagenome (GOLD analysis project Ga0114898, IMG submission 83496) | Marine viral communities from the Global Malaspina Expedition - Malaspina viral metaG DeepMed_Geostar | ecosystem: Environmental > Aquatic > Marine > Oceanic | place: Mediterranean Sea... | reverse complement strand
GTTATTACGCATCTCCTGGCGGAGCGACACCCACTGGCGCTGCTGCTCGCGCATGAGATGGTTCGCCATCGCGTTGACGAGATCCAGCTGCTGGGCCGGCGTGCTTCCGTCCTGGCTCAACGTGGTCACGCCCGCGCTCACCTGCCCGCGAAGGCCAGCGACACGAACCATGAAAAATTCATCGAGATTGGAAGCGGAAATCGACAGGAAACGAAGCCGCTCAAGCAACGGGTGGTTCGTGTTCTGTGCCTCTTCCAGCACCCTCATGTTGAAGGCAAGCCAGGATGCTTCCCGATTGATGAAACGGTCAGGACTGTCGGCGGCCACGACCGGAACGTCGGAGGATGCCGGGAGCGTCTCCTCTGGGGCGGTTTTAGCGGCCGGGCTCTGCGGAACGGTCGTCATGAGATCACTTCTGCAAAAACGGGGATAAGTGTCTGCTATGGCTGAATATTATGACAAACGTATGACCGAGTCATGACTGCGGGCTTGCGATTACCCGCTGGATCAGTCCCGCCCGAGAATTTCCGCGGCCAAGGGTACCGTAATCGGCCGTTTTCCCGAGAGCGAGGTGCGGTCAAGCTCCTCCACGATTTTTCGCGCTGCCGCGACGGAACGCTCGATGCGGCTTGCCAGATAGGAGACGACCTGCGGCGTCACGCGGAGTTGACGATCATCGAAGAACTTCACAAGGATGCCGGAAAGCAAGGCATCGTCCGGGGCGCCGAGTTCAGCCCCTGGGAGAGCCCGAAGCCGCGAGACGAGATCGGGCAGCTTCAGCGGCAAGCGGGCAACGGGGTCACGCGCCGTAATGAGGAGCGAGGCACCCTCCGCCCTTACCAGATTGATCAGATGGAAAAGCGCACGCTCGCCCGCCGGATCAAGGGTTGCAAGGTCTTCAAGGATCAGCGCGCCCTTTGCGACCAAGGCGGGGATATCGGCCTTGGCGAGTTTTTCCGCGGCGATCATTTCAGCACCCGACGCAGCACGCCAGACCTCGGCGAGATGTGTCTTGCCGCTTCCCTCCGGGCCTGCAAGCGCAACGATGCGGTCCGGCCAGTCCGGCCAGGAATCGATCAGCGCAACGGCGGCCTCATTGGACGGCGCCACGAGAAAATCCTCCCGGCCGGATGCCGGGCGGTGGCCCAGTTCGAGAACGAGCTGCCGTGTCATGACTAGCAGTCGGTATCGCGAGGCGGGATCACGGTGCCGGGCGTGTCACCGAGATAGAGCTTGCTCTTGCGATATTGCCCGATGCCGAAGCGCGCCAGCACACCAAGCGCGGCCGCAATCGGAAGCGCAAGCAGCGCGCCGACGAAGCCAAACAGCGCCGCGAAGGCGAAGATCGCAAACATGACCCAAACAGGGTGAAGCCCGACGCGGTCGCCTACAAGCTTCGGCGACAGAAAGTTTCCCTCGATGAACTGGCCGATAGCGAAGACGCCGACCACCATGCCAATCTGCACGTAGTCGGGCCAGAACTGGAAAAGCGCAAGTGCAAGGCCGATGATGAAGCCGAGAATTGTTCCAAGATAGGGAATGAAACTGATGATGCCAGCAAGTATGCCGACGATGAGGCCAAACCTCAGACCGACCAAGGTCAATCCGACGGCATAGATGAAGCCGAGCACCAGGCAGACAATGACCTGTCCGCGTACAAACCCCTCAAGAACCAAATTGATCTCCCGTGCGAGACGACGGATCGTCGGCTGATGGTCTCGGGGAAGCAGCGCATCGACGCGCTCTACCATGCGGTCCCAGTCGAGCAGCATGTAAAAGGCGACGACCGGCGTCACCACGATGAGCGAGATGAGGGCGACGAGCTGAAGGCCTTGCGAACCGAGCGAGGTTACGAGGTTCACGAGCCAGTCGAGAGAGCCACTGAGACTCTTCGAAATCGCCTGCTCCACATCCGGTCCGTGAACGCCAAGGAGACGACCGAGACGGCCATTGCCAACCTGCAACAGAAATTCTTGTCCTTGCTGCAAAACGGTGGGGGCAATCTCGACTAGCGCAACAAGCTGATTGTACAGGACCGGAACCAGCACAATCATCAATATGATCGCGATGAGGATGAAGGAGATCGTGATCACGCCGGTCGCGGCGGCGCGTGAAAGACCATATTTCTCCAGCCGATCGGCCAGCGGATCGAGAAAATAGGCGATGGCCATGCCGGCAACGAAGGGCAGCAAAATACCCTTGAGCAACCATAGCATGAGGATGAAGACGGTGATGACGGCCGCCCAGATGGCGATCTGCCGCTGGATGCTCATGTGAGTAACTTCTCCTCCCTGGCGCGGGTTAGTGGCGGACGCTGAGATGCCAGCGCGGCGATGCGCGCACCGGCGCGCGCCCCGGTCCGGCATTCATTGGCGCCACGTCGTCCTGGAAGGTTGGTTCTTCGCCTGCCCTCTCTGCCCTGTCATCGGACAATTCGACATTCTGCTGGGCCAGCGAGAGAGCCAGCATCTGGGTGCTGCCCTTGTGCGAGATGCGGATCTCCGCACCATGCGCGGCGATGCCGGCGACTTCCATATTCTGCACGAGCGGCGTCGAGGTGAGCCCCTTGCGGATCGTCTCCCATTCGGAGAGCGTCGCGAAGTCCGCTTGCACGGTGAGGGTCGACAGCCTGCCGTCGCGCGCGATGATCTGACGCTTCCACTGCACGGCAAGGGCACCCATCATATCTGCGGCCGCCGCCTTCATGAGTGTGGAGACATCCCGCCCCCCGGCCTGATAGTTCCTGCTGAGCGGATAGGCGGGAAAGGACCCGTGATGCGCCACCTTCACCTCAAGAGAGCCGTCGTCAGCGCTCAACGTCGCCTCGGCCACGACAACCTCTGCCGTTCCGTAATTGGCGGCGAGGCCGGCAAGGGCCGCCTTCGCTTCCTCGGTGTTCGCGATGGCCGTCTCGGCGGGTACGTTATTCATTTCCATGATTTCACCGATAGGCAGTATCAGCGGCGCCAGCTCATCGGCAGGGCGCAGCGACGCCCAGGCATCGCGCCAGGGGTTGTTTTCTTCCCACAACATCAGTTCGCTGCCACGCCAGAGGACAGGAAGCAGAACCGCAGGCCGCGCCTGGGTCTCGGCAAAGGGAATGCCCGCGCCACGCAACAGGCGGCGCACGGCTTCCGGCTGGAAACTCACGATCATGTCGGCGATATAGCGTGTGGAGCTTGTCTTTTCGCTCGCTACCTGAAAGCCGCGAACTGCATTCTGAGCGGTCGCGTCATCCACGTCCGGGAGCGATCCCCAGTCGTCGGGCAAGGTCAGCTTCTTCATCATGGCCGTCAAGGCAAGGCGCTGCCCTTCGGCCTGGGCAGCGCTGCGGGCGGCCGTGGCGCTCTCAGCTGTCTTGTCCACGTGGACGCCGCGCACGGTAAAGACATCGGCAGCCGCGGCGGACCCGGCAATGGCGGCGGCAAAGACAATGACGCAAAGCGGCGCCAGCAGAAGCCTGAAGGCAAAAACCATGGATAGCCCCTTGATTCGTCTCGATATTCGGCGATTCAACGTTCCGCCGTGACGCACACTATAGCACCGGGAAGCGGCCGCGAAGGCAGCCCCACAAGGTTTTTCGCCTTTCTCTTGCGCCGAGAAGCGATTTCGGGTGATTTGTGCGCTCCGCAGCCCAACCGAGTCCCGTTAGAGAGCGTCATGGCCCCCACTTCCCCGAAGGACCGCCCGAACCGCTATACCTATGCCGGAGCGGGCGTCGATATCGATGCCGGCAACGAGCTTGTACGCACGATCGGGCCGCTTGCGGCTTCCACAAAGCGAACCGGCTCGGATGCGGGGTTGGGCGGCTTCGGCGGACTCTTTGACCTCGCCGCTTGCGGTTTCAAGGATCCGGTTCTTGTCGCAGCCAATGATGGCGTCGGCACCAAGCTCAAGGTCGCAATCGAGGCCGACATTCACAGCACGGTCGGCATCGATCTCGTCGCCATGTCGGTGAACGATCTCGTGGTGCAGGGCGCCGAACCCCTCTTCTTTCTCGACTATTACGCCACCGGCAAGCTGCATGTCGATGTGGCGCGGGATGTCGTGGCAGGCATCGCCGAAGGCTGCCGGCAGGCCGGCTGCGCGCTGATTGGCGGCGAGACCGCCGAGATGCCCGGCATGTATGCCAAGGGCGATTACGACCTCGCGGGCTTCGCCGTTGGCGCGGTCGAACGCGACGGAATATTACCGCGCGGTGACGTTCAGCCCGGCGATGTGCTGCTCGGCCTTGAATCCTCAGGCTTTCATTCGAACGGCTATTCGCTCATCCGCCGGATTGTCGAGGACAACCGGATTTCCTATTCCGCGCCCTTCCCGCATGGCGACGGCGCGAGCATCGGCGAGGTGCTCCTCGCACCAACACGCATCTACGTGAAGGCGATGCTGAAGGCCATCCGCGAAACAGAATCCGTGAAGGCGATGGCGCATATCACGGGTGGCGGTTTCGTCGAAAACATTCCACGCGTACTGCCGGAAGGTGTCGCCGTCGAAATCGATGGCACGTCCTGGGCCATGCCCCCCGTCTTTCGCTGGCTGATGGAACTTGGCGGGCTCGAAGATGCCGAGATGGGTCGCACCTTCAATTGCGGCATCGGCATGGTTGTCGTTGCTGCAGAAGATGAGGCCGACAAGGTTGCCGCCGTGCTCACAGAAGCAGGCGAGACCGTTCACCACATCGGGCACCTCACGGAAGCCGCAGCGGGCGAGCCCCGTGTGCTCGTGAAAGGCGCGTTGGGCTGCAAGGCGTGAAGATCGGCATTCTCATTTCGGGTCGCGGCTCGAACCTCAAGGCCCTGATCAATGCCTGCGAGGAGCCAGGCTTTCGCGGACATATTGCGCTCGTGATTTCCAACAGGCCGGGGGCGGCAGGTCTCGACATCGCCGAGGCCGCGGGAATCCCGACGCTTGTCATCGACCACAAGGAATTTACGACGCGCGAGACATTCGATGCGGAACTCGACCGCGCCCTGACCAAGGCCGGTGTCGAACTTGTCTGCAATGCAGGCTTCATGCGCATTCTGACTGACGGATTCGTGGAGAAGTGGCGTGACCGGCAATTGAACATTCACCCTTCCCTGTTGCCTGCCTTCAAGGGACTTCACGTTCATCAGCGTGCTCTCGATGCGGGCGTGAGGATTACGGGCTGCACGGTCCATTTTGTGCGGCCGGAGATGGATGAAGGGCCAATCGTGGCACAGGCGGCTGTGTCTGTGCTGCCCGGCGACACGGCGGAAACGCTTGCCGTACGCATCCTTGAGGCCGAGCACAAGCTCTACCCGCTGGCGCTTCGCCTCGTTGTAGAAGGCCGCGCGCGTGTCGTCGGAGAGCATGTGGTGCTGAACGACGTTGATAACACGGATATCCCCGCGCCGCTGTTCATGCCCGGGCTCCAATAGAAAAAGCCCCGCCGTTTCCAGCGGGGCTTTCCGATTTCAACGGCCAATAAAATCAGCCGACAATCTCTTCTTCCTTGAAGAAATACTTGATCTCTTCCGCGGCCGTTTCCGGGGCGTCGGAACCATGAACCGAGTTCGCCTCGATGGATTCCGCAAAATCCTTGCGGATCGTACCGGGCTCGGCATTTTCCGGGTTGGTCGCGCCCATGACTTCGCGGTTCTTGGCAATGGCGTTTTCGCCTTCAAGCACCTGAACCACGACCGGGCCCGAGATCATGAAAGAGACGAGATCATTGAAGAAGGGGCGGTCCTTGTGAACGGCATAGAAGCCTTCGGCCTGCGCCTTCGTCATGTGGATACGCTTCGAGGCGATGACCCGGAGGCCTGCACTTTCGAAACGATCGATGATCTTGCCGGTGATATTACGCCGGGTCGCGTCCGGCTTGATGATCGAGAAGGTCCGTTCGAGGGCCATTGCTCTGCTTTCCCAATTCTGCAGGTGGAAGATTTGGCGCGGTTTATAGCCGGGCTTGGTGACGCGGGCAACCTGTGGTGCTAAAAGCCCGCTCATCATGTTGCACATTAATGATCTCACCTTCCGAATGGAGGGGCGCCTCCTCCTCGACCGTGTCACGGCAGCCATTCCGCCGGGCCAGCGAACGGGCTTTGTCGGCCGTAACGGTACCGGCAAATCCACGCTCCTGAAGCTCATAACCGGGGAGTACGGACCGGAAACAGGCAGTGTTTCCTTCCCGAAAAGCTGGCGTATCGGCATGGTCCGGCAGGAGGTTCTGGCGGGCCCGATCTCGCTCATCGACACGGTACTCGCCGCGGATGTCGAAAGGTCGTCGCTGCTGACAGAGGCAGAAACAGCGACCGATCCGCACCGGATCGCGGATATCCACACGCGGCTCGCGGATATGGGCGCTCATGCAGCTCCGGCCAAGGCGGCCACCATTCTCTCCGGCCTCGGCTTTGATGAGGCGGCGCAGACGCGGCCCTGCTCCGATTTCTCAGGCGGTTGGCGAATGCGCGTTGCGCTTGCAGCGGTGCTCTTTTCCGAGCCCGACCTTCTGCTGCTTGACGAACCGACCAACTATCTCGACCTCGAAGGTACAATCTGGCTTGAGGACTATCTGCGCTCCTACCCCTATACGGTTCTCATCGTCAGCCATGACAAGGATCTTCTGAACAATGTGGCGCAGAACATTCTGCACCTCGAAAATCAGAAACTGAGTTTCTATAGTGGCAATTACGACCGCTTCGACCGGACAAGACGCGAAAAGCTGATGCTCCAGCTTTCGATGAAAAAGAAACAGGACGAAGCGCGACGCCACATGGAAAGCTTCGTCGAGCGTTTCAAGGCGAAAGCTTCGAAAGCACGTCAGGCCCAAAGCCGCATGAAGGCGCTCGCGAAGATGGAGCCCATTGCGGATGTGCTGCAGGAGCGCGTATTGCCGTTCCGTTTTCCGGCACCGGAAAAGCCGCTCGCCTCGCCGATCATCCGGCTTGAACATGCGAGTATCGGCTATGAGCCAGGAAAGCCGGTTCTGCAGAACCTCGACCTCCGTATCGACCATGACGACCGCATCGCCCTTCTAGGAGCGAACGGCAACGGCAAGTCGACCTTCGCCAAACTGCTTTGCGACCGGTTGCAGGTGACGTCCGGGAACAAATTCGCTTCCAAGAAAATGCGCATCGCCTATTTCGCGCAGCACCAGCTCGATGAACTCAACATGGGCGAGACGCCCTATGAACATTTCCGAGAGTTGAAGCCCGATGCAACGCAAGCACAGGCGCGCGCAATTGCCGGTTCCTATGGCTTCGGTGCGGACAAGGCAGACACGAAAGTCGAAAAGCTGTCGGGTGGCGAGAAGGCACGGCTGCTTTTTGCCATCGCAACCTTTCACAAACCCCACATCATCATTCTCGACGAACCGACGAACCACCTTGATGTCGACAGCCGTGAGGCGCTCGTCATGGCGATCAACGAGTATGACGGCGCGATTATTCTGATCAGCCATGACCGGCATCTGGTCGAAACATGCGCCGACAGGCTCTGGCTCGTCGCGGATGGCTCTGTCGCGCCTTACGAGGGTGACCTCAACGACTACCGGAAGTGGCTTCTCGATCCCGCTCGGCGAGTAAAGCCGCTGACAGCGGATGCTGAAGAGGACGGCACCGCCGAAGCGCCGCCGCCGCGCCCGTCCATCGACAAGCGCGAAGCACGCCGTCTCGCGGCGCAGAAGCGTGAACAGATGGCTCCGCTGAAAAAGAAGACGCAGGCTGCCGAGAAGGAAATCGCCCGCCTGCAGAAACTTGTCGAGGAACTCGATGCAAAGCTTGCCGACCCCAAAGTCGCGGGCGACACGAACGCAATGACGGCAACGGCGAAAGAACGCGCGGACATGCTGAAGGCCGTCGCCAAGGCGGAAGTAGTCTGGCTTGAGGCGAGCACCGCTTACGAAGAAGCGATGGCGGCGGACTGACCGAAAAACAGCCTGGCAGACTGCCGCCTCTCGTTAGTGGTGCGGGTCTGCGTAGCTATATTTCGAGATTGAAGCCTACCGTCAAGGCATCCGCTTCGAGGAGACCACCAACGACCTTTCCGTCACGCCCCGGGACGATGATGATTTCCGGCTCTGCCTCGTTCAGCTCCTTTAGAACCTCGAGCAGACAAATCAACGTTCGGAAATGAATGGCGGCACAGCGGTTTTCGAATAGCCGTCAGGCCTTCTTCTCCCACCGCCCTTCGGTGCTTTGCTGCCAATAGGTTGCGTCGTGCCCCTCGGCCTTGATCGCTTTCCATTGTTCGCGGGCCGCCCCAACGGCCATTTCGTCATTTCCGTCGAACATCAGCACACAGCGTTTGTAGTCACCGATAGAGGCGGGTTTCGCGCCATCCACAAGAAAAAGGACATTCGCCTCATTTGGATTGTCATCCTCAACAGTGAGGAAAACAGGCATGAGAGCCGCAGGACCGTCATTGCGCGTGCCGTGTGGTAAAAAACTGTCGTCGCTATAGGTCCACAGCGCGCTGTTGATCGCCTCCAGCCGCTCCGGACCACCCGCTTTCACGATAACCTTCCAGCCTCGTTCCAGCGAGCGTTCCAGCAATTGCGGCAGCACCCGTTCCAGAGGGGCGTTCTGCAAGTGATAGAACAGAACCTCCGTCACAGGCCTCTCCTTCAGCGCTCGTAATGATCCGCAACAAGGCGATTAAGAAGACGCACACCCCAGCCTGATCCCCAGCTCTGGTTCGTCGCCGTTTGCGGGGATGCCATAGCCGTACCGGCAATGTCCAGATGCGCCCAAGGCAGCTTGTTCACGAAACGCTGGAGGAACTGAGCAGCGGTAATCGAGCCACCATCACGACCGCCTACGTTTTTCATGTCAGCAAAGCGAGACTCGATCATCTTGTCGTAGGCATCGCCCATCGGCATGCGCCAAACCTTCTCGCCTTCGGCATCGCCCGCTTCTGCGAGTTGTTTCGAAAGCTTATCGTCGTTCGAAAAGAGCCCCGCATATTCCTTCCCAAGCGCGACCATGATCGCCCCCGTCAGCGTCGCAAGGTCGATCATGAATTTCGGCTTGAATCTTTTCTGGGTGTACCAAAGAGCATCGGCCAGCACGAGGCGACCTTCAGCATCCGTGTTGATAACCTCGATCGTCTGACCGGACATGGACGTAACGATGTCGCCCGGACGCTGCGCCTTGCCGTCCGGCATGTTTTCGACGAGGCCGATAACGCCGATGGCATTGACCTTTGCCTTGCGCGCGGCAAGCGCGTGCATCAAGCCGGTGACGCAAGCCGCCCCACCCATGTCGCCCTTCATGTCTTCCATGCTTGCCGGCGGCTTCAACGAAATACCGCCCGTGTCGAAGCAGACGCCTTTGCCGACAAAGGCAATGGGTTTCTCCCCTGCCTTGTCCCCCATCCAGCGCATGACGACAAGCTTGCTTTCATGCTGCGAGCCATATCCGACGCCGAGAAGCGAGCCCATACCGAGCTTCTTCATTTGAGCTTCGCCAAGAACCTCGACCTTCACACCAAGCTTCGAGAGCGCTTTTGCTCGTTTTGCGAATTCACCCGGAAAAAGAATGTTGGCCGGTTCGTTGACGAGATCGCGGGTAAGGAAAATGCCCTCAGCAACGCTGGAGAGCGGGCCGTATTGCTTGCGCGCAGCGGCAGGTGCGCGCGTGAGTATGGCAACCGACTTCAGATCGCCTTTCTTCTCGTCTTCCTTCTTTTTCGTCTTGTACTTGTCGAAGCGATAGGAACGCAGCTTTGCTCCGAAAGCCACATGGGCAGCGGCGTCCGCGGCCGGCAATTTCGGCGCTGAAATGCCGTCCAGCACAATGGAGAGAGTGCCCTCTTTCGTCTTCGCGACCCGCCCGGCCAGTTCGCCGCCTGCCTTTTCGAGAGCAGCCACTGAAAGATCGCCGGATTTTCCCAGGCCGGCGAGCAACACCAGGCCGGCGTTCAATCCCTGAGGACCAACAAGCTCAAGGACCGTCCCCGCCTTGCCCGTGAAGCCCGCTGCCTTCATCGCCCTCTTCAGCGTACCCCCCAGCTTTGCATCGAGGTCGGCGGAAAGACCACGCAGAGTGGTACCTTCGGTGACGAGGACTGCCAGAGCCCCCTGCTTGGTGAGCGAAATATCGGCGAAAGTGACGTTCATTCAGGGCCTCATGTGATCTGCCGTGCGACGACGGTCCGTCTCGCATCTTTTACCGGGCTCTGAAATAGGATAACCATTGCTTCAGGTAGCCTGGCGACAAGTCGCGTATCCTAACTGAATTGGTACAGAGGAAAAGCCATGCCTCGCCATTCAGGCCGCCGAGATCCCGGCAGATTTGGTCCGGAGCGTTGCCCAAAGCATTTGCGGGCACACAATACATCCGGAGAGCCGGTGGGGAGCCGGAGTTTAATGCTGAAAAGCCTGTCTCAATATCTGTTTCTGCAGGCGCTGGGACCCTTTATCGTCGCGAGCATCGTTCTCACCGGCATTATCTGGCTGACTCAGGCGCTCCGAATGCTCGACGTGCTGATCACGCAGGGGCAAACGCTGGTTACTTTTTTTGAGCTGACGGCTTTGGCTCTGCCCAGCACACTCGTTATCGTACTGCCGATCTCGCTCTTCTGCGCGATTCTCTACACTCTGCACAAGCTGATCAGCGATAGCGAAATCGTGGTGATGTTCTCGGCGGGAATCAGCCGATCGGTGATCGCAACGCCTTTCCTCGCGATCGCCCTCGGCACTTCCGCGCTTATCCTGCTCTTCAGCATCTATGTCGCTCCGGCCGGTCTGCGGGAATTGAAAAGCCAGCTCTATGAGATCCGCTCCGACGTGGCGACAGCGATGATCCGGGAGGGGACTTTTGCCAATCCTGCCCAAGGCCTTACCGTCTATGTCCGCGAACGCGCATCGGATGGCACCACCTACGGCATTCTCGTGCATGACAGCCGCAACCCCAAGGAACCAATCACCTATATGGCCGAGACGGGTAGTCTCGTTGAGACTCCCAATGGGCCGCTTCTCGTCATGTTCAACGGAAACATTCAGCGCGTCTCCCGAAAGGGCGACCGTGAGATGGGTGCGGCAACCCTTTTATATTTCGACAAATACACCTATGATCTGTCGCAATACATCGATACTGAACCGAGCTTTAGCTACGAAGGTCGGGAGCGCTATTTCAGCGAATTAATCAATCCGGCCCGAGACGATACCTACGGCCAGACTCATCGAGAGAAGCTGCTGGCCGATGCTCACGAACGGCTCGTCGAAGGTGTCTACCCGACCATGCTCACGCTGATCGCGCTGGCCACGCTATTGCCCGCCCCCTTCAATCGGCGAGGCTACGCTTCACGAATAGCTCTTGCGGCCGCATTCGCACTCGCAATCCGCCTGCTCGGCTTCGTACTCGCAAACGGGGCTTCGACTTCGACCTATTTGATCCCGCTCATGTATCTGGTTCCGTTTGCCGTGTGCGGTGCTTGCATTGCCATTATTGCGGGCGTCCGCTTCGATTTCCTGTTTCAACGGTTCAGGGCTGCCATGCCGGGGGGGCGCGCATGAACCTCTCGTGGACCCTGTCGGGCTATTTCGGAAAACAGTTTCTGACCGTGGTGCTCATCACCTTCGCGATCTTCCTGTCACTCATCTTCATCATCGAATTGGTCGAGCTTTTGCGAAGAGGCTCAGACAAGCCGGGCGTCAATTTCGGGATTCTTTTCTCCATGGCGCTCCTCGAAGTCCCGCGCCTCGGCAGCAGAACACTTCCCTTCGCCATCCTTTTCGGTGGAATGGCGGCTTTCTTGCAGCTGAGCCGAAATAACGAACTCATTGTCGCGCGCGCTGCCGGTGTCTCTGTCTGGCAATTCATTGCCCCCGCATTGGCAGTAGCATTCGCGATCGGCACCTTCGTTATCACGATCTACAATCCAGTCGCAGCGACGTTGACGACACGCTTTGGACAACTCGAATCCAAATATCTTGAACAGCGAACGAGCTTCATTGCCGTGTCCGCGAACGGGCTCTGGCTTCGTCAGGCAGATTCAAACGGTCAATCTGTCGTCCATGCGCAGCACATAGATGGGAGGGGCCTCAAACTTGATGAAGTCACGATTTTCCTTTACGGGCAGGGAGACACGTTTCTCGGACGCATAGATGCGAAAACTGCCGTACTGAAGCCAGGCTATTGGCAGCTGGATGACGTGTGGGTGTTGATGGATGAAGACCAGCCAAGACATTTCGATACCTATCGGCAGGAGACCGCCCTCACGGAAAGCCAGATTGAGGAAAGCTTTGCCCGAGAAGAGAGCATCTCCTTCTGGGAACTGCCTCACTTCATAAATACGGCCGAAGCTTCGGGCTTTTCTGCCCGCAGATACCAGATCTATTTCCACCAATTGCTGGCCACCCCAGCCATGCTCTGCACCATGGTGCTCGTCGCAGCGGTATTTTCCATGAAGACAAGCCGTATGGGCGGCCTTCTCCAAATGGTGCTCGGGGGCATTCTGGCGGGATTTGTAGTCTATTTCCTGGGAAATCTGTCGCTTGCCCTGGGCCTTTCAGGGATTCTTCCGACGGCCTTGGCCGCTTGGGCACCTTCGATTGTCGTCATGCTTTTGGGGCTTGCAGTTCTCTTTCACCTCGAAGACGGTTAGAAATCGAGGGGCATTCGTAACGGGCGATTCTGGACGTCCCGGGGGATTTAAATACAAGTGACTGAGGGGCAGCGGATGAGTGTGGGCAGCAAACGCAGCCTCCTTTTTCTAGCGACGGTGTTGATGCTGGCGCCGTCGTTCGTATTACCTGCGAACGCCCAGCAGTCGGCCAGCCCCGACCAGCAGTCCTCGCCCGACTTGTCCTTTCCGGACTCCGGTGAAGTCCTGATGCAGGCAGACGAGCTTTCCTACGACAAGGAAACCCGAATCGTCACAGCCTCTGGGAATGTTGAGCTGGCGTATGGAGAACGGGTTCTGGTCGCCGATCGCGTCACCTACAACGAAACCAGCGGCGTCGTAACGGCGGACGGGAATGTTGCCTTGCTCGATCCGCAGGGGGATGTCGCCTTCGCCGATCATCTCGTTCTTCGCAATGAGATGCGCGACGGCGTGATCGATACGCTCAAAGTCCTGCTTAGCGACAACTCGCGTCTTGCCGGCCACAGCGTGGTCCGCAGCGGCGGTAACATCACGACGCTTCATCGCGGCGTCTACAGCCCATGCGATATATGTGAGGAAAGGGGTCAGACGACACCACTCTGGCAAATCAAAGCCTTTCGCGTCATCCACAACAAACAAGAAAAACGCATCATATACGAAGATGCGTTCATGGAATTTTTCGGCGTCCCTGTACTTTATGTACCCTATTTTTCGCATCCTGACCCGACGGTGAAGCGTCAATCCGGCTTTTTGCCACCCACGATTGCGAATTCAAGTGAGCTTGGCCAGGAAGTTGAAGTGCCGTATTTCTGGGCGATCTCCCCGGACAAGGACATGACGCTTATCCCTCGCTTCACGACAAAGGAAGGGCCCGTATATCAAGGCGAGTACAGACAGCGTTTTGAGAGCGGTCAGATCAAAGCCTTCGCCACCGGGACGTGGCCGCGAACGCGCCAGACAGCAACGCCCGGGGATACAGATTTCCGCGGAAGTTTATTCGGCGATGGTGAGTTCGATATCGACGAATACTGGAAATGGAGCTTTCGCACCGAGCTGGCTACGGATGATACTTATTTGCGCAAATACAATCTATCGGACGCGACAGATCTTATCAACAACATCAACGCGACATATGTAAACGGCCGTAACAGCTTCACGGCGGATGCCTACTACTTCCGGCGTCTGCTTGCGACCGACAGCGAGTCGACAACCCCTTGGGTCGCGCCGGTGCTTCAATATGAATACGCCTATCCAAATCAAATTCTCGGGGGCAATATCGGCCTATCCGCCAATGCCATGATCCTCGGGCGCAGCGATGGCCCGCAGTCGCGACGGGTTTCCAGTACTGTTCGCTGGGACAAGCGGGAAACGTCGGCGAGCGGTTTTGTCTATCGGCTGTTTGGCAGCCTGAGAGGCGATATTTATTCAGTTGAAGACGTTCCCAATACAGCCATGCCGGGAAACAATTTCGAGCCGCAGACGATCACGCGCGCATTGCCCACGATAGGAACGGAATGGAGCTACCCTCTTGCTCGCTCGGATGGAGGTGTGCATCAAGTCATCGAACCCATTGTACAGCTCATTTATTCGCCGAATGTGGGAAACACCGTCGAAATACCTGATGAAGACTCTTTGAGCTTCGAGTTCGACGATACCAATCTCTTCTCCGAAGACAGGTTCTCGGGTCTCGATCGATGGGAAACGGGCGGGCGTGCAAATGTTGGCGTACGCTATTCCATCTATACACCCGATGGTGCACAGGCGAATGCGCTGTTCGGCCAAAGCTACCGCGTGGAAGACAATACAAGCGTCGCGGCAGAAACTGGACTAAGAGACGAGACTTCGGACTATGTCGGTCGCGTAATGGTCTCACCTTCGAATGATTTTCTGGTTGTTTACCGCTTCCGCATGGATGACGAGCGTTTCAAGGTCCGGCGAAACGAAGTGAACCTGCTTGGGCGACATGGGCCTGTCAGCGCCGAACTCGGCTATGGTTACTATGCGGCCGACCAATCCGTTACCTTCCAGGAGCGCGAGGAAATCTATTTGGGCTCGGTCCTGAAGCTCGATGAATATTGGCGTCTTTTTGGCCAGACCAGACGCGATCTCGCCAATGATCGAACCGTGGAAAACCGCATCGGTGTGGGCTACGAAGATGAATGTGTGGACGCCTCTCTCATGTTCAGTCAGTCTTTTTATAGTGATCGAGACTATGTGCCTGACAGTTCTGTTATCTTTCAGATCACCTTCAAGACTCTGGGAACGGCCAGCTTATAGTGATCGAGACTATGAGCCTGACAGTTCTGTTACCTTTCAGATCACCTTCAAGACTCTGGGAACGGGCAGCCCGGCCGGGGCACGAGGGCTCGAGTGACCTTTAGACGCATCGGTTTCAAGCTCTTGAAAAATGGCGTTTTTCTGCCCTTCGGATCGGTTGATCGGAGGCTTGATTCAAGTATTCTGTCGGCTTGGAACAGGTGGAGACCGGACGCAGGATGCGTCCAAAAGAAAGAAGCCATGAATTTAACGGATGTATTTGCGAGCGGCTCGCCGCGCGGGGGGCGCAAACTGCTCCAGATTTGGTCCGGCCTGACGGCGGCGCTGCTTCTCACTCTTATGACTTTGCCTGACCAACCGGCAATCGCCCAAGAATCCTCGGCAAGCGCCTCGATCAGCCGCTCCGATTCACAGGCTATTGCTGCCATCGTCAACGACCAAGTGGTTTCGTCCTACGACCTTGATCAACGCATCAAACTCGTGCTCTTGAGTTCGGGGATACCCAATAAACCTGAAAACATCGCTCGCATTCGCGGTCAAGTTTTGCGCTCGCTAGTCGATGAACATTTGCAGCAGCAAGAAGCCCAACGGCTCAATATCGAAGTCGCTCAGGAAGAAGTCGAAAAGGCGTTCGAGCGTATTGCACAACGTTCCAACATGTCCGTCGACCAAATTAGCGCTGTTCTGGAAGAAGGCGGCGTGTCGCGCTCAACGCTTGAAACGCAGATCCGCAACGATATCGCCTGGAATCGCGTCGTTCAGCAGCAGTTCGGCCCCCTCGTGACTGTTGGAGAGGGAGAAGTCGATGAGGTGATGCAGCGCCTTGAAGAAGAATCCGGAGAACCTCGTTACCTCGTCGCGGAAATTCTCATCACCTTCGACAACCCGGTACATGCCGACGAGATCGCCGCGGGCACCCAGAGGCTGGTGGACCAGATCCGGCAGGGAGCCCCCTTCGAAGCGGTTGCGCGCCAATTCAGCCAGTCTGCTTCCGCAGCAAATGGCGGCGACATAGGCTGGGTACACAAGAGCCAGCTTCCAGACCAGGTTGCCGAAGTTGTGACCCATATGCAGCCGGGCATGGTATCGGACCCGATCCGGACCCTTACCGGCTTCTACATCGTGAAGTTGAAGTCCATGCAAACCGGTACAGGCGCGGACCCGATGATGGACCAATATTCGCTGATGAAGGTCCTCCTGCCCCTCACGCCGGATGCCGGCCAACAGGCCGTCGCACGACGGGCACGAGAAGCCGAAGAATTCCGATCACAGGTTTCCTCTTGTGACGAAGCGCCGAAGCTCATCAAAAAATATGTAAGTGGCCAGGCGAGTCCTGCTGAAAACGTCATTGCCGGACGGCTGCCGGCGCAGACGCGGCAGGCAATAGCTGGCGTCCCTGTTGGTAAGGCAACCGCGCCGCTCCGTTCCGAATATGGTGTGGAGATGATTGTCGTCTGCGGACATCGAGCCGCTCAGGGCGAAATGCCGACACGGGAACAGATCGACAATTCGCTTTACGAGCAACAGCTTTCGATGATGGGGCGTCGCCACCTGCGTGATCTTCGGCGCGATGCGGTTGTCGTCTACCGCTGACGCTATCATTTTCACACGGTCCCTCCAGGGTGCCGAGCATGACAAGTAACAAGGATATCCGACCGCCTGTCGTGCTGACGATGGGGGAGCCATCTGGAATTGCTCCGGAGATCACGCTCAAGGCATGGCTCGCCCGCGATGAATGTTCCATACCAGCATTTTTCGTTGCAGGAGACGCGGACCTCTACCGGCAGGTAGCGGGAGCTCTCAGCATGGAGGTTCCCGTCGAGAAAATCCGGAACCCCCGGGAAGCGAAAGACGTTTTCTCCCGTGCCCTTCCCGTTTTGTCCATCGCGCTCAAGGAACCGTCCGTGCCGGGGAGCCTCTCTCCGGCGAATGCCTCTGCCGTCCTCTCATCGATCGACCTCGCGAGCGACCTCGCGCTTGACGCCGAGGTGAGCGCCATCGTCACCAACCCGATCCACAAGCGCGCATTGTACGAAGCAGGGTTCAACCTGCCGGGGCATACCGAATATCTTGCTGGGCGCTGTGGTGGAGCGACCCCCGTAATGATGCTGTCCTGCCCCGGGCTGAGAGTTGTCCCCGTAACCGTGCATCTTTCGCTCGGAGCAGCGGTCGCCGCGCTCAGCGCAGAAGTAATCATTGAACAGGGGCAAATCCTCGCGCAATCACTCATTGCGGATTTCGGCATTAAGCGGCCGCGCATCGCCGTCGCAGCTCTCAATCCGCATGCAGGCGAAGAAGGGCATCTGGGGCGCGAAGAAATCGAGGTCATCGCGCCCGCCATCAAGACACTTCGTACACGAGTACCGGAAGCAGAGATTCGCGGCCCTGCGCCGGCGGACACTCTTTTCCATGCCGCAGCGCGCGAGAGCTATGACGCAGTTCTTTGCATGTACCACGATCAGGCGCTGATCCCGCTCAAGACGATTGATTTCGAACGTGGCGTCAATACGACGCTTGGCCTGTCCATCGTGAGGACTTCCCCCGATCACGGGACCGCGCTCGATATTGCCGGGCGTGGGCAAGCACATGCAGGTAGCCTCGTCGAAGCGATCCGTGCGGCCGAACAAATTGCGCTTCACCGGGCTTCAGCATGAATCCAGCTGACCTGCCCCCTTTACGGGAAGTCATTTCCCGCCATGGCCTCGCTCCTCACAAGTCGCTGGGACAGAACTTCCTGCTTGATCTCAATCTGACAGGACGTATCGCTCGTTCGGCGGGATCACTCGACGATCATGACGTAATTGAGGTTGGCCCGGGACCGGGCGGTCTGACGCGCGCATTGCTGGATGCGGGTGCCCGACGGGTTGTCGCGATTGAGCGGGACCATCGTTGCATTGCGGCGCTCAGCGAGATTTCCGAAGCATATCCGGGGCGCCTTACCGTTGTGGAAGGCGATGCGTTGGCGACCGACATGGAAAGACTGGTCACCCGCCCAGCCCGGATTGTCGCGAACCTGCCATACAATATAGCAACGCCGCTTCTCGTCGGCTGGTTGCAAACCGAACCATGGCCGGCATGGTTCGACAGCTTGACGCTCATGTTCCAGCGGGAAGTTGCGGAACGTATCGTTGCTTCCCCCGGTGGAAAAGCATATGGCCGACTTGCCGTTCTCGCTCAGTGGCGCACCCGGCCTCGCATTCTCTTTGATGTCGATCGGCGAGCCTTTACGCCTCCGCCTGCCGTTACATCTTCCGTGGTTGAACTCTTGCCGCGAGCAGCGCCCCTTGCCGAGGCGGACCCACGCGCTCTTGAACGCGTGGTCGCTGCTGCCTTCGGCCAGCGGCGCAAGATGCTTCGCGCGAGCCTCAAATCGCTCGGGTGCGACCCTCTGCCCCTTCTGGAGGCAGCGGAGATCGAACCGACCCGGCGCGCGGAAGAGCTCAGCGTCGAAGCTTTCTGCGCGCTTGCCCGTGCGTTCACAGCAAGTCGCTGAAGGTCGCCAAGCAAGGTTGTAGGCGCGCGCCACCCATGCCACATTGTCGGCCAAACAAGCCGCCAAGCGGCCAGAATACGCAACGTTCAGGAGGCACCCCCCATGAAGTCCGAAGCCATCGTCGAATACGGCCAGCCCTTGCAGATCGTGGACAGCGAAACGCCCGAGCCGAAAGGCACCGAAGTGCTGCTCAAGGTTACGCATTGCGGTGTTTGTCACTCCGACGTCCATATCCATGACGGTCATTTCGACATGGGCGGCGGCAACCAGCTCGATGTACGCGCGGGCCGCCAGCTCCCCTTCACGCTCGGGCACGAGATCGAGGGCGAAGTCGTGGCCGCCGGTCCGGACGCCGAGGGCGTCGAAATCGGCGCTCATCGGGTTGCCTATCCCTGGATCGGTTGCGGCGAGTGCCCGACCTGCAACCGCGGCGAGGAACATCTCTGCAACAAACCGCGCAGCCTCGGCATCAACGTGGCGGGCGGATATGCCACCCATGTGATCGTACCTCATCCCCGCTACCTGCTGGACTACAAGGGTATCGCCGACGGGCTTGCCGCCACCTATATGTGCTCGGGCCTTACCGCCTACAGCGCCATGAAGAAGCTTGGCGACATCAGCCCGGAAGAACGCGTGATGGTGGTCGGTCTCGGTGGCGTCGGCATGATGGGATTGCAGTTTGCGAAGGCACTTTTCCCCTCCGCTCCGCTCGGCGCCGATGTCGACGAGAACAAGCTTCAGTCAGCCCGGGGCAGCGGCGCGCACGAGGTCTACAACCCCAAAGACCCCGAAGCGATCAACAAAGTACTTGCCGACACGGATGGCGGCGTTCCCGCCGCGGTCGACTTCGTCGGCTCGGAAGCCTCCCTCAAATTCGCCACCAGTGTTGTCCGCAAGGGCGGCCGGGTAATCGTCGTAGGACTTTTCGGCGGCGGCTTCGCGATGCCGATCCCGCTCTTTCCCATGCGCGCCATCACGATCGGCGGTTCCTATGTCGGCTCGCTCGGTGAGACGCACGAGATGATGGAACTGGTGAAGGCCGGCAAGATCGACCCGATTCCGGTGGAAGAGCGCCCGCTTGAGGCGGCATCCAAATCGCTCGACGATCTGCGCAAGGGCGGCGTCATGGGCCGCGTGGTGCTGAAGCCTTAAAACAAGACTTTTACACACGCCATCAGTTGGAAGCCCGGGAGAGAAATTTCCCGGGCTTTTTGCCGTTTTAGCTCTGGAAATACCACCTGCTTGAACAGCATGTGAAATATCACGACGGGAAAAATTCGATGGAATGTCTTGATCCTATCGTTCCAGTAGCTATGATCGATCCTGTGAGCTTGGAACGGATGGGGAACCTTTCGGTATTTTTGTCATTGCAGGCCCGACTCCACGCTGGATTTCCGTCTCATGAAATTAGCCGAACAGGTACTTCGCGGGTCTCTCGACCTCGCTCTCCACGTCACGCTCGCCCCCTTTGTTGCTCGCCAACGCATCTTGATTGCCTGCATGCCAAAGAGCGGCTCCACATTCATATCGAATGCAATTGGCCGCCTGCCCGGCTTTCGCAAGACGTCTCTCGTCACTCACTACGGACGAACGGAACAGGATATTGACCCGAGATTGGCCCTACGCAAGAGCCGCCACAACTATGTGTGTCAGCATCACGTCCGGTACAACGAGAAAACCAAAGACGTAATCGACCGCTTCTCGATCGCCCCCGTCGTTCTCGTCCGCGACTTGCATGACTGCGTCGTTAGCTTGCGCGACCATCTGCGTAGGGAGTCAGCAGACAATTCGATGGTCTTTGCCAGTCAGGATCACGTCAATCTTCCCGACGCGGAGCTCGAAACTTTCATCGTCCAGTTGGCCATACCTTGGTACATAAATTTCTATGTTTCCTGGCACGATTGTCCTTCCGTACTCTGGATCAACTATCAAGAGGTGACGACTGACAGCAAGGACGCAATCAAGAGGATTTTGCACCATGCTGGGCGAAAAAATATTCGCGACGAAGAGATCGAGATGGCTTTGGAAAACCGAAACTCTTCAGCCGATCGCATGAACGTCGGCCGCCCGGGGCGGGGCCGCATGCTTTCCGATGAAAATAAAGCGCTGATTAGACAATATTGCAGCGCATATCCACGCATCGACTTCTCACGCATCGGAGTCGATTGAATCGCTCCTGGCAGACAATCAACCACACGGCACGAGCGAATTACCTCGAATTTTCACGACACACTGCTTCTCTGCCTTCCGCGTTCGACCTCAGCTATGGAGCCCGTATCAGGAAACGCGCCGCAAGAAGCCTTCGGGAGCGACGGTCACCATCAATTTTTTCTCAATCTCACGATCGACTTCGAAGTTCATCCGGCTTCCGTCCCGCGCCAGACGACCTTCCTTCCCGACATTGCTCAGATACTCCCTAACGGATGTCTTTGGATTGTTTCCCTTACCCCACGGTCGATCAGGGAAAAGGTCGCCTTGCGTATCTTCAACAAACGTATCGAAGACAATACAATAACTTCCGACGCTCGTCAGCGGCGCGTAAGCTTCGAGTTCCCTTAACACATGCTCGTGGGTATGGTTGGAATCGAGGCAAACGAGAACACGTTCCCCCTCGGTAATCTGATCGTAAACCTGTCGAACTGTAGCCGGATCGATGCTCGACCCCTGAACCATGCTGATGCCGTACGCCATCGGGTGCGCCTCGATTGCAGCGCGGTTGTGTTCGCGGATGTCGATATCCACACCAATAACCCGGCGCCTCCTCTTACGCGGATCGACAACCTCTCCGCGCTCTGCTGCGTCGGAATAGTCCAGGAGTGCGAGGATCGACGCGCTCAGGATCAGCGAACCGCCGTGTGCAATTCCGGTTTCCACAATTACGTCCGGTCTGACCTGCCAGATCAGCTCCTGAATTGCCACCATGTCCTGCGGATACTGGATAATGGGCCGGTCCATCCAGGCAAAATTGTAGACATACTTCTTCGCCATTGACATCTCGAGCCAATCGAGAGATGCCTTCCGGAATGTCTCATCGGAGCCGTATCCGGAAATGCGCTCCGCCTTTTCGCGATTGAATTCTTCAACTGGATTCATTTGTCGACATCAACCTTCAAGATCAAGCTGTGCACCCACACAGCGGGCCGCTAGTATTTCCCAACTAGTTTCGAATTTCAGCATGGATCCACTTCGAAAGGAGTGGCAGAACAGAATGAGGCCTGAAGCCGGTTTCTCGCGCCAGCTTCGCGATGGAAATTCGTGGAAAGGTTACCACGGGGGTCTCCTCGCTCACTTTCACCTCTATTCCGGCGTCTGTGAGGATCGCAGCAATTTGTGCATTTGTGCAGTTCGCGCCGCTTGCCAGATTGTATATCGTATTCCGGCCATGTTCAGCAACGGCACGCAGCCCCGCCACAACGTCATCGATCCAGATGTAATCCTTCGCCGAGCGCGAGCTGCTCCGTATCAAAACTTTTCCGTCCTTCCTGGCTTCCGCGACAACGGCCCCAAGGAAATTCGTGTCTCCCATGCCGGGACCCACTACGTTGGATAGCCTCACCACGGAACACTTTTTCCCGGCGGACAGGACGAGACTCTCCCCCATGAGTTTCGACAGGTCGTAGAGATCATCTGGATCAGAGGGCAGAACCGCAACTTTTCCATCCTCTTCTGCGATCATCGTCCTCTTATAGACCCTCGTGCTGGACAGATAGATCAACCGGTCAAATCGTGCTCGGCTCATCACCCGCTGCAGAAGGGAAACATGTGCCTCAACCGTGTCCAGAGGGCGGCTTCTGAAATCCGCAGTTATGCCGACGCAGTAAAAGAGGATCCCCAAATCTCGTTCAAAGATTGCATCGTCATCGCGCGCGGGGGCCCAGCATTCCATTCCGTCCTCGCGCAGGCCGGTCACGAGAGCGCTGCCGATAAAACCGTGTCCGCCGAGCACGGTTGTTTTCATTCGCGCCATCCGAGAAGCTTCAATGGATTGCCGCCTTGTATCGAGTAGCCTTCAACTTCTCCACGAACGACCGAGCCTGCGGCAATCACACACCCCTTGCGCAGCATGGCGCCGTCGAGAAATACGCAATTCGCACCGATCCAGACATCATCCTCGATTACAATACCGCCCTTGGTCGGGCGGAATCCCTGAGAGCGAATGAGTTTGCTGCGATCACGGAACTCATGATTGGTGGGCGCAAATGTGCAGTTTGCAGCAATTGCCACATTGTCACCGATACAGACGCCGTTTCCTGTGTAGAAGACACAACCCGAATTGATGACTGTGTCCGCTCCTATTATGAGGTCGCCCGATCCTCCGGCAGGCTTCACCTTGACGAAGGAGTCTATCACCGAGCGGCGCCCCACGACGATTTTCGATCCGCGCACCGAATCTTCGATGTCCGCCAGATGAGAAACCCGCGCCTCAGGATGAATCTCGATCATGTCTCATCTATTCGATCTAGCCTCGCCGGCAGGTTCATCCAACTTGAGTGGGCGGCTTTCGATCAGTAATCTCAAAAAAACTGTCTGATGTGCCGTCTCACCGTCTTCCAGAAACGGTAAACACGCAGATTTGCATAACGCAAAAGATTAGGTGTGAGAAGTAACTTCTCCCACAGTGGCCAATCAAGCCGCCGAAGTTCGGCGAAGCAGGATTTGCGGAAAGAGCGACGCATTTCCCACATGACACTTGCGGGCTCCCTCGCCGAATACCTTGCCGCCTCAGGCTGGCCGACATAGAGCTTCGCCGCGTTGTTGCCGGTGACGCTTTCAGAGAGGATAACCGGCACCATCGCCATATGATCCCACGCCCAAATGTATGGGTAGTTGGCACGTGTACGAGACAGTATCTCCATCAAGGTGGGTTTGTGCCAGAGCCCGTAGATGCTGCTTGCGTTGAGATTCATGAGCACGTGTCCAACCCGCAGAATGCGAAGTCTCTGCCACGGAACGACAAAACTATTGACGTTCGCAATCGAACCGTCCCGGCGAACGATAACGGCTTCAGGGCCCGCGAGTCTTATCCGACCGTCCGCGTCAAACTTCGCCTTGAGCTCCGCAATATATTCAGCGTTCGACCAATCATCGTCCGCGCGCCACATGAAGAGATCGGTTTCCGCCATTTCCAGCAATGAAAAGAAATTGGGGACTGGTCCGACATTGGTCTTACGTCGGACGACACGAAATCTCGGATCCCTATCCGCGAAGCTTTGCGCTATCTCGGCGCTGCAGTCAGTGGATGCATTATCCGAGATAATGATTTCAATGTCGCGATATGTCTGCGTCCGAAGGGACTCAAGGCTCCGCTCCAGCGTTGCTTCACCATTGTAGACAGGTACACCGATCGTAATCTTCGCCATTCCAGCACCGGTCCTGTCAGATCGACTTCATTGTTAGTTCCGGCACGGCCGTCACGAACTTCGCACCCCAGCCCCGCGCATGGTCGAGCTGGCGCACGACCTCCCCGCTTATGTTCCAGGGGAGGATCACTATGATGTCCGGTCGGTCTGCCTCCAGATGCGCCTCGCCGACGATGGGCACGCGGCTGCCTGGCATATATTTCCCCTGCTTTGCCGACGCTCTGTCCACGACATAGGGGATAAGATCGGGCCGTATACCGGCAAAGTTCATCAGCGTGTTGCCCTTCGCCGCCGCTCCGTAAGCGCCAACCTTGAGGCCTTTCCTCTTCGCGTCAATGAGGAAGGCGACGAAGTCGTCCTTCACTTTTTCGGCCTTCGCCTGAAATCCCTCGTAAAATGCGGATCTCTCTGTCCCCGCCTCCGCCTCGATCTTTTCCATTTTGGCAAGACGGTCCGTGCGTTCACGTTTGCCCGTATCGCTACGCTGCGCAAATACCCGCAGGCTTCCTCCATGGGTCGGCAATTCCTCGACATCGAAAACGGAAAGGCCGTTCGCCGCAAAAATGCGTGCGACGGCAGCGAGCGACAAATACGAATAATGCTCATGGTAGATGGTATCGAACTGGTTTTGGCGGACAAGATTAAGGAGATGCGGAAACTCGAAGGTCGAGACGCCTTCCGGTTTCAGAAGACGCGCGAATCCCGACACGAAGTCATTGATATCCGGCACATGCGCGAGAACATTGTTTGCGGCAGTCAGATCCGCCTGACGCCCCGCTCCCGCCAGTTCCGTGGCAAGCTCGACACCGAAAAACCGCTCAACGATATCAATGCCCTTCTCCCGCGCGGCGGCAGCCGTGCTCGCCGTCGGCTCGACGCCGTAGCAGGGAATGCCCCCTGCCTTCACGTATTGGAGAAGATATCCATCATTCGCCGCGACCTCCACGACCATGCTGTCATGATCGAGAGAAAATCGCGTCGTCATCTCATCGACATAGGCTTTCGAATGCGCGAGCCAGCCCGACGAAGTCGAACTGAAATAGGCGTAGTCGCTCGCGAAAAGCTCTTCACGACCAGCATGATCTTCCGTCTGGACAAGCCAGCAATTCGTACACACGAGCACGCGTAGCGGGTACCAGACCTCGGGTCCGGCGAGTGCTTCCCTCGTCAGATAGGCGTTGGAAGGCGGCGAGGCGCCGAGATCGACAAAAGTCTGTTCAAGCGGCGTACCGCAATGCCGGCATTTCACGAAACTACCTCATTCCTTCCCACCGCCCAGAAGCGGGTGATTTCTGTCGCGCTCCGAACGTTCGCCAATCCTGAGCGGCCATTCAATGCCGAGCGCCGGATCGTCTGCCCTTACACCACCCTCGGCCCCCGGCGCGAAGGGAGCCGAATGGAGGTATAGCATTTCAACATTGTCCGTCAGCGTCTGAAAACCATGCGCAAAACCCGGCGGAATGAGAAGGCTTGTCGCATTCTCGTTCGAGAGCCGCTCACCATGCCAATGGAGATAAGTTGGCGATGCAGGCCGCATGTCGACTGCGACATCAAAGACCTCGCCAGCAAGACAAGTGACGAGCTTCGCCTCTTCATGCGGCGCGTTCTGGAAGTGCATGCCACGCACCGTTCCGGTTTTTGCGGTATATGTGCGGTTCATCTGAACAACAGGCCAGGACCAGCCGGCCTGACGTAATTCATCCGCACAGAAGATCCGTTCCAGCCAGCCACGCTCATCGCCCATGCGCTTCCGCTTCAGCACAACGACGCCCTCAAGCGGCGTTCGTTCGATGTCAAAACGGGCGCTCATGAAGTTTCGCCACGATAGAGTTTTTCATAGGCGGCAATCTGATCGAGCGTCCGCGCGCGCATATCGCCTTTCGCATTGAGCGCACGATACCAGTCTGCGAGCCAGGAGACGCAAGGCGTTCCCGCAAGCTGGTCCTTCCAGCCCAGAACAGAACGCGCTTTCCGGCTGTCGATCTCAAGCGTCATCATCTCGCGCGGGCCGGTATCGTTTGCGGGTTCCCAAACAC
>Ga0114898_1000612_pt1 | contig 25872 bp, 22 predicted proteins | sample Malvired_Geostar_FD_83496 | JGI IMG/M metagenome (GOLD analysis project Ga0114898, IMG submission 83496) | Marine viral communities from the Global Malaspina Expedition - Malaspina viral metaG DeepMed_Geostar | ecosystem: Environmental > Aquatic > Marine > Oceanic | place: Mediterranean Sea... | reverse complement strand
TTGGGGCGTGTTGATCCGGCGGGCTTGCCGGGTGCTGGAGATGGATACGTCGAGCTATCACTACCGATCCCGTCGCCCCGACCAGGCCGGCCTCGAAGCCCGTATCAAGGCGATCTGCGAGACACGCGTGCGCTATGGCTATCGCCGGGCGCATGTGCTGTTGCAGCGCGAGGGCTGGCGGATCAACATCAAGAAGACCCACAGGATTTACCACGCCCTAGGCCCTCAACCGCGCAACAAGATGCCCAAGCGTCGGGTGAAGGCCGAGCTGCGCTAGGATCGCTGTGAGGCCACCCGGCCGAACTAGATCTGGGCGATAGACTTTGTGTACGACCAGCTGGCGACGCGCCGAAAGATCCGGATCCTGACCGTCGTGGACACCTTTAACCGCTTCTCGCCAGTGATCGATCCCCGGTGAACCGACCGGTCGGAGAACGTCGTCGAGGCCCTGGACCGGGCTTGAGGTGGGCTGGGCCATCCGGGTCGGTCAGGGCGCTGAGTTCGTCTCCCGGAACCCGGACCTGTGGGCCTACGCCCACGGCGTGACGCTGGACTTCAGCCGGCCCGGCAAGCCGACGGACAATGTCTTCATCGAGGCCTTCGACGGACGCTTCCGAACCGGGTGCCTGAACACTCACTAGTTCCTGACGCTTGCGGATGCTGCCGAGAAGTTGAGGGCTTGGCGCAGGGACTGCAACGAGGTTCGCCCCATGGGACCATCGGCAACAAGCCATCGATCACGTTGATCAATCCGGGTGACACAGCCAGCCTGTCACCCTGACTCGGGCCGGGAAACGCCAGCTCCGAGTGTTCCAGAGAATGGGAGCCGATCAATGGGGGCGGATCAGATCAACCAAGGACTGCGTCATGGCTGGATGAGAACCGGGAATCGCGTCAGCGCCCCTTTCGGTCAGGAAGCTGTTGGGCCCGCCAATCGCCTTTACACCCTTAATTTCTGAATTTGGTCAAAGAGCGCGGCGAAGCTTATGGGGCCCAGCACGGGGCGGCTGGTCGCCTTGGCGTATGCCAGAAACAGGGCAATCGTGCTCAAGGCCATGGACAAGGCACTCCCGACTGCGGCGCCCATCAGCCCGAACTGAAATGCCCCCAAGAATGTGAGCGTGGCCATCGCCACCATGCTGAAGATCTGAATACCCGCCACGACCTTCGGCTGACCGGCAATCTCATTGAAATGCGCTTCGAGCGGCTTACCGACTATCTTAAATGCAAAACCGGCAAATAGTACGACCGAGATCGGACCGACATCTATATATTCTATACCAAACAGAAAAATGATCACTGGGGTTCCAAGTAGACCCATAAGGGGAATTACGACAATCGAAAAAGCAAGTAGGGCTGTAACTGAAAGCTGCACCATTTCAAAACGTGATTGTCCATCTCGGTTAGCCATAGAGGCCGGCACCAAGACACGATTAAGAGCGTCAGGAAACACTTGGACCTTTGTTATCAAGGCGAACGCCAAGTTGTATAGACCAACTCTTTGGTTTGGCATTAAGCCAGACAACACAATCGTGCCCAGGTGCGCATTTGTAAGACTAGAAATGTTGAGCAAAAACGCACTGATACCATAACGATATATGAACATTACGTCCCTCATTCGTAGAGAGATGTAATCCTTTTTGTATAACTTAAAACGCATAACCGCAACTATAATTACAATGATATTTCCCATTACGGCTGATAAAAGTGCCGTTTCAACAGTCGGAAAATGAAACAGTATCGTGATAACTGCGATTAGTTTTATTAGCTCTTCGCCCACTGAAAATATCGAAGAGCTCCAATATCTACCTCCTATTGTCATGAAAACATTTGTTTGAGTTACGAGAAGTTGACTGAACGCTAGGCTAACTGCCAACGTCAGCTGTACAAGCGTAACTCTTTCAGTTAGCCAGAACGTGAAGCTGTTTAGAGCCCAAGATGCGGCAATAGCACACAAATACGCGATGGTGGCCGTTACAACTAGATATACAAATGCTTGCGATGTGGTAATTCTTTTTCTTACAAGAAGGTATCGAACGCCGAATTCATTGCCAAAATAAGTTATTACAAGTAGTACAGCCGCGATCGCCACGCAAATACCGTACACTCCGCGTCCCTCCGGCAGCAGTGTGCGCGCTATTGCTATTTGCAAGGCCAAACTCAGAAAAAGTTTGAAAACCTGGGCCGGCAAGACGACTGATACGGCCTTCATGACCATTTTTGTTTTCCCAATGAGCCCATGGACCTCGGATATTTTTGCGACATTAAGCGTGCTCTTGTGTACCCGCGCCTCCTGGCAAATCTGACTAATTCAAACTCGGACATCCTGAGGCCTGTCGGCTGTGGGGCTCCATCGCCTTGCTGCCAGCCGGTCCCCCAAACTCTCGACGAACCCTATGACCGACCGGCTGGCCTTCCTAGACAACATTAGCGTTCGCCTCACGTATCCCCTCGCAGTCCCCTAGGGCCCCGCTGCTAAGCACGAACAACATCGTCGCCTCTGAAAAGCTCGGCATCCGACGCCACCTCCCGGCAGGAATGTCCCTAGGTTTAAGATGACTGTTAGTGTGCCTCCCGTCATGAGGCGATGGATATCTAGCCACGCGTGAGCTGGTGAAAGCGACCCGCACAGCCGTTAGATCCGACTTATCAGTGTGGGGCTAAGCGCCCTATCGGATCGTGACCTGCCAGCGCCTGCCCTGTGCCGGATGGCAACGCATTACGCTGTTCCAGCCATATTGATTTCTGAACGTCCCCACGATTACACAGTCGAGAGAACGCTCGTCGACCGAGAACTGCACTTCAATCCCGTCCTTTCGCTCCAAAGGAATCGGCACGTTCAAATAGCCCGCCTCCCCAGTCGTCTGCCAAGTGATGGTGAGCGCGCTTTCCGACTGCGAGACGGAAATCGGTGCAAAGACCGGACGCAGAACTGCTTTCGCATCGCGGAAAATATCGGAGAGCAGCCTTTTGGCAAGGCGCCCCTCCCGGAATGCGGACGCGCTCCCCTGAGATATCAGGCCAAAATGGTTCTGGAATATCGTATCGGCAAAGCTGTACCGTTTTCCGAATGAACCCTGCCATGGCCCAAGCCCCCCCTTGAACAGAACACCTTTCTCGTGAAGCCAAACTGCGCACACGCTTGGACCAGCCTCGGCGAGATAGTTGCTCCTTCCGTTGAATATAGCTGCACCGCCTGCGGCGCCGCTCTTCAGTTCAAGGCCGGTATGTGACCGTTCATCCCGAGAACCCAGCCTTCCGACTCCGGTTTCACAAAAATCTCGGAGCGCAAGGACGGTCCAGAGAAGAAAGTGGGCGTGGTATACTGAACAAAAGTGGTAATCCCACCAAAAAAGTTTTTCGTCGCCGGGTTCGTCACTAAGGAAAATATTACGGTTTCGTGCCGCCTTTGAATACTGCCCGTCAAGAAACTTCAAGGCCGTGGCGAGGGCATTTTGCTCGCCGGCCGAAGCAAGCGCATAGAGCCACGGCCCCCACGCAAATATCTGATTCGTTCCTCGGCCCATATAATTGATGTCGCCATCGGGAAGCACGTGATCAAGAAGAAAATCTAAGGTGCCAGCCAAACGCGCCCCCCCAGACGGCCACCGACTTCTAAAGAGCTGCAAAGCCGCAAGAGAAGATACGTTATACTGAAGATTATAGCTCCGCCCCCTAGGAAGACGGTCTTCAATACCTCCGTCGTCATTTATGGCTTTCGATACCAAGTCGATTGCTTTTTTGCTGGCGTATTCATATTTGCGATCCTGCTTCCAAGCCCATCGAGTCCGATTGACATATGCGCGCATCGGTAACCAGTTGATCGTATCATGGCTTGAATCTGGCGTTGAAAGCACCAACGACTGTATTTCTTCAGATAAGCAGGGGGAAGTTTTTCTAAGGGATTCCGCAATCAGACACAGTGCAAAATTATTGAAGTCATTATGGAAATCAATGCACCGCGCTGTATCGTGCCATTCGCGAACGATCGTCTCCGTCAGACGAATGCCTAGGGCAGTCAAGTCCTCATCTCCGCGGATTTCTCCGAGAATGATCAACGCGGCAGCAAGGTGAGTATCGCCGTAATGGGATGGGACTGGCCTTCCCTCCACTGGATCTACGAGCCTGATCCCTCCACGTGCATCCGCTTTCAACCACGAACAGCATGTGCCCAGGGCAGCGTCGGCAAGTTGGTTCAAATGTGTAAACTCGTCAGCCACTTACAACCTCAAAATTACTGACGATAAATGAAATTACCGTACAGAGAAAAGCGACCAAAAGGCTGCTGACCCTGCGCAGCATCGCGTCCCGCGCAAATCCATCATAGCCGACTTCAAATTCAGCACGACGTATCCACATTCTATTCGCTGTGATGCGAGGCTGGAGCCACAGACTCAGCGTCGCGAATAGTTCTGATGGTTTCTGCCACCAGCATCGTAACCTCGTGGCCGCGCCCCCCCAAGGCGGCGGAGACGAGTGTCTGCAGACGCGCCGTGTCAAGGCGACCGGCTCCGGTCCGTCCCATGACCTCAAGGATGCCGTCCACGCAGGGCTGTGGGTCCTCGCCATCGTCAGACAGGATTTCGGCGATCTTCTCGCCCTGCTTCAGGCCGGTGAACTCAATCTTGATGTCGACGTCCGGCGTCTTTCCGCTGAGCTCGATCATCTGGCGGGCCAGGTCGGCGATGCGCACGGGTTCGCCCATCTCCAGCAGGAATTTGGAAGGGCCTTCGTCCGGGCGAGCCGCCTTCACGGCCGTACTGTGCAGAACCAGTTGTACCGCCTCGGGGATGGTCATGAAATAGCGGTTCACGTCCGGATGGGTGACGGTCACCGGGCCGCCCCGGGCGATCTGGTCGCGGAAGATCGGCACCACCGAGCCGGCCGAGCCCAGCACATTGCCAAAGCGCACGGCCGATAGGCGCGTCCCGCTTTCGGGAACCAGTTCGAGCAGGGTTTCGGCGATCCGCTTGGTCGCGCCCATGACATTGGACGGATCGACGGCCTTGTCGGTCGAGATCAGCACGAACTGCGCCGCCCTGGCCTCTGTCGCGGCGCGGATCACATTCCAGGTGCCCTGGACATTGGTCAGCACACCCTCGGCCGGATTGTTCTCGACCAGGGCAACGTGCTTGAGGGCCGCGGCGTGGAAGACGATATCGGGCCGTTCCTGATCGAAGATCTCACGGATGCGGGCTTCGTCGCGCACATTGGCGAGGACGGCCCGGCGCGTCATGGCGGTCTTCACGCCGCCCAGTTCCCGATCAATCTCGAACAGCTGGAACTCGGAGTGATCCAGCAGGGTCAGGTGACCGCAGCCGAACTGCACCATCTGGCGCGCGATTTCCGAGCCGATACTGCCGCCCGCGCCCGTCACCAGGATACGCCTGCCCCGGATCAGGTCCTCGACCGGGCCCGTCGGCAGGGAAATAGGCTGCCGGGGAAGAAATTCCTCCAGCGGGATTTCGGTGAGCAGGTCGGCTCGAGGGCCCGGCGCGCCGACCTCGGTCAGGACGTGGGGCCGCAGAAGGGTATGGCCGGCCTTTTTAAGCTCGCCGACGCGCTGGGGCGTCAGGCCAAAGCTGAGGACCGGGTCCTGCAGGAACAGAATGCCGGGGACGGGCTCGTCACGCCGACGGAGCGAGATATGCTGGTCCCGCCATGCATCGAGCGACAACATCGCCGGGACGCCCTGGAGCCTCATGCCGACTTCGGCGATGTCCGGGGTGATGATCCCGACGGGCTGGTAGGGCTGGTCTGCATCGGCCTGCAATAGGCGGATCTGACGATCCGCGTCGGCCAGCGAGCCCACGAGGATCAGCGGCGTCCGATCGGCGGAGACCTTGCGCCACCAGGTAGGCAGAAGGTGATGCATCAGTTCGGACTCGCGCGGGAGCCTCCACAGGAGGCGCATACCAACGAGGAACAGAACGCTTAGGACTGCCGCGAGCGGGATGACGGAACGGGGCAGTTGCACCCCGCGGTCCACCGCGAAGATGGCAAGCAGAAAGAAGGCAACCGTAAGGACAACGTTCCGGCCCAGCGCCACGACGTCCCGGACCGAGGCGAACCGCCAGGCGGTCCGCTCGGTCTGGAAGACAGCCTCGACCACGGCACCGATCAGGGCGTAGAGCGCCGCCCAACCGATCACGCGGATCGCGTCACCGCCCTCGAACCACCACTCAATCGGAAGGGCTCTGCGCAGCTCATAGGCCAGAATAAAGGCGACAAACAGCGCCCCGATATGGATCAGGTATTTCGCTGCCCAGGTCGCTGTCAGAGATGCACGCATTTCGGCTCCATACGCGAAACCACTTATACTTCTATGACAAAATTACCTACCAAACCTGATTTGCTCGACGGCGCGCTTCCGGAGCTCGTCGCCTCCAACAGGACTGTCGCGAGACATGTTTGAGCCTGCTGCCCCAGCTTGTCCGGTCGGTCCAGAAAAAAATCCGTGGTTTCAGCGGGGGTGGTGGCACAATCCCCCATTGGGGGCTATCAGATGCCGGTCGCATGCAGGCGTCTCCTCTGCATGCGGTCCGACCACCGGGAATATGTTCACCATGCGCTTTGTTCTGCTGCTGATCTCGATCCTCGCCCTCGGCGCCTGCGCCAGCTCCGGAGGACCGAAGGAAGGATCCATCCCGACCGAAGCGCTCCTGGCGACTTCGGCGGTCGGCGCGACCGCCTCGGGAGAATATCGCATCGGCGCGACCGATCTTCTGAGGGTCAATGTGTTCCGCGTCCCCGACCTGTCGTTCGACGAAATCCGCGTCGACGCCTCGGGCGTCATTCAGATGCCCCTGATCGGTACCGTCCAGGCCGAGGGTCTGACGCCTGATGAACTCAGCGCATCTCTCGCCACCCGGCTGGGCGCGCAATATCTGCGCAACCCCCAGATCACGGTGACCGTGCTGGAAGCCGCCAGTCAGAAGATCACCGTCGACGGCGCCGTGACCCAGCCCGGCGTCTATGAAATGCAGGGGCGCACGACCCTGCTCCAGGCCGTGGCGATGGCCCGTGGACCGATCGCCGGCGCAGACCTGAACAGCGTTGTCATCTTCCGGACGATTGAGGGCCAGCGGCAGTTTGCCGTCTTCGACCTCGCGGCGATCCGCGCAGGCGAAGCGCCGGATCCGGTCGTCATGGGCGACGATGTGATCGTCGTGGACACCTCCTTCCTCAGCGACGTGATCCAGCAGGTCGTCCGGGCGGCGCCGTCCCTCTATCTGTTCCGCACCATTTAGGCCGCCCCGGTGAGGCGGCACGGAATGCGCAGCCTTCCTCTCGTCGTCACCTTGACCTGCCTCGCCCTGACCGGCTGCAAGTCAGACGGTCCGCTCAGGCCTGACGCCTACGGAACCGGCGCCGAAGTCGAGATCCCCTCGGATCGGCTGGTTACACTCAATGCGCTCGATGCCCGGGTCAATGCGGTCGGATTCCGGCTGTCGGTGGCCAATGTCGAGCTCTGTCCGAGAACCGGCCCGATCACCGGTCTGCTTCTCCATTCCGAAAGCCAGTATGCCGACTATCTGAGGGGCGCCGCCCGTGAGGATTGGCAGCTGAGAGGCGACCTGCCCGGCGTTGCCGCCATTGCGCCGGGCAGTCCAGCCGCCGACGCCGGCCTCAGGGTTGGCGATCTACTCCTTTCCGCCGACGGACAGCCGTTTCTGGAAGGTGGTCCCGTTGAGGACGCCGGGTTTGATGGCCTGTCCCGGAATCTCGCATTCCTGACCGACGCACTGTCGGACGACTCTGCTCGACTTTTGGTGAGGCGGGGCGATCAGCGTCTCACCCTGCAGCTCGGCAGTGTTGCGGGTTGCGCCTATCCGTTCCAGCTCGATCCGTCGGCGGACTTCTATGCGCGCGGCGACGGAAAGCGGGTGTTCATCAGCTCGGCCCTGGCGGCGCTGAGTACGCTGGACGACGACCTGGCAGTCGTCCTGGGCCATGAGCTGGCGCACAATATTCTGGAGCACCGCGCCTATTTCGATGAGGTCGGCATCGCCCGCGATGTGCTCGGCAACTGGGGGGTCGCGCCCTGGGAACTGGTTCGGGCCGAACGCGAAGCCGATCGGGTGGGCCTCTATCTGTCGGCCCGCGCGGGCTACGACCCCGCGCGGGCGGGACCCTATTGGCGCATGCTGTCGGTGCGCCTGCCGCATTTGCGGATGGTGCAGTGGGGCCACCCCTCGGCCGGCGAGCGGATCCAGTCGCTGGAGGGCGTAGCTGAAGAGATCGCTGTCCTCCGCGCCGCCGGTCAGCCCCTCATACCCTGACATCAGTCCGTTTCGGCAGCCCTTGTCGGCTTGCGGCTATGGTCCGCCTGCGACAGTAGCGCCGTCAATCGTCGCGCAATGCGCCAGCCGATCGATTTCCCGTCTCGCCCCCCGCGTAAGTATACGGTATCAGCCCTCTGGAAGCGCCCGCGGGGCAGGCGCGCATACGTTCAGTATCAGGATGTGATGATGGCCGAGGGTCGCGGATCTGGCGAGATGATGCAGGCAGGACCGTCGCTGCGGGATCAGGGCCCCGACCCCTTCGGTGAGCCGGTCGAACGCGAAGTCGAACTGGACCTGGCGAAATACTGGGCGATGCTGATGAAGCACCGCCTGCTGATTGCCGGATCGGTGCTGGCGGCCGTGGTCATCGGCCTGGTCATTACGCTTTTGACCCCCCCTACCTATACAGCAGCGGCTACGGTCCAGATCGACCGTGAAGCGACCCGCGTGCTTGACTCCGAGGAGACGGGGGCTGCCGACCTTCGCTTCTCCGTGGAGTTCTTCCAGACCCAGTACGGCCTGATCCGCAGCCGGTCCTTGGCGGAGCGCGTCATCGACAGTCTGGGTCTGGCGAGCTCCGACGTCTTCATCGAGCAGATGGGAGAAGAGTTCGAAGCCCGTGACGGGGAAACGGCGGCCCAGCAGATGGCCCGGCGCCGCGAGATGGTCATTGAGCTGATCGCAGAGGGGCTGAACGTTTCCTCGCAGCGCGATTCCCGACTGGTGGAAATCACCTTCAGCAGCCCGAGCGCTGCCGTCTCGGCGCGGATGGCCAACGCCATTGCCGAAAACTACATCCAGTCGAACCTTGATCGGAAGTTCGACGCATCTCTCTATGTGCGCGAGTTCCTCGAAGAGCGGATCGCCGAGACCAAGGCCAAGCTTGAAGCGACGGAACGACAGTTGGTCCAGTATGCTGACGATCAGCAGATCATCCGCCTGGAAGACAGCACCAATGCCGGGACCGGTGCCCAGCGCTCGCTGGCCGCCAGCAGCCTGTCGACGATCAACGAAGCGCTTTCTCAGGCGCGTGTAGATCGTATTTCGGCCGAGGAACGCTGGCGTCAGGCGCGAGGCGCGTCCCTGATGTCGATCCCCGAAGTCATCGCCAGCCCGGCCATTCAGGCCATGGTCGCCCAGCGGGTCGCCGTCGAAGCCGAATATCAGCAGAAATCCAGCGTGTTACAGGCCGACTACCCGGAGATGGTCGAGCTCCAGAACCGCATCGATGAGCTCGACAACCAGATCCGCAGTCTGGCCGTATCCATCCGGGACGGCATCCGGGCCCAGTATGAGATCGCGCTCAATCAGGAACGCGCCCTCCAGAGCCGGGTCAACGGGCTGAGCACCGACGTCCTCGACCTCAGCGATCGCAGCGTAGAGTACAATATTCTGCTGCGCGAACTGGACACCAGCCGGCAGCTCTACGACGGCCTGCTCCAGCGCTACAAGGAGGTCGGCGTGACCGGCGGCGTCACCGCCAACAACGTTTCGCTGATCGACCGCGCGATCGCTCCGAAGACCCCGTCCAGCCCCAAGCTGCCCCTCAACCTCGCACTCGCCTTTGTGCTGGGCCTCGGTTTGGGCGTCGTCGCGGCTTTCCTGATTGAGGCACTGGATGACTCGATCACCACACCGGGTGACGTCGAAGAAAAGCTGGGCCTGCCTGGGCTTGGCAACATTCCGCTGCTCGCCAAGGACGAGGACGCCATTTCGGCCCTGCGCGATGTGAGATCGCCCTTCTCTGAGGCCTATTATTCGCTCCGGACGGCGCTGCAGTTCACCACCTCGCACGGCGCGCCCAAATCGCTTCTGCTCACCAGTGCCCGTCCCGGTGAGGGCAAGTCGACCACCGCCTTTGCGACCGCGCTCAATCTGTCCCGGACCGGCAAGCGGGTGCTTCTGGTGGATGGCGACCTGCGCAATCCCTCCATGCACCGTGTGCTGGAGATGGATAACAGTCAGGGGATGAGCAATTTCTTGTCCGGATCGGCCGAGCTTCAGGGCGTGGTGCGTAAGACCCCCTTCGCCACGCTCGACTTCATTCCCTGCGGCCCCCTGCCGCCCAATCCGGCCGAGCTCTGGTCCGGAGATCGCCTGCAGGTTCTCCTCGATCAGGCATTGGCCCTCTACGACCATGTGGTCATCGACGGCCCGCCCGTTCTCGGCTTCGCCGATGCGCCGCTGCTGTCCTCCTCCGTCGAGGGCACCCTGTTCGTATTGGAATCGCGGGGAACCGGACGCCGTCAGGCGTTGGGCGCCCTCCGTCGGCTGGGCTTTGCCCACGGTCGCGTCCTCGGCGCCGTGCTGACCAAGTTTCAGGCCAGCAAGGCCCGGAACGACGGCTACGACTATAGCTATGACTATGATTATGGCGCCAAATCCTCGGCCGAGGCGCGAGGGCGCCGGTCCTGATGGCGGACGGCCTCGACGAGCCCCTCGCACCGAAGGCCTCGCCCGTGCTCGGCTATGGCGCCGTCGGACTGGCCGTCGGTCTGATCTGGCTCGGCTGGCAGGTCGTTCTGGTGCCACTGGCGGACCGGGCCCCGGCCGAACATGCCGTGCGCCTCAGTCCCGGGTCTGCCGTGGTTCTGGCAGACGCCTCTGAATCGGAATGGCGCGCGGGACGGCTTGAAAATGCGGACGCCCTGGCCCGCATGGCCCTGGAGCGTGCACCGTTTAATCTTCAGGCCCTGCGGATTGTCGGGCTGGTCGAGGGCGAGACCGGTGACCGCGGCGTGGCGGACGACCTTCTCACCCTCGCGGGCAACTGGAGCCTTCGTGACGACAGCTCGCACAGCTGGTTGATCGACAATCGCCTTCGGCGCGGGGACTATGGATCGGCCTTTGCCCATGCCGATACGTTGGCGCGACGGCGGGCTGAAGTGCGCCCGCAGCTCTTCGACCTTTTCGGCACGGCGATGGAGTCCGACCCGAGGTCTGTGCCCTTCCTCGCCGGCGAGCTCGCGGACAGCCCCCCGTGGCGCGGAGCGTTCATCAGCAGCCTTTACCAGCGCGATGGTGGCGTGGCCCTTGCTGCGCAGCTGGCTATACTGATGAAGGACAGCGAGGGGCGTTTCTCGGATATCGAGCTTCAACAACTTTACCAACGCCTCTATTCGGCCGGCCAGACCGACGCCCTTCGTCAGGTCAGAACTGCCCTCGATCGCCCCTCAGCCGGCCAGACGCTGGTCGACGGGCGATTCGAGGCAGAATCAGCCATCCTCCCCTTCGGCTGGAATCTGGCCGTCGGCGCGGGATATTCCGTCGCGGCCCTCTCGGACGCCGGTCCGCCCGAGGCTGTGGGTGGCGCCTCACGGCCTTCAGGCGCCCTGCGCGTGGGCCATAACGGCCAGAGCCGGGATGTGCTGGCCCGGCAGGTGACGCTGCTTGAGCCCGGCCGGTACAGACTGGCCGGGCGCTCGCGCTGGGAGCTCGGAAAAAGCGAAATGGTCTTCGCGTGGCAGATGCTCTGCCCGGGTGCCGAACGTCCGGTCGGGGAGGCGAGATTCGGCGCTCCCTCCTCTGCGAGTCCCGCAGGGAGCCAGACCTGGTCACCCTTTTCCGTTGAGTTTCAGGTCCCTGCCGAGGGCTGTTCCAGCCAGACGCTTCAGCTCGCGGGCGAGAATCCGGGGCGCAGGACCGACATCGTCATATGGTTTTCACATCTTCAGATTGAGGCGACGCCGTGACGGTGCCAATCCGCCACAGGGTGCCGCAGAGTCACATTTCAGGCTGACCGGGTGCACTTTTTGACTTGCCTTGCGCAACCCAAACGACCTAGAACCATTCTCACAGGAGCGGGGAAACCCGCGTATTGCTTTTTGTTAAAGGGGATTTGCATGCGTAAGACCATCGCTGCCGCCTCGGTTGGACTGCTTCTCATTGCAGGCCAGGCCGTTGCCGCCGGTAATAACAGCGCCGTTGAGCGGGTCGGCGATCGCGTCGGCGCCCGCGCTGAAGCCTCGAACGATTTCATGGGTATTCCGCTTCCCGTGCTCCTGATCGGCACCGCCGTTCTGGTGGGCGTGATCTCGGTTGCCTCGGACGACGACGCGCCGACCAGCCCGTAAGAGTTTCGATCCCGCTCAGTTTCCGAGTGTGTAAGTGAGCGGATCGTTTCTGAAACGAACAAGCCAGTGGAATGCTTTGGCCATAGCGGCCGGCGTTCTACTGGCTTTTTCATTGTTTCTGGGTGGAGCGAGTCGAGAGCATCTCGTTCCGCTGGCGGCCATAGAGTTGGTTGCCCTGCCGGTTCTGGGGCTGGGGCTCTATCGCCTCGCCGCAACGGGGGCCTGGCGAGACCATCGCTTCCTGTTGGCGCTGGCCGGATTGGCCGCCCTGCTTCCTCTCATTCAGCTCATCCCCCTGCCCTTCTCGCTATGGGCGTCCTTGCCTGGACGGGAGGGCGCTGTAACGGCGCTGGAGTTGGCCGGCATCACGCCGGGCTGGCTGCCTATGTCGCTGACGCCGGACAGCACCTGGCAGGCGTTTCTGGCCATCCTGCCGCCGGTGGCCTTGCTGGTCGCCGCCTTGGGTCTCAAGCGCCAAATTCTCGCGCGACTGATCTGGGGGCTTCTGGCCTTCGTCATTGTGGCGATCCTTCTGGGTGCGCTCCAGATCACGATCAACAGCCGCGCAGTATATCCTTGGGAGACCACCAATTTTGGCTCATTGGTCGGCTTTTTTGCCAACCGGAACCATATGGCGACCCTCTGCCTCGTCGCTATCCCCTTCGCGGCGGCCCTGGCTGGCATGGGCCTTGGCAGCCGCGATCGAAGTGCGAATTTGAGGCTCTGGGCCGGCGGGCTGGTCATCGGCCTGATCATCGTTGCGCTCGGGGCCATCCAGTCGCGCTTTGGCGTACTGGCGGCCATTCCGGCGCTGGCGGGCGGCGTCATGATCGGCTGGATTTCCTCAGGCCGGAGCCGGCCGGGCCCCACCATCCTGCTGCTGTTCCTTGGCGGCGCCGTTGGCCTGGCCGTTGTCGGCCTGTTTGCCCTCGACCCCATTCTGGATCGCTTCGAGCGCGACTCACAGTTCGAGGGCCGTCTCGACAACTGGCCGATCGTGGCACAGGCCGCGCAGGACTTCTTGCCTCTGGGCTCGGGCTTGGGGTCGTTTGATCCCGTCTATCGGTCCTACGAACCCGTCGAGACGCTGCGGGCGGCCTATTTCAACCAGGCGCACAATGATTATCTGCAGCTCTGGCTCACCACGGGATGGCTGGGCATCGCACTGGTTGTCGCGACCTTCGTCTGGTGGGGTCGCCGATCCTGGAGTGCCTGGCGCGCCGGTAGCCACCGCGACCGTGATCTGCAACGCGCGGCCTCGGTCGCGCTTCTGCTGATCGCTGCCCACTCGGCCGGGGACTATCCCCTCCGGACCGAAACCATAGCGGTCGTGTTTGCCCTGTGCTGCGCCATCCTGGACGGGGCCGCCCGGGAACTGCGGCCCGGCCGGTCCCGTCGCCGCGCACCTTCACCCTCCGGGCAGGAAGCTACCCGCCGCCACACCTGATCAGCATCGGCATGTCGGCCGGCCGCAGCCCCAGTCGTCTGAGGGAGAGTCGGGCTTATCCAACCCGGGCGTTCAGCCATCCGACGATGAACTCGGCCGCCTCGTCGGGCGTACACGCTGTCGTACCGATGTGGATGTCCGGGGCCTCGGGAGCCTCGTAGGGGCTGTCGATACCGGTGAAGTTCCGCAGTTGGCCGGACCGCGCCTTGGCATAAAGACCCTTCACATCGCGGGCCTCGGCAACCTCGATCGGCGTATCGACAAACACCTCGACGAACTCGCCCTCGGGCATCATGGCGCGGACCATGTCTCTCTCGGCCCGGAAGGGAGAGATGAAGGCCGTCAAAACAATCAGCCCTGCATCGGTCATCAGGCGGGCCACCTCACCCACCCGGCGAATGTTTTCGATACGATCGGCATCCGTGAAGCCGAGATCCTTGTTCAGGCCATGACGCACATTGTCGCCATCCAGCAGGAAGGTGTGCAGACCCTGGCTGTACAGCTTCTTCTCGACCAGATTGGCGATGGTGGATTTGCCCGATCCGGACAGGCCGGTGAACCACAGAACCCGCGGGGTTTGAGCCTTCTGAGCGGCGCGCATATCCCGCGAGATGTCCAGCGCCTGCCAATGGACATTCTGGGCCCGGCGCAGCGAGAAATGCAGCATACCGGCCGCCACCGTCGCGTGGGTCAGTTTGTCGATCAGGATGAAGCCGCCCAGGGTCCGGCTGTCGGCATAGGGTTCGAACACGACCGGTCGGTCGGTCGTGATCTCGGCTACCCCGATCGCGTTCAGCTCGAGCGTTTTTGCCGCGAGGTGATCCAGCGTGTTGACGTTGACCTCGTACTTGGGCGGCTGAATGGTCACCGAGACTGTTCGCGTGCCCAGCTTTAGCCCGTAGGACCGGCCCGGTAGCAGAGGCTCCTCCCCCATCCATACCAGGGTGGCCTCGAACTGGTCAGCGACCTGGGGCGGTGCCGAGGCAGCCGCGATCACATCCCCGCGTGAACAGTCGATCTCGTCTGCGAAGCAAAGGGTCACCGATTGGCCGGCCACGGCCCGATCGAGGTCACCCTCAAGCGACACAATGCGACTGACAGTCGAGGTCTTGCCAGAGGGCAGCACGCGCACGGCGTCGCCCGGACGGACCACGCCCGAGGCGATCTGGCCGGCAAAGCCCCGGAAGTCGAGGTTGGGCCGATTGACCCATTGCACGGACATACGGAAAGGCCGGGCCTGATCCCTGTCCGTCTCGATCGGCACGGTTTCCAGATGATGGATCAGGGACGGGCCCTGATACCAGGGCGTATTGCCCGAGGGTTCGGTGATGTTGTCGCCCTTGAACCCTGAAATCGGAATGGCCACGAACGCGCCGATGCCGATCCGGTCGGCAAAGTCGCGATAGTCGGCGACGATGCTGTCGAAGACGGTCCGGTCATAGTCGACCAGGTCCATCTTGTTGACCGCCAGCACAATGTTGCGGATGCCCAACAGGTGCACGAGATAGCTGTGCCGCCGGGTCTGGGTCAGCACGCCCTTGCGCGCATCGATCAGGATGACGGCCAGATCCGCCGTCGACGCGCCCGTGACCATATTGCGAGTATACTGTTCGTGGCCGGGCGTATCGGCGACGATGAATTTGCGCGTCTCGGTCGTGAAGAACCGGTAGGCGACGTCGATGGTGATGCCCTGTTCGCGCTCGGCGGCCAGGCCATCCACCAGCAGGGCGAAATCCAGCGCCTCGCCTTGGGTGCCGACGCGCCTTGAGTCCGCTTCCAGCGCCGCCAGCTGATCCTCGAAGATCATTTTTGAGTCGTACAGCAGCCGCCCGATCAGGGTGGACTTGCCGTCGTCGACGCTGCCGCAGGTAATGAAGCGCAACATCGACTTGTGGCGATGAAGGTCCAGCCAGGCGTTGATGTCGCGGGCGATCAGGGCGTCGGTCTTGTAGACGGGATCGGAAGCGGCGGGCCCGGTCATCAGAAATACCCCTCCTGCTTCTTCTTCTCCATGGAGGCGTCGCCGCCCTCCCTGTCGATGACCCGCCCCTGACGCTCGCTGGTGGGGGTAAGCAGCATTTCCCGGATGATCTGCGGCAGGGTCGCGGCCTCGCTTTCGACCGCACCCGTCAGGGGGTAGCACCCCAGGGTGCGAAAGCGGATCGACCGCATGACCGGTTCCTCGCCGGGCCGCAGGGGAAAGCGGTCATCATCGACCATCAGGATCAGTCCGTCACGGACAACGGTCGGGCGCGGCGCGCTGAAATACAGCGGCACGATCGGGATGTCGTTGAGGTGGAGGTACTGCCAGATATCGAGCTCCGTCCAGTTGGATATCGGAAAGACCCGCAGGCTCTCGCCCCTCGCCTTCTGCACATTGTAGAGAGACCACAGCTCGGGTCGCTGGCGCCTGGGGTCCCAACCGTGGCTGGCCGTGCGGAACGAGACGATCCGCTCCTTGGCGCGACTTTTCTCCTCATCGCGACGCGCACCGCCGAAGGCGACGTCAAAGCCGTGCATGTCGAGCGCCTGCTTCAGGCCCTCGGTCTTCCACATGTCGGTGTGCAGCGGGCCGTGATCGAACGGATTGATGCCGCGCTCAACCGCCTCGGGGTTGCGGTGGACCAGAAGCTCCATGCCGCTGTCGGCCGCCACCCGGTCACGCAGCGCATACATGTCGCGGAACTTCCAGGTCGTATCGACGTGCAGCAGCGGAAAGGGCGGCGGTGCCGGATAAAAGGCCTTGCGCGCCAGATGCAGCATGACGGCGCTGTCCTTGCCGACCGAATAGAGCATGACGGGCTTCTGCGCCTCGGCCACGACCTCGCGCAGGATGTGCAGGCTCTCGGCCTCCAGCCTCTCAAGGTGGGTCAAACCGGGCATGATCAGCCGCCGAACACAGCGCCGAATTCGGCATTGGCGCGGTCGTAATCAGGGGGCCGCCCGATATCCAGCCAATAGCCCTCGGCCCGGTGCGGCCGGACCGGCTGATCCGCGTGGATCAGGGCCTGGATCAGCATCGGCATGTCATAGGGCCGGTTCGCGGGAATCAGCGCCAGCGCCGGCCGCGACAGCACATAGACCCCGGCATTGATGTTGAAGACCTGGCTGGGCTTTTCCTCGATGCCGCTGATCCGGCCATCGGCGGCCCGAATGACGCCGAAGGGCACCTGCATCTCATAGTCCCGCACGACTACGGTGGCCGCCGCACCGTCGCGGATGTGGCCGTCCATCACTTGGCCATAGTCGACACGGGTCAGCACATCGCCATTGGTGACCAGCACCGGCCCCTCGACCGCGTCCGGCAACAGGGACAACGCTCCGCAGGTGCCCAGCGGCTGGTCCTCGCGCAGATAGCCGATGGTCAGCCCCCGGTCGCTGCCATCGCCGAAATGGGCCACGATCTGCTCGGCCATGTAATTCACCGACAGGAAGATGCGGCGGAAGCCCTGCACAGCCAGGCTGGAGACAATGGTCTCCAAAATCGGGCGCGGGCCGACGTTCAGCATCGGCTTGGGCGTGGTCCGGGTCAGTTCGGCCAGCCGCTCGCCCCGGCCGCCGGCCATGATGACCACGGTCTCGGGTCGCTCGGGCACATCCAGCAGGTCGCCGACGGTCGTCAGGCCCGTCACCCGCCCGGCCTGGTCCACGCGGGGCAGCTGGCGCAGCTTGCGGGCCCGCAGCATGGTCAGGGCCGCGCCCTCCTCCAGCCCGTCCGGGGCCACGACCGGTGTGGTGTGCACAAACGGGTGACAGGCCTGCTCCAGGTCCGCCCCGTTGATCAGGGCGCGGCGCACGTCCCCGTCCGACAGGGTGCCGAGCAGGACACCGCCGACATCGACCACCAGTGCAATCCCGACGCCTGCCGAATCGATGGCTTTCAGCACCTGCCGCAGGGGCGCGTCCGGGCCGACCAGGGTGCGCTGCCAGTGCTTCATGGCTCGATCGCCTCATCCGGGTGATAATCGCGGGTTGCGGGCTGGCCGTAGAGGGCAAAGACCGCGTGAGGGTCGATGCCGTCGGCCGGGCGCTTGGCCGTCAGCATGTCGGGCGTCCACACCTCTCCCGCCCGGATCGGGCGGGTGGCGACCAGCGACCGGCGGGCGACGATCCGGTTGGCCATTTCCTCGGGGGCCGGAGCCTTCTCCGCCCGGCCCAGCGCCTGCTCGACCTCGCGGATGGCGCGGACCATGGCGGCCAGCTCGTCCGGCTCCAGCGAGGCGGCGTGATCCGGACCCTGACGGTCCCGACTGAGGGTGAAATGCTTTTCGATCATCACCGCGCCCCGCGCCACAGCGGCGATCGGCACGCTCAGGCCCAGCGTATGGTCCGAATAGCCGACCGGCAGGCCGAAGGTCTCCGCCAGCGTGTCCATGGCCCTGAGGTTCACCGCTGATAACGGCGCCGGATACTGGGTCGTGCAGTGCAGCAGCACCACCTGCCCCGCCAGCGCCGCCCTCGCGGCACCGGTGTCAAAGGCGGCCAGCGCGGTCTCCAGATCGGGGGGCAGATCGCTCTGCATCCGGCCCCAGGCGATCAGGGCCAGCGCCTGCCGCACCTCATCGAGCGTCGCCATGCCGGTCGAGACGGCCAGTGGCGGGCCCACACGCGCGGCAGCGATCAGCATCTCGCCCCAAGTCAGGTCGCCCGACGGAATCTTGATCCACGGCATGCCCAGCTCCGCGACCAGCGCCAGACTGTCCATATCAAAGGCCGTCGACATGAAGGCGATGCCGCGGGCCCGGCAGCGCTCGACCAGCGCCGGATGATCCCCGGGCTTCAGCTCCAGCCTCCGCACCATGTCCAGCTGGGTGCCGCCCTCGCCCGTATTGGTCACCTGGTACTCGGCCTTGAGCGCGCGGACGGTCAGAGCTGCCTCGGCCCGGAAAGTCTGGAATTTGACCGCATCGGCCCCCGCCTCGGCGGCGACGTCGATCATGGCCAGCGCGTCATCCAGCGAGCCGTCGTGGTTCACCCCCGCCTCGGCGATGATGAAGACCCGGTCAGCCACCGGCGACCTCGATATCGATAAACCGCTTGTGCATCAGGGTGTCACGCTCGGGCAGGGACGTCAGGACCGACAGGATGCGCGGCACAGTCTTTCCATCTCCATAAGGATTGATCGCGCCCGACAGATCCGCGCCCATGGCCTTGGCCAGCGCCGTGCGGATGGCCGCTGCCTCACCCACGCAGTGAAACACGGTCTCGCCCGCCAGCCGCCCCTGCTGCCGTACACCGACATTCACCGTGGGAATCCCCAACGAGGGCGCCTCGGTCAGGCCGCTGGAGGAATTGCCCACCACCGTCCGGCAGCGCGCCATCAGCGGCAGATAGGCCGCACCCAGCGTCGCATGGACGGAGGCATTTGGCCGGCTAGCGGCCCAGTCGGTCAGATGCTGGGTCAGCCCTTCGTGGCCCGGGTCGGCATTGGGCCGGGTGATCCACAGATGCGTGCTGGCGGGCAGTTCGCCGAGTGCCGCCAGCAGGGCGTCGAACTCGGCCCGTCCCCCGTCCGGCAACAGGGTCACGGGGTGAAAGCAGACCAGCAGATTGTCGGCCCCCAGTGGCCGGCCCAGCAGACCCTCCAGCGCCGTATCGGGCAGGGTCGCGGCGGCGGCCAGACTGTCCAGCGAGGGATTGCCGACGGTGTGGATGCGCCAGTCCTCCTCGCCCAGCTGACGAAGGCGGCGGGCGGCCCCGGCATGGGTCACCAGATGCACCTGGGCCAGCTTGCTGACCGCATGACGGATGCCCTCGTCGATCGCGCCTTCGGTGACATCGCCCCCGCCCAGATGGATCAGGGGCAGGCGCTGCAGCATGGCGGCCTGGGCCACGGCCAGAATCTCATAGCGGTCGCCGACGATCAGCACGGCATCGGGCTTCAGCCGCCCCAGCGCCTCGACCACCCCCGTCAGCACGGCGGCGGCCCCCCGGGCGGCGGCGGCAGCATCGTCGCCGTCCAGCGGCATGGGCACCAGGGCATCGGCCAGCAGCCGCCCGTCCGCCTCCGACCCGAACCGCCCATCGGCATGGGTGCCGGTCAGCAGCAACTGCCCCACCGTGCGCGGATCGGCGCGCAGGGCATCGAGAATCGGCCGGATCAGGCCATAGTCGGCCCGGCCGCTGCTCACCACACAGATGGTCACGGGTTCCGCCATGCGCCTGCTACTGTCTGCCTTGCCAGAGTCGGTCAGGGTGTCAGGGTAGCAGTCTTGTCCGATTCCCGGAGGGGAGCGCCATCCCATGAAGATCGCCATCTGCGGAACCGGTGGATTCAGCCGCGAGGTCGCCCCGCTGGCGTGGGAAATGGCCCGCGCGGCGGGGGCCCGCAGCCCCGATGCCGTCTGTTTCGTGCCAAAGGACGGGAAGGCGCATGAGCCGACGGTGAACGGGCATCCCGTGATCCCGCTAGCCGAAGTGCAGATGGACTACGGGATCGTCGTCGCCATCGCCGAGGCCGCCATCCGTCGACGGGTCGATGCTGAAATGCGCGCGCTGGGACGGCCGCTGGTGTCGCTGATCGCGCCCACCGCCCTGCGGCGTGGACCCTGCGAGGTCGGCGAGGGCGCCATCCTGTGCGACCACACGATCCTGACCGCCGATGTCCGGATCGGCCGGCAGTTCCACGCCAACATCTATTCTTGCGTCGCCCATGACTGCGTGATCGGAGACTTCGTGACCCTGGCCCCGCGCGTGTGCATCAACGGCAATACGATCATTGAGGATGACGTCTATGTCGGGACAGGTGCGATCCTGCGGCAGGGCACGCCGGACAGGCCGCTCCGCATCGGCAAGGGGGCGGTGATCGGCATGGGGGCCGTGGTGACGAAGGATGTCGCGCCGGGCGAGACCGTGGTCGGTAACCCGGCCCGGCCACTGGAACGCCACTGAGCACCTAGATGGCGTAGGTGCCGGGGCGGTAGCGGGCCAGATTGGCCGGATCGCGGAACCAGCCGATGGTGTCGTCCAGCCCGTGGGCAAACCCTTCCAGCCCCGCATGGGCCGGGCGCCAGCCGGTCAGGGTCTGAATCCGGGTCGTGTCGGCGAACAGGCGCTCGACCTCGCTGGCCTCGGGCCGCAGGCGTTCGGCCTCGCTGACGATCTCGATATCGACGCCCATGCGCTCGGCGATCAGGCGGGCCGTATCGCCGATCGAGACCTCAAAGCCGCTGCCGAGATTGGTGACGCCGCCGATCGCCGCATCGCACTCGGCCACGGCGATGATGCCGGCCACAGTGTCCGACACATGGCTGAAGTCGCGGGTGGGCGACAGCGCGCCCAGCTTCACCTGACGCGCGCCGGCCGCCAGCTGGGTGATCACGGTGGGGATGACGGCACGGGCCGACTGGCGCGGGCCATAGGTATTGAACGGTCGCACCAGAGACACCGGCGTGCCGAAGGCGGCGTGGAAACTGAGCGCGATCTGGTCCGCCCCGATCTTGGAGGCGGAATAGGGCGACTGGCCCTGCAGCGGATGGTCCTCGGTCATCGGCACGAAGCGGGCCGTGCCATAGACCTCGCTGGTCGAGGTGGGGACAACGCGCTCGACGCCCAGATCACGGGCCGCCTGGACGATGTTCAGCGTGCCGGTGACATTGGTATCCACATAGGCGCCGGGCGAGTGATAGCTGTAGGGAATGGCAATCAGGGCGGCCAGGTGCAGCACCACGTCACAGCCGGTCATGGCGGTGCGCACGCCGTAAGGGTCCCGGACATCGCCCGCGAAAACGTCCAGCGCGTCCTGAATGTCACCGGGTGACTGGTCCAGCCAGCCCCGGTGGCCAAAGCTGTTGTACTGGACGAAGGCCCGCACCCGGTGCCCGTCGCGCACCAGCCGCTCGACCAGATGAGAGCCGATAAAGCCGTCAGCCCCGGTGACCAGGATGCGTTTGCCGTTCAGCTGCATGGCGGCGATCGTCCCCTTGTGCTCCGACGCGGCGATTCGCCCCGGCAGCCCCAGCATGGCCCAACCGACGTCGAGTCAGAAGTCACCGACCATCAAGGTTGCGTGGCTTTCGACCAGACGTTTATATGCCCGCCAGTTCAATGGTCTGGTCGTAATCCATGTTCCGCGCTTGCGTTTGCCCCCGGGGGCCCGAAACACCCCCGTCGAGCGGCACATGAGCGTCGGCACCGATTTCCTCGACTGGATGCGGGATCAGGCCCTGCCGCTGTGGGCCGCGCAAGGCGTCGACCGCTCGCACGGTGGCTTCTTTGAAAAGCTGAATGCCGACGGGTCTCCCGCCGACCTGCCCCGACGGGCGCGGGTACTGGGGCGCCAGATCTATGTCTTCTCGCGAGCGCCCGAGCTGGGATGGACAGGTCCGGCGGCGGATATCGTCAACCACGGCCTCGCCACCCTGCCCGCCTTTCTGAGAGCTGACGGGATGGCCCAGTACCGACTGGATGCCAACGGGCAGCCGCTGGACGACCGGCCCGACCTGTATGATCAGGCGTTTGTGTTGTTCGGCCTGGCCCACGCCCTGCCGCTCGCCGGGGATGCGGACGCGGTCATCCGCATCGCCGAAACCATGCGTCAGGCGCTCGAGGATCTGCGCGCCCACCCCGTCGCCGGCTATGAAGAGGACTCGCCACCCTCCTGGCCGCTCAAGGCCAATCCCCACATGCATCTGCTCGAGGCGGCTCTGGCCTGGGCCACGGCCCTGCCGACGGAAGACGCCGGGGACTGGCGCGACATGGCTGACCGGATCGCCCGACTGGCACTGGACCGGTTCGTCGATCCCGACACGGGGGCCGTGCGCGAATATTATGACGGCGACTGGCAGGCCCTGCCGCAGGGCGCCGAACCCCAGATCGAACCGGGGCATCAGTTCGAATGGGGCTGGCTGCTGACCCGCTGGGGCCTGATGCGCGCCGACGCCGGGGCGGTGGCCGCAGGGCATCGGCTGGTCGATCTGGGCGAAGCGAAGGGCGTCGATGCGGCGCGCGGCGTAGCCTTTGGCGGTCTGAATCCTGATCTCGACCCGGGTGACCCCGTTGCCCGCCTGTGGCCCCAGACCGAACGGATCAAGGCCTGGGTCCAGCGTCGCGATCTGGCGACCTCGGCGGACGAACGTACCCATGCCGAAGGCCGCATCGAGGCGGCGGTCGCGGGCCTGACGCCCTATCTGCGCACCGACCGGCCCGGCCTGTTCCACGACCGGATGACCGCCGACGGCGCCTTTATCGACGAGCCCGCCCCGGCCAGCAGCCTCTATCACCTGATGACCGCCGCCGAGGAGTTGGCGCATACTCGTCCGGACGATCAACCCGCCTAAAGGCCCGATCCATGAACGACACGTCGAATGAATGGTGGCGCGGCGCGGTTCTGTACCAGGTCTATCCGCGCAGCTTTCAGGACAGTGACGGCGACGGCATCGGCGACCTGAAGGGTCTGATCCGGCGGCTGGACCATATTGCGGATCTGGGCGTCGACGGCCTCTGGCTGTCGCCGGTGTTCGCCTCGCCGATGAAGGACTTCGGCTACGACGTCTCGGACTATTGCGCCATCGATCCGCTGTTCGGGACCCTGGACGACTTCGACACCCTGGTCGCCGAGGTGCACGCGCGCGGGCTGAAGCTGATCGTCGACCAGGTCCATGCCCACACGTCCGACGCCCATGACTGGTTCCGGGCCAGCCGTCAGGACCGGCTCAACCCCCGGGCCGACTGGTATGTCTGGGCTGACGCGAAGGCCGATGGCTCCCCCCCCAACAACTGGCAGTCGGTGTTCGGCGGCGCGGCCTGGACGTGGGACGCGCGGCGCGGCCAATATTACATGCACAATTTCCTCGCCAGCCAGCCGCAGCTGAATGTGCGCCATCCCGAGGTGCAGGAGGCGCTGCTGGACGTCACCCGCTTCTGGCTGGACCGGGGTGTCGACGGCTTCCGGCTGGATGCCATCAATTTCGCCATTCATGACGCGGCGCTGACCGACAATCCGCCAGATCCCCGGCCCGGCCCGCGCACCCGGCCGTTCGATTTCCAGCTGCATCTGCACAATCAGTCCCAGCCCGAAATCCCGGCCTTCCTTGAGCGACTGCGGGAGCTCGCGGAGGGTTATGGCGACCGGTTCTTCGTGGCCGAGGTGGTGGGCGCCGAGGCCGAGGCCGAGATGCACGCCTTTACCCGGGGCGGCGACCGCCTGCACAGCGCCTACGGATTCAACTATCTCTATGCGCGCGCCCTGACGTCGGAGCTGGTGGCCGAGACGGTGGCCCGCTGGCCGGGGGCCGAGGACGAGGGCTGGCCCTGCTGGACCTTCTCAAACCACGACACCCCGCGCGTCGCCAGCCGCTGGGCGGCCGGGCGCGATCCGGACGCCGTCGCACGTCTCGCCATGCTGTTGCTGATGACCCTGCGCGGCAATGTCTTTGTCTATCAGGGAGAGGAGCTGGGCCTGCCGCAGGCCGAGGTGCCGTTCGAGCGGCTGGTCGATCCCGAGGCCATCGCCAACTGGCCCCAGACCTTGGGCCGCGACGGCGCCCGCACCCCCATGCCGTGGACGTCGGAAGGCCCCCATGGCGGATTTTCCGTCACCGAGCCCTGGCTGCCGATGGACCCGGAGCATCTGGCGCGGGCGGTCACGGTCCAGCAGGCGGACCCGCGCTCCATGCTGGCCCTGACCCGCAGTCTGATCGCACTCCGCCGCGACCGACCCGCGCTGCGCCTTGGCCGCCTCACGGTGCTGGAGGCGACCGGCCCCCGGCTGCTGTTCCGGCGCGACCACGAGGGCCAGAGCCTGATCTGCGCCTTCAATCTCGGCGAGGCGGCGCTGGACTGGACGGCCCCGACAGAAGGGCGACTGGTCACCAGCGTCAACGGGGGCGAGGTCGAGGCCGGGCACCTGCCGCCACTGGCCGGGCAGATCCTCGACCTGTCGTCCTGACTGCGCGTGAATGTCGGCAGTCTGTCACATCCGGCCGCTAGAGGCCGGGACATGCGCCGGACCGTTCCGCCCCTCCCAGACGCCCTGCCCCTTCGGCGCGGGGTCGAGATCGCCCTGGGGCTTGGCCTTGCGGCGGTGCTGATTGGAGGCGGCGCCTCGGCCTTCCTGCCGACCGGTGCGCAGCCGGGGGCTGCCAACACAGCGCGCCCGCTGAGCGACCCTGCCGTGTTCGCGCGCTTCGATCCCTTCTTCCGTCAGGGTCAGGGCCCGGCTGTGCTGGACCTGTCCGCCGATGGCTGGCTGTTGTTCGGGACCCGGACCGGAGCCTCGGGGACCGCCATTCTGCAAGGGCCAGACGGCACCCAGGCCGCCTATGGCATCGGCGACACAGTCGCGCCCGATCTGGTGCTGGCCTCGGTCGGTCGGGACCATGTGCTGCTGACCCGGTCGGGGCGCTCCATACGGCTGGAGTTCGCTGACATCTCCATCCCGGCGCCCCCCGCGCCACCGGGCGGCGCCACCGTCGGCCTGTCCGGCGATGCCGCCACCGCTGCGGCCGAAATGGGGCTGGTCGCCCCCGAAGCCGACCCCTTTGTCGCCGGACTTCGGCCGCTTTCCAGCGGCGGCCAGGTCGAGGGCTATGTCTGGCGGCGGGGCGCGCAAATCCCCGCCCTGTCGGCCGCCGGCCTGCGCGAGGGCGACATCATCACCGCCGTTGATGGCGAGCCCTTCACCCGCGACGAACGCCTGTGGGCGCTGGGTCAGGCGGTGGGCGGCAGCGCACCCGTGAGCCTGACCGTGCGCCGCGGCGGCCAGACACTGAATGTGACGATTGATCCGCCTTCGGATTAGCTGAGATAAATTCTATACTTTCAGTATAATTGAGTCTTCTGAATTGATTGATCTGATGACTGATTATTCGTCACAACGAATAACATTTGCGTCATCTTAACATTGCAAACCCCGACTAGACGACTGGTCCCGGGGTTGCCGGGTGCGTCAGACCGGTGTGCGGGTAACCCAGACATTCATTCCGAGGGGTTTCCCAATGCGTCTTTCCAAGATCCTGCTCGCCAGCGCGGCCTCCCTGGCCCTGGCTTCCTGTGGTTCGGCTGAAGTGGCTTCGCCCGGCGAAGGTGACTTCGGTGGTGGCGGCGGCGGTGGCGAGCAGGATCTTGG
>Ga0114898_1000611_pt1 | contig 25881 bp, 14 predicted proteins | sample Malvired_Geostar_FD_83496 | JGI IMG/M metagenome (GOLD analysis project Ga0114898, IMG submission 83496) | Marine viral communities from the Global Malaspina Expedition - Malaspina viral metaG DeepMed_Geostar | ecosystem: Environmental > Aquatic > Marine > Oceanic | place: Mediterranean Sea... | reverse complement strand
GACCGACATCTCGGTCAGCTATGATGTGAACGATCGCATCCAGCTCAGCCTGGAGGGGATCAACATCACCGACGAGGAGACCAAGGGCTACACCATGCATCCCTCCTTCCCGACCATGTACGAGCTTTCCGGGCGCCGCTTCAGCCTGGGCGTGCGTATGGAGTGGTGAGCCCGCGTTGATCGCGACAGCCATCGAGACAGCCGGTGGAGCGCACAATCCCCTTGCGCTCCACCGCGCGACGCGCCCCCTCCGACGGAGGGGGCGTCTTTGCGCCCGCATGGGCGGATGGCGGGCGGCGCATGGGGGTTGAGGTCGACGTGAACGGCCTGCGCGCCGATCTGGTCGCCTATCTCCGCCGCAAGGACCGGGGCGGGGAGGAGGCCGAGGACGTGGCGCAGGAGGCCTTCGCCCGGTTCCACCGCGCCGGCCACGATCTGGCGGCGGCCGATGCGCGGCCGCTGCTGTTCGTCATCGCGAAGAACATCCAGCTCGACCGCTGGAAGGCCGCCGCGCGGGAGACCCGCCGGAGCCTGCCTGACGACGTCTATGATCTGGACTCCGGTCCCTACGCCCTGGCCAGCGCCGCGCCGCGGGCCGATCAGCAACTGATCGATCGCCAGAACCTGGCCGCCGCCGCCGCGGCGATCCGCGCCCTGCCGCCCAAGACCCGGGACGCCTTCCTGCTGCACAGGTTCGAAAACCTGACCTACCGACAGATCGCCGCGCGGCTGGGAATCTCGGTCAGCATGGTCGAAAAACACATCGCCGAGGCGCTGCGGCAGTTGAAGATGTCGCGGGGCGATTGAGGTGTTGGTCCCCTGCATCGTTGTCTTTGGTGACGCCCGCGGCGACGCTGGCCACGCCGTCCAGAGGAAGTCCCTGCGCTGATGCTCAATCGTCTCGCCGCCCTGTTCGCCGCCCGGCCCGTGACGGCCGAGGCCTGGCTGGCCCGTATGGGGCGGCCGGGGGTGAGCGCGCGCGACCAGGCGGCGCTCGAAGCCTGGCTCGACGCCGACCCCGATCATCTGCGCCAGTACGAGGCGCTGAAGGCGGCGAACGCCGAACTGGCGGACCTGCGGATGGCCTTTGAAGGCGATCTCGACCGCCTGCGGCGCGGCGCGGCGCGGCGGTCGGGCGCGCCGAGGGGGCTGGTCCTTGGCGGCGGCCTGGCCGCCATGGCCGCCGTGGCGGCCGCGATCGCCTTGCTGCCCATGCTGCGGGCCGCGCCCGAGAGCCAGCTTTTCGAAAGCGCGCCGGGCCAGATCGTCGACCTGACCCTGGAGGACGGCTCGTTGGTGACCCTGGACGCCGACTCCGCCATCCGCGTCGCCTTCGCCAAGGACGTGCGCCGCCTGACCCTGGAGCGGGGCTCGGCCTATTTCGAGGTGGAGCACGACGCCGCCCACCCCTTTCAGGTGGCGGTGGCCGACCGTCGGGTGATCGTCACGGGCACGCGCTTCGTCACGGCCATCACCGGCGACAGCGCGCAGATCTCGGTCCTTCAGGGCCGGGTGGCGATCGGCCGCCGTGATGCGGCCCGGGCCCATGCGCTGGAGGGGGCGCTCGGGGTCACGGCCGGCGAGCGCGCCGTCTTCCGATCCGGCGCGCCTCAGATCGTGAAGACCCGCGCCGATGTGGACGCCGCGACCGCCTGGCGCCAGCGCCGGCTGGTGTTCCGCAATGCGCCCCTGTCCGAGGTGATCACGGCCGCCGCCCGCTATTCCAGCGCGCCGCTGGTCGTCGCCGACCCGGCCCTGGATCGCATGTTCATCACCACGGTCCTGCCCCTGGAGGGGGACGGCGCCCTGGCCGATCGCATGGCCGCGCTGCTGCCCATACGGGCCGAGCACGCCGCCGACGGCCGCGTCCTGATCCGCGCCGAATAGGCGGCCATCGCAGAGCTGTCACGCCCGTAGGTTAGGGCGGCTAGGCATGGTCTATCCACGGCGCAGCTCTTTGAACCTGTCCGCCACGTTGTCGAGCGCAAGCTTGTCATGGGGCGTGGTCGGCGCTGTGACTCTGGCCGTCACCCTGGCGCTGGCCGCGGCCCCGCCGGCCCAGGCCCAGACGGCCCGCGCCCAGAGCGGGCGCCCGATCGCCTTCGACATCCCCGCCCAGGACGCTTCCTCGGCGCTGCTCCAGCTCTGCCTGGCGGCCGATTGCGAGCTGGCCTTCACCCCCCGGCCCGGCCACAGGGCTCGCACCAAGGCGGTGCGGGGGTCGATGGGCTGGCGGACGGCCCTGGCCCAGATGCTGGACGGCACCGACCTGCGCTACCGCTTCGTGGGGTCCCGGGGCGTGCGGGTCTGGGTCGCCGCCCCCGCGCCGCCGCCGCCGCCCGAGGCGACCCGCCCGGTCGAGGTGCGGGCCGTGGAGGTGGTCGGCCGCCTCTCGGACCAGATCGACGAGGGGCTGAGCCGCAAGCGCGCCGCCGACGTCATTTCCGACGTCGTCGCCTCGGACCGGATCGGCGACCTGCCCGCGGCCAACCTGGCCGAGGCCCTGCAGCGGGTGCCGGGCGTGGCCATTGAGCGCGAGGTGGGCGAGGGGCAGTTCGTCAGCGTCCGCGGCCTGGGGCCGCTGTTCCAGTCGGTGACGCTGAATGGCGCGCCGGTGGCCTTCAACGAGAACATCCGCAACTCCACCCAGAGCGGTCGCCAGTTCCGCTTCCGCGCCCTGTCGGTGGACCTGCTGGCCGGGGCGCGCCTGACCAAGTCCTCGACGCCGGACCTGATCGACGGCGGCATCGGCTCCAACATCGATATCGAGACCGCCGGCGGCCTCGATGGCGACCCCTTCCTGTCCCTGCGGCTGGGCGGCGAGGCGAGCGCCCGTTCGGACAGGCTTGGCGCCGACCTCTCCATCGCCGGACGCATGGTCTCGGCCAATGGCGAGATGGGCCTGATCGCCGGCGTGTCCCAGGAGACGCGGAGCGTCCGCTATGATCGCTTCCAGATCATGCGTTATGGCCAGACGGTCATCGACGGCGAGCTGCTGGTCACCCCGAACGATGTCCGCACCACGGTGGAGCAGGAAGAGCGCCGGCGACGCAGCCTGTTCGTCGGCGCCGACTGGAGGCCCTCCCCCGACGTACGGTTCGACTTCGACGGGCTGGTCTCCACCTTCGACAACACCATTCGCGAGGACCGGCTGGTCTTTGGCCTGGGCGCCGCCCTGGCCGAGCCCGGCGCGGTGGTGCGGGCGGACAACGGCGTGGTCACCGCCGCCAGCGTCACGGGCGGCCAGATCGACAACAACACCGAGTTCTCGGACCAGTCGCACCTGAACGTGCTGGTCTCGGTGGGGGCCGATATCGCCGTGGGCGACTGGCGCCTGACCCCCCGCCTCAGCGCCTCCCAGGCCGACTCCGTGCTGGATACGCCCCTGGAGCGGTTCTCTACGGAATCGCCCGAGGGGGTCGCCTACGCCTTCGATCTGGGGGATGCGGCCAGCTCACGCCGGGCCGCTCGCCTGACCACCGACTTCGACCTTCTCAACCCCGCCAGCCTGACCCTGGGCCAGCTGGGTATCCGCGCGGTGGAGTCCCGGGACGCCGATGTGACGGCGATCTTCGACGCCGAGCGCCGTCTCGACCGCAGCTGGGCAGGCGTCAACGTCTCGACGCTTCGGCTGGGCGTCCAGATCAGCGACCGGAGCCGGGACTATGATCGCCGCGATCGGCGCGCCATCCCCCTGGCGGAAGACGCTGGCGTGGCGGGCTTTTTCACCGGCGCCACGCCGAGCGATGTGTTCAGCGATCTGATCGCCGTGCGTCCGACGCCCTGGGCTACAGCCGACTTCGCGCGCCTGCGCCCGGCCTTTCGCATTTCCGATCCGGCCGCCGACATCGTCTTCCAGCCGGGTGACGTCGTCGCCACCGGGGCCGACCAGCAGAACTCCTATGCGGTGGGCGAACAGGTGGCGGCGGCCTATCTGCGCCTGGATTTCGAAGGCCAGGTCCTGGCGCGCCGGGTCTTCGGCAATCTCGGCGTCCGCGCCATCGAGACCCGCACCCACGTGGAAGGCGCGCGCCTGGAGCGGGTGGGGGGCCTCGCCCAGGTTCGAGCCGTGACCTTTGACGGCGACCATCGGGCGGTCCTGCCGAGCGTGAATCTGGCGCTCGATCTGAATGAGACCTCGATCCTGCGGGTGGCGGCGTCACGCTCGATCACCCGGCCGTCCCTGGCCGATCTGCGGGCCTCCACCGTTCCGGCGAGCGTCCTGGTGTCGGCCATCTACGAGGATGGCGAGGCGGCGGTCACCGACCCGGACGACGGCCTCATCTTCAGCGGCGTCGGCGGCAACCCCGCCCTGACGCCCTACGTCTCGACCAATTTCGACCTCTCCTATGAGGTCACCGGCCGTCGCAGCAGCATCTCCATCGCCTATTTCCACAAGACCATCGACGACTTCATCGAGACGGTGGCGGCCCCGGAGGTGCTGATTTTCGAAACCCAGGCCGGTCCCCTGGTCGAGGCCGAGGTCCTGATGAGTCGGCCCCATAACGTCGGCCGCGCTAGGATAGACGGGGTGGAGCTCGGCCTGCATCAGCGCCTGGCCCATGGCCTGGGCCTCTGGGCCAGCGCCACCTGGACCCGCTCGCGGCTGGACGGCGGCGGCCGGCTGACCGGGGTCTCGGACTGGGCCTGGTCCATCAGCCCCTATCTGGAGCGCGGGCCCCTAAGCGTGAACCTGTCCTGGTCCTGGCGTTCCCCCTTCCGGTCCGAGGCCGACATGCAGGGCGGCGGGGTGTCGGACTTCACCGTCGGCGCGGCGGGCTATCTCGACGCCCAGGCGATCTATGAACTGCCGGCCCAGGCCCAACTGGTGCTCTCGGCCACCAACCTCACCGACACCCGCGAACTCGCCTATGAGGGCTCCAAGGACCGCCTGCTCCAGCTCGGCTCGGTCGGCCGCCAGGCCTCCGTCGGCGTCCGCTGGGTCTGGTGAGGCGTCAGCTCACGCATGGTTGTCACATCGGCCAGATAGCCAGGATTCATGGCTGATCGCGCGACGCCCAATCTTCCGGCCCGTGACTTTGACGAGACGGCCCGGTTCTACGAGGCCCTCGGCTTCTCGCAGACCTGGCGTGACCCGGCCTGGATGATCCTGGTCCGGGGGGCTCTCCAGTTGGAGTTCTTCCCCCACCCGGACCTCGACCCGAGCTCAAGCTGGTTCGGCAGCTGTTTGCGGCTTTCAGACCCCGCCCAGTTCTATGACGCCTGCCGGGCGGCTGGGGTCCCTGAGGCCCGCGCCGGTTTCCCCAGGCTCGTCCACCGCGCCGAAAGCGACACCGGCCCTCTCGTCGGCGCGCTCCTCGACCCCAATGGATCGCTCCTCAGGCTCATCCAGGACGACCGGCCAGAAGGCTGAGGTCGTTTGAGGGGGATGCTAAGAGGAGACTTGCATGTCTTGGCCAGACAACTGGGCCGCGCGGCTGGACGGAAGCGAATGCGCCCTGTGCGCCGAGGGCCGCCCTGAAGACCCGGCGCGCGGGCCGCGCATCTATGCTGGTGCGCGTTGTGACGCCTATCTGGCGCGGTCTGGAACTCAGCCGGGTTGGGCCACCGTCATCTGGCGCGGTGGGCACGTCACGGAGCCTACGGATCTGAGTGAGGATGACTCCGTCGAGTTCTGGCGTGAGGTCCTCAAGGTGGGAAGCGCCATGCAGGTTCACTTCCAAGCGTTCAAGATGAACTACTCGATCCTTGGAAATCGTACGCCCCACCTCCACGCTATCATCGCCGCCCGCTTTGAAGACGATGTAGCCGCGGGCGGACCCATCCCTGCATCTGAGAAATCGGTATTCCCGCCAGCCGATGTGGCGAGGGATGCCGAAGCGCTAAAGCGGCTTCTGAGCAATCCTCACTAGACGAATGGGCGACCTGTCGGTCTTTTGCTTGTCGCCTGAGTATCAGTTGGAAAGTCACCGGGGCTATCGGCCGCGTGAGAAGGATCGCCTCGACGTCCGCGCCCTGGTCCGAAGGTTCGACCTGATCGCGCCGCCGGAGTACGGGCCGGCCGAGACGTAGGACGATAAATCCCCAGACTCCTCATCTACCGCTAGGATGGATCGAAAGCCCGGCCCTGGGGTTGAGGAGGGATATGCTCAGCACGCTCCCCTACTGGCAGCAGTTGGCGCTCTATGCGCTGGCGGGCGCCATCATCGTGTCCCTGCTGTTCCGCATTCCCTATGTGGGTCCGGCGCTGCGTACAGCCGTGTCGTTCGGCGCCCTGGCGCTTTGTCTCTTCATCCTCCTGCAGCATGCGCCCTATCAGCCCTGGCTGGCCCAGATCGTCGAGCGCACGGGGCTGGACCGGCAGGAAGTGGTGGGCGAGGAGGTTCGCATCCCCATGTCGGCCGACGGGCACTTCTGGGCCAAGGCGACGCTGAACGGGCAGGAGGTCCGCATGCTGGTCGACAGCGGCGCGACCTTGACCGCCATTTCGGCTGAAACCGCCGCCCGCGCCGGGATCCGCCCGGAGCCTGGCCTTACGCCGATCCTGGCGCGGACGGCCAATGGCGTCGTCCAGGCGCGGCCGGCCTCGGTGGAGGACTTCCAGCTCGGCGGCATCGCGGCCGCCGAGCTTCAGGTGGCCATCTCCGGCGCCTTGGGACCCGTCGATGTCCTGGGTATGAACTTCCTGACGCGGCTGGCCAGCTGGCGCGTCGAGGGGCGGACCATGATCCTGACGCCGCGTCCGGGCGCGGCGGCGACCGGCGCTGATCTGGACGGCGAACCCCTCTAGCTGCGCGGTTCGAGGGCCAGCAGGGCGACCGGCAGGCGCTCGAACAGCCGGGCCGCGGGCACGGCGCCCGCCACGTGGGCCTGCTCGCTCAGATGGTCGTGGAGCGGGATCTCCGGATCGGCCTCAAGCTGCACGACGGTGTCGTCCCACCAGGCCGGGTCGGGCAGGGGGAGCCCCTGGGCGAGGGCGGCGGGCGAGGCGATCACCGCCGCGGCGATCACCGTGTCCGTGGCTGTCCGGCGGGCGAAGGCGATGACCGCCTCTTTCCGGCGGCCCTCCACCCGCAGCGGCGCGTAGGCCCCTTGCGCGAAGACATCGGGCCTGGCCCTGCGGAGATTGAGCGTGCGGCCGATCACCATCTGCTTCACCGCCCCGGTTCGCCAGTCGGCCAGGGCCGTTTCAGGCGAGGTCTGGCGCAGCATCTCCTGGCGCAGGGCGAAGTCCACCGGGCGGCGATTGTCGGGATCCACCAGGCTGAAGTCCCAGAGCTCGGTTCCCTGATAGGTGTCGGGGACGCCGGGGCTCGCGCAGCGCAGCAGCGCCTGGGCGAGCCCCTTGATGGCGCCGGCGGGCGCGATCTCCTCCACCAGATCCGCAAGGGCTGCGCGATAGGTGGGATCGCCGAGACAGTGGTCGAGATAGGCGAGGCAGGCGCGCTCATAGGCGGCGTTTGGGACCGCCCAGGAGGACCGCAGCTTGCCCTCCCGCAGGGCCTTGGTGAACCAGCCGGCCACCCGCTCGCCAAACACCTTCAGCCCCGCCGTATCATCCATGTCCAGGTCAAGCGGCAGGGCGCCGGCCAGGGTCTGGTGCATCTGATAGGCGTCGGCGGGATGGATCTCGGTCGGCGCGCCGGCGAGCCAGGGCCGCGCCCTGCTCGCCCAGGCCTCCGGGCGCTCGCTGAGCACGGCCAGCCGGGCGCGCACGTCTTCGCCCCGCTTATGGTCATGGGTGGCGGTGGTGAGCAGGCTGCCGGGCCAGGCTTGCGCTCGGGCGAGATTGGCGGCGTGGAAGTCATCCGCGTCGCTGGCCAGGCGGCCGGGATAGGAGCCCACCTCATTGCGCGAGATCAGGCGCAGATAGCGGTAGAAGGCGGTGTCCTCCGCCGACTTGGCCGCCACCGGGGCGCTGAGCTGGTGGAACCGCTGCAGGGCCCGGCGCCGGGCGTGCGGCGCGCCTGGCCCGCCGCCGGTCAGCCAGGTTTCGATCTGATCGAGCGCCGGCCGGTCAGCGGGCGCGATGGCCGCCTTCGCCCTGGCCATGGCCTGCGCCAGGATGCCGGCCTCGCCCGGGGAAAGGGCCTCGCCCTCCCCATAGAGCCTGTAGGCGGCAAAGCCGGTGAGCAGCTGGGTGATCGCGCGGCGCAGGGCGCCCTGCGTCAGGTCGCGGGTCTTGAGATCATCGCGGGCCAGGTCGTGAAAGGCGCCGGCGACGGCGTCGACCTGACCGGCGAAGCCGTGGGTAAGGATTTCAAGCCGGGCGGCGTGCTCCTCGTCCCCATAGTCGCCGTCGCGCCCGCTGATCTCTCGCCAGAGCGCGGCGAGGGGGGCTGCGCCTTCCGGCTCATGCAGCAGGGCGGAGACGCCGTCCATGAACTCATAGCCGGTGGTCCCGTCGCAGGCCCAGTCGCGGCTCAGGGCTTCGCCCTCGGCGAGGATCTTCTCCACCACCAGATAGGCCGGGCCGGGGCTCGATCCGGCGGGCCTGGCGGATTCGAGCTTCGCCACCTCGCTCCGCAGGCGGGTGAGATATCCGGCCGGGTCGGCCAGGCCGTCGATGTGGTCGATGCGCAGGCCATCGATCAGGCCCTCGGCATAGAGGCGAAGCGGCAGGGCGTGGATGCGGTCGAACACCTCGGGGACCTCGACGCGGACGCCGGCCAACTCCGTGATGTCGAAGAAGCGCCGCCAGTTGATCTCGTCGCCCGCGGTCTGCCACCAGGCGAGGCGATAGGCCTGGCGCTCCAGCAGGTCGTGAAGCCGCGCCGGCTCCTTGGCCGGGTCGTAGGCCTCGAGGCCGAGCGCGAAGACTTCGGCCCGATCGGCCACGCGGATGGGAAACCTGTGATGCCCATGGGCGGTGGCCCACAGCGATCCGTCAGGGCCAGCCTCCAGCCGGATGTCGCCGCCCGCCAGGGCCTCGCCATAGGGCGCGCCCAGGAAGGGGGCCAGGACCTGGCCCTGCAGGGCGGGATCGCGGGGCCGCCAGTCGATGTCGAACAGGCCCGCAAAGGCGCTGGCCTCGCCCTTCTCCAGGACGTCCAACCACCAGGCGTTGTCCGCGCCGCCGACGGCGAGGTGGTTGGGCACGATGTCGAGGATGATCCCCAGGCCCGCGGCCTTCAGCGCCGCCGCCATCTGGCGGAACCCGTCTTCTCCGCCCAGCGCCGGATTGATGGCGGTGGGATCGACCACGTCATAGCCGTGGGTGGAGCCGGCGCGGGCCACGGCGATGGGCGAGGCGTAGACATGGCTGACCCCCAGGTCGCGGAGATAGCCCGCCAACCCCACGCCGTCGGCGAAGGTGAAGCCGGCGTGGAACTGCAGCCGGTAGGTCGCCGTGGGAGTCATCGCGGCCGCTCTTTGTTCAGGCTGGCGATCCGGCCGGCCGGACCTGGCGCGTCGAACAGCGCCTCGGCCGGTCCCGCCAGGCGTCTGCGCCAATTGGGGTGTTCGGTGGTGGTGCCGGGCAGGTTGGGCTGCGCCTCCAGGCCCAGCAGGTCCTCGATGGGCAGGATGGCGAGTTCGGACCGGGTGCTGGCCAGGAAGGCCACGGCGGCGTCGACGACCGGGGCGGTCTGTTCGGCCGATGGGCGATCGCCCTCGGCGCAGCCGGCCTGACGGAAGGCGGACCACAGGGCGGTTCGCTGCGCCTCGCGCTCCGACCGCAAGGCCAGCTCCTGGTCGCCCTCGCGGTCGGGCTGCAGCCGGACGCGCCAGTCGATGTCGGTCCCCCGCCACCAGCCGGCGATGGGGGGCAGGTCATGGGTGGTGGTCATGGCGCAGGCCCGCGCCGACCATTGCTCCGGCGCCTTGAACGCGCCCTTGTCGTCCTGCTCGAACAGCAGCACCTGCATGCCGCGCACGCCGCCCGCATCCAGGGTTTCGCGCAGGCCCGCAGGCACCGTGCCCAGGTCCTCGCCCACCACCAGGACGCCATGGCGGTGGGACTCGATGGCGATCAGCCGCATCAGGTCCGACATGGGATAGGTGAGGTAGGCGCCCTCGGTCGGCCCCGCCCCATGGGGCACGACCCAGAGCCGGCGCAGGCCCAGGATGTGATCGATCCTCACCCCGCCGGCATGGCGCATGGCCGAGCGCAGGGTGGCGAGGAAGCCCTCATAGCCGCTGGCGGCGAGCGCGCGGGGCGAGAAGGTGGTGACGCCCCAGTCCTGACCATTGGCCTGGAAGGCGTCCGGCGGCGCGCCGATATTGAGGCCGGCCAGCAGATCCTGCGGTCGCGACCAGGCGTGGCTGCCGCCGGGGTCCATGCCGACGGCGACATCGGTGATCAGGCCCACCGGCATGCCGGCGGCCCGGGCGGCCGTCTGGGCGCGGGCCAGGCTCCGGTCGGCAAGCCACTGGACGAAGACGTGAAAGGCGACCTCGTCGGCGTGTTCGGCGGCGAAGGCCGCCACCGCGGGACTGTCGGGATCGTGGAAATCCTCTGGCCATTCCGGCCAGCCCCGGGCGCCGTCGCGGGCGAAGAAGGTCCCGTGGATCGCCTCGAACCGGGCGTGGCCGCGCAGATCCTCGCCGCCCTCGGCTTCAAAGCTCTGCAGATCGGCCTTCAGTCCCGCCGGGGCCGAGGCCAGGAACAGTGCATGAATTTCGCGCAGGGCCGCCATGCGTTGCGGAATGGCGGTCGACCAGGCCACAAGGTCGCCGTCGGCCGGCTGGCGCCCCAGGCCGCCAAGCTCGTCGCCCAGCACGGCGGCCGGATCGGCATAGAGGCCGTTCAGGAACAGGCGGCTGGAGGGGGCGTAGGGGCTGAACCGGTCGGCGTCGGCGGCGAACAGGGCATGGACCGGGCTGATGGCCAGGGCCGCGGCGCCGCGACGCCCGGCGGAGTCGGCGAAGCCGGCGAGGTCGCCGAAGTCCCCGAACGGCCGCGGGCTGCGGCCCCGCAGGGAATAGAGCTGCACCGCCAGACCCCAGAGGCGCCGGTCGGGCGCCAGATCGCCCAGGCCAAAGGCCTGCGCCGGCGCGACGGCCACGGTGATCTCGCAGCCGTCGATCTCCAGGCGGTGATAGCCCGGGATGTCCACGCCCTGCAGCGTGGCGCCGGTGTCCGGATCGAGACCGATGTCCATGACCTCGCCGCCTTCCAGCTGAAGCCGGGCGCGGGCGCCGCACGGACCGCCGAGGGGGCGGAAGGGCTGGCCCACCTGCGCGGTGATGAAGTCCGGCGGCGGCGCGGCGGACAGGCGCTGGCGGCTGTCCTGGAGTTCGGCCGGGGTGGCTGCGGGCAGCTCGAGCGCCGCCAGCACCGCCCGCAGGGTCTCAGGCGGCGTGCGGCGCAGCCTGCCGTGAACGTCTTCCCATTCCACCAGAACGCCGGCCTCGACGGCGAAGGCCTCAAGCTCGGCGTCGATCACCGCTTGGGCTCCAGCCAGGCGACCAGGCTGTAGGGGCGCAGGCGGCGCGCCCCGTCCAGGCCCTCGCCGATGGTGGCGGCGGCGACCCTGCTGGGCGCGTCACGGACCTCCACCGCCTCGGAGCCGAGGTTGAGGGCCAGGGTCCAGCGGGCGCCGTCGCCCAAGGTCCAGCTGGCCTTGACGGCGGCGGGGCCGAGCGCGCGGGCGCCGTGGCTATGGGCGCCGCGGAGGCGCGGGACGAGGTCCCGGGCGCGGATCTGCAGCAGGTCGCCATAGAGCCGGCGCCAGTCGACGGCGTCTGGGCCTGGTTCCGGGCGCGAGGCCTCGAAGGTCGAGGCGGCGTTGGGATCGGGGATGGCCGCCCGCGCGTCCGGATCGGCGAAGGCTGGGAAGTGCGAAAACTCCGACCGCCGGCCCTCACGGACCGCCTGCGCCAGATCCTCATTGTGGTCTGTGAAGTAGAGGAAGGGCGAGCGGCTGCCCACCTCCTCGCCCATGAAGACCATGGGAATCTGGGGCGCCAGCAGGATCAGCGCGGTGGCCGCCCGCAGGGCCTTGGGCTCGGCCAGCGTGGTCAGCCGCTCCCCCAGCGCCCGATTGCCGATCTGATCGTGGTTCTGGATGAAGTTGACGAAGGCCGTCGGGGGCAGGCCGGCGCTGGGGCCGCCCCGGGGGGCGCCGTCCCGCAGGGGGAAGGCCTCGCCCTGATAGACGAAGCCCTCGGCCAGGCTGCGGACCAGCGCCTCGGCCGGCGCCTCGGCATAGGCCCGGTAATAGCCCTCGGTCTCCCCGGTCAGCAGCACGTGCAGGACATGGTGGGCGTCGTCGTTCCACTGGGCGTCGAACGGCCCGTCCATGTGCTCGGGGGTGTTGTCGTCATTCTCCAGGATAAGATGAACCTGACGGTCGCGGCCGGCGGCGGCGCGGACCGCCTCGCCCATCTCGTCGATCCAGTCGCGCTCGCTGATGGCGTGAACCGCGTCGAAGCGCAGGCCGTCGAACCGGTATTCGTTGATCCAATAGACGGCGTTCTCAATGAAGAAGCGCCCAACCTCGGGCCGCCGGAAGTCGATCGCCGCCCCCCAGGGGGTCTGGATATCGTCGCGGAAGAACTGCGGGGCGTAGGTCCCGAGCGCGTTCCCGTCGGGTCCGAAGTGATTATAGACCACGTCCAGGAAGACCATCAGCCCCAGCTCGTGGGCCTGATCGATCATCGCCTTCAGCTCCTCAGGTGAACCATAGGCCGCGTCGGGGGCGAAGGGCAGGACGCCGTCATAGCCCCAGTTCCGCTGACCCGGGAAATCGGCGATCGGCATCAACTCGATGGCCGTGAAGCCCAGGGCCTTCAGCTCGGCCAGCTGATCGGCGATCCCGTTGAAGCCGCCCATGAGGCCGGGGTGAAGTTCGTAGATGACCGCCTCTTCCCAGGGGCGCCCTTTCCAGTCGGCGGTGCGCCACTGATAGGCGGTCGGGTCGATCACCAGGCTGGCGTCGTGGACGTCGCCGTTCTGACGGCGCGAGGCCGGATCGGCGACGCAGAGATCCTCGCCCACGCGGTACCTGTAGAGCGAGCCGGGGCCGCAGGGCGCCTCGACCTCGAACCAGCCCTCCTCGACCGCCGTCATGGGCTGGGCCGGCAGGCCCTCGACCTCCAGGCTCACCGCCTCGCAGCCCGGGGCCCAGAGACGGAACCGCGTGCGGTCCTCGGCCAGGACCGTGGCGCCGAAGGGCAGTTCGTGGACGCATCGGCCGGAGCCGTCGGCCCCGTCCACCACGGAATGCAGAAGCACCGCGCTGTGCGCCCCCACCTCGACCTGGGTGCCGGACAGCGGCCGCTCGCCTAGGCCCGGATGGGCGCTGTCGAGCAGGATGACCGGCGCGCCCATGGGTTCGGGGAGGTGGAAGGTCATGGCTCCGTCGCCGGCGTTGGTCAGCAGGGTGACCAGTTCGACCCGGCCGTCCTCCATGGGCGCGGCGCGGCGCATGGCCAGGGCCGCGGCGTGGGGGTTCTGCCAGTCCTCGGCGGACAGGCCGCGCCCGTGCTCGTCGAACCAGTCGACGTCGAGCACGCCAGGCGCATATTCATTCTGGCCGTGCAGGAACTGGTTGGGCCGCAGCGTTCCATAGGTCTTGCGGAGCGCGATCAGCCGGGACACGAAATCGATCTGGGCCTGGCCCTCCGGCGACTCCAGCAGCCGCCAGTCGAACCAGGAGATCTCGTTGTCCTGGCAATAGGCGTTGTTGTTGCCCTTCTGGGTGCGGCCGAACTCGTCGCCGCCCAGCAGCATCGGCGTGCCCGACGAGGCGAACAGGGTCATGAGCATGGCGCGCATCACCCGGCCCCGGGTGCGCTGGATGTCCACGTCGGTGGTGGGGCCCTCGGCGCCCCAGTTGCGCGACAGGTTCTCGCTGTGGCCGTCGCGGTTGTCCTCGCCATTGGCCTCGTTGTGCCGCTCCTCGTAGCTCACCAGGTCGTTCAGGGTGAAGCCGTCGTGGGAGGCCAGGAAGTTGACCGAGGCCCAGGGTCGCCGCGCCCGGCGGTCGAAGATGTCGCCGGAACCGGACAGCCTGGCGGCCAGGTCGGGCCGACCGCCTTCATCGCCGCGCCAATAGCCCCGCACATCGTCACGGAACCGGTCGTTCCATTCGGCGAAGCCGGGCGGGTGATGGCCCAGCTGGTAGCCGCCCGGGCCGATGTCCCACGGCTCGGAGATGAGCTTGATCCCCTGCAGCATGGGGTCCTGCCGCAGCACGTCGAAGAAGCCCGCTCCGGGATCGAAGCCATGCTTTTCCCGGCCCAGAGTCACGCCAAGATCGAAGCGGAAGCCGTCGACGCCATAGGACTGCGTCCAGTAGCGCAGGGAGTCGGCCACCATCTGGACCACCCGGGCCTTGGACATGTTCACCGTATTGCCGGTGCCGGTGTCGTTGACGCAGAACCGGGGATCGCCCTCGACCAGGCTGTAATAGCTGGCGTTGTCCAGGCCCCGGAACGACAGGGTGGGGCCGCGCTCGCTGCCCTCGGCGGTGTGGTTGAAGACCACGTCCAGGATCACTTCGAGGCCCGCCGCGTGCAGCTTGCGCACCGCCATCCGCAGCTCGTTCTGGTCGCCGCCGGAAAGATAGCTGCGCTCAGGCGTGAAGTAGTTGAGGCTGCTGTAGCCCCAGTAGTTGGTCAGCCCCTTCTCCTGCAGGAAGCGGTCCTGCACGAAGGCGTGGATGGGCAGCAGCTCCACGGCGGTCACGCCAAGGCGTTTCAGGTGGTCGATCACCTTGGGGTGGGTCAGGGCCGCGAAGGTGCCCCGGGCGGGGGGGCGGACCTCCTCCATCAGCATGGTCAGGCCGCGGACGTGGGCTTCGTAGATGACGGTGTCGGACCAGGGCGTATTGGGCCGGCGGTCGCCGCTCCAGTCGAACGGATCGGCCGTGACCATCGACTTGGGCATGGCCGGGGCGCTGTCGCGGCGATCGAAGGTGAGGTCAGCCTTGGGCGAATTGACCCGGTAGCCGAACAGGGCGTCGGTCCAGCGCAGATCGCCGGACAGACTCCGGGCATAGGGGTCGATCAGCAGCTTATTCGGGTTGAACCGGTGGCCTTCCTGCGGCGCATACGGCCCATGGGCGCGGTAGCCGTAGAGCAGGCCCGGCTTGGCGTCGGGCAGATAGCCGTGCCAGACCTCGTCGGTCCATTCGGGCAGGGGCAGCCGCGCGATCTCCCGCCGGCCGGTCTCCTCGAACACGCAGAGTTCGATCTTCTCCGCGTGGGCGGAATAGACGGCGAAGTTCACCCCCAGGCCGTCAAAGGTCGCGCCGAGGGGATAGGGCAGGCCGCCCTCGAGACGGTCCGGGAGCAGGATCAAGCGATGGTTCCTTGATGGCGCAGCAGGACGGCGCCGAGAGGGGGAAGGGTCAGGGTCAGGGTGTGGGCGAGCCCGTGGCTGCGGGCGGGCTCGGTGCGAACCTCCCCCCCATTGCCGATGTTCCCGCCGCCATAACGTTCGGCGTCGGTGTTCAGCACTTCGGCCCAGAGGCCGGCCGCCGGGGCTCCAAGGCGATAGTCGCGCTTCGGCTCGGGCGTCATGTTGACGGCGAAGACCACCGGGGCGGCGTCACGGCCGGCCTGTCGGCGGAAGGCGAAGACGCCGGACTCCGCGTCGGTGCAGATCCAGGCGAAGCCCTCGGGATCGGCGTCGCTCTGGTGCAGGGCGGCTTCGCGGCCATAGATGGCGTTGAGATCTCGCACCAGCATCTGCATCCCGGCGTGGTCGGGTTGCTGCAGCAGGTCCCACGGAATGGCGCTGTCGTGGTTCCACTCGGTGGGCTGGGCCAGCTCGCAGCCCATGAACAGCAGCTTCTTGCCCGGATGGGCCCACATGAAGGCCAGATAGGCGCGCAGGTTCGCAAACTGCCGCCACCGGTCGCCGGGCATCTTGCCCAGCAGCGAGCCTTTGCCGTGCACCACCTCGTCGTGGGAGATCGGCAGGACGAACCGTTCGGTGAAGGCGTAGAGCAGGCCGAAGGTCAGCTCGTTCTGGTGCCAGCTGCGATAGACGGGGTCGCGCTGCATATAGCTCAGGGTGTCGTGCATCCACCCCATGTTCCACTTGTAGTCGAACCCCAGCCCGCCCTGGGCCACGGGGCTCGAGACGCCTGGCCAGGCGGTAGATTCCTCGGCGATGGTCACCGCGCCCGCGCAACGGCTGGCCACGGTCTCGTTCAGCCGGCGCAGGAAGGCGATGGATTCCAGGTTCTCGCGGCCGCCATGGACATTGGGCACCCATTCCCCGGGCTGGCGGCTGTAGTCGCGGTAGAGCATGGAGGCCACCGCATCGACGCGCAGGCCGTCGATGTGGAAGGTCTCCAGCCAGTAGAGGGCGCTGGCGATCAGGAAGCCCTGCACCTCCCGCCGGCCGAGATTGAAGATCAGAGTGTTCCAGTCCTGGTGGAAGCCTTCGCGCGGATCGGCGTGCTCGTAGAGCTGCGTCCCGTCGAAGTTGGCCAGGCCATAGGTGTCGGTGGGGAAGTGGGCCGGCACCCAGTCGAGGATCACGCCGACGCCGAGCCGGTGGCAGGCGTCCACGAACCGGGCCAGGCCCTCGGGCGAGCCGAACCGTGCGCTGGGGGCGAACTGCGACAGGGGCTGATAGCCCCAGGAGCCGCCGAACGGATGCTCCATGATCGGCAGCAGCTCCACATGGGTGAAGCCCATATCGGCCACATAGGGCGCCAGCCGGTCGGCCAGCCCATCCCAGTCGAGGTTGGGACTATCGCTGTCGGGCCTCATCCAGGAGGCGGCGTGGACCTCATAGATGGAGATGGGCGCATCGGACCCTTGCCGACGGGTCCGCTCGGCCATCCAGTCGGAGTCGCTCCACGCATAGGCCGCCTTGGGCGCGACGATGGAGGCCTGGCCGGGCGGAAGTTCGGTCATCCGCGCCAGCGGGTCGGCCTTGAGCGGCAGCAACTCACCGTTCGCGCCGACCAGCTCGTACTTGTAGCGCTCGCCCGGGCCCAGGCGGGGCACGAACAGCTCCCACACCCCGGCCGGATGGCGCAGGCGCATGGGGTGGCGGCGGCCGTCCCAGCTGTTGAAGTCGCCGACCACCGACACCCGCCGGGCGTTGGGCGCCCAGACGGAGAAGCCGACGCCCTCGACGCCTTCGAAGGTCTGCGGCTGGGCCCCCATCTTCTGGCCGAGCTCCCAGTGGGCGCCCTCCATGAACAGGTGGAGGTCCAGATCCCCGAGGAGGAGGCCGAAGGCGTAGGGGTCTTCGGTCTCCTGGGTGGCCGAACCCCAATCGATGCTCAGGCGGTAACCGCCCTGGCCCGCCAGTCGGCCGGCGAACAGGCCCGGCGCGACCTCGTCCAGGGGCGAGGCGGCGGCGCCGTCCTGCAGCGCCGACACTGCGACGGCGCCGGGCTGGAAGGTGCGGACGACGGTTTCGCCCTCGGCCGCGTGCGGACCCAGGAAGACGAAGGGGTCGGTCAGCCGACCCTCCATCAGGGCGGAGGTCAGGCTGTGGGTCAGGGCCAGGTCCTCGCGGCTCATTGGTCGCCACCCAGCAGCCGATCGGCCGTCGCGGCCAGGCCCTGAAGGGGCGTGCCCAGCCAGGCCGGGCGGTTGGCCGCCTCGTAGCTGACCTCATAGGCCGCCTTTTCCAGCAGGAAGAGGTCGAGCAGTTCGGCCGGGAACGCGCCGGCGACTTCGCCATAGCCCTCCAGGAAGGCCTGGCTGGCGACGGACTCGAACTGGCCCACCACATCGACCGCGCGATCCTGAACCCCCTGGGCCACATTGGCCGCCGCGACGGCGCCCAGCGCTGCGGCATAGGAGAAGGAGCGCAGCATGCCGGCCACGTCGCGCAGGGGGCTGGCCTTGGCGCGGCGGGCGTCCAGGGACTTGGCGGGCTCACCCTCGAAGTCGATGAAGGTGACGCCGCCGCCGGTGACCAGCACCTGGCCGAGGTGAAGGTCCCCGTGGATGCGGGTGCGCACCTGGCCTGCGGCGGCGCGGGAAAGGCGGCGGACCGCCTCACCCAGTTCGCTGCGACGCTGCAGGATGGCCTCGGCGGTCTGGCCAAGGTTATCGGTCCAGTCCCCGCCCTTTTCCAGCACGGCCAGGGCGCCGTCGACCTGCGCCATGACGCTGGCGCGCACCGCGTCGACGGCCTCGGCGTCCATGATCTCAGGCGCGAAGGCCGGATCGTCGCAGGGTTGGGCCAGGACCTCATGCATCTCGGCCAGGCTGCGGCCCAGAATACGGGCGAACTCCGCATAGGAGGCGAAGTCGGGGGCGGTGTTCTGGTCGTTGGCCAGGACCAGATCGTCGATCACGCGGTGGAGGTAGTCCTGGGTCCAGTCCCAGCCATCGCCCTGGCTGTAGATGAAGGCCTGGGCCACCATCAGGGTGTGCGGCGCGCCATCGGGGGCGATGCGCCGAACCTCGCCCACAAAGGCCGGCACGTGGGGATAGCCCCGCGCGCTGAGGACGCGGGTCATCTCGGCCTCGGGATGAACGCCGGGCGTCACCTTGCGCAGCAGTTTCAGGACGATCTCGCGGCCGATGATCACCGAGCTGTTGCTCTGCTCGGCCGATGACCATTCGATCTCGGCGTCGTCCCCGGCCTCGAACGCCGCCGAGGTGAACTCGATGTCGCCGAAGGGGGAGGCGAGCCTGGCGTTGGTCCGCAGCCCGGCCATGACCGAGCGGACGAACTCCGTCGTCAGGAAGCCGTCGGTCAGATCGCCGACCCGGGCGCCCCGGCGCACGCGCGCCATGGCGAAGCTGTGGGCGTAGGGATCGCCGACATCGTCTTCCCAGGCCACGCCCAGGGGGACGAGGTAGGCGGAGGCGCCGGCGGAGGTTTCGACCTCAAGCTCCGCCAGGATCTGGTTCGACGCCCCGGGCAGGGGGGAGAAGCCCTTCACGCGGGTGGCGATCAGCTCGGCGTCCTTGCCCTGGAACCAGCGTCGGCCGCTCAGCCAGTTCGGCAGCACCTCCGACTCCAGCACAGCCCGGTGAGGCGGCTCGACCAGGGTGGCCACATCGCCCCGGAGGACGAAGGTGTGCTGTTCGGCCTGGATCCCGCTGGGAGCCGTGCTCCAGCTTGGTCCCTCGGTCCCTTCGCAGAGCTGGAACCAGTGGAAGCCATAGGGGGGCAGGGTCAGCAGATAGGTGAGATGGCCGATGGGCGGGAAGGGCGTGCTGCCCGACATCTCCATCGGCGTCCAGCCGGCGAACTCCGAGAGGTCGAGCTCGACCGCCTGGGCGGTGCGGGCCAGGTTGGCGACGCACAGGATGGTGTCCCCGTCGTGCTCGCGCAGATAGGCCATGACCTTGCGGTTCTGGGGCCGCAGGAAACGCAGAGTCCCGCGGCCAAAGGCGCTGTGGCGCTGGCGGACCGCCAGCATCCGGCGCAGCCAGTTCAGCAGCGAGTGGCTGTCGCGGCTCTGGGCCTCGACATTGATCGCCTGGAAGCCATAGAGGGGGTCCATGATCGCCGGCAGGACGAGGCTGGCCGGGTCGGCGCGGGAGAAGCCGCCATTGCGGTCGGGCGACCACTGCATGGGGGTGCGCACCCCATCGCGGTCGCCGAGATAGATGTTGTCGCCCATGCCCAGCTCGTCGCCGTAATAGATCACCGGCGTACCGGGCATGGTCAGCAGCATGCAGTTCATCAGCTCGACGCGGCGGCGGTCCCGCTCCATCAGCGGGGCCAGACGCCGGCGGATGCCGAGATTGATCCGCGCGCGGCTCTCCGAGGCGTAGACGCTCCAGAGGTAGTCCCGCTCCTTGTTGGTGACCATTTCGAGGGTCAGCTCGTCATGGTTGCGCAGGAAGATCGCCCACTGGCAGGCCTCCGGAATGTCCGGGGTCTGGCGCATGATGTCGGTGATCGGGAAGCGATCCTCCTGGGCGATGGCCATGTACATGCGCGGCATCAGGGGGAAGTGGAACGCCATGTGGCATTCGTCGCCCTCGCCGAAATACTGCTGGGTGTCCTCCGGCCACTGGTTGGCCTCGGCCAGCAGCATGCGGTCGTCGAAGTGCTCGTCCAGATGGGCGCGGATGGCCTTCAGGACGTCGTGGGTCTCGGGCAGGTTCTCGTTGTTGGTGCCCTCCCGCTCGATCAGATAGGGGATGGCGTCGAGCCGCAGGCCATCGACCCCGGCCTCCAGCCAGTAACGCATGACCGAGAGGATCTCTTCCAGGACCTTGGGATTGTCGAAGTTCAGGTCCGGCTGATGGGAATAGAAGCGGTGCCAGTAATAGGCGCCGGCCACCGGGTCCCAGCTCCAGTTGGAGCTCTCGGTGTCGAGAAAGATGATCCGCGTGCCGTCATAGGCCGTGTCGTTGTCGGACCAGACGTAGAAGTCCCGCTCCGGCGATCCTGGGGGCGCGCGCCGGGCGGCCTGGAACCAGGGGTGCTGGTCCGACGTGTGGTTGATCACCAGCTCGGTGATCACCCGCATCCCGCGGCCGTGCGCCTCGTCGATGAAGCGCTTCACATCGTCGAAATCGCCGTATTCCGGATGGACGCCGCGATAGTCGGCGATGTCATAGCCGTCGTCCCGGCGCGGGGACGGATAGAAGGGCAGCAGCCAGATGGCGGTGACGCCGAGGCTGGCGATATAGTCGAGCTTGGCCGACAGGCCCTGGAAATCGCCGACGCCGTCATCATTGGCGTCGAAGAACGACTTCACATGCAGCTGGTAGATGACCGCGTCCTTGTACCACTGCGGGTCGGCGGTCGGGGCGGGATCGGCCGCGTGATCGTCGGCGAGATAGGCGACGCTCATCGCGGGGCCTCCATACGGAAAATGAGATAGGGCTGGTCGGGACCAAGGGCGATGCGTCGCCACTTGCCCTGCCAGGCGAAGCCCTGGCCGGTGAGCAGATCGTCCACCTGCGCGGTGGCGTCATCGGCGAGGCCGAGCATCCAGAACGGCGCCTCCACATCGGCCTCGTGGGCACCGTGGGGGTCGAGATTGACAGCCACCAGAATGAGGTCAGCGCCGTCGGGACTGGTCTTTGCGTAGAACAGGATGTTGTCGTTGGTCGCCGGCAGGAAGGTGACGTTCAGATGGGTCTGCAGGGCCGGATGGCTCTTGCGCAGACGGTTCAGCCGGCTGATCTGCGGAATGATGCCCGGCGCGCTCCAGTCGCGCGGCCGGATCTCGTACTTCTCGGAATCCTTGTATTCCTCCTTGCCAGGGACGGGCTCGCCCTCCAGCAGCTCGAAGCCGGAATAGACCCCCCAGAGGCCCGACAGGGTGGCCGCCAGGGCGGCGCGGATCAGGAAGCCGGCCCGGCCCGAGGTCTGCAGGAAGTAGGGATTGATGTCGGGGGTATTGACGAAGAAGTTGGGCCGGAAGAACTCCTTCGGCTCCGTCGTGGTCAGCTCTGTCAGATAGTCGATGAACTCCGCCTTGGTGTGGCGCCAGGTGAAGTAGGTGTAGGACTGCGAGAAGCCGATCTTGGCCAGCCGGTACATGACCCGCGGGCGGGTGAAGGCCTCCGACAGGAAGATGACGTCGGGATAGGCGGTGCGCACCTCACGGATCATCCACTCCCAGAAGGCGAACGGCTTGGTGTGGGGATTGTCGACGCGGAAGGTGCGGACGCCCTCGCGCACCCACAGCAGCACCACGTCGCGCAGGGCGAGCCACAGGTCCGGGATCGCCTCGGACCTGTAGAAGTCCACATTGACGATGTCCTGGTACTTCTTGGGCGGGTTCTCGGCGTACTTAATCGTCCCGTCCGAGCGCCAGTCGAACCAGCCCGGGTGATCCTTGATCCAGGGATGGTCAGGGGAGCACTGGATGGCGAAGTCGAGCGCGATCTCCAGACCATGGTCATGGGCCGCGGCGATCAGCCGACGGAAGTCGTCGAAGGTCCCGAGTTCGGGGTGAATGGCGTCGTGCCCACCCTCGGCCGAGCCGATGGCGTAGGGGCTGCCCGGATCATCAGGGCCCGCGGTCAGGCTGTTGTTCTTGCCCTTGCGGTGGCGCTGGCCGATGGGATGGATCGGCGGGAAGTAGAGCACGTCGAAGCCCATGGCCCGGATGGCCGGCAGGCGGGCGATGACATCGTCGAAGGTCCCGTGGCGCGCCGGGTCGTCGGTCTGCGAGCGGGGGAAGAGTTCGTACCAGCTGGCGAACAGGGCCTCGCGCCGTTCGGCGTCGATACAATAGGCCTCGCTCCTGCAGGCGAAGGCCCGGTCCTGGGCCTGATCCATCAGGCGCAAGGTCTCGGGATCGAGCAGAAGCTGGCCGGCCGCGTCGGGGTCGAGGGTCGACAGCTCCTCAGCGATCCTGGCCAGTCGGCCCGTGCTGTCGCCCTGGGCGGCTTCGGCGATCAGCTGGCGGCCTTCGTCCAGATCCACCGCCTGCGCCACGCCGGCCTCGATCTTCTTCTCCAGGCCGTGATGGTAGGAGCCGTACCGGTCGATCCAGGCCTCGATGACGAACTGGTGCCGGCCCATGCGCTCCAGCGGGAAGCGCCCGCGCCAGAGGTCGTTGCCGAGCTCTGTCATGCGCATCGAGGACCAGGCCTCGCCATCGGTGGCCCGCCAGCGGAGTTCGACCGCCAGCTCCTCATGCCCATCGGCATAGATGGCGGCGCCGACCTCGACGGTCTCGCCGACAATGCGCTTGGCGGCGAAGGGGCCGCCGCTGACCCGGGGGGACACCTCTTCGATCACCAGCCGCGGGGCCTTGGCCGCCGTCTTCGCGCCCTGGCGGCCGGCGCGACTGGGGACCCGAATGACGGCGCTGCGCCGGGCGCCCAGGAGACGCACCTCGCCAGGCGCGAGGGGCGCGAAGGGGTCTTCGCGGCCGTCCATCGCTTCGAAGGGGCCGAACGCCCCGGCCGCGGGCAGGATCGCGCCGCGGTCAAGGTCGGCCGTGGCGGTCAGGGACCTGTTGATTAGCACCAGGATGGCGGCTTCGGCGGTGCGCAGGTCCGAGCCGCTGGCGCGCAGCAGGGCCGTGGCCGGCGCGCCAGGGCCGGTCAGCATCCGCATCTCGCCCTCGAATGGCGCAAGCTCGGCCACCAGGCGATTGGCGGCGCGCACCTCCGGCGCCAGGTCGCTGTCGTCCGTGGGGAGCGGCGTCGCGCTCCCCAATGGCATGCGCTCGGCCGATTCGAAGCCCATGGGCAGCAGCAGGCCAGACCCGGTGGCGGCCGCCAGCCGCAGCGCCCGGACATAGCCGGATCGGGTGTCGGCCTCGGCCGGCAGGCGCGTGGCCAGGCGCGGGCCGAAGGGGGCTTCGGGCTGGGCGATCAGCGGCGCGACGAGGCGCAGATCCTCATGCTCTTCGACGAGCCAGGGCGCGCGGCCGTCCCACCAGGCCACCGAGGAGACCAGGGCGTCGAAACCACAGGGCGCCAGGGCGAGGGCCGCCTCGCGGTCCATGCCCGGCGTGTCGGCGATGAGGACCAGGTCCGGTCTGACCTTGCGCAACCGGGCGATCAGGCGGGTCCAGACCTCCGGCGGCGCCTGCCTGAGCTCCAGCAGGCGGAAGCCGTCCAGGCCAGCGCCGATCCAGGCCTCGGCGCGGCCTGCGATCCAGTCGACCACGGCGTCGCAGGCGGCCGGTTCCCGCAGTCGGGCCAGGGCCACGCCCTGGGGCGGCGAGGCGACCCGCGGATCGATGGGCCGGTCGGCAGGGGCTTCCCGCCGCAGGGTGAAGGCGTCCGGCCGGGCCGCCACCAGCGGGTGCTCGGCGTCGAACCGCACCAGGTCCAGGTCCATCAGCAACCGCAGTCCGTGCGGCCGACAGGCCGCGGTCAGATCGGCGATTGCGGCGGTGGTCGGGACGTCCCCGAGGCTTGAAAGGTCGTGATTGCGGGGCTGGAAAACATCGCCGCCCTGCTGGAAGATGGGTGCGATCAGCAGGTGGTCGAAGCCGAGATCAGCGGCCCTCTCGGCCGCCTGAGCGGCCCGTCCGTCGCCATGAATCGCAAGAGGGTGGACGTAGTAGATGCGCGGCGGAGCGGCGCGCGAAGCTTGTGCGGGGGTCATCGTCCCTCTGGGAGTGGCATGCCATCACAACAGGCGCCCCCCCGCTTCGTTCCTATGGCTCAGGTTGTGAGCGGTCGTTTATTGCTCCGGCGCCTTTTTTGACCGCAGAAGCCTGTCGAGGACCCGACCCAAGGGGGCTCGGGCTGTGTCGGTGGGGCGTGGGACCGACCGGAAGCTGGCCGGTGACCGGCTCCATCCGGTTCGAGGCGCCGTTCGATTCAGATCGCCCGGGCGCGGCCTTCCCAATAGGGGGCGCGGACCTTGTTGCGCTGGATCTTGCCCGCCTCGCTGCGGGGCAGGCGCGGCACGAAGTCCACGCCGCGGGGGATCTTGTACTTGGCCACAGCCGTGCGGGCATAGGCCAGGATCTCGTCCTTCAGCGCCTCGGACGGGGCATAGCCGGCGGCCAGTTCGATGACCGCCCGCACCTCCTCGCCATACTCCGCGTGGGGCACGCCGACCGTACAGGAATCGGCCACGGCGGGATGCTTGATCAGTTCGTTGTCGATTTCCTGGGGGTAGATGTTCACCCCGCCGACGATGATCGTCTCGGCGCTGCGGCCGGTGAGGAACAGGTAGCCGTCCTCGTCGAAATAGCCGACGTCGCCCATGGTGAAATAGCCGTCGCGGCGGCCGGAGTCGGTCTTGGCGCTGTCCTTGAAATATTCGAACCCGCCCTGGTCGGCGAGACGCATATAGATGGTCCCGGCCTGGCCAGGGGGCAGCTCGTTCCCGGCCTCGTCGAGGATCTTCGCCGCCTCCGGATCGGGCCGCTTGCCCACCGTGCCCGGCTTCTTCAGCCAGTCCTGCGAGGTGACCCAGAAGCCGACCCCGCCCTCGGAACCGGCATAGTATTCGAACAGCACCGGCCCCAGCCATTCGATCATGGCCTGCTTGACGTCCGGCGGGCAGGGGGCCGCGCCGTGGGAGATGCGCCGCAGCGAACTCAGGTCGTACCTGGCGCGCACATCCTCGGGCAGACCCAGCAGGCGCTGGAACATGATCGGCACGAAATGGCTGCGGGTGACCCGGCGGGCCTCGATGGTGGCCAGCACCGTCTCATTGTCCCACCGGTCGAGCAGCACCGTCGGCACGCCATTCACCAGGGCCTTGCGCACGTCGCCGGCCATGGGCGAGGCGTGATAGGCCGGCCCGGTGCAGAAGTGGACGTCGTCGTCCTGATAGGCCGGGTCATAGGTCGGGATCGGCGCATTGGGTTTGTAGACGCCCTTGGGACGGCCCGTCGTGCCCGACGAATAGAGCATGGTGTGGCCGCGCACCGGATCGTCGATGTCCTTGCCGGAATGGGGCGCGAGGACAGCCTCATAGTCCAGGAAGCCCGGCAGGGGTTCGCCGATCGCCACCTTCAGGACCAGACCCGGACACTGTGCGGCGGCCTCGGCCGCGCCGGGAACCGCCGCGTCGGCGAACAGGGCGCGGGCCTCGCAGTTGTCGATCACATAGGCGATCTCTTCGGGCGTCAGGTGCCAGTTCACCGGCGTCATGCGCAGGCCGCAGCGCTGGGTGGCGAACAGCACGTCGACGAATTCGGCCCGGTTGGGGCAGAGCAGGGCGACGGAGTCCCCGGGCTTCAGCCCCTCGGCTCGCAGCAGCCGGGCGATGCGGTTCGCATTGGCGTTGAGCTCGCCGAAGGTGCGGGTCGGCCCCGACATCTCGAAGACGGCCACCTTGTCCGGCTGGCGGGCGGCCCAGAAGGCCGGGGCCATGCCGAGTTCGGCGGCGGCCTTCAGGCCATTTGCGGAATCGTCGTCGAGCCGTCCAGCCATAGGGCCTCCCTGCCGGCCGCGACGCTCTCGGGTGGCGTCTTCTTCGATGGCCAGGTCCGGGCAATATGGATCACTAATGGTGCGAATGTCACTAGCCGGCGTCGCCTTCCGCACAGCGGAACTTGCCTAGGCGCCAGACGCGGCCCACAAATCCCCCATGAGGTCCGAAACGGCGCAGAGGGGTGGCCGCGCCCGGCTTTCCCCTGAGGTGCGGCGGGG
>Ga0114898_1000607_pt1 | contig 25967 bp, 18 predicted proteins | sample Malvired_Geostar_FD_83496 | JGI IMG/M metagenome (GOLD analysis project Ga0114898, IMG submission 83496) | Marine viral communities from the Global Malaspina Expedition - Malaspina viral metaG DeepMed_Geostar | ecosystem: Environmental > Aquatic > Marine > Oceanic | place: Mediterranean Sea... | reverse complement strand
GGGCGGGGCCTTGGCCCGGCGGGCGGCCGTCGGGGGCGGAGCCGGACGGCGCGAGCCGCGGGCCCAGTCGACCGCCTCGCCGAGATCCGAGAAGCGCAGGCCGATGGCGTAGCCGACGCCCCACAGGCCCAGCGGCAGGAACAGGGCGCCGGCCCCGATGGCGGCGCCGGGCAGGCGCAGGGCCGCGAAGGCGAGGGCCACGAGGCCGACGAGGGCGTCGCCCCACAGGCCCCCTAGCCCCGCCGCCAGAGGCCAGGCGGCCGGCTGGGCCAAGGCGGACAGGGCGCCGGACAGGCACAGCACCCCGGCCGTGGCGGCGAAGACCTTGAACGGCGTCGGCTTCAGCCGCTGCTGGATCGCGTCGCCGATGGCGCCGGCCAGCCCGAAGGCGATCAGCAGCAGGGTCGCGGGCCAGGCGGCCAGCCCCAGCGACTGCATGAACAGGTCGGCGAACAGGGCGCCGTTCAGGCCCAGCCAGTTGGTCGGCTCCGCCGAGGAGGCGGCGTTGAGGCTGGGGTCGGCCGGATTCCACGAAATCAGCGCGGCCAGCAGCAGCGCCGCGAGCAGGGCCTGCAGCACGCCCCGGAAACGCACCGCGAAGGGCGCAGCCCAGACGATGCGGGCGCTCTCGAAGGCGCGATTGCCGAGGGCGAGGGCGGCGGACATGCGGCGGCGGACTCCGGACGGACGAGACTCCGGCAGTTGTCGCCCGGTCAGGGTTAAGGGGCTGTTTACCAGCCGCTGACCGCCTCCCACTTTGCCGCACTGGACGCCGCCGCCCGGTGGCGCGACAACCGGCGCATGACCGAGACTGATCGCTACGACGTCATCATCGCCGGGGCCGGACTGGCGGGAGCGACCTTCGCCCTCGCCGCCGCCCGGGGCGGGCTGAAGGTGGTGCTGGTCGATCCGCAGCCGTTTTCCGCCCAGCTGGCCCCGTCATTCGATGGCCGCTCGACGGCGATCGCCTTCTCGACCTTCCGCATGCTCGACGCGCTCGGCGTCGGCGAGGGGCTGCGACCGCACGCCTGCCGCATGGACCGCATCCTGGTGACCGACGGCCGGCGGCCGGGGGCCGCGTCGCCGGCGGCGTCCTCCGCCTTCCTGCGCTTCGACGCCGACGAGATCGGCGACCGCACCGACGGCGAACCGCTCGGCTACATGGTCGAAAACCGGCGCATCCGCGTGGCCCTGAGCGAGGCGGTGGCCGCGGCGGGACTCGAGGTGCGCGCCCCCGCCTCGGTGGACCGGGTCGAGGCCGGGCCGGGGCTGGCCACGGTCACGCTGGCGAACGGCGACGCCCTGCGCGCGCCGCTTGTGGTCGGGGCCGAAGGCCGCGGTTCGCGGGTCCGGCGCGAGGCCGGCATCGACACCGTCGGCTGGGGCTACGGCCAGAGCGGCGTGGTCGCCACCGTCGCCATGGGCCGCGACCACGGCAACGTCGCGCACGAGTATTTCCTGCCGTCCGGCCCCTTCGCCATCCTGCCGCTGACCGATCGCCGCGCCAGCCTGGTCTGGACCGAGACCACCCGTCGCGCCGAGGCGCTGAAGGCCTGTTCGGACGAGGCTTTCCACGCCCATCTGATGCGGCGCTTCGGCGACTTCCTCGACGATGTCTCGGTGGTGGGGCCGCGCTTCGTCTATCCCCTGTCGCTGCAGTTGGCCGAACAGCTGACCGCGCCGCGCGTCGCCCTGATCGGTGACGCCGCCCATGCGGTGCATCCCGTCGCCGGACAGGGGCTGAACATGGGTCTGAAGGACGCCGCGGCCCTGGCCGAGGTGCTGGTCGAGGCCGTGCGGCTGGGCGAGGACATCGGCTCGGAGACGGTGCTGGACCGCTACGCCCGCTGGCGGCGCTTCGACAATGCGGCCCTGGCGGCCGGCTTCGACGGCTTCGTGCGGCTGTTCTCGAACGACATCGCGCCGGTGCGGCTGGCGCGGGACCTCGGCATCGCCGCCGTCAACCGCATCGCCCCCCTTCGCCGCGCCTTCATGCACGAGGCCGGCGGGGCCACGGGGGATCTGCCGCGATTGCTGCGCGGCGAGAATCTTTAGGGCGCTATCGCTCGTGACGCGGTCACTCGCTGCTTGAGCGCGACCTTCGCTAGTCCAGCTTGCGGGCTTCCTCGGCCAGCATGATCGGCACGCCGTCGCGGATCGGATAGGCCAGTTTCGCCCCCTTCGAGACCAGCTCCTGCCGCTCGCGATCATACGTCAGCCGGCCCCGCGTCACGGGGCAGACCAGCACCTCCAGCAGGCGGGGGTCGACGGAGGCGGGGGTGTGGAATGCGTCGCTCATCTGGCCACTATTGCATCGAAGGGGCGTCGCCGTCGCCGGTTTCCGCCGCGTCGATGGTCATCAGCGCCGTCAGGACCTCGGAGCGGTCGGTCAGGCTGGCGGCCTCGAGCAACGCCTGTTTCTCCGACGGCTCGAACGGCAGGGCCATGGACAGGCTGTTGATCAGGGCCTCGGGCGGGGCCGTCTCGGCGGTGTCCCAGTCGATATCGAGGCCGCGCGTCTCCAGATAGGCGCGCAAGGCGTCGAGCAGGGTCTCGCGGTCGAGGCCGACATCGTCCACCGGCGGCGGGGCGAGATCGGCCTCGAACGGCGCGAAGTCGGCGCGGACCTGGCGGTAGGGCGTCTGGGTCGGCAGTTCGCTGCCGAGGCGGAAGCGGGCGCAGCCGGTCAGGGTGATCAGGTAACGGCCGTCCGAGGTCTCGGCGAAACTGGTGATGCGGCCGGCGCACCCGACCGGCGACAGGCCGGGCTGGGCGCGCGCGCCGGGCCGGGGCTGGATCATGCCGATGATCCGGTCGCCGGCCATGGCGTCGTCGATCATGTTCAGATAGCGCGGCTCGAAGATGTTCAGCGGCAGCTGACCGCGCGGCAGCAGGATGGCGCCGGGCAGGGGGAAGACCGGGATGACCTGCGGCAGGTCGGCGGCCCTGTGATAGCCCTGCGCCATGCGAACCTCCTAGGCGAACAGGATCGAGGAAAGGCGGCGACGGCCGTCGCGGGCGATGTCGGACGCCGGGCCGGCGGCGTCGAAGACCACCAGCAGCTGCTTGCGGGCGGCCTGGTCGTTCCACTCGCGATCGGCGGCGACGATGGCCAGCAGGCTGTCGACCGCGCCCTTCAGATCGCCGGCCGAGGCCTGGGCCAGCGACAGCTCGTAGCGCGCCTCGTGATCGGACGGATTGGCCGCGACGCGCGCCTCAAGCTCGGCGCTCGCTCCCGCGGGGGCGGCCGAGGCCAGGCTCAGCTGGGCCCGGATCGACTGCACCTGGGCGTTCTTCGAATCGGCCGGGGCCATGGCGATGGTCTGGCGGGCCTGGTCCGGGTCGCCGTCGGCCAGATAGACGCGGGCCATGCCGGCGATGGCGCCCTCGTGGCCCGGCTCCAGCGTCAGCACCTGGGCGAAGGCCTGGGCGGCGCCGCCGAGGTCGTTCAGCGCCAGGGATTCCTCGCCCATCGACATCAGCTGCTCGATGTCGGAATTGGCGCTCGTGCCGCCGGTCAGCTTGTCGATGAAGGCCTTGAGCTGGCTCTCCGGCACCGCGCCCTGGAAGCCGTCGGCGGGCTGGCCGTTGACGAAGGCGTAGACCGTCGGGATCGACTGCACGCGCAGCTGGCCCGCGTAGGCCGGGTTCTTGTCGACGTCGATCTTGACCAGCTTGACCGCTCCGCCGGCGGCGCGGACGGCCTTCTCCAGCATCGGCGTCAGGGTCCGGCACGGACCGCACCAGGTGGCCCAGAAGTCGACCAGCACCGGCTGGGTCTTCGAGGCCTCGACCACGTCGGCCATGAAGCCGGCGTCGGAGCCGTCCTTGATCAGGTCGTCGGGCAGGGTGGTGGGGTCGGCGAAGCTCATCAGGCGATCCTGTGGTCGGGTAAGGCGTAACGCGGCAGTCGCAAGATGGTCGCGGCGACCGTTCGTCTCAAGGGCCGAATCAGGAGGGATCGCCGCCGGATCCGGCCGGGCTCAGCTTCCAGCGGATCTTGGTCTCGGAATCGGTGCGGGCCGAGCCGCGCACCACGATCTGCAGCGAGCGCCGGGTCAGGCCCTCGTCGATATGGACGGACGGCTCGATGGCCACGTCCGGCCCGTCGGTGCGGAACCACCAGCCCCGGCCGGAATGGCCGCGCAGCAGGATCGAGCGCCGGTCGCGGGCCAGCGAGGCCTGCACGCCGGGCTCGAGCTGGAAGCGGATGGCGTAGGGGGCGGCGATGGCGCGCACCACCTCCTTCTGCCCCGGCGCCGGGTGCAGCCGCTCTTCCGCCCGGAGTTCGTCGAGGCGCTGATCCAGATAGAGCCGACGCTGATGCAGCAGACCGAAGTCGTGGACCCAGCCGTCGTGCTCGGCTTCCAGCCAGACCGCGCCCTCGCCGTCGCGGCGGTGGACGTCGGCATGCAGTGGACGGCCGATCAGGCGGGCCCCGAGCAGGCCGCCCCTCCAGCCGCCGAGCGGCGCTCCGGTGGAGGATTCGCCGAGGGTCAGGGTCGAGTGGCCGGGTCCGAGGCGCAGGCCCTGACGGTCGGCGGCGCGGGGGGTCCAGCCGCAGCCGGTGACCAGCCGGTCGCGGCCGCAGACGATCTCCAGCGCCAGCGGCTGGGCGCAGGCGGCCGCGGACCAGGCGCCCCGGGCCGGGGCGGCGATGTCGGCGGCGATGGTCAGCAGGGGGCTGCGGATGCGGGCCACGCCGCCCACGGTTCCGGTCGGCGCCTCGTCGTCCTCGATGTCGTCATGGGCGACAGCGGCGGCGACGCGCGCCGGCGTCGACGGTCCGCCGCCCTGCATGGTGACCAGCCGGCCGTCGGGCAGGGTGTTGAAGCGCACGGCCGAGGTCAGCCGCTGGATGGCGGACCGCATGGCGTCGGGGGCGGGCTCGGACAGCTGGGCGAGGGCGTCCTCCAGCGTCAGCAGGTCGAGCAACAGCTCGAGCCCGGCCTCGGGACTGCGCGAGGCGTGGGCCCCGTCCTCGCCGACGGTCCGCGCCAGCGCCGACGGCAGGGCCCGCAGGGCCGCCCGGCGCAGACCTGAGCCCGGGGCTCCGGCCAGCACGCAGCCGGCGACGGCGACGGCGATCAGGCGTTCGGCCCGGGCGGCGGTCCCGCCGGGGGGGCGCAGGAGCTGTCGCGCCTGCCGGCCGAGGATGTCGGCCAGCCTCAGCCGTTCGGCCTCGGCGGCGACCTGGCTCATGCGCCGCGCGGCGCAGGCCAGGTTGAGGGTGCGTCGGGCGAGGATGGCCGGATCCCAGGCGAACGGCGACCAGCGGGCGAAGACCGTGGCCCAGGTCAGGGTCAGGCGCAGCGCCTCGCGCGCGCCGCGCTCGCCCTGCAGCATCAGCGACGGCAGCCAGGCGAAGGCGTGCAGTTCGACGGCGAAGGCCCGGGTCGGGCTGGGCCGGTTCCACGGATCCTCGGGCGCGGGGGCGTCCAGGCTGGTCCCGGCGAGCACGAATTTCCCGCCCAGCACGGCCTTTCCGGGCGCGGGGTCGACCGGGCGGAAGTCCCGCGGCGTGGCGGCGAAACCCTGCGCCGTCCGGCCTCTCAGGGTCAGGCCATAGCCCGGCAGGCCGTACAGCTCGATCCACATCTGCCGCGTCAGCAGCCGGCCGGCCACGGCGGGCCACAGGCCGGGACCGGTCGGCGCTTCCGTCGTGCGCACCGGCGTCCGCATCGGCGCGCCGCGCAGGCCGGGAATCTCGCCGGGCGCGGGCGCATCGGCCTCGGTGCGGGCGAAGGGGCCGAGCGGACTCACGCGGTCTTCAGCGCCCGGATGTTGTCGGCGTAGGCCGAGGGGCCGCCCCGGAACACCGCCGTCCCGGCGACCAGGGCGTCGGCCCCGGCGGCGACGCAGGCCCCGGCGTTGGCGGCGGTGACCCCGCCGTCGACCTGCAGATGCGCCTTCGATCCGGCGGCGTCGAGCAGGGCCCGCGCCCGTTCGATCTTGCGCAGGGTCGAGGGGATGAAGGATTGGCCGCCGAAGCCCGGATTGACCGACATCAGCAGCACCAGGTCGACGAGCTCGATCACCTCCTCCAGCACGCTCAGGGAGGTGCCGGGATTGAGCACGACGCCCGCCTTGGCGCCGAGCTGGCGGATGCGGCCGAGGGTGCGGTGCAGATGCGGCCCGCTCTCGGGGTGGACGGTCAGGTAGTCGGCCCCGGCCTCGCGGTAGGCCTCGAGCCACGGGTCGACCGGCGCCACCATCAGGTGCACGTCGAACGGCAGTCTGGTGTGCGGCCGCAGTGCCTTCACCACCTCGGGCCCGATGGTGATGTTGGGCACGAAATGGCCGTCCATCACATCGACGTGGACCCAGTCGGCGCCGGCCGCCTCGAGGGCGGCGACCTCCTCGCCCAGGCGGGCGAAGTCGCTGGCGAGGATGGAGGGGCAGATCAGGGGGGCGGCCATGGCTCCGGGGATAGGACGGGTCGCGGGCCGTATCAAGGCGCGGGCTGGGTTTCGCCCGGAAGCGGCGCTACACGGTTCGGTCATCGCCCCCATCCGGCCGAGCGGAGAACCTCATGAGCGAACACCTCGCCACCGTCGAATGGAGCCGTGACGGGCAGGATTTTTCCGACAACCGCTACGCTCGCGCCCACGACTGGCGCTTCGACGGCGGGGCGGTGGTGCGCGGTTCCTCCGCGCCCTCGAGCGTGCCCGAGCCGATGTCCGACCCGGCGGCGGTCGACCCGGAAGAAGCGCTGGTCGCCGCCGTGTCCAGTTGTCACATGCTGTTCTTCCTCGCCTACGCCCGCAAGGACGGGTTCGTGGTCGACCGCTACCGGGACGACGCCGTTGGGGTGATGGGCAAGGACGAGCGCGGCCGGATCTCGATCACGGCGCTGACGCTGCGTCCTGAAGTGACGTTCAGCGGCGAGGCTCAACCCGACGCCGCCGCCCTCGACGATCTGCACCACCGCGCCCACGAGGCCTGCTACATCGCCAACTCGATCCGGGCCGCGGTCGCCGTCGAGCCGGTGAGCTAACCGACCGACGGGCGTTCACAGTCCGGAACAAATGAGGCACAAGGCGGCGATGCCCGCCGACTCACTCTCAGCCGCCGCCCCGCCGTCCCTGGCCGAGGCTCGCGCGACGCTGGAGCGGGTCTGGGGTCACGCCGACTTCCGGGGGCGGCAGGCCGAGGTGGTCGGGGAGGTGCTGGCCGGCCGCGACGTGCTGGCCGTGCTGCCCACCGGCGGCGGCAAGAGCGTCTGCTATCAGATCCCCGCCATGCTGCGGCCCGGCCTCGGTCTGGTGGTCTCGCCGCCGATCGCCCTGATGACCGATCAGGTCGAGGCCCTGAAGCAGCAGGGCGTCGCCGCCGCCCGGCTCGACTCCGGCGTGTCGCTGGACGACCGCTCGGAGATCTGGCGCGCAGCCCGCGCCGGTGAGCTCGACCTGCTCTATGTCTCGCCCGAGGGACTGGCCCAACCGCACCTCATAGACCGGCTGCACGACCTGCCGCTGTCGCTGATCGCCATCGACGAGGCGCACTGCGTCTCGCAGTGGGGCCATGACTTCCGCCCGGACTACCGGACGCTGGGCCGGCTGGCCGAACTGTTCCCCGGCGTGCCGAGGGTCGCCGTCACCGCCACCGCCGACGCCCGCACGCGCGAGGACATCGTCCGCTCGCTGCGGCTCGGCGAGGCCCGGGTCGTGGTCGACAGCTTCGCCCGACCGAACCTGCAGCTGGCGGCGGTGCGCAAGGAGAACGGCTCGCGCGCCCGCACCGACGCCGCCGTCATCGAACTGGTCCGTCAGCGGCGCGGCAAGTCGGGCGTGGTCTATTGCGGCTCGCGCGACGGCTGCGAACGGGTGGCCCAGGCCCTGCGCGACGCCGGCAGCAACGCCATCGCCTATCACGCCGGCATGGAGGCCCGCGACCGCGACCGCCGGCTGGAGCGCTTCCTCGCCGAGGAGGGTGCGGTCATGGTGGCGACCATCGCCTTCGGCATGGGGGTGGACAAGGCCGACGTGCGCTTCGTCATCCATGCCGATCCGCCCGGCTCGCTGGAGGCCTACTGGCAGGAGATCGGCCGCGCCGGACGCGACGGCGACCCGGCCGAGGGCATCACCCTGTACGGCCCGTCCGACATCGCCTGGACCCTGCGCCGGCTCGAGGGCCGGCCGATGGCGGAGGAGGTCAAGGCGGTGCAGGTGCGCAAGGCCCGCCAGCTGTTCGCCATGCTGGACGGCGCGGTCTGTCGCCCGCAGGCGGTGCGGCGCTATTTCGGCGAGACCGGGGCGGAGCCGTGCGGCGTCTGCGACATCTGCCAGGACCCGCCCGCCCTGTTCGACGCCACCGTCCAGGCCCAGAAGGCGCTCGCGGCCGTGCAGCGGCTGGGCGAGCGGTTCGGCCGGGGCCGGGTCATCGACCATCTGCTCGGCAGGACGAAGGACGTTCAGCCGTGGGAGACCGCCCTGTCGACCTGGGCCATCGGCGCCGACACCGCCCAGCACACATGGCGCGACGTCATCGACCATCTGATGTTCGAGGGCCTGCTGGTCGAGGATCCGAACGAGGGCAAACCGCTGGTCAGACTCGGCGATCCGGAGGCGGTGCGGGCGGTCTACCGCGGCGAACGGACCATCGAGGTCCGGCAGGCCCCGGCCCGGGCAGCCGCGGCGCGCGAACGGACCCGCACCGGCCGCAACGCCGCGCTGGACTCTCTGGACGCCGACGTCCGCGCCCGCTTCGAGACTCTGCGGGCCTGGCGCCGCGACCGCGCGGCCGAGCAGCGGGTGCCGCCCTACGTCATCTTCCAGGACAAGACGCTGCTGGAAATCGCGCTCGCCGAGCCGGGCGATCTGGACCGGCTGGCGCATATCCCGGGGGTCGGTCAGACCAAGCTCGACCGGTATGGCGCGGCCGTACTCCAGGCCCTCGGACAGGCCGCCGCCTGACCCAAAACGGGGAACCGCCGTTCCGCTGGTAAGATTCGGTCAAGGTCTCGGAAGGGGGGCCTTAAACTTTCGGCGTCACAGTCCGTCAGTGCTCCCCAACCGCGCGCCCTCCCCGATCGACAAACTGGCCCTCGCGGTCGTGCACGAGCCCGTGCGCGCGGTGAACCCCTACGCCCCGCTGCCCGCCGGCGCGCGCGAGGAGGCCCTGCGCTTCCTGCTGCAGACCGCCGCCGACGCCGGGGTCACCCTGGTGGCCACCAAGCCGGATGGCGACGGCGAGCGCCGCCTCGGCCAGGCCTGGCCCTTCCCCTCGCCGTTTCAGGTCACGGTGCGCACCGTCTCGATCAGCGAGGGGGTGGATCGCGTCGAGGCCCGCGCCCGCCGCTCGCTGGAGCGTCTGGGCCTGCCGCGCGGCGACACCCTGCTGGTCTCCTGCGCCGGCGATCTGGCCGGGGCCGAGGGCCGCGCCCTGTGGGACCGGTTCGAGGCGCTGAAGGCCCGCGGCCTCTACCGCCGCATCGGATTCCGCGCCGGCGTCGAGGACGGGCCCGCCCTGCTGGCGCGCCGGTTCCAGCCGGACGTCGTCGAACTGCCCATCAATCTGCTCGACCAGCGCATCCAGCACACCGGCGTCCTGTCCGAACTGGCCGCGCTGGGCGTTGATGTTCACGCCGCCTCGGTGTTCGCCGACGGCCTGCTGTTCATCAGCGGCGAACCGCTGCCGCCGGAGATGGCGCGCCACGCCCACGCCCTGTCGCGCATCCGCCGCCGCCTCGCCGAGGCGCGGATCGATCCGATGCAGGCCACCCTCGCCTACGCCATGGGCCTGCCGGAAGTCTCGGCCGTGATCGCCAGCGTCGCCTCGGCGGCCGAACTGCGGGCCGTGATCGCCGCCGCCAACGCCCCGACCCCCGCGCTCGACTGGGCCGCCCTCCAGCTGGAGCCGGCGACGGTCGCCGCCGCCGGTCCCCGCGCCATCAGTAGCGCAGCCTGACCCCGACATAGCCGGACCGCCCCGGCTCGCCGTAGCCGAACACCTGCTGATAGCGTTCGTCCGCCAGGTTCTCGATCCGCGCCGTCAGCGTGACCGTGTCCGTCAGCGCGTACGACCCGTTCAGGTTGGCCGTGACGAAGGCCTCCCGCACGCCGCCCGCATCGTCCTGATCGCTTTCGCCCCGGAGGGTGAGGGCCGCCGACAGCCGCTCCCCCGACCAGCCGAGGGTGGCCGACCCGGCCCGTTCCGGCACGCGCAGCAGGCGGGCGCCGGTGGACTCGTCCCGCGCATCGGTCCAGGCCCAGGCGAGGCTCAGATCGAAGCCGCCGCCCAGCCGGGCCCGGCCTTCCAGCTCGATCCCGTCCGTCGCCGTGCGCGCGATGTTGACGTACTGGCCGGCGATATAGGTGATCTGGTCCTCGACCTCGAGCCGGTAGGCGGTGATCCGGCCGTCCAGCCGCCCGTCGTCCGACACCCAGCCGATCGCCGCCTCATAGCCCTCGGCCGTCTCGGGCCGCAGGTCCGGCCATGGCAGCGGCGCATAGCAGTAGTCGCACACCGCCTGGCTGATCGACGGCGCCTTGAAGCCCGTGCCGTACGCCGCCGACAGGGTGACGCCGCCGCCGGCGTCGAAGGCCGCTGAAACCCGGCCCGTCGTCTTCGAGCCGAAGTCGTCCGTGTCGTCGAAGCGCAGCGCCCCGGACAGGCTCAGCCGGTCCGTCGGCTCGATCCGGGCGGTGGCGAAGGCGGAGCCCGTGCCGAGATCCTCGGTCAGGCCGGTCGACAGACTGCCCTCGGTCTCCTCCCGCTCCGCGCCGAGCACGAAGGCGACGCCCGCCGCCTCGCCGTCCGCCTGCCAGCGCACCGCCCGCCGCTGGGCTTCGAAGGCCGATGGGAAGGCTGACACGGTCTCGCGGGCGATGTCCGAGGCCGAAACGTTGAACTGGTGCGCCAGCCCGAGGGCGTCGAGGCGGAGACGGCCGAAGCCGGACCACTGCTCGCTGGTCTGACTGTCGGCGGTGTCGGCGAGCACGAAGGCCGGGGCCGGATAACCGTCGAGCTCGGCCTCGCTGTCTGTCCAGCGGATCGCGCCGTCCACCAAAACGGCCGGCGTGAAGGCGTAGCGGCCCCGCGCCCCGGCGGTGGTCGAGGTGAAGCCGTCGGCCTCCGGATTGCCGTCCGCCGCGTCGGCCGCCGAGATCCCGTCCGTGTCGAAATGCGAGACCCAGGCCCCGAAGCCGTAGCGTTCCGCCGACACCCCCGCCGCCAGCCGGCCCCGCACCGTGTCGAACGATCCCGCCTCCGCCTCAAGCGCCAGTCCGTCCAGATCGTGGGTGGTGAAGGCGATCACCCCGCCGATGGCGTCCGAGCCCCACAGCGATGACTGCGGCCCCGACAGCACCTCGATCCTCTCGATGTCGGACAGCTCCAGCCCGGAGAAGTCGAAGGCGCCGTTGACCTCGGCCGGGTCGTTGACCGGCACGCCGTCGATCAGCACCAGGGTCTTGCCGGGCGAGGCGCCGCGCATCCTCACCTGGGCCACGCCGCCGAAGGCGCCGGAGCGCACCACCGACAGGCCCGGCACGTCGGATAGAATGTCGGCGGCGAAGACCGCGCCGCGACGCTCGATCGCCTCCCGGTCGATGACCCGCGCCCCGGGCGTGTCGGCGACGATGGCGGGCAGGCGGGTGGCGGTGACCACCACCTCTTCCAGGGGGTCGGGCAGGTTGTCCGGCGACGCATGGGCGGTCAGCGGAAGAAACACGGCCGCGGCCGTGGCGAGCAGAAGGGATCGCGTCATGTGCGATGGTTCCGTCGTCCCCGCGCGAGCGCATCGCGGCGACGTGCGAATGGCGACCGACCCGTCCGGGATGGACGGCGCAGGTGTCGGGTCGCCTCGACGGATCACCGCGTCTCTGCCTGGTCCCGGGCAGCGGACGGACGACGTCGGCGGCCAGGTCTCCTGGCTTGCGGGTCAAAAACGGAGGATCGCGCCTTCCCGGTTTCCCAGTGACGCCGAAGCCGAAGCCCCGGATTGATCGACCGTCTCGCCGCCTACAGTTGCGGGCACAGCCGCGGTGTCTGACCGCGTTCCCTTAACCGCCTGCCCCGCTTGTCGCAGCGCGGTGAAGCCTGTGCAAGGCCGTCAGAAGACCTGGGTGCGCCCGCGCTGGGTCTGGGCCTCGGTGACCCGCAGGACAATCCGACGGAGCGCCAGCGCGGCCACGATGCCGGCAAGACACGAGACGAGGCTGAACCCTGACGCGACCGTCAGCATTTCGGCGTCCCGGAAATTCAGGTTCATGCGGAAAGAGATATTGCCGGCTATGCCGCCGACCAGCCACATCCCCCACCACCATCGCAGGACGTCCGGTGTCGACGCGGTCCCGAAGCCGTCCGGGTTGAAGGTCGCGCGCCACGTCTCGCCCATGGCCTTGGCCGGCTTCCACAGATTGGCGACCGGGATGAAGAACCAGCCGATGCTCCACGGTGGAGAGGTCCGGTCGCCGGGGCGGATGGCATGGGCGTTGGCGCTGGCGCGGTAGATCCATTTTCCAATCACGACCACGCAGACGATGTAGATCGGGATGGCGGTGTAGCCGACGTAGACTGACCAGTCCCACAGCTGCAGCATGGCGGGAGACAGGGAATTAACGTTGCTGATCAGGTAGATGTCGAGCGCTGACAGAACCGCGCCGAGGGCGTCCGATGCGGCGTTGATCGCCAGCCAAAGGGCGGCAGCCTCGCCCAGTCCGGCGATGGACCGGAGCCTGTAGGTTGTAGATGTCATCGGTGTTCCCCCGCATCCACAGCATCACAGACGCGCCCGCCCCGCAACCGCTTGAGGGGGCGCCCACAATCCTTCACCCTGCGCCGCTCAGATGAACGCGCCCCTCGCCCATCCGCCGAAAGCCGAAGACCTGCCGTCCGCCGAAGGCGTGACGCCGGTGATGGCGCAATTCCTGGCGGCCAAGGCCCAGGCGCCGGACGCCATCCTGTTCTTCCGCATGGGCGATTTCTACGAGCTGTTCTTCAGGGACGCCGAGATCGCCGCCGCGGCCCTGGGCATCACCCTGACCAAGCGGGGCAAGCATCAGGGCGAGGACATCCCGATGGCGGGGGTGCCGGTGCACGCGCTGGACGGCTATCTGGCGCGGCTGATCCGGCAGGGCTTCAAGGCGGCGATCTGCGAACAGCTCGAGGCGCCGTCGGAGGCGAAGAAGCGCGGCTCCAAGGCGGTGGTCCATCGCGACATCGTTCGCGTGGTCACCCCCGGCACCCTGACCGAGGACAGTCTGCTGGACGCCCGCGGGGCCAACCGGCTGGCGGCCGTGGCGATCCGCAAGGGCCGGGCGGCGGTGGCCGTGGTCGAACTGTCGGCCGGGTCGGTCGACGTCGTGGCCTGCTCGCTGGAGGACCTCGCCGCCACCCTGGCCTCGTTCCGGCCGTCCGAGGTGCTGGTCCCCGACCGGCTGTTCTCGGACGAGGCCGCCAAGGGCGCGCTCGACGGCTCCGGCGGCGTGGTCCAGGCCCTGCCCCAGGCGCTGGCTGAACCGGTCGGCGCCCGCGTCCGGGTCGAGCGACTGTACGGCGTCGCCTCGCTGGACGGCTACGGCGCCTTCGAGGAGGGCGAGGTCTCGGCGCTGGGACTGATCGCCGCCTATCTTGAGACCACCCAGGCCGGAAAGATCCCGGCCCTGTCGCCCCCGCGCCGCTCGGGCGACACCGGCTTCCTCGCGATCGACCCGGCCACCCGGCTCAGCCTCGAGATCGACCGCACCCAGCGCGGCGAGCGCGAGGGGTCGCTGCTGGCCTGCATCGACCGCACCGTCACCTCCGGCGGCGCGCGGGCCCTGGCCGAGCGGGTCGCCCGCCCGCTGCGCGACCCGGTCGCCATCAACCACGGTCTCGACGCCGTCGAATGGCTGCTCGAGCGCCGCGATCTGCGCCGGGACCTGCGCGACGGGCTGAAGGCGGCGCCGGACGTGGCCCGGGCCGTGTCGCGGCTGGCGCTGGGGCGTGGCGGCCCGCGCGATCTCGCCGCCATCCGCGCCGGCCTGTCCGTCGCCGAGGGCGTCGCCGGCCTGTTCCCGCCCGAGAGGGATCCCCTGACCGGCCCGCCGGCCCGTCTGGTCGGCTGCCTCGACCGGCTCGCCCTGTCGCCCGAGACCGGCGGCCTGCTGGTCGATCTGCGTGAGGGTCTGGTCGCCGAGCCGCCGCATCTGGCTCGCGACGGCGGTTTCGTCGCCCCCGGCTACCGGCCCGAACTGGAGGAGGCCCGCCGTCTCCGCGACGACAGTCGCCGCGTGGTCGCCGATCTCGAGGCCCGCGCGGTCGCCGACGCCGGCGTGCCGTTCAAGGTCAAGCACAACGCCGTGCTCGGATACTTCCTTGAAACCACGGCCAAGGCCGCCGAGCCGCTGCTCCGTCCCACCGGCGACAGCCCCTACATCCACCGCCAGACCCTGGCCAATCAGGTCCGCTTCACCACCGTCGAACTCTCCGAGCTGGACGCGAAGATCAGCCAGGCCGGGCACCGCGCCCTGGCCATCGAGAGCGAGACCTTCGAGACCTGGCGCCGCACGGTGCAGGCGCTGGCGCAGCCGCTTCAGGCCGTGGCCGAGGCCCTGGCCGAGCTGGACGCTCACGCGGCTCTCGCCGAATGGGCGGAAGAGGTCGGGGCGGTGCGCCCCACGGTGGACGACACCGCCTGTTTCGAGGTCACCGCCGGCCGCCATCCGGTGGTCGAGGCGGCGGTGAAATCGGCCGGCGATCCCTATACGCCCAACGACTGCCGGCTGGACGGATCGGGCGCGGCCTGCGCCCGCCTGTCGATCGTCACCGGCCCGAACATGGCGGGTAAATCCACCTTCCTGCGCCAGAACGCCCTGCTGGTGGTGCTGGCCCAGGCCGGCGCCTTCGTGCCGGCGAAGGCGATGCGGCTCGGCGTGGTCGACCGGCTGTTCAGCCGCGTCGGGGCCGGCGACGACCTCGCGCGCGGCCGCTCCACCTTCATGATGGAGATGGTCGAGACCGCCGCCATCCTGACCCAGGCCACGGACCGAAGCTTCGTGGTGCTCGACGAGATCGGCCGCGGCACCGCCACCTACGACGGCCTCGCCATCGCCTGGGCCGTGGCCGAGGCCCTGCACGACCACAACCGCGCCCGCACCCTGTTCGCCACCCACTATCACGAGCTGGCCGGGCTGGAGACGCGGCTGGCCCACGTCTGCAATCTGTCGATGAAGGCGCGCGAGTGGAACGGCGATCTGGTCTTCCTGCATGAAGCCGCGCCGGGGGCGGCGGACCGGTCATACGGGGTGCAGGTCGCCAAACTGGCGGGCGTGCCGGCCGCCGTCGTCAGCCGCGCCCGCGAGGTGCTCGACCGGTTGGAGGGCGAGAAGACCGCCGCCGTCAGCCTCGACGACCTGCCGCTGTTCGCCCAAAGTCCGGGGTGGGCCGAACCGCCGGCCCCGCCGCCCTCCTCGGCCCTGAGCGACGCCCTGTCGGCCATCGAGCCGGACGAGCTGTCGCCGCGCGAGGCGCTGGAGGCCCTCTATCGGCTGAAGGCGATCAAGCCTTAACCGGCGCGGGCGAAGTCGAGCACGCAGACCGTGCGCCACACCGGATGCGGGGCGCAGGCCGCGCCGACCAGCGTATAGGTCGGGTTGAACAGGATGTGGCGGTGCCCCCGGTCCGGCACGCCGTCGTCGACGATCAGCTGCAGGATGACGTCCTCGGCCCGGTCCGGCCCATAGGCGATGGCCTCGCCCGTCGCCGTCCAGCGGCCCTCCCGGCGCATGCGGTCACCGGCGCTCGAGCCGTCGGCGCTGTCGTGACCCACGGCGCCGGTCCGGGCCTGTTCGGCCGCATGATCGGCCGCCGCCCGGGCCAGCCCCGGGCTGTCCCGGAGCGCCGGAAGCGGCGCCTGTCTCTCAAGAAAGGCGATGGCCTCGTCGACCGCCGCCGGCCCCTCGCGGGTGACCAGATCGATCTCGCCGGGCCGTTCGATGCGGTCGCCGTTGAACAGGGCGCGCAGGGCGCGGGCCTTGCGGGCGTAGGTGGCCGGGTCGGTGCGGGCGGCGTTCAGCTCGTCGACGATATCGGCCCGGGCGACGGCCTCGCCGGCCCGCGACGTCCCGGTCGACGGGAGGGAGGGACCGGCCGGCGCGCATCCCGCGAGCAGGACCGCCAGCAGCAGCCCCATGGTTCTGATCATGCCGCGCCTCCTGACACGGGCACTGTCGCGCAGGCTCGCGCCCCGGTCTATACCGGCCCCATGAGCCCCCGCAGCCGCCGCCCGGCCGACGCCGCAGACCCGCAGGCCTCCGACGCCGACGCCTGGGCCGCCGCCGCCGTGACCAGCGATCCGCGCGCCGCCGCCACCGCCCTGCTCAGGGCCTCGTGGGAAACGGCGCGGAGCCGCGCGGCCCAGCGCCTCGAACACGGCCTCGGCGGCGTCGAGGTCGCGAGGCTGTATGCGGCGGCCGCCGACGAGCTTCTGACCACCCTGTGGCGGTTCGCGACCGAGGTCCTGTATCCCGCCCCCAATCCCACCGCGGCCGAGCGGCTCAGCCTGATCGCCGTGGGCGGCTACGGGCGCGGCGTTCTGGCGCCCTTCTCCGACCTCGACCTGCTGTTCCTGCGCCCATGGAAGTCGATCCCCCGCACCGAGCAGGTGATCGAATTCATGCTCTATGTGCTGTGGGATCTCGGCCTGAAGGTCGGCCAGTCGGCGCGGTCGGTCGACGAATGCCTGGCCCTCGCGAAGTCGGACATGACCGTGCGCACCGCCCTGCTGGAGGCGCGGCCGGTGGCCGGCGACCCCGCTCTCGCCGAGGAATTCATCGCCCGCTTCCGCGCCTTGGTGGTCAAGTCCGATCCCCGGCCGTTCATCGCCGCCAAGCTTGAGGAGCGTGACGCGCGCCACCAGAAGGCGGGAGCGGTGCGCTACCGGGTCGAACCCAACGTCAAGGACGGCAAGGGCGGGCTGCGCGACCTCAACACCCTGTTCTGGATCGCCCGTTCGCTGGCCCCCGACAGCCCGCTGGGCGCGCGCGTCATGGATGACCTGCTGACCTCCCGGGAACGCCGCACCTTCGAGGAGGCCTTCGACTTCCTGTGGCGCACCCGGGCGCACCTGCACATGGTCGCCGGCCGCGCCGAGGAGAAGCTGACCTTCGACCTGCAGCCCGAGGTGGCCCGCCGCATGGGCTGGCGCGGCCGGGGCGACGAGCCGGCCGTCGAGCGCTTCATGCGCCGCTACTTCATCGTCGCCCGCGACGTCGGCGGCCTGACCCGCGCCATGTCGGCCAAGCTGGAGGCGCGCCAGCAGAAGGCGACCCTGAGCCTGTCGCGGCTGATCCCGGGCCGCAAACGCAAGCTCGGGGTGGACGGCTTCGTCGAGGACTCCGGCCGCCTGTCGGTGACCGGGCCGGAGGTGTTCGCCGCCGCGCCCGAAAAACTGCTGATGCTGTTCCGCTGCGCCGATGCGCACGATCTCGACCTGCACCCGGACGCCTTTTCGGCGGTCAGCCGGTCCTTGTCGCTGGTCACGCCCTCGCTGCGCCGGGACCCGGAGGCGACGCGGGCCTTCCTCGACATCCTCGCCCACGGTCAGCGGCCCTACCGCGTCCTGACGCTGATGAACGAGACCGGCCTGCTGGGCCGCTTCCTGCCCGAATGGGGCCGGATCGTCGGCCAGACCCAGTTCAACATGTATCACGCCTACACCGTCGACGAGCACACCCTGCAGGCCATCGGCATCATCAACGACATCTGGCGCGGCAAGCTGAAGGCCGAACACCCCAACGCCAGCGAGGTGGTCCACCGCATCGACGATTTCGAGGCCCTGATGCTGGCCATGATGCTGCACGATGTCGGCAAGGGCGGCGACCGGGGCCAGCTCGAGGACGGCGCCATCGCCGCCCGCCGCGCCTGCGAGAGGCTCGGCCTCGACCCGCGCCGCATCGAGTTCGTGGTCTGGCTGGTGCGCAACCACCTGGCGCTCAGCGACTACGCCCAGAAGCGCGACGTGTCGGATCCCGAGACCGTGCGCGCCTTCACCGAACTGGTCGGCGATCCCGAGCGGCTGCGCACCCTGCTGATCCTCACTGTCGCCGACATCCGCGCCGTCGGACCGGGCGTCTGGAACGCCTGGAAAGGCCAGCTGATCCGCGATCTCTACCAGCGCACCGAGGCGGCCTTCCGGGGCGAGACCCTGCATCCGGTCGACCCGCTGGACGACTATCCGGAACTGATGCGCCGGGGCCGGGCTCAGGGCGTGGTGGCCGAGGTGCTCGACCCCGATCCGGCCGACACGGAGGGCCCGACGGCCACCCGTGTCGCCGTGGCGGCCACGGACCGGCCGGGGCTGTTCGCCGACCTCGCCCAGGCGCTGACGGCGGCGGGGGCCGACGTGGTCGGGGCGCGGGTGGCGACGGCCGAGGACGGCGCCGCGCTCGACGTGTTCGAACTGCAGGACGGCGCGGGCATGCCCTACGGCCAGGCCGAGCCGAGACGCTTGACCCGCCTGCTCAAGGCGCTGGAGGCCGCGGCGCGCGGCCAGGCGGTGCGCGCCTCGCCGGCGCCGCCGATCAGTCCCCGCCGCGCCGCCTTCGACGTGCGGCCCACCACCATCATCGACCTCGAACAGAGCCCGTCCGCCGCCGTCGTCGAGGTGTCGGGGGCCGACCGGCCGGGGCTGCTCGCCGACCTCGCCCGGGTTCTGTCGGAGCATCGGCTGTCGGTGCGCTCGGCCCATATCGCCGGCTTCGGCGAGCGCGCCGTCGACAGCTTCTATGTCACCGACGCCCGGGGGCGGAAGCCGAAGGCCGGACCGGCGCTGGAGCGCCTGCGGGCCGATCTCGAGACCGCTTTGGACTGGAAGGACCGGCGCGTGTCGCGCGTCTCGACCCCGGTCCGCGCCAGCCTGCGCGACGTCTCCGAGGTCGGGCGGCTGCGGCCCGCCAAACGCCCCGTATCGCGCACGCGGGAAGCAGGTTAAGCCGCTGACATGGCCGACAAGAGCAAGCCCGCCGCGGACCCGATAGAGCCTGCCCCGCCCGTCCCTTCGGCGACGGCGACGACGGCCCCGGTGATCCAGCCGCCGCCGGCGTCGGCCACGTCGCGCAAGGGCGGCGGCATGATGCGCAACTCGGCGATCTTCAGCGGCCTGACCCTGGTCAGTCGGCTGGCCGGCTTCGCCCGCGACATCGTCATCACAGCCGCTCTGGGCGGCTCGGTCGGTCCGGCGGCGGACGCCTACAACACCGCCCTGAACTTCCCCAATCTGTTCCGCCGCATCTTCGCCGAGGGGGCCTTCGCCGCCGCCTTCGTGCCGGCCTATGCGCGGACGCTGGAGACCGAGGGCGAGGCGGTCGCCGACAAGGTCGCCACCGACGCCCTCGCCGCCGTGGCCTTCGCCACCGTAGGCCTGACCATCGTCGCCCAGCTGACCATGCCGTGGCTGATGACGGTCATCAACGTCGGCTTCCTCGACGATCCGGCCCGCTTCAAGCTGGCCGTGATCCTGACCCAGATCACCATGCCCTACCTGCCGTGCATGGCCATCGCCGCCCTGCTGTCCGGCGTGCTCAATGCGCGCGGCCGGTTCATCGTCTCGGGCGCCTATCCGATCCTGCTCAACCTGATCATGCTGGCCGCCGTCATCCCGGTCCGGGGCGACCAGATCGACGCGGCCTATGCCGCCTCCTGGGCCGTGCTGGCGGCCGGAGTCTCGCAGGCCGGCCTGTGCTGGTGGGCCGCGCGCAGGGCCGGGGCGAATATCCGCCTCGCCCTTCCGACCCTGAGCCCGCCGGTCAAGGCCATCATCATCACCGCCATCCCGGCCGCCGTCGGCAATTCGGCGACCCAGATCAACGTCTTCATCTCCGGCAACCTGTCCAGCTTCGTGGCCGGCGGGCGGACCTGGCTGGCCACGGCGGACCGGCTCTACCAGCTGCCGCTCGGGCTGGTCGGGGTGGCCATCGGCATCGCCCTGCTGCCGCGTCTGTCGCGCGCCGTGGCCTCGAAGGACCACCAGCAGCAGCAGGCCTCGATGGACGAGGCGGTGACCCTGTCGATGGCCCTGACCCTGCCGGCGGCGGCGGCCCTGATGGCCATGCCCTATTTCCTGATCGACGCCCTGTTCACGCGCGGGAATTTCCTCGCCTTCGACGCCGTCAACACGGCGCAGGCCCTGTTCCAGTTCGGCTGGGGCGTGCCGGCCTTCGTGCTGATCCGCATCCTCGCGCCCGCCTTCTTCGCGCGCGGCGACACCCGCACCCCGATGAAGTTCGCCCTGGTGTCCGTGGCGGTGAACGCGGCCCTCGCCATCGGCCTGTTCTTCGCCGGCCTCGGCATAGCGGGCATCGCGGCGGCGGTCTCGGCCGCGGCCTGGACCAATGTGCTGCTGCTGGGCGGCGCCCTGTGGAGGCGGGGGCTCTACCGGCCCGGCGTCGCGGCCCTGTCGCGGCTGGCGCGGATCGCGGCGGCCTCGGCCGGCCTGGCGGTGGTGGTCGGGATCGCGGCCTCGCTGCGGCCGGTGATCGAGGCGCCGGTCGCCGATGTGCTGGCCGCCCTGGGAACCTCGCACGGGGCCAAGGAGGCGGCGCTGCTGCTGGTCACGGCGGCCGGGGGGCTGGTCTATGTGGCGCTGGCCTTCCTCACCCGCGCGGTCACCGTGGCCGAGGTGCGGGGCCTGATCCGCCGGGGACGCTAGACCGGGGACGCGAGTTCCGGTTGCCCTGACCGTCGCGGTGAGGCATTTGCCGCTCATGTCAGACGCGTCCCCCGCCCCCATCGCCTACACCGGTCCGCGCCGGGTGCTCAGCGGCATCCAGGCCTCCGGCGCCCTGCACCTCGGCAACTACCTCGGCGCCCTCAAGCGGTTCACCCAGCTTCAGGACGGCGGCGCGCCCTGCTTCCTGTTCGTGGCCGACCTGCACGCCATCACCGTCTGGCAGGACCCGGCCCTGCTGACCGCCCAGACGCGCGAGATCGCCGCCGCCTATCTGGCCTCCGGGCTGGACCCGGCCAAGTCGGTGATCTTCCCGCAGTCGGCGGTGCGGGCCCATTCGGAACTGGCGTGGATCTTCAACTGCGTCGCACGCCTCGGCTGGCTCGACCGCATGACCCAGTTCAAGGAGAAGTCCGGCAAGCACAAGGAGCGCTCCTCGGTCGGCCTCTACACCTATCCGGTGCTGCAGGCGGCCGACATCCTGCTCTACAAGGCCACCGAGGTGCCGACCGGCGAGGACCAGAAGCAGCACCTCGAGCTGACCCGCGACATTGCCGCAAAATTCAACAACGACTTCAACGCGCCCGGCTTCTTCCCCCTGCCCGAGCCCCTGACCCAGGGCCCGGCCCCGCGGGTCATGAGCCTGCGCGATGGCGCGGCCAAGATGAGCAAGTCCGACCCCTCGGACCAGAGCCGCATCAACCTGACCGACGACGCCGACGCCATCGTCGCCAAGATCCGCAAGGCCCGCACCGACCCCGCGCCCCTGCCGGAGACGGTCGAGGAACTGGACGCCCGGCCCGAGGCGAAGAACCTGGTCACCATCTACGCCGCCCTCGCCGACATCAGCCGCGAACAGGTGCTGGCCCAGTTCGGCGGTCAGGGCTTCGGCGCCTTCAAACCGGCCCTCGCCGACCTCGCCGTGGCCTCGATGGCCCCGGTCACCGCCGAGATGCGCCGGCTGATGGCCGACCCGGCCGAGATCGACCGCGTGCTGAGGGACGGCGCCGACCGCGCCGCCGCCCTCGCCGATCCGGTGGTCGACGAGGTCAAGAAGATCGTCGGCTTCTGGAGGGGCTAGGCGCGGTTTCCGGACGCGGCGTCGACGGCCCCTCTGGCGAACGGCGACGCTGTCGCTAGTTAGGGCCCATGACCCCGAACCACCCCCTCGACCGCCCGGTGTGGAGCGCCCTGACCAGCCGGCAGTCGGCGCTGGCCATCGGCGACGCGCGGGCGCTGCGCTTCGATCCGGCCTTCGCCCTGTTCGCGGCGGCGACGGATGACTCCCCGGAGAGCACCGAGGCGCTGGGGCGGCTCAACATATCTCCCAACGGCATGGGCCTGGTCGAGGCCGGCGACATGCCTCTGCCCCCCGGCGCTGTCGTGCGGGCCGGCGCCGCCTGCGTGCAGATGGTCGCCGCCTCGCTGAACGGCGGCGGCCAGGCCGTGGCCTTCGAACCGCTCGGCGAGGCCGACGCGGCGGAGATGCTGGCCCTGGCCACCCTGACCGTCCCCGGCCCCTTCTTCGAAAGGACCCACCGGCTCGGCGACTTCATCGGCGTCAGGCAGGATGGCCGGCTGGTGGCCATGGCCGGCGAGCGGATGAAGCCGGACGGCTTCACCGAGGTGTCCGGCGTCTGCACCCACCCCGACCACCGCGGCCGGGGCTACGCCGGGGCGCTGATGCGGGTGGTGACGGCGCGCATCCTCGAGCGCGGCGAACAGGCCTTCCTCCACGCCTACGCCGCCAACACCGCCACCATCGCCCTGTACGAGACGCTGGGTTTCCGGGTGCGGACGAAGATTACCTATACGGTGTTGGAGGGGCCGGGCTGAGCGTCCGGGACAGCGGGGTTTTCCTTCTCCCCTCCGGGGGAGAAGGTGGGCGGCGCAGCCGCTCGGATGAGGGGGATGTCTGAGGCGAACCGGCTGGCGACCGATCCAGAGCCGCCTCACCCCTCATCCGGCCCTCCGGGCCACCTTCTCCCCCGAGGGGAGAAGGTCTCGGCTACCCCGCCCTATCCAGCCGGGCGATAAAGAACCCGTCCAGCCCGCCCTTCTCGGCCCACATGGAGGGCAGGACGCGCAGCCAGCCCTCGGGGGTCAGGGCCTCGTCGGGGGCGCCGATGTCGGCGGGGACGGCGGGCGCGGTTTTGAAGGCCGGGTTGCGGCGCAGGAAGGCGATCACCTGGGTCTCGCCCTCCTCGCGCTCCAGCGAGCAGACGCAATAGACCAGACGGCCCCCCGGCTTCACCCGTTCGGCGGCGGCGTCCAGCAGGCGGTGCTGCACATCGGCCAGCTTGGCCACGTCGGCGGGCTTGGTGGCGCGCAGCACCTCGGGGTTACGCCGGAAGGTGCCGGTGGCGGTGCACGGCGCATCCAGCAGCACCGCGTCGAACGTCCGCGGGTCATCCCAGTCCTCGGCCGGCGTGGCCACCACCTCGGCGGTCAGGCCGGTGCGCTCCAGATTGGCGCGCAGCCGGTCCAGCCGCTTGTCCGAACGGTCCAGCGCCACGACCTCCGCGCCGGCGGCGGCCAGCTGCAGGGTCTTGCCGCCCGGCGCGGCGCAGAAATCGACGACGGCCTCCCCGGCCTGCGGGGCCAGCAGGCGGACGGGTAGGGCGGCGGCGGCGTCCTGCACCCACCAGTCGCCGTCCTCGAAGCCGGGCCAGCCGGCGATGTCGCCGCGACGGCCGGTGCGCACCGTGCCGCCGGGCAGGATTTCGCCCTCCACCGCGTCGGCGATGGCGGCGGCGTCGAGCCCGGGCTTGAGGCTGAGATCGGTGGCCGGCTCCTCGCGCGCGGCCAGCGCCAGCCCGGCCAGCGTCGGCTCACCGTAGGTGGCGCGCCAGCGGGCGGCGAGCCAGTCGGGCAGGTTGGACTCGGCGGTGGTCAGGCCGGGGCCTTCGCGGTCGATGCCGCGCAGCACGGCGTTGACGAGGTTCTTGTAGGGCCGGGTCTTGGGGTCGCGCTCGGCCAGTTTCACCGCCGTCGACACCGCCGCGAAAGCGGGCGTCTCCAGCACCAGCGTCTGGGCCAGGGCGATGCGGAGGATGGTGCGCACCGCCAGCGGCGGCGCCTTCTGCAGCCGGCGGTCGAGGATCTGGTCGATCTCGCCCAGGCGCCGCAGCGCGGCCATGGCCACGGCGCGGGCGAAGGCGCGGTCGGGGCCGGGCAGGGCGGCGAACTCGCGGAAGGCCTGGGCGGCGTCGAGCCCGCCGCGTCCCTCCAGCGCCGCATTGAGCAGGACGCCCGCGGCCAGCCGAGCCTCGACGCCGATGTCGGCCGCCTCGTCGCGCGGCTGTTCGACCTTCGGCGGGCGCGGGCCGCGCGACTTGTCGGCCATGCGCCGCCCCCGCGCGGCCGAATTCCGGCCCTGCGTCGGCTCCCGGCTCAAACCGACACCTGCGTGCCGAGCTCGACCACCCGTCCGGGCGGGATGTGGAAGAAGTCGGTCGGGTTGGCGGCGTTGCGCATCAGGAAGATGTACAGCCGGTCCTGCCACATCGGCATGCCCTGGCTGGCCGACGGCACCACCGAGCGGCGGCCGAGGAAGAAGCTGGTCGACATGATGTCGAACTTCAGACCCTGCTGCTTGCGGCACAGGTTGAGCGCCTTGGGCAGGTTGGGCTGCTCCATGAAGCCGTAGGAGATGACCAGCTTCTTGAAGTCGTCCGAGATCGGTTCGATCCGCACCCGGTCGGCCTCGGCGACGCGCGGCCGGTCGCTGGTGCGCACGGTCAGGATGACGTTCTTCTCGTGCAGCACCTTGTTGTGCTTGAGATTGTGCATCAGGGCGACCGGGGCGATGTCCGGGTCCGAGGTCAGGAAGATGGCCGTGCCCGGGGCGCGGTGCGGCGGCCGGGCGCGCAGCATCTCGATCAGGTCGGCCAGCGGCAGGCTGTCCTTGCGCGTCTTGGCGGTCAGGATCCGCGTGCCGCGGGTCCAGGTCCACATCACCAGCACGATGACGCCGCCCATGGCCAGCGGCGCCCAGGCGCCCTGCGGAATCTTCAGCAGGTTGGAGCCGAAGAAGGCCAGGTCGATGATCAGGAACGGGGTGATGGCGGCGATGCTGAGCGGCAGGCTCCACTTCCACATCCGGCGCACGATGAACCAGGCCAGCAGGCTGTCGACCAGCATGGCCCCCGTCACCGCCACGCCATAGGCGCCGGCCAGCTGCGACGAGGTCGGGAACAGCATCAGCAGCAGCATGACGCCGACCAGCATCATCATATTGACCGAGGGCACGAAGATCTGACCGGCCTGGCTTTCGCTGGTCTGCAGGATCTTGATGCGCGGGAACAGGCCGAGCTGGACCGCCTGCTGGGTCAGCGAGAAGGCCCCGGTGATCACGGCCTGGCTGGCGATGATGGTGGCCATGGTGGCGAGGATCAGCACCGGCCAGTAGGCCATCTCGGGGATCATCTCCCAGAACGGGTTCACCCGCGCCATAGGGTCGCTCAGCACCAGCGCACCCTGGCCCAGATAGTTCAGCATCAAACAGGGCAGGACGAACGACAGCCAGCCGGTCCGGATCGGCGACTTCCCGAAATGACCCATGTCCGTATAGAGCGCCTCGGCTCCGGTGACGGCGAGGAAGACGCTGCCCAGCAGGATGAAGCCGAGGAAGCCGTTGTCGATCAGGAACAACGCCCCGTAGTGCGGCGACAGGGCCCGCAGGATCGAGGGGTCGCCGATGATGTGCAGCACGCCGAGGCCGGCGAGGACCAGAAACCACACGGTGGTGATCGGACCGAAAGCCCGCGCCATGCTCGCCGTGCCGCGCGCCTGGACCATGAACAGGGTGATCAGGATGCCGATGGCGATGGGCAGGATGAAGGGCGTCATCCGCCCGCCGATCCCGGGGGCGTCGCCGAGGCCCTCGACCGCCGACAGCACCGACACGGCCGGGGTCAGCACCCCGTCCGCATAGAACATCGCCGCCCCGCAGACGCCGAGGAAGAAGACCAGGGTCGAGCGTTTGCCGATGGCCCGCTGGGCCAGCGCCATCAGCGCCAGGGTGCCGCCCTCGCCCTTGTTGTCGGCGCGCATCAGGAAGAAGACGTATTTGACCGTGACCACCAGGATCAGGGCCCAGAACACCAGCGAGACGGTGCCCAGCACGGCCAGCTCGGCGGTGCCGCCGCTGCGCGAATGGCTCAGCGCCTCGCGCATGGCGTAGAGCGGGCTGGTGCCGATGTCGCCGAACACCACGCCGATGGCGCCGATGATCAGCCCCCACTTGCCCGCCTTGACGTGCCCGCCCGCGCCGGCCGCAGACGGGTGCGGATGGGCGGGAGCGACGGACTTGTCC
>Ga0114898_1000605_pt1 | contig 26100 bp, 22 predicted proteins | sample Malvired_Geostar_FD_83496 | JGI IMG/M metagenome (GOLD analysis project Ga0114898, IMG submission 83496) | Marine viral communities from the Global Malaspina Expedition - Malaspina viral metaG DeepMed_Geostar | ecosystem: Environmental > Aquatic > Marine > Oceanic | place: Mediterranean Sea... | reverse complement strand
GTAGTAAGGCCGCGCTGCAGGATAGGCAGGCCGCAACTGCCGGGCTGCATTCAAGGAAGTTTTCTTCTACGACAGATTTCCAGTCCAACAGCTCCTCCGTTTCAATTGAGTATACCACGTTATGAGCACCAGTAGCAAATATCTTCGTACTCACTGGCGGCTTTCACGAACCCACCACCACATTCACGACAGTCACCAAAGGTTGCACCATTGCCCTCATTCGTGGACTCAATCCATCGTGAGCAATCGTCACACCACCATTGCCAGTCCTCATTCATAGACACGTAATAGGAACCACAATGCTCACACCTATCCTTGTCAAAATCAAATTTAGTGAGCGGGTAGTACTTATTACATAAGGTACAACGGCGTGACTTTGGATCAACGGGGATCTTGCAGTCATCGCACTCACGCCCAAGATAAGGTTTTCTAAATTCGGTGTTAGCCATATCTTCCCATTGATTAGTCAAAATAGTCTGTGTCTCCAATGGATATTTCTTGACCATAGTAGTTTGTCTCTGTATGTATTGCTGAGTTAACTTTTTTAGTAGACGGGTTGTACTGGGTCTCATCACTCTCTAGGTTCCTTACAATGTATTGTGCATGCTCACAGTCCTTTAGTCGAAACTCCATTTCGTTATCCTCTATGTCACTCGGCTTAGATGTATACATTTCGTAAAACATCATGGCGTCCTCTAATGTACTACGTAGATGGTTGGCTTCCGACCTGGTAATGATGTAGGCTTCCGGTATGTATGTCATGTCGTCTCCTAAAATTTGGGTCTGCCGCTCTCGATTACATGACTGTATCAGCTCAACCTAACAATAGCAACCCCCAAGGCACCTCTCAATTTTGTGACATACTGTGTATATATTAATTTAGATATTTTTTAAGTCATTATTTAGCACTGACACAGCATGGCAGAATTTTGAGAACCCCGCTAGCGAACACTCTTTCACACTTTGTTGCTGGCGAACACAGGAGATTGCCCCGGCCAGGCTCGGCGCTGGTCGCGCTTCCCTGGCGGCAGGCTCCTGGCTGGTTGCCAGGCTCCCGGTGGCTCTGGGGTTGAGATTGGCCTCTGTGGCTGGTACAGTGTAGTCAAGCAAATACAAAGGAGGCACAACATGGGACGAGGAAATATGTATGACGGGAAACCACCTAGTGACCAGTCGCAATTCGTGGTAAGGATGGGCAACTATGGTCGGTTGGCAATCTGCTTTCATTGTCGAACCAGTGTCCGACTAAACAATGACAATGAAGGAGAGTTCCTGGAACATTTCGACATTGAGCGCACCGACCCAAGACGGAGTAGGGCGAAGCACCCTATTACGATTATGGGAGAGAACCAGATTTGCCCCGGCTCTGGCACCATGCCCTTGCCGCTGGCATATAAGTTTCCTGACGGAGACCCGCTTCCGTATAGATATTAGGGGGTTGACGTTGGTTTGCCAGAGGTCTAAATTAGCAATACCGCTGTCGTCTAAGAGTAAGCCAGCCGCAAGGCAGACCGAAAAGTTAGGACGCCTGGCACTCAACCAGGAAATGGGGTGCGATGCCCCCGGCGGCACCAAATCTTTAAAGGAGGTCAAACGCCATGCACGTTAAATTCATACGGCCCCGGTCTGGGAATCATGGGCGGCGCAGTGTCAAGCGCACCGTCCAGAACATTCCCGCTGTCGGTTCGACTGTGAAATGGACGGACGACAAGTCTTTCACGGTTCAATCGGTCGAGTACCACTTGAACGTAACACCCGGTCGCACTGCACCGGGCAAAGCGTCGGCAAGTGTAATACTCGCCTAGTGAGGGGCACGGCTCCCGGGGTTTTCTCTCCAAGTTTACCCAGGAGCCAGCCCCGCTCCTTGTTCAGCCGCCGTAGGTTTTTGCTACTTCCCCTACGGCGGCTATTCTCATTCTAAAGGGAGGAACAACATGGCCGAAACTAAGAAATCTGAGCAACTGGCACTAGCTAGAGAAGCCCGTCGGCATCCACCAAGCATCAGCACAATTAGATCCATGGCCGCAAGGTGGGAACAGGCCCGATTGGCCGACTTGATTGTGGACGAACAGCTTAATCCGGACTTGTACTGCATCAGGGTTGCCGCCCCGCCTACCGATGGCGTATGCACTCACTGCAAAGCCACCAACGCTCTCCGTCACAAGGTAGACCACCACGGCCAGTACATCTATTGCCTGCATTGTGGGACGGACTACTTCCCCGATGCTGAGCCGATTCCCGCGCTAGGTATAGGTAAAGGCGGCGGGAGACACCACGAGGGCGATGAGCCCATTGGCGAACACCACTTGAACAACGACAAAATCTATCGCGAAAGGAAACGCAAAAATGTTACAGCATAATGACCACATCGAAGCCCCAGCCGACCAGGACAACCAGGGCGAAATGAATCGGACCAACTTGGTGCCGTTTGGCCTGTATGAAGCCGTTATCAATAGCGTGGCCGTTGCCGTAGACCCAAGGGCGAGTGAGCTGGCGGCTGAACAACTTAAGACCTGGTTCTTGCGCCACCACCCCCAGGAAGCCCAACGGCTGAACCACATCACAATCGACACCTGGGACAGAATGGCGCGGAATAGGAAGCGTGGATACAACGAGTTTCTTGAGGCGATGGGCAACGCCTTCCAGCGCAAGGAAGCCACTCATGCTCGTAGCCGGGCTTTGCCAGAAGTTACCGCTGACTCCCACAACGTGAAATGGTCGGCGATTATGGACTGGTCGAGAGGCTCCTATCGCGACTCCACAAGCTGCTTTTTCTCTGGCAATCGCGTGTATCTGAACGGCATGGCCTCCCAAGGCGTGACGATGCTAGGCTTTCATGACATGGAGCAAGGGACTGGCACCGGGCGCGTGTTTGTTTCACCGACCTGGCCTAGTGAAAATACTCCCAATACTCCCAATGGCCTCTTGCTTTGGGGCAGTTATGGACACATTGATGACCTGGGTTGGATGCCTGTTAGATCAGCGGCTGATGTGCTCATCCAAATCACTAGCCTACCCTACCGAACCGACTTCACCGATGGCGTATCTTGGTTAGGCCACCAGGAGCCGACAGAAGTTGAGCGGGAAGCACTCCGCTATCTGCCACAGAATTACAACAACTTTCCCCAGGTTGACCCACCCGCCGCTTTCGACTGCGTGAACTGCCAAACCAACTACCCGGAAATGTCGAGCCGTATCACCAGAATCACGCACCAGGGTTGGGACGAGAACGCCTATCGTGCCGCTCGAATCCGGGAAGGGGAGATGGCGGAGAAACTCCAAATTTGGTCGAATGACCCTAGCCGCTTCACGCCAACCGGGAGGCAGTCGCTACCGTGGGCAAGGCGGTACGCTGTTCTACTCAAAGAGGCCGACGAGTCGAACCGGGGACGCCGCCGCCTGGGCGATGTCCAGAACACCGAAGAACATACCTGCATGGAGAGCCATTATGCCCAAATCTTGCCAAACCGCTAAGTTCTACGACTCAGACCATCCCCGCTTTCAGACCGCTTTCACCGCCGACAAAGAGTGGTTCCGACAGTGGGGTGATGTGTATGAGCCACGATCTAACGACTTGCTAGTCCACCAGGACAACGGCAAGAAAATTCTCATTGTGGCCCACATGGACTATGTTGTGCCGACAATACCAGCCGTTGACCAGGACAAAGCTTGGGTACAACGCTATGGGCATCTGCAATCGCTTCCGTCCATATCCAACTTTGGCCCATATCAGTTCAAGAACACTGGCCGCTGGTTTCCAGAGAATAACAAGCCAGTGGCACCTGCAAAGCTGTCAGTGGTCGAGCAAGACGAACTGTCATTCGATTGGGTTGCCGCCAAGGCCGCTAAACTTGGTGGCCCCGTGGTGGACGACAGACTAGGTTGCGCTCTCGCTCTTGGCTGTGCGTCATGGGCTGACCTTCTATTTACTGACTGCGAGGAGCAAGGCCGCTCAACGGCGGCATACTTCCAAGCACCAAGGGCATACAACTGGATAATCGGGTTTGACCGTCGTGGCACCGACGTAGTGACCTATGACTACAAGGACAAAACTTGGCTGTCGGCACTATCAGACTATTTCACCATCGGCCAAGGGAGCTTCTCCGACGTTGGCTACCTGGAGAAACTAGGAACCGCTTGCGTCAACATGGGTGTTGGTTACTACAACGAACACACAACAAGCGCGTACTGGAATCCCAAAGAGACTGAGGAGCAGTTCAGTAAGCTGTATGCGTTTTGGAGCAAGTACCGTGACACGCAATTCCACCATGTGCCGCCAAAAACCACTGGGACGGCTGGGCGGCACCAGGGGCAAGACCAATATTCACTACATGGGCGAGAATGGCTGTTGGAACTACAACCAGAGCCTGCCCCGCTCACGATTGTACCTGTGGAACGCTCCTGGGTTGGGAACTACACTCAGGGCCGATTTCCCCAAGGGTTTAGTAAAAGTCCTAGATCGGCGGTCATGTCCGATAAACGCTACCTTGCTACGGCAATTCCGGGAGCAGTTTGGGATGCTTTCCAGGGCGATTACCGCTCGACTCTGGACATTGATTGGGACTCGCCTGATACCCAGAAGTTCATCGACCAGAACTACCCGGCGCTGGTTCCGGAGTTACTGGCGTGGCAAGAGAGTCTTAATCGTGACACTCCTATTGACCCACTCTTACGGGAGTATGGGTACAACGGCTGGTGAGACCTCAGGGGTGACATTTCCCATTAGCTGGATAATCATTGGAGTGTTTATACTCTGGCTTAAGATTAGACGATAAGGAGCGACAAGATGAGCGACGAGCACTTTCAACCTCAAGACTGGGACGACTTCAAGGAAGGTTCCCATGTCTGTCTGGAATGTCATTACCGCTGGCCTATACAGGACATAGCAAGCCTGACATCGGAATCAGCCTGCCCGGAGTGCGGCTTCTCCAACCGGGAAGTCTTTGAGGCACACACCTCAACATGGGATGAGGCCGACCACCTAGCAAGTGCGCGGCTAATCCTAGAAATCTACTCGTACAGGATGCCCGGTGGGTTTAGGATGGGATGGGTTAAGGAGGAAGTGGATAAACTGCTGTCGGCTCTCATTGATGGCGGCGTAGACACTTCTTGCAAACTAAGTGGTGCACCCGCCAGCGAATACAAGTGGATGCCCCAGGGCGACGGGCTCTTTAGCTACGTGCGGGTAGATGGGCCGCAAACTGGACCCGACATCGAGCCAAGCCCGACTTTAAAGGGATCCATCCTCGACTTCCTAGACAAAATCAGCGGGCGGCGTGCCAACCTGGCGCGGAGTGTCTACATCCCGTGGGACGATGAAGAACACCGGAACTAGGTTAAACTCGTGCCGGGGAACATAGACAGGGACAAGGTGGGCGTGCTACGGTGCGCCCATCTTATTTATTTGGAGGCAGTTATGGGAGCAAAACGAGGCAGACCGAAGAACGGCACAATAGGGCGGCTAGACAAGCCGATACCCTATGTCATCACGGCGAAGGGCGAAGTATTGCTGGAAGGGCTCCTGCGCGTCTGCGCGACCTGTGGCGTAAACCAGTTGCCCAGCGGCTACGTGTACGGCGAAGAATACTACTGCAACGAGCATATGCCAGAGCATTTCATGGAGGATTTCCGGGTACTGGAAGCTATACAGAAGGAGACCGGGGCCGTGTTCCAAGAATGGGACTGCTACTGGACAAAGTGGGAAATGGTGGGCGACTATGCCTAAATACAACGGCTGGCCCAACTACGAGACCTGGGCGGTCAATCTATGGTTAACGAACGAGCCAGATACATATGAGCGGCTAATGTCTATCGTTCAGAATTGCGATACTCTAGGCGAACAGGCCGTAGCAATCCGCAAATGGATACGCCCAGACGAAGGCATGGGCATGGGCGAGTACCGGGAGCAAATCGCAGGGATGTACGTTGACCTGTTAGCGTCAGCGTTCGACCTGGTGCAGTGGCGGGAGATAGTTAGGGTACATAGTGAGGGTGTAAGTGATGAAGTGGATAGTGGCGGTGGCGTGGGGCATGGGGATAATCTCTCTAATTAGTCGATGCGGCTAGTTGACAGCGTGGGGCCAGGCTTGGTAGTCTGGCCTCATTCTATTTCAGGCGAGGAGGAAATTATGGACACTGAACGAATCAAGGGCTGGTGGGTAGTGGTGGCGGTGCACGTTGTGGCGGTGGCGTGGTTCTTGGGAGTCATGGCAGTAATTGGCATAATCGACACGTTTGGGGGTTAGAACATGGGACGCAATACACCAACAAGCAAAATGACCGACGCCCAGGTGGTCAACGAGTGCAAGCCTAAACTGAAGGGATACAAAGGGACTGAAGGGAAGAAGTATCCTAGGCCGTGTATCCTCTGTGGTGTCCAGGTGCACGGTACGTTGGGAGACCTGGAGAACCATCAGGCTATCCACGTTGAGACTCAGTATGACTATGACAACCAAGCCTGGATAGTCAACGGGGTGTACGCCCGGTGTTATCACCCGGCCAGCATGGAATGTAATTGCTATGGCCGTCTCCACGAAGGAGAAAAAGCACCAAGCATTCACTAACTAGGGGGGTGGGTAGGTAACCATTCGCGGCCTAAGGAATAAAAAAAGGGGGGCAGACTTGACGGTCTTGCTCCCCTAATTGTTGAGTGAAGCCAGAATAAGATGCCTGGCCAGCCATGTGACTTCCCGTTCAACTCGACACGGTTGAGCATTGTGTGTGGGTTTCCCTCCATATTTTTTTGAATTTGGGCAGATCTGGCCCTGTTTTTGCCTCTGAAAACGTAAATTTGGGGCCAATTTTAGCAATTTTAAGCCATTTTGGGCCTAAATTAGAGCAAAAAGAGCATTAAAGTCACTTATATGACGATATCAGCACCTTGATTTGCTGGGGGCTCATAGTAGAACATATGTACTTTTCTCTCAATTTTGTGACAGGTTGTGTTAAGAGAGTCTCTTTATTACCAATTGCGTTATTTTTATTTTTATATATATATATATACTACTACACAGTATGGCAGAAAATTGAGAAGGGTATCCTTAGGTATCCTCTATGCTTACTTTAGGCCATTGTGGTTGCATAGTTGAGGTTCTTTATGGTATAATAATAGGGTGAGTGCAGATAGTCTAGAAGTACGTCCTGATAAAACCAACTATAACGGCCATGGTGGTCGTCGTGCGAGAGCAGGCAGGCCGCCTGAGCTAAAAGCACAGATCGCCGAGGCTAAATCTTTAGCTAAACAGCTACAGGGGGCTGTGCGATCTGGACTTCTGCAGTTAGCTGAGAACTACGACTCTTTAATCGAATTGGCTATCCAGCAAGCAGCTTTGGGAGATACAAAGGTGCTATTACGTCTTTTGGAGTTACCTGCTAAGATGGGGTTCACATTGCATGATGGCGAAGATGACACACCCCCTTCTATGCAAATTGAGGCTGCTTTCCGTATTAAGGTTAATGAGGCGGCGGAAGCAGTATCAACTGCTAACATTGTTGAAGAAGATATCACAGAGGGAAATGTAGTTGCCATTGATTGACGGTATCCAAGTTCCAGCCTGGCAAGATACAGCGCGTGAGGTAGTAAAGCACCTTGGTGTTACATTGTCTCCTGATCAAGCAGAGATCTTCTATGATGATGCGCGTATTAAGATTCTTTGCGGCGGTGAAGGCAGTAGCAAGTCTTTTATGGGCTCGCTATATGGTGTAGCGCGTAGTCAGCATGATGCTATGGCATCCAGTCTTCTTAACACCGGGTTTGGTAATCTATACTGGGTGGTAGGTCATGACTTTGAAACGGCCCGAAGAGAATTTGGATCTCTGGAAATGGACGATATGTTGTTACCTTGGATTCGTGCTCTTGGTGATCTTAATATCGATCGGACTAGCGCACCTGCCCGGTACGATCAGCCCTGTGTTCTCCAAACTAAGCGATACAACCAACTCTTTCGTACCATTTCTGGATATGACGCTCAGAAGATAGGTCGTGAGGAGCCAACAGGAATTATAGGTTGCGAGGTATCCCTATGGGGTGAAGAAATTTGGGAACGTTGTTATGGACGCCTTGCGCGGTTGTATCCCCATAGCTGGGGCTGGTTTAGTGGAAGTCCTGAACTTAATGCGGGATGGTTTGATGAGCTTGTCAATATGGGAGACCACGATAACGATCGTGATATTCGTAGTTATCATCTCCCTTCTTGGGCCAATCCGTCGGTGTATCCAGGAGGCCGCCAAGACCCGGCAATAGTGCAACTAGAAGGCAGTATGTCGTATGACCGCTTTATGCGGCGGCATGGCGGTGTCATCACTGCACCCACTGATGCCGTCTTGCCTGAATTTGATTCTAAGATTCATGTTGGTGACTTTGCCTTTCGTCCTGATCTGCCTGTGCATATGGCAATTGATCCTGGTCATTTTGTCTATGCGGTACTATTCATACAGGTAGTAGACGGCACAGTACGTGTTGTGGATGAGATCTATGCTAACAAGTGGTCACATGAAGAGATCATTAATGAGGCGCGTATGCGTCCTCTGTGGGCCAATGTAGGCCGTGGAAAGCATGTCATGGATATTGCAGGCAGTCAGCACCATGATGGAGATGCTCCTACTGCTAAGCGTTGGCTTGATGATACAGATATTCGTTTTAATATGAAGAAGCGTCGTGTTGAAGATGTTGTTGAGAGACTTCGCTCCTTCTTGACGATATCCCCTCTTACGGGACGGCCCCGTCTCCAAGTAGATCGGCATTGTGTCGGAACCATTGCTGAGATGGGTCGGGGCAAGTCCCCTATTGATGGTGTGCGTATCTGGAAGATGAAGAACGGTAAGCCTGAACCGGCTAATAACCATGCATGTAGTGCACTTGGTTACTGGGGATTGTTCTATTATGGGACAAGTCGACCAGAAGCTGTAGACTATGAAGAATTAGAAGACGAGTGGGGATCTAGCTCTGTAAGTAATTATCTTGGTGGTATAAATGATAATTTACGGGGTGATCCTTTTGAAGCTCTTATGTTGAGGCGTTCATGAAAGCACCAGAAGATCTATCTGAACTTGAAAGTATGATGATCAGCTACTATGCTGCTACTACCAAGAAACGAAATCGTTCTGATCAGATGTATCGACACGATGTAAGTGGTTTGATGCAGGTTCCTGAGGGTATGGAAGTCCATGAAAGTAGTACACCCTCATTAATGGTTGATAATCTACGTGATCAAATTAGGACTGATGAGCCTATTGTAACATATCAGCCTACTGGTAAAAGTCAATCAGCTCTTCAATTCAAGGAATTGGCCCAAATGTGGGCATCCGGGGTACTTCATGAAGTCAGCGCTAGTTCTCTGATCGATCCCATCCAGCAACTTGTCCATGACTTTCTTCTTCGCGGGGCTGGATGCATTAAGTTTCTCATCGATCCAGAGTATATGCTTCCGCCTGGGAGTGAGGAGAATCCCGATACAGGTATGTTTCCTTGGCTCGTTAAAGCTATCGATCCTCTCAGCATCTTCCCGGCCCCAGGTAGTAAGAGAACGCCAGCCTATGTCCTTGAAAGCCAGACCCGGACGGTTCTTGATATGCAGATGCATTATGCTGACCATTGGCATGATCCTATTGTACGTCGTGGCGGGAAGAAACGCAAGGCTTCTGACCCGGTAAAATGGCTTGAGTTCTGGTCTGGGCCTAGCTTCAAAGAAGGTAAGCAAATCGATCCTGGACAATATGTGGTGGAAGCAGATGGAATTAGAATCATTGATCAACCAAATCCTTATGGCGTTCTGCCTTATATCTTTAGTTATAGTGGACTAGGACGTGCAAACTTTGATGGTGAGCCTTCCCATTTATCTGAGGGTATACTTGATTCAGTAGTAGGTGAGCTTGAGGAAGAAATACGTATTAAGACCGCCTGGGCGCACCAGTGGCTATTCAGCGCTTATCCAAGACTCCTTACCACAGATGATCCACGCCGAGTTAGGCGTCAGTTCATGGTTAGCGCCGGGAGTGTCATTAAATACAATCCTGGTGAAAAACCTGAATGGATGGAACAACAGCCTCCCAATGAGGCTATGCTTCGGTTTTTAGAAGTTATTACGGCGAATATTCAGAGGAAGGTTTCACCGTCGTTAACTGAAAGGCCATCAGGTGTAGATGCTGGTATTCACCAAGCACTATTGCTAGGACAGGCATTAAAGGTTATTTCACCGATTAGACGTGCATTAAATATCATGGGCAGTGATCTGCTTAATGGTATGGCTAAACAAATGAATGCGTTAGGTCTCAGTATGAATGCACAGGGTGGTACTGAGAAACAAGATCGAATGGTTAGTGGTAAGGACTTTAAATCTTATACATTTAGAGTTCAGTTTGAAGCTATTGACCCAGTAGAGAATGACCGTAGAATGCTTGCAGGTCTTGCACTACGTCGTGAGCGAGCAGACGGTCTACCTCTTATTAGTAGGCGTACATTTATGGAGCGGTATATGGGTGGTGTTATCGATAATATCGATGATGAAGAAGCTCAATTAATCGCAGAAGCTGCCGTTGCTCAGTTAGTAGCAAGTGGGCAACTATTACAATCAATTATGCAGGAGGTACAAGCAGATGCTCAAACTGCTAATGTTGCTGCCACGGGCGATCAAGCTGCTGCTCAAATTGCAGGTGGCCGTGAACGTGGGGTTGAAGGTCTTGCGGGTGTTGGCGCTCCATCTCCCCAAGAAGTCGGGGCCATTCAAGGACAAGACACCGCTCTAGGCGGATTATAAAGGAGGAACCATGGCAAACAAAAAACCACGTATTAAACCTTGCCCAGGTAATAAAGGAGGTAAGTAATGCCTAAAGTAGGAAAGAAGCACTTCCCTTACACTAAGAAGGGGAAGGCCGATGCTGCGGCTGCAAAGAAAAAGAAAAAGAAGGGTTACTAATGGCAAACAAACCTGAAGGTGATGTTACTAGACAAGCAATAGAGCTAGCATCTTTAAAGTTAAAGAAAGCTACTGCGAAGTTGCGTACTATTTTATATACTGGGCCTGATAATGTCCTGATATCTCGTAAAGAAGTAGATAGGCGTGTTGCAGAGGGTGACACATCTCTTCTTCCATATGCTAGTCAGCGGTCTCCAGAAGGTGTAGATAATGCATTGCTTGACCAGATGCTTATGAATGGGGAGATAAGAGGTCGATAGAATGCCTAGACACTTTGATCCTGTAGCTATACGTGAGGCATGGGAAGCAGAAAAAGCTGCAGCAAAACAAGTCATCGACGAAGAAGACGAAGATAATTATGCTGCAAGTCTTGACGCCTACCCTGATTTAACTAAGGAGACATTTAATCTTTTCGGGGGAAGAGATTTAAGTCAAATGAGTGCGGATCAGATTAACGTCAATGCAGGGTCAGTCGCTGGTCAGCAGTTTGGGGCACAGACAATTAGAGAGCCACAAAATCGACCAGGTCAAGCTTACACTGAAGAGGGTGGCTGGGAAGCCTCAGATGATCCACACGTACCAGTTTATACGCCTGATCCTACGCCTGCACTCATTGGAACTGAAGAACGAACTACAACTACACCTACTGTAACTCCACCAGCCACTACAACTTCAACACCCGCTGCCACAGTAATGCCTTCGCTGAAGGGAGATCCAGATACGTCCTTCCAATTTAATCCCCAGAGATCATTATTAGATCCTAGTATGATTGCTGGTGGAGAGGAACGTGTCTTCAAGCTGCACTTTATATACCCAGAGCAGAAATCAGACGAAGAGGCTGGAAAGATATATCCAGGCCCAAATGATGGTAACTATGCCTGGTCTGGAGACTGGAAACTTAGCACAAAAGAAATGGAATTGCTTGAAGAGCGTCTTCGACGTAGTCTGGGGGAGTCTAGTGTTAAGATTGAGCCAGGTATGGAGGTACATAATACCAAAGCTAGTGTAGATGATATTCGTAGCAATTGGGATGCAGCATCTACTGATTTAGGTATTAGCAGTTTACAGTACGAAGATAGGATTGTACCAGTTTATATTATTAGAGGTTTAGGTGCGTTTGCTGGATCCAATTCTACTAGTGGGACAGGCAAGGGAGAGTTTTCTGGTTCTTGGGTAACTTTAGGTGATGGTGTTATAGAGGCATTAGCTGGTCGTAAAGGTAAGACAGCATATGAACTGGTACAAAATTTTGAGGATAAAGACGGGGATTTCGACGATCATGCATTTATGTCCTCTTATCTGGCACAGATGGGGACTGTACTACATGAAAGTCTTCATGCTGTTGCTGCTTTACCTCATCGGGAAGGTGGTACTCTCAGCCGTTATGTTGAGGATATTGGTGGGGCGCACGGTGAGGAGTTTGCTAAAGTCTTAGATGATTCTATGCGTGGGAAAGCAGGTACTGATAAGTTTGCTGCTCTAAACTTGATAATGAATGAGCCATGGAACTATGGTTGGGGGCACGAAGGACAAGATATATCACAACAGATGACAGGTGGGACTACAACTTCTACCACTATACCCTCATCTACCCAAGGGCCACTTGTTGAAATCGAGGGACGAGCGAAAGCTCCTAGTTTGTTGACTGGGAGGGAAGGTGTACTTCATGACAGATATCTAGACATGGACAAAACTACTCCCCAGCCTGGAATTATTGAAACCATGAGTCGTTCTACAAGTTCTTCCGGCATTGAGACCCCCAATTCAGATATTGTCACTGATATGTTTGAAGCAACTCGCAGGGTTGGCAGTTTTAGAACTGGTAGAACTAGCAGGACTGGCCCACAACGCAACATACTAGGTCAAGTCGGAAATGAAATGTCTGTAATGCCTGGTATGCAGGATGGGCTGGGACTTACGGAAGGCCCACTAATCGAAACTATTCCCCGGTTGAGAGGTCAATAATGGCTGTAATGCCTGGTGCTACAAGTAATAGAATAACTCCTGGTGGAATGCCAGATAGTAGGCAGTCACAAAAACCTGGCCCGATTCCCTCAATGCCTAAGATGGGTGCAGGTCCGGCTGATTTTGGTGTTAATTCTGGTGCACCAGGTGTTCCTGATCCAGGTGATCTTGAAGATCTCTTTTTAGCCTATACAAGTGGTCAAATGAGCAGAGACGACTTGATTGGACGATTGGGTACTCTTGGGGAGGGTGAGGGTGGTATTTTAGGTCTGCTTGAATCTATGGATCAGAATATGGAGGGAAGCCGTACTGGCATGGCTGACCAAGCCGTTGATGTTATAGACTCTCAGGGCGGTGCCGAACAGTCTACTCAGCCTGCAATGCCAGGTGGAGTAATGCCTGGTGTAGGTTTGGAAGTAGGAGGTTCTGGCCCACGTGGTGGTCAAGGGATGGGCCAAGCAACTACACTAGGAAGTATCCCTCCTCTTACAGAACCTCTAGATGCACGGCACCAACGTATTTCAATACTGCTACAAGGCTTTGGTTTGGAACCTGTTGATGCAGATCAAATGTCTACGGTTTTGAATCCTCACGTAAAAGGTCATAAGCGTACATGGAGTTCAGAAGACAATATGTGGATCGACCAATATGACGATCCAAGCCAGGGTGTATCAGGTACTATTGCCTATGACCCAACAATAACTGCTGAACAACTAAAAACTACCCCTAGTATAGTACGAGGTACTGGCGCTCAAGAGATGAGAGCTCAAGCTGGTACGGGTATGGCAATAGGCAGTAAAGGTGCCGCTAGAGTTGAGCGGTATGACGAAAGCCTCAACCAAGGCCGCGGCGGTACAAGAATGGTGGACATTGGGGATGTTGGTCTTCAAAAAAAGCTAGATACTGGTGATGCTGGAATGGGCGCTGCTGAGGGCGGTGGTACTCAGTTTGTAGAACAAGCATGGACTGAACCTAAAGCAGCGGCTGCCCCTTTTAAACGTACTGGACTTTTCCCCTCGGAATCTGCGGCCGGAGAATTCGGGGAGACAGACCCCGACACCTACGACAGGTGGGAGCTCCAACGGCAGGCTGAAGACCGGATGAGGGCTCAAGATGAAGCAGAACAGCGAAGACTAAGGCTTGAAGCAGAACGAGCTCAGGCACTTATGGATGAAGAGCTGTTTAAAAATACAGCGAAGTTTCATCCTATGTTTGGTGGCTCTTTTGATATTCGTGAACAGGGATTAGCGGTTCAAGATAAAGAAGGTAACTGGTTCCCTGATCAAAGCTCTCTTGATCAGTATACAGCTTTTCTAACGAAGGCTGGGAAATATTGGGATGGCTCGCAGATTGGGTTTGGTCGAATGATTAGTGGCCAGGCCTATCCTGAAGAATACTGGGCCGCTTATGATCCCGATGGGAACCTCCACAAGTTTCGTACCCAGAAACAACAGCAGGATTTTAGTAATGACGGTCGATGGCCTGATGGAACATACTTAGCAGGGTTTGGCCCAGGGGCTGAAAGGCCACCGCCTAAGGCTAAGGTTGAAGTAAATGATGAAGATGGTACAACTACAACTACTAATCCCGATGGTTCAGTAGTAGTAACAGACACAGCTACAGGAGAGGTTTTATCTGGGGCTCCCCTAGGAGGAGATCCAGACGTTGCCCCACCAGTAGCAGCGGACGACGATAGCACAGAGCCGTGGATGTCCGAGGATTACTTGTATGGCAAGCAATTGTTTACTCCAGGATCAGTTCAGTCTCGTAAGTACCCTGGGCTTGCAAGCCTTGTTCAAAGTATAACAGAGGGGGGTACAAGATCTGAATCTATTACAGCGACAGTTATAAATGCTGTAAAAGAAATGGAAGCTATAAAAGCGCAGGAGGGGCAAAATCAATTTCAAAGAATGCAACAGGTCTCAATTGCTCAACTTGATAGACAAGCGGTAACAGACCGTGCAAACTTAGATCGAGCACTTGCAACAGGTGTAGCTACTGGTAAAATTGCCGGGGTAGCAACTTTGGCCGCAGAGTCAGAAAAGAATGCTCAACTCATGAGGGAGTATCAGCTATCTGGTATGATGCCTGCTGACTGGGCAGGGGAAGCCGGTGCAGGTGTCAAAACTCTTGGGCGTGAAGAGATGGAAATACGCCAGCAAGAGGTAGGGGTACAAGCACTGTCTGTTGAACAACGGCGTGAACAAGATCTATCAGCACTCTTTGGGCAATATATCTCCCCAGATGTACAGCCTGTAGCAAACGCACTGACATTAGATGCACAGAAGTGGGGGTGGACTAAGAAAATGCAGGAAGCTGAACTGACTGGATTATTTCCTGATGGCGCTGACGGGATGGACACGATGTCATCAAAACGTCTTACATTTGAGAAAGATGTTGCGGCTCAAAAGAATACCTGGGAGACTAGCCGTATAGAGAATGAGGCAAAGTCAATAGCTAATCAGCAGGAAATAAATAATTATAGTATATCTGCTAATGAAAGTATTGAAGCTAATAAATTATCAGAAGCTGTAGCTGCACGAAAAGCAAAGTACAGAGCAGAAGAGGCCAAACTACAGTTAGATAAAGAGAAGTTGAAAATAGAAACTCTTCTCTCACTAGCAGAACCTGCGACGTTCCTCTTTGCAACTCGATTTGGTCTTCTTGATAATCTTGGAATTGCTCTTGGAGTGGACTTTTCAGATGAGATGTACCCAGGACAGATTCCATCTATGTTAGAACCTGGGACAATTCCAACGATGCAACAACTTAGAGCTGCAACACCTGCAGAACGTCAGTTAATGCTTGCTGAGATGGCTGCTACAGGTGGTTACTCAGTTGAAGAAGCACTTTCTAGAGTACAAGCTGGTACGCCTGGTGGTAGAGCTATACAACGACAAAGAAATGTAGCGGCGGTGCGTTAATGCAACAACTTATTAGTGGACTAGGTAAACAAAGCGCTTCCTATGGTGGCGACTATTGGAATGCAAAAGCAGAACAACGAGATAGGGAGAGAAAGGCACTTCGTGCTGGAACTATACCTATTCCTGCATCAGTTCTAGCTGCTAATAACCAGGTAGATGCTCAAACAAGGGCAAACTTGCTGGTTGACTGGCTTGCAGATAAAGATAACTTTCATCATATGACATTGAATACACCTGGTTTTGCGCGAATGTCACCTGAACAGCAGATACGTGAGATAGAGGGCTTAATGGAGGAAGTTAAAGCGGCACCTCCTAATCAGCAAGAAAGTGCGCGTCGAAGTCTTGTTAATGAGCTTAAGGGTGTAGGTGGACTAATCGGACGAAGTCTTAAGACTGGTTGGGATGCGATTAGTGTGGATACACCCTTAGATCCTTTTCTTGATCCAGCAATGGACTGGTCGAAAGGTAAGTTCATGGAAGTAGTTGAGCGTGGAATGCAAGAAACAGCCGGTACAGCTCTTGGTGTTATACAGAAATTTATTCCTGGTACACAGGATTTTGAAGCATCAATAGAAGCTGAGCGTAAGATGGCTGGTTTACCGTGGTGGCGTAAATACACAGGTATGTACAAGGCAGGATGGACAGACCCATTAGCGACTTCTAGGGTAATTCGTGAAGAGGGCTGGCAGGTTCCATGGTATGCTCATGTCCCACTTGAAGTTGCCCTTGACCCGTGGAATATAGCATTCGGTATTGGTTTTATACCTGATATATTACGGGGTGTCAAGCTACTTGGGCCTGATCTGGGTGGAAAATGGATCAGATCAGGAAAGGATCTTTTTGGGCCTAAGTATGTCTGGCATGATACTGATTTACAACCTGGTCTACTGTGGGGCAAAGCAGGTAAGATTATTACAAAAGAACAAACTGCTGCCCGTTTAGCAGCTCGTGAATCAGCACGACTTGCACAGGATATGGCTAAACTTAATGAGGGCCGCCAACAGGAGATGTGGGAATTATTCACTGATAACGTTATGGAAGACGAGTTTGGTGAGGCTGCTGAACACCTAGATCCTAAGACAGGTAAGAAGTTTACCGGCTGGCTCGGTCCAGAAGGTCAAGCTTTTCATTCTTATGGAGAAGGGCTGCCCGCGGGTGGAACATTAGGTAGATTTGAAGCAGCTACTAAATCAACAGAAGGAATGGCAGCAGATTTAGACAATCTAACAGGCGGTAAGTTTAGAGATACTGTAGATGCACAAGATGCCTTTAACATGTCAGAGATACGTGATGCTCCATGGCGTGAAGCTTTATGGGATGTTATTACTAATAAAGACATTCCTGTAGAAGCTATGTGGGCACTTAAAATGCTATATTATACAGGTTTAAGACCTAATGAATTACAGTATATAACTACGGGATCCATAGATCGGGCATTAGAGATGGCTGATATACCCACTCTCTTTGTTACGGTAGGTACGCAGTCTAGTCCCCGTCGTCTTACTGATGAGGCGGTTGAGTTTTTAAAAGAGTTTAAGGCGAGACAAAAAGAGCTTCAGCCACGAGATTTGCCAGAACCTACAGGTCTAGAAGCTGCCTTCTCTATGCCTGAAGGAGTGACGTTGAATGCTACGTCTATAAATAAATATTTTAGAGAGGCAGCAGAAAGATCTGGTGATCATGGTAAAGATCTTCTTAGGTTTTATGAGAAGAATGCAAACTACGCCTATGTATTTAGACTTTCTTTTGCAAACAACCTGTATATGACGACTCCTGGTATACGTCAAACCATGCTAGGTTTAGGTCATCGTAGCCACTTTCATACTGCTAGGTACGTGTCAAGTACCTTTTATAATGTACAAACAGTGGAAGAACTCTTTAGGGGTACTAGTAATATAGGACGAAGAGGAAGTAAGATACCTCCTCAGAGCTTCTTTCCTGCGGAAATAATAGACGAAGTAGAGGCAAATCTTGCAAAGAAATCTATAGAGGAGGGATGGAAACCACTAAGTGTCTTTGGTATCCATAACCGGCCCCCAGCTACTCAGAAAGGTTTTCTCGCATTTGAAGAGCAAAGAAATGCTGTACTACAAGCTCGTCTTCAGTTAATGAGATCTATAGTAGCTCCAGAGGTCAGAAACAATGGTGAACATATGGTATTTGGTATTCCTCCACAGGTAGCCCCAGCGACTGCAACACTGGCTCAAAATCTGCAAGAACTAGGTACATTTGCTACGTTTATTTCTGACATGATTATTGAGAAAGGGCTTCTTAAGACTTCAAAGGAGTTAGTTGACGTTACTAAGGGTGCCGATGTTGGCCTGGGTGTGAGAGTAGGCGCTGGTGCTGAGCCAGTGAAAACAACAATTAAAGAGCAAAGGGACGCTGCAAAGCTAGCTTTTTCAGCACTTGAAGAGTGGGTTGAACCAATATTAGACATGTCAACAATTTGGGCAAAAGAGATTGCCTTAGATCCTGTTGCTGGGGATCATATGGCTGATCTTTTACTTGCGCCCTTTCAGCAACTTGGATTTTCACAGCTTAATAAAATGGCTATTCAGAAGAAGGGTGGGCAATATGGTGGTCGAGGCGGCCAGAGAATGAACCCACTTGCGGCTATATTTGCTCCTTTCTATGTAGCTAAGACAACTGAAATGGGATCTGCTCAAGAGAGGTTGACCGCCTTACTTGCTAAAAAGAAGCGAACTAAAAAAGAACAACTTGAAATGGAAATTCTAGAAGAATGGCAGGGAATGACACTAGGGCAACAGCAGAAAATGGAGAAAAATGACTTTCCACTAAATTATATTATCAAACAGTCTGGTAGAAAAGGATTAAAAACAGTTGATGGTGTTAAGGAGACAGCATCTAAATCTCTCTGGTTAGTTACTGAGTGGCTGCACGCTCCCGTAGAAGGACAGGCAGAGAAATTTGCTACAGTTATGAACTTCATGAATACACCCAAGTTGGTACCTACTGCTGAAGACATGATAATGTACGGTACTCGTGCAGCTCGTAAGGCTATGATAGTAGTTCATGTAGATGGTCATGGGCCGCAAGCTTTTTATCGTGCTGTAGGCGAAGAGGATATACCAGATGGTACGTGGCTGCCTTTTGATGGTATTCATGTGTCAGATGAGTTTGTGTCGGAGAGTGGCGTGGGTGGTAAAGGTACTTTTGACACGACGGCATTTAACTTACCTGATAATGAGGACTTTGTCCATTATGGCAATGATCTAGTTAAGAAGATGTCTGAGAAACTTACTAAGATGGATCTTCCATGGAAGGATGCACGACGAGTAACTAATCTAGAAGAGATTAACTCGTGGGCTAATACAGGAGAGTCCTTAAAGCGTAATCGACCTTTTGATGATTGGACGTACAATAACCAGGGGGATGCAGTTCCAAAAGCTGGTCTTCCAATTGTAATACAAACAAAGCAGCTCGGTGAGATTACAGGTGCTAAAATTACTAAACTAGCTGACCAAGCTGTGCAGGGCGGTAAGATTGTCAGAGCCAGACAGGTAGGTGAGGATCTAGAACGCGAGATCACCCGAGTAGACATGGAATACTGGAACCAGTGGTTTAGTGGCCCAGTTCCTGAAGCTGTTATACGTAATGCTTTCCCTGGTGGGCCAAGACGATTAAACCCCGAAATAATGGCTGCTATGGCTATGGCTGCAGGGCTTAAGTTAGCGAACATGCAGATTGCAGGTATGACTAAGAAGCAGCTTAGAGCTCGGCTAAAGGTAGGTGGTAAGAAGGCTCCTTCTCGTGAGCGTCTATTTGGTAGACCCGGTAAACCTACTGGTCTACTAGAAGAAATTCCTGGTGCACCCGGTCAATGGAGATTTACAGAAGATGTAATGGAGGAGATTAGAAAAATAACGGATACTGACAACCCCGAGATGTCTGAAGGTTGGGCGTGGGCAGTAGATATAGATGAGCCTTTACAGGTTGCTGGTGCTGGCGGGCGTGGCCCGGGTAGACGAAAACCACCTGGCTCAGTTGATGATTTTGATGAGCCTTGGGGCGTAGGAAAAGATAAACCTGCTGACTGGCACACTATAAAAATAAAGGATGAGAGGGGTATTATGCGTACTCTGGGGGAAATCTTAGTAAACCCCCGAGGTATGTGGCAGCCAGGGATGCAGTTTAGTGGTGGTAAAGTAGCTAAAGCATTCTTTGAAGGCTTACAAACCTGGAAGCCTTTAGGTGTTGAGATAGGTGGATTAAATAAAGTTATACGCATGGGGGTTCCTGGCACATTTGGGGCGTCTGAGGCAGCTAAGATACGATGGAAGTATATGTTTTCTAAGAAACAAGGTCAACTTATCAGTAGTGATATAGGGCATATACTTGGTGAGTTTCACACTATTACAGGAATGGGAAATGATGGTATCTGTCTTAACTTAAAAGTCTTAGGTAAAGTTAATAGGTTCGGACAAGCTATTGACGATGTTGTAGGTTCCCCTACTTATGGTGAGGTCTTACCTAAAGATGCTCCTGGTATAAGAAGTCACCCTGCAAATAAGATTATGGAGCTAGAGTTTGATGATCTTAGAGTTGAAGACGAAGTAAAGGCAATATGGACAGATAGTCGTATAAATAGCATTCGTGCAGGCTGGTCTCACCAGAAGAATCTCCAGGACGCTTCAACCTTTTTGCAGACCCCACGCGAAGACCTGCATCTCTATTATGATGTAAACCATACATGGAAGGCTCGTGGTATGGGGCCAACACATATCGCAGGGGACAATATGGGCTGGGATGACATGCTAAGGATGCATGATTACTATCACCAAATTGACCCTCAACTATGGAAGATGATGGATGATGCTGGTATGAGCATGACGGATCTATTAACAGGTGTAACGAAGATAGACCCTAATTTTGTGCCATCTCTAGTTACTGACAAATGGGCTGGGTCTGCTATTGGGGTCAAGGTAGGGACTGAAATAGGAACATCTCCTACGCAGTTTATGAGAAGAGTTTATACCTGGCAAATTCAGGGCAAAATACAAGCTGGTAAATCAAGGGGGAGAATCCAACACGATATTTACAATGCTGATCCTATTCTTGCTATGCAAAGGCAGGTTGAAGCATACTATAGCTACATAGCAGATGAACGGTTTATCGATGAGTATACTAAACTTGGTATTCCTCAGTCTCAAAGAGAGACAGCTATAGGTGCCGGGGTGGCTATTAGACAAGCACTATACCCGGCCCTAGATGCTGAACCAAAGGTGCTAACAGAAAAAGTAAAGAAGGCAGCCGCACATTTTTATGGGCCAGATTGGGAGAACTTGTCTAAGATTGACATAGATAACAGGATTACTCAGCTCAGAGAGATAGATGCTGCTTACACTGATCTAAAGTTAAAAAAAGCAACGGAGTATATTGTTCAATCTAAGCCACTTGGGACTAAACATGACGTTGGTACGGGGTGGGCTCTTCCTCCTGATGCTAGCAGAGAACTGTTAGCGTTGGGCGCAGATGAGGTAAATAAGATATCTCAATTTGTATCTGTACCAGCGATGATTTCAAATATGATGCGTCTCCTGGCTACAGGTGCTGACCTAGGCGTTATGATGCTGCATGGGTTTGGTGGTTTGGGTGTAATGTTATCTCCTACAGGACACCTTCCTGAAACTATTAGAGGAAGACGTACACCCTGGGCTAGTTTACACATACCTTGGAAGCAACGTAAAGCATGGGCTCAGGGTGCTACTAATATGATGCATGGCTTGTTTAGCCGTGAAGTACGTCGTAAATGGTATGAGTCAACAGCTATAACTCGTGCTGAAATGCAGCGATATGGTGTAGCATTCTTCCGGTCTACCTTTATTGAGGATCTGCCTCTCCCAGGTATATTTACTCCGGCTGGTAGTAGAACTAAGTTCGCAAAACCAGGTGAAAAGCTTGTTGAGCTTGGTATGAAACCTATCGAGGGCTTTGGGTTCTTTCTTGATGTCTCTAAGACGGAGATGTGGAAAGCTAACCAACTGGGAATTGAGATGAGTGCGGGTATCAAGCGTGGCCCAACTAAACTCCGTCGCGATGAGCAGGGCAAGATGGTAGAGACTCAAGGTGACATCATAGAAGGGGATATAAAATTCTATCAAGAACAAATGGCAGATTTTGCTGCTTCATTAAATGCAATTCATGGAACACTAGAACCAGCAGTTGCAGGTATCCAATCTAAGCAGCGGGTATTTGAATCAGCTTACTTAATGTATGCAGCACTCTATCGCCGATCAGCACTTGCCCTCGTAAAGAACATGGTCTCTGGTGTACCGGCTGCTATTGGAAAAGCTGCAACGGGTGACCTGGCTGGTGCTGCACATGAGATACAAAGACGAAAATGGAGGCGCGGCCCAGCATTACAGGCAATTTCAGGTATGATGATGGCTGGTGGTATGATTGGATCGGCAATCAAGTTAACTGGTAATAATGAAGATGTTTTTGATATAAGCTCTGCAGATTTCATGTCTGTCCATGCTGGAGGTATACGAATAGGACTAGGAACTGCATACTATAGCTTGATGCGTATGGGTCATGATATTGTTGAGCAGTTGCAGGATGACCCAGGAGGACTTAAAGAGGTTTCTTTTAGTGAAAACTCTGTGATGAGATGGGCACGTTCACAGTCTAGCCCTACTACATCTTTAGGTATCGATGTAGTAACGGGTGCAGACTTTATAGGTAGTCCCTTAAGAGATACAAATGGTGGTTGGGAAGTTAATGAAATTGGTAGCCGTTCCCTAAGAACAATGATGCCATTTTGGCTAGAGTCTTCTTTCCATGCAGACAACAAAGAAGATGCTAGTTATGGTAGTTTATCTGAGTTCTTTGGTCTTCGGGTCAGCCCTATCTCTCCTTGGGGTAAATTGCAGGCTGCACGAGAAGCAGCTATTTTGTTAGATAATGACCCAGATCTATTAGCCTGGCGACGAGAGCAGGATAGATTAGGCTTACCTATAAATGGTAATACAGTACCCGTCCTGTATCTTCGACGACTTATAGAAAGAACACCGTACCTAAAAGATTTAGAGGAACAAGTTTCAGAGGATACACAAGCAAGAGGGTCTAAAGCTCGTAGAGACCAGGATGATTTTATTAGGCTGATTAATGATAATAAAAAGGATGCTGATGAGAAGTTAAAGGGTATCGCAAAGAACTTTGAAAACAACTTGCTGTCCGGTCAAGACTTCCGTAAAGAAATAGAGAAGATTGAAATTGAGCTTCGTGGGAAAAACCTACAACTAGGAGCATCTTATGAAGAGGTTATTGCGAAGTTTGATGAACGCCGAACAGGTCGCCTAGATAATCCTGCTGATATATTTGTCATGGATATAGCTTACGATATGTACCGAGCAATGGTTACTAATAATCCAGAAATCCACGATGCATTTGGTAACTTTGATGTAGATAAATTTAAAGCCCAAGAGGCATCATTTAGAAAAGACAATCGTATCAATACACAAACGTGGGAGTACATTCAAGCTCGACGAAAAGAAGGTCGTAACCTGCCCCAAGCTGTTAAAGATCTGAATGCAGCACGAGATCCAAAAACCGGGCTGCATGAATATTGGAACCTACACGAAACAGTTTTTGGCCCAAAGAGTTATGCAGCTCGATTAATCAACGAACACCGTAAAATGCCTACACAGCAAGCTAAAGATATGTTTGAGATGCAGAATCCCGTAGTTACACGATTACTTAAGACACTATCTAAAGCAAAAACTCTTTACCGAATGCAGCATCTTGATAAAGATAGGATGCTTGTCCGGTTCTATGACTACAGCCCAGTACACCCAGGATCGGCACGAGATATAGTCTCCGCTAGGCGTAATATACCAGTACCAACTTTAGCAGTCTAAAACCTTGACAGTAGGTAATAAACCTGCTATACTAATAGATAGGGAAGTAGGAATGCATGCAAATGCCCCCCTAACTACCCTCCTAGCTCCAAATAGGGGCGGGTTAGCGTTACACTCTGGTAGGGTTAAATCCCTACTAAGGGGTGTAGCGTATTTTTTTATGTAGAACGGAGGCCATATGGCAGAGGATAACCTGGCTGGAAACGCAAACCAGTCTGCGGAAACCCCCAATGATGCTTACAAGTCGTTGCAAAGGAAGCTAGATGCATCCAGGACGCGAGAGCGTCAGTACCAAAAAGAGGCTGGAGCGACACAACGGATGGAAGCCCAATTGGCTGCATTCGGGGCTAGCATGGAACAGATCTTAGACGTCATACACAACAATGGATTAATAGATGATGAAGATCAGTACAAGCGGGCCAAGGCTGGCTTTTCCACCAGAAACTCTAATAGCGATGCGGCGCTTGACGAGATAATGGAACAACTGCACGAAGCGGAAACCATGTGGGACGATCAACGTCTCAACGGCCCTCGGGAAGCATGGTCACGAGGTGACTACACTGGTGCTGTAACTCAGGTTAGGCAGATTCTTGCTCCCGAAACGAACGGTGTTCTAAGCGAGGGGCAGATTGAAGACGAAGTCAACCGACGTATAGCAGCCCGTGGTGGTGCCCAGGGGGTAGACGGAGGTGGCTCAACTGCTTCCTCCGATGCCTCTATTATAAATGATCCAGTCGCATTAAATAATATGCTACGGGGTCCAAATGGTCGCCAATATTGGAAAGACCATGGAGACGAAATTAAAGATAGGGTTTCAAGAGGCGAAATAGCCTTACCCTAAGGAGAACTAATGGCAACTACTGATACCGATACTACTAATCTATCGAGTAGCGTACCCCAGATGTACAGTCATATGACGGCTGACTACAGGGAGGCTAACTTCCTCTATGTAAACTTGTTTGACCGCAAGTATGAGGCAGACCTTAGTGAAGGCGACCGTGTCTTCATTCATGGTGTGGATCGCTTCCAGGCTGAAACAGCTTCACAAGCTAATACCTTGGGGACTGCTGGTGGCTCACTGACATTTGATGAGGCTAATCTTATAGCTCGTATATCCCTGATTGCAGACACCCATATATATCAAGCATTTGACCTAGAATATGAGGCGGATCTGTTTTCAAATATAGGTCTCATGGAGAAACTAACTAAGGCTAGTGGTTATGCAGTAGCTCACCGTATTGACGATGACGCTGCAGGTCTTATTGATAACTTCTCCCAGACTGTAGGCACGTTGGCAGTTGGCTTCACTGAGTCCGACATCAAACGTGGCGTACAGTATCTCAACGATGCCTTTGCTCCAGAAGATAGTCGCGTCTTCGTGTTCTCTCCTGCTGAGCAGATGAACCTATTTGGGATTGAGCGTTTTGTCAATGCTCAGTACTCGGCTAGCATCGGCAACGTCAACGTAGACAGCAAGTACAAGGGTTACGTTACCAACATCCTCGGCATGGACTGGTACATGTCCTTGAACGTAGAAGGAACCAACTCTGCTGGTCATGACAATGGCATGTGGCAGAAGGAAGCTTGCGCTACTCTTATCGTAGAGGAAAGCAGGCCCGTTTCTCACTATGAAATCGGCACCGACACCACCCGTTATGCAGTCCATGCAATTTATGGCTTCATTGAAGTCCGTGATGACCATGGCGTCTTCATGAAAGGCATGTAATTGACTACTACGGAGAAGAAAGCCCCGGCTGGCTTTGAGATCTTCTATGGAATGTTTGAGGTCACGCCGGGGATAGAGGGTTTGCGGCTGCAGTCTGCAGCGTACAGTCAAGTGAAGACGTTTGTAGAGCACTACCAAAAAGTGGGCTATGAACTTAAAAGCGAACCCCAGTATCAACTAATCCCAGAGTGGGATGTCCGTTATGTATCTGCGGGTACATCTAATGGTATCCAGCTTTGGAAGCCTGGCATGACTAAGGGGATGCCTAAGAATCATCCCTGGTACCAGGACGATGCAGACCAATACCAATGTTGGGCCTGGTTCTACAAGAGACCAGAAAAGGTACGTATGGAAGTACCTGACGATTACATCAAAAATCACGGATTACCAGAAGGATTTAAAGAGGTTTAATTATGGCAGATAGAATCGTTACAGATCTAAGTGACGTAAGACTACGCAGCGGTATGGGTGCTGCAATCACATCTGAGTTTCTACAGATGAACAGTTTTGACATCTGTAAGTGGGAAGATGACTTCCTCAGTGGAGTCCTCACGAGCAGTGTATATACTACAGCAGCGACCGGCTCTGGGAGCGCAGTTGCGGCTGCAGTTCTTGCACCTAGTGCAAGCGCAAACGAGTGGGGCAACATACGGCTGACTACTGGTACCACTAATGACGGTGTGTCATCT
>Ga0114898_1000604_pt1 | contig 26111 bp, 25 predicted proteins | sample Malvired_Geostar_FD_83496 | JGI IMG/M metagenome (GOLD analysis project Ga0114898, IMG submission 83496) | Marine viral communities from the Global Malaspina Expedition - Malaspina viral metaG DeepMed_Geostar | ecosystem: Environmental > Aquatic > Marine > Oceanic | place: Mediterranean Sea... | reverse complement strand
TCTCCACATTCTGCGGGAAGTCGCGGCGGTCTTCCGGCTTCGCGTTCACCAGCAGCCCCATGACGATCGGCGCGCCGCACAGATGGGTGACGCCATGATCGGCAAAGGCATCGTAGATCGCCTTCGCCTCCACCCGGCGCAGGCAGACATGGGTGCCGGCCTGGGCCGTGACCGTCCAGGGGAAGCACCAGCCATTGCAGTGGAACATCGGCAGGGTCCACAGATAGGCGGCATGGCGCGGCATGTTCCAGGCCAGCACATTGCCCAGCGCGTTCAGATAGGCGCCGCGATGGTGATAGACCACACCCTTCGGATCGCCGGTCGTGCCCGATGTGTAGCTCAGCGAGATCGCGTCCCACTCGTCTTCCGGCAGGCTCCAGGCGAAATCCGGGTCGCCGCCGGCGATGAACGCCTCGTAATCCATGCTGCCCAGACGCTCGCCCGGCCCGTCATAGAGCGGATCATCGATATCGATGACCAGCGGCCGCACCCTGACCTGCCGCAAGGCGGCGGCCACCGTGCCGGCGAATTCCCGGTCGGTGATCAGCACCTTGGCCTCGCCATGCTCAAGCGTGAAGGCGATGGTCGCCGCGTCCAGCCGCGTGTTCAACGCATTCAGCACCGCACCGGCCATCGGTATGCCGAAATGGCACTCGACCATTTCCGGCACGTTGGGCGCCATCACCGCCACCGTGTCGCCCTTGCCGATACCGTGTCGCGCCAATGCCGAGGCCAGCCGGCGGCTGCGCTGATAGACCTCCCGCCAGGTGCGTTTCAGCCCCCCATGCACCACGCCGATGCGCTCGGGATAGACCGTCGCCGTGCGCGCCAGGAAGGATAGCGGCGACAGCGGCGTGTAATTCGCCGCGTTCTTCTCCAGATCCCGTGCGTAAGGGTTCGTCATGCTCGCTTCCTGCCCTGTGTTGATTCTTCTTGGCCGCAAGGCTAGCGGGCGGCGGCGATACTGGCAATGCGGGGCGCGCCTACCGCTTTCCCGGAAAGCCCCTGCCCTTCAGTATGGCGGCATCGCCCAGCTTCTTGCGCACCGCATCCATCGCCCCTTCGATCTTCTTCTGCCGCTCGCGGTCGGGATCGACCAGATCGGGCGGGTCGGCGTCGGCGGGATCGGCCAGCGCGCTGGCGCCAATGCCGATCAGCCGGAAGGCTGTGCCGGTCGCCTCCTTCTCCAGCAGCGGCAGGGCGGAGCGATAGAGCCGTTCGGCCAGCAGGGTCGGGCCGTCCAGCCGCCGGCTGCGGGTCAGCAGGCGGAAATCCGCCGTCTTCAGCTTCAGCGTGATGCCGGCGGCGGCGAAGCCCTCGGCTTTCAGCCGTTTCACAAGCTTCTCCGACAGAAGCCACAGGATCGCGCGCAGCGCCTCTAGGTCGGCGATATCGTCGTCGAAGGTGGTCTCGGCGGAAATGCTCTTGGTCTCGCGCTCCGGCTCCACCTTGCGCGCATCGATGCCGCGCGCGAACTGGAACAGCCTTTGCCCCATCGCGCCATAGCGGGCGATCAGCGTGCGCTCGTCCAGCTCCTGCAATTGCGCGATATGGGTGATGCCATCCTTCACCAGCCGCGCCTGCAGGCTCTGCCCGACTCCCCAGATCAGCCCGACCGGCTGGCGGGCCAGGAAATCCCGCGCCTCCGCCCGGCCGACGATGGCGAAGCCGCGCGGCTTGTCGAGATCGGAGGCGATCTTCGCCAGGAACTTGTTGTAGCTGAGGCCGATGGAGACGGTGATGCCGATCTCCTGCTCGATACGCCGCACCAGCAGCGCCAGCGTGTGCGCCGGACTGCCCTTATGCAGCCTCTCGGTCCCCGACAGGTCGAGGAAGGCCTCGTCGATGGACAGCGGTTGCACCAGCGGCGTGGTGTCCAGCATCAGCGCGCGAACCTGCCGCCCGACCGCGCTGTACTTCTCCATATTCGGCTTGATGACCACGGCGTTGGGGCACAGTTTCAGCGCCTTGAACATCGGCATGGCCGAGCGGCAGCCATAGATGCGGGCGATATAGCAGGCCGCCGACACCACGCCGCGCTTGCCGCCGCCGATCAGCACCGGCTTGTCGCGCAAGCTGGGGTCGTCGCGCTTTTCCACGCTGGCATAGAAGGCATCGCAGTCGAGATGGGCGATGTTCAGCGTGTCCAGCTCGGCATGGCGGATCAGGCGCGGCGAGCCGCAGGCGGGACAGCGCGGATCAGAAAAACCCTCTGGCAACACATGGCCGCATTCCCGGCACAGGCCCGGCAGCCCCCCCTTCGGAAGAGCGGGGGCCGTCATCCCCCGCCCTCCCGCTCGCCCTCCTGCTCCGGCGGCCACAGCCAGGCCGCGCCGCGCACACCGCTGGAATCGCCATGCACCGGCGGCACCAGGCGGGTCGCCACATGATCGGAGAAGATGTGCCGCCCCCACAGGCGCGGCACCGAGTCATACAGGCGCTGCAGGCCGGACAGGCCGCCACCCAGCACGATGGCGTCGGGGTCGAGCATGTTCACCAGATGCGCCAGCGCGCGTGCCAGACGCTCCTCATAGCGTTGCAGCGTCGCCGCCGCCGCCGCATCGCCCTGCTCTGCCGCTGCAACGACATCCTCGGCACTCATCGCGATGCCGGTTATCCGCTGGTGATCGGCGGCGAGACCCGGCCCGGACAGGAAGGTCTCGATACAGCCATGGCGGCCGCAATAGCAGGCCGGTCCCGGCCTCTCTGAATCTTCGGGCCAGGGCAGCGGATTATGCCCCCATTCGCCGGAGATCGCGTTCGCACCGGTCAGCACGCGTTCATTCACCACGATGCCGCCGCCGACCCCGGTGCCGAGGATGACGCCGAACACAATGGACGCACCGGCGGCAGCACCATCCACCGCCTCCGACAGGGCGAAGCAATTGGCGTCATTGGCCAGCCGCACCGGGCGGCCCAATGCAACCTCCAGATCGCGGTCGAAAGGCCGGCCGATCAGCCAGGTCGAATTGGCGTTCTTCACCAGCCCGGTGGCCGGAGAGATCGCGCCCGGAATGCCGATGCCGACCGTGCCGCGCCGGCCCAGCCTGGCTTCCACGCCGGCCACCAGATCGCGGATGGCGGCGATTGTCGCGTCATAATCGCCGCGCGGTGTCGGGATACGCTCACGCGCCAGCACCGCCCCGGCCGCGCGGTCCCCAGTGCGGTCCCCCACCCGCTCCAGGGCGACGATCTCGATTTTCGTACCGCCAAGATCGATCCCGATCCGCATCGCCGTTATTCCCCGCCCGCCGTTCCTGCGCCTATCGTCAGAAAAGCTTGATGGTGTTGCGTAAAATGTACTGTAAGCTGTCCTGCGAGTTCATAAATGTCCGTTCTGTTCGAAAGGGACGGGGCGTCGGGTCGCGCGTGACTGGGGGGACAATGGCGAAGACCGTGCTGATCGTCGAGGACAACGAGCTGAACATGAAGCTGTTTCATGATCTGCTCGAAGCACACGGCTATAATATCCTGCAAACCAGGGACGGCATGGAAGCGCTGAAAATCGCCCGTGACAAGCGTCCCGACCTGATCCTGATGGATATCCAGCTGCCGGAGGTGTCCGGGCTGGAGGTCACGAAATGGATCAAGGAAGATGACCGGCTGAAGGCGATCCCGGTGATTGCGGTGACCGCCTTTGCCATGAAGGGCGATGAGGAAAAAATTCGCGAGGGCGGCTGCGAGGCCTACATTGCCAAACCCATTTCGGTGCAGAATTTTCTTGAGACCGTCCAGAAATTCTTGAACTGACGAGCAATGCCAGGCCGTGTCCTAGTTGTCGATGATGTCGCACCGAACATCCGCCTGCTGGAAGCCAAGCTGTCGGCGGAGTATTTCGACGTCATCAGCGCGGCTAACGGCGGCGACGCCCTGCGCCTCGCCGCGAACGACTCCCCCGACCTGATCCTGCTCGATGTGATGATGCCGGGCATGGACGGGTTCGAGACCTGCCGCCGGCTGAAGGCCGATGCCACTACCCATCACATCCCGGTCGTCATGGTCACCGCCCTGTCGGATGCCAGCGACCGCGTGCGCGGCCTGGAGGCTGGCGCCGACGATTTCCTGACCAAGCCGGTGAACGATATCGCGCTGTTCGCGCGGGTCCGCTCGCTGATCCGGCTGAAGACGATGACCGATGAGCTGCGCCTGCGCGAGGAAACCTCGCACCAGCTCGGCCTGATGCTCGGCGTCGGGTCCGAGGCGGTCGATGTGCGGCGCGCCTCGGTCCTGATCGTCGAGGATAATTCCATCGACATCGCCAATATCAGGGAAGTGCTGCAGATCGATTCCGACAGCATCGAGACAGCCCCCACCGCCGCCGCCGGGCTGGAGGCGGTGCGCAGCGGTGCGCACGACATCGTCATCACCAGCCTCGGCCTGAATGGCGGCGACGCCTTGCGGTTCTGCTCGCAGCTGCGCGCGCAGGAGAAAAGCCGCCAGCTGCCGATCCTGCTGGTTGCCGAGGAAGATGAAATCCAGCGCGTCGCCAAGGCGATGGATATCGGCGTGAACGACTATCTGCTGAAACCGATTGACCGCAACGAGTTGCTGGCCCGCGTGCGCACCCAGATCCGCCGGCGGCGCTATCAGGACCGGCTGCGCGAGAATTATCAGCAAAGCCTGTCGCTGGCGCTGACCGACAGCCTGACCGGCCTGTACAACCGCCGCTATCTCTACAGTCATTTGAAAGGGCTGACCGCGCGCAGCGGCGACAGCCACAAGGACATGTCGATCCTGCTGATGGACATCGACTATTTCAAGCAGGTGAACGACCGGCACGGCCACAGCGCGGGTGACGCCGTGCTGCGCGAACTGGCCGAGCGGATCATGAAGAATGTGCGCAATTTCGACCTTGTCGCCCGGCTGGGCGGCGAGGAGTTCGTCATCGTCATGCCGGATGCCGACCGCAGCATCGCCGAACGCGTGGCCGAACGGCTGCGCACCCGCATATCCGGCGAGGTTTTCCATGCACCGGAGGAGGATGTGGACATCCCGATCTCCGTCAGCATCGGTATCGCCACCAAGCAGGATGACGAGGAATGGGCGCAGGTCGATCCGACCGAGCTGCTGCGCCGGGCCGATATCGCGCTCTATGCGGCGAAGAATGCCGGGCGCAACACGGTAAGGCTCTACGAACCCTCGATGACCATGCCGCGCGGCCAGGAAAAACCGCTGAACGCGGAGTAACCCGCGCCAGCGCTCATTCCTTCTGCGGATAACCGGCATCGTTCAGCCGGCCGCCGATCTCCGTCAGGATTGCCGGATCGTCGATGGTCGCCGGCGTCCGGTAGGTCTCGCCATCGGCGATCTTCTGCATGGTGCCGCGCAGAATCTTGCCGGACCGGGTCTTCGGCAGACGCTCTACCACCAGCGCGGTCTTGAAGGCCGCGACCGGGCCGATCGCCTCGCGCACCATCTGCACCGCCTCGCGCGCGATCTCCTCATGCGGGCGGGTGACACCGGCCTTCAGCACCATCATGCCCAGCGGCAGCTGGCCCTTCAGCGCGTCGGCGACACCGATCACCGCGCATTCCGCCACGTCGGGATGGCGCGCCAGCACCTCCTCCATCGCGCCGGTGGACAGCCGGTGGCCGGCGACATTGATGATGTCGTCGGTGCGGCTCATCACGAAGACATAGCCATCCTCGTCGATATAGCCGGCATCGCCGGTCTTGTAGTAGCCGGGGAAGTCCGACATGTAGGACTTCCGGAACCCCTCGTCATTCTGCCACAGCGTCTGCAGGCTGCCCGGCGGCAGCGGCAGCTTCATCACCAGCGCGCCGATCTCGCCGCGCTTCACCGGCTGCGCCGCCGGGTCAACCACCTGCACGTCCCAGCCCGGCACCGGCTTGGTGGCGGAGCCCGGCTTCACCGGGAAACGCTCGATGCCCGTGCAGTTGGCGCAGATCGGCCAGCCGGTCTCGGTCTGCCACCAATGATCGATCACCGGAACGCCCAGCTTCTCCTCCGCCCATTCCAGCGTGTTGGGGTCGCAGCGCTCCCCGGCCAGGAACAGGGCGCGGAACTCCGACAGATCGTGCTGGCCGATCAGCCTGCCGTCCGGGTCCTCCTTGCGGATCGCGCGGAAGGCGGTGGGGGCGGTGAACAGCGCCACCGCGCCATGCTTGGCGATGACCCGCCAGAAGGCAGCCGCGTCAGGCGTGCCGACCGGCTTGCCCTCATAGAGAATGGTGGTCAGCCCATAGAGCAGCGGTGCATAGACGATGTAGGAATGGCCGACCACCCAGCCGACATCGGAGGCGGTCCACCACACCTCGCCCGGCTTCATGCCGTAGATGTTCTCCATCGACCAGCGCAGCGCCACCATATGGCCGCCAGTGTCGCGCACCACCCCCTTGGGGATGCCGGTGGTGCCCGAGGTGTAGAGGATGTAGGACGGATCGGTCGCCTTCACCGGCACGCAGTCGGCGGGTTTGGCGGCGGCGACAGCCTCCTCCCAGCCAATGTCGCGGCCGGGTTTCAGTTCCGCCTTCTCCATCGGCCGCTGGTGGATGATGCAGGCTTCGGGCTTGTGGCTGGCCTTGTCGATAGCGGCGTCCAGCAGCGGCTTGTAGGGAATGATCCGCTGCCCCTCGATACCGCAGGAGGAGGAGACGATCAGTTTCGGCCTGGCATCGTCGATGCGGGTTGCCAGCTCGGTCGCCGCGAAGCCGCCAAACACCACGGAATGGATCGCGCCCAGCCGTACGCAGGCCAGCATGGCGACCACCGCCTCCGGCACCATCGGCATGTAGATGACCACCCGGTCGCCCTTGGCCACCCCCTTGGCGGCCAACGCGCCGGCGAACAGCGCCACCCGGTCGCGCAGCTGCCGGTAGGTCAGCCGCAATTCCATGTTGGTGACGGGGCTTTCGTAGAGCAGCGCCGCCTGATCGCCCCGTCCCGCCGCGACATGGCGGTCCAGCGCGTTATAGGCGATGTTGGTCTCGGCGCCGACGAACCAGCGCGAGAAAGGCGGCTTGTCATTGTCCAGCACGCGGTCCCAGCGCCTGAACCAGTGGATATGCTCCGCTGCCTCGCCCCAGAAACCGTCCGGGTCCGCGAGGGACCGGCGATACGCCTCGTCATAGCGTCCCGTCATGACCTGCCGCCTTTTGTTTTGCTGGCGTTTCCTCCCGCCCGCATAAGCGAGCCCGGATATAGTGCGCAAAGCCGCGCAGACAGGCAAGGCGGCTGCTTGCCGCACTTTTGCTCCTTAGGCCGCACACCCTTGTCTGGAGGCTGCGACCGCACATTTAAACATGGCCTCCAATTTCCTATTCCGGACATTCCATGGACAGCGTCACCCAGTTCGCCCTCGGCGCCACCATCGGCGCGGTTGCTCTTGCCCCCAGGATCGGCGCCCGGCGCGCGATCCTCGTCGGCGGCGTGTTGGGCACCCTGCCCGACCTCGACGTATTCCTGCCCTCGGCCGATCCGATCGACGCCTTTGTGACCCATCGCGGCTTCAGCCATTCGCTGTTCGTGCTGACGGCGCTGTCGCCGCTGCTGGCGGAAGGACTGCGCCGCCTCGATTCCCGGCTCCAGGACTCGCGGCTGGCCTGCTATCTGGGGGTCTGGCTGATCCTGGTGACGCATGCGCTGCTGGATGCCTTCACCACCTATGGCACGCGCATATTCTGGCCGGTCTCCGATGTGCCGGTCAGCATGTCCTCCATCTTCATCATCGATCCGCTCTATACGCTGCCGCTGCTGGTGGCGATGCTGGCCGGGCTGATCGCCGGCGGCTGGGGGATAAGGCTGCGCCGAACTGCCATCGCCGGGCTGGCGCTCAGCACCGCCTATCTGGGCTGGGGCCTCGCCGCGCAGACTATCGCCGAGGCCAAGGTGAAGCAGGCGCTGGCCGCGGCCGGCCAGGGCTATGAGCGGCTGACGATGATCCCGATGCCCTTCAACAGCCTGCTGTGGCGCGGGTTGGCCATCGATGGCGACCGCTATGTGAACGTCTATCGCTCGGTGTTCGATGAGGAGGTTGCCGCGCCGCTGCATGTCCATCCGCGCGGCATGGCGCTGGAAGCGGAGCTGCCGGACCGCACGCCGGTCGAAAAGGTGGCGTCCTTCAGTCGCGGCTATTACGCGCTCAGCGCCAGGGGCCATGATGTGCTGCTGACCGACCTGCGCATGGGGGTGGAGCCGAACTACGTCTTCACCTTCAAGATCGCAGAGCGCAACAGCCCGGTCACCGGCATGGTGCCGGCGAAGCAGCTGGAGCGGGTGAACGATGCCGCGCAGCTTTCCTGGCTGTGGCGGCGCATCTTCGACGAAAGCGCGGTCCGGACTGAGTAGTCAGCGCGCCGGCCTGATCCTGAGCAGCCGGCCCTCATCAGAATCGGTCAGCGCATAGAGGTGGCCGTCGGGTCCCATGCGGACATCGCGGAAACGCGCGCCTAGGTCGCCCAGCAGCTTCTCCTCGCCGGTCACCCGCTCGCCCTCGATCTCCAGCCGAGCAAGATGCTGCCCGGCCAGCGCGCCGACGAACAGATTGCCCTCCCAGGCCGAAATCGCGCCCCGATTGTAGAAGGCCATGCCGCTGGGCGCGATGGACGGGTCCCAGTAATGGATCGGCTGCTCCATGCCCGGCCTGGCCGTGCCCTCGCCGATCCGCGCGCCGGAATAGTGCACGCCATAGCTGATGATGGGCCAGCCGTAGTTCTTGCCGGCTTCCGGCAGGTTGATCTCGTCACCGCCGCGCGCGCCATGCTCGTGCAGCCACAGCCGGCCTGTCACAGGATGCACGGTCATGCCCTGCGGGTTGCGGTGGCCGTAGGAGAAGATTTCCGGCAGGGCACCCGCCTGCTCGACGAAGGGATTGTCGGCGGGCACGGTGCCATCCGGATTGATGCGGATGACCTTGCCCAGATGATTGTCGAGGCCCTGCGCCATGTCGCGATTGCCGAAGCGCTCGCCCGTCGTCGCGTAGAGCGTGCCATCCCTTCCGAAGGCGAGGCGGGAGCCGAAATGCAGCCGGCTGGCGATCTTCGGCTTCTGGCTGAAGATGACCTCCAGCCCCTCGATACGCCGCCCGTCGGCCGACAGCCGGCCGCGCGCCACGGCGGTGCCGTTGGCCCCGCCTACGCCCGGCTCGGCGAAGCTCAGATAGATCAGGCGGCTGTCGGCGAAATCAGGCCCCAGGATCACGTCGAGCAGCCCGCCCTGCCCGCCGGCGGCGACCTCCGGCACGCCCTCCAGCGGCGCGGAGACGGCACCGCCGCGCCCGACGAGGCGCAGCCGGCCCGGCCGTTCCGTCACCAGCATGCGGCCATCCGGCAGGAAGGCCAGCGACCACGGATTTTCCAGCCCGCGCGCCACCGTCTCGACGGTGATCTCGGCCTTTTCCGTCGAGAAACGCTGCGTCTGCTGGGCGGCGACGGGGAAAGCCAGCAACAGGACGGCGCAGAAAACGGCGTAATGGGGCAGGCGCATAAGCATCGTCTCTCTTCTCCGGGCTGTCTGTCTGAGGTGGGAGCACATTCCCGCCGGTCAACCCGCGCGCCGTCGCTGTGCTACGCGTTGACCCCTGGCAAGGGCCGGGGAATACTGCGCGAAAATCAGAACACGTCACCAAGGACGCCATCCCATGACCGCCGCCCTGCCATCTGAGATAACAGGCCCGTCCGCCTGGTACGGCCCCGACATGCTGGCCCGGGAGGATGAATGGATCCTGCCGCTGTCCCCCGCCCATGTCGCGGAGGTGGAGCAGGCAGCGAAGGCCGCGCTCGCCAGCGGCATCGACATCGCGCAGATCGGCAAGGCGGATTTCCCGCTGCCGACGCTGGGCCCGGTGCTGGCCGACGCGCTGGAGGTTTTGCTGGCCGGGCGCGGCTTCATCCTGTTCCGCGGCCTGCCGGTCGGGGACTGGCCCATCGAGCTATCCGCCGCCGCCTTCGTCGGCATCGGCCGGCATCTGGGCAATCCCAAGTCGCAGAACGGCAAGGGCCATATCCTTGGCCATGTGCGCGACCTCGGCCTCGCCTCCGACGACCCGAATGTGCGCATCTACCAGACCCGCGAACGACAGACCTTCCACACCGATTCCTGCGATGTGGTCGGGCTGCTCTGCCTGAAGGCGGCAAAATCCGGCGGCCATTCGGCGCTGGTCAGCTCGATGACGATCTATAACGAGATGCACCGCCGCCGGCCTGACCTGCTGGCGCATCTGCTGCGGCCGGTCGCCACCGACCGCCGCGGCGAGGTGTCGCCCGGCCAGAAGCCCTATTTCGAGATTCCGGTGTTCAGCGCCTATGACGGGCTGATTTCCGTCATCTATCAGCGCCAGTACATCAATTCGGCGCAGCGCTTCGACGATGCGCCGCGCCTGTCGCCGGAGACGGTGGCGGCGCTGGACCTGTTCGACACGCTGGCCAACGATCCGGCGCTCAACTTCACCATGGTGCTGAAGCCCGGCGACCTGCAATTCGTGCACAATCACACCATCCTGCATGACCGCACCGGTTTCGAGGATTGGGAGGACGACACGAAAAAGCGCCATCTGCTGCGGCTGTGGCTGGCGCCGGAGACCGCGCGCCCGCTGCCGCCGGCCTATGCCCAGCGCTACGGCACCGTGACGCCGGGCGAGCGCGGCGGCATCATCCTGCCCGAAACCCGGCTGCACGCGCCGCTCACGCCGATCTGATGGCCCCGGTCTGATGCGGAACGGAACAGCGCTGCTGGCCGATATCGGCGGCACCAACACGCGATTCGCCCTGCTGGATAAGGAAGGCCGGATCGGTGCGCCGGACGTGTTCCCCACGGCGGCCCACGAAACCCTGGAAGCGGCGATCCAGCACTGGATGGACGAGACCGGCCACCGCCCGGGTGCGGCGGCGCTGGCTGTCGCCGGCCCGGTTACCGGCGATGTGGTGGCACTGACCAATCATCCCTGGCGGATTTCCGCATCCGGCCTCGCCGCGCGCTTCGGCTTCGCGCCTGTGTGCGTGATGAATGACGTGGCGGCCATCGCCCGCGCCCTGCCCGACCTGCCGGACAGCGCCTTCCGGCCGCTGAAGCCGGGCACCGCCAACCCGGAAGCCGCCCGGCTGGTGGTGGCGCCGGGCACCGGGCTGGGCGTCGCGGCGCTGCTACCCGCCAGGACAGGCTTCCATGTCGCGTCCAGCGAGGGCGGTCATGTGACGCTGGCGGCGCGCGACGCGGCAGAGGCGGCGCTGCTGGAACGGTTACGCGAGGATAGCGCGCATCTGTCGGCGGAAGATGTGCTGGCGGCCCCCGGCATGGCGCGCCTCCATCATGCGTTCTCCGGCAAAAGCATCGAACCGGAAGAGGTCACGGCGGCGGCCCTGGCCGGCGAAGCAAACGCCCGCGCCGCGACGGCCGCCTATTGCGCGATGCTGGGCGGCGTCGCCGGCGACCTGGCGATGGCGTTCGACGCGCGCGGCGGCGTTGTCATCGCCGGCGATCTGCCGGGCCGGATGGGCACAACTTTCGATATGAGCGGCTTCATCCGGCGCTTTACTGACAAAGGACCGTTCGCCGCTTATCTGGCGGCGATCCCTGTCAGCCTGCTGGACGCACCACACCCGGCCTTCGCCGGGTTGGCTGCCCTGCTGCGCGATTAGCCCCTGGGCGATCAGCCCCTAGACGATCAGCCCCCGGGGCGATCAGCCCCAGAGTGATCAACCAAAGCGGCCGGTCACGTAGTCGCGGGTCTGCGGCACCTTCGGCGCGGTGAACATGGTCTCGGTCTTGCCGTACTCGATCAGCCGGCCGAGATACATGAAGGCGGTGTTGTCGGAGACGCGACCGGCCTGCTGCATGTTATGCGTCACGATGATGATCGTGTAGTGGCCGCGCAGCTCGTCGATCAGCTCCTCGATCTTCGCCGTGGCGATGGGGTCGAGCGCCGAGCAGGGCTCGTCCATCAGCAGCACTTCCGGGTCGGAGGCAATGGCGCGCGCGATGCAAAGGCGCTGCTGCTGGCCGCCCGACATGCCGAGCGCCGATTCCTTCAGCCGGTCCTTCACCTCGTCCCACAGCGCCGAGCCGCGGAGCGCGCGCTCGCAGGTCTCGTCCAGAATGCGCCGGTCGGTGATGCCATCGACGCGCAGCGGATAGACCACATTGTCGTAGATCGACATGGCGAAGGGATTCGGCTTCTGGAACACCATGCCCATGCGCTTGCGCAGTGCGATGACATCGACGCCCGGACCGTAGATGTCCTGGTTATTGATGGTGATCTGGCCCTGGATCGTCAGATTGTCGATCAGGTCGTTCATCCGGTTCAGCGAGCGCAGCAGGGTGGACTTGCCACAGCCCGACGGGCCGATCAGCGCCGTCACCAGCCCGCGCTGGAAGGTCAGGTTGATATCGTACAGGGCCTGCGAAGAGCCGTACCACAGGTTGAAATCGGACACATCGATCACCGAGCCTTCCGGCGAGGTGACGAAATGATAGGTCGTCTCCTGCGGCGGGGCCGGGCGGGCGGCGGGTTCGAGCGTGGCGCTGTCGGTCATGGGATCGAAACTCCAAAACGGCTGTAAGCGATCAGAACTGGCTGCCGGCGAACTTCTTTTTCAGCCGGTTGCGGATGATGATCGCCGAGGAATTCATCAGGACGATCAGGGCCAGCAGCAGCAGCGTGGTGACGAACACCATCGGCTTGCCGGCCTCGGAATTGCGCGACTGGAAGCCCACATCGAAGATGTGGAAGCCCAGATGCATGAAGCTGCGTTCCAGATGGACATAGGGGAAGAAGCCGTCAACCGGCAATTCCGGCGCCAGCTTCACCACACCCACCAGCATCAGCGGCGCCACCTCGCCGGCACCGCGCGCCATCGCCAGGATCAGGCCTGTCATGACGCCCGGCATCGCACGCGGCAGCACGATCCATTTAATGGTCTGCCATTTCGAGGCACCACAGGCCAGCGAGCCTTCGCGCATCGACCGCGGCACCGAGGCCAGCGCTTCTTCCGAGGCGACGATGACCACTGGCACGGTCAGAAGCGCCAGCGTCAGCGCCGACCACAAGATGCCGCCGGTGCCGAAGGTCGGGCTGGGCAGGCGCTCTGGGAAGAACAGCGCGTCAATGCCGCCGCCCACCATGTAGGCGAAGAAGCCAACGCCGAACACGCCATAGACGATGGAAGGCACGCCGGCCAGGTTGTTCACCGAGATGCGCACGATGGCGACCAGCCGGCCCTGCTTGGCGTATTCGCGCAGATACAGCGCGGTGATGACGCCGAACGGGGCGACCACGACAACCATCATCAGCGTCATGATGACCGTACCGAAGATCGCCGGCAGGATGCCGCCCTCGGTATTGGCCTCACGCGGCTCCTCGGTCAGGAACTCGCCCCAGCGGGACAGATAGACGCCCCATTTCTCGAAATAGGACAGGTCGTTGGCGGCGTAGAAGCGCACGATCTGGGAGAGCTGCATCTCCTTGGTCTGGCCATCGACCGCGGCCAGCGTGATCCTGTACTGCGCATCCTCGGCCTTAATCGCCGCCGCCCGGTTAGCCAGCACCTTATAGTCGGCCTGCAATTCGGCGATGCGGGCCTCGGCTTCCGCCTTCTCCTCGCGCACTTCCGCGCTGTCCGCACCATAGCGCAGCTCCGCGCGGCGGATATCGAGGCGGATTTCGTTCAGGTAATGATTGATGGCGCCAATCTCGTCGCGCTCAATCTCACGGATGCGCTCGAAGCGGTCGCGCGCTTCCTCTTGCTGGTCATGCAGCAGGGAGAGGTCCACCCCCGGCCCTTCCAGCTTGCGGCCCGCCAAATCCACCGAGGCGATGGTACCGACGAAAGCGCCCCATTCCTGACGCTCGAAGAAGAAGAAGCTGTCGGGATGCGCTATATCCGCCACCTGGGTGTCCGCCACCCAGCGGAAATCCTCGCCGAACAGATCGTAATTGCCGATCCGGTACATGGTGCGGCCAAGGAATCCGTCATTCGCCGCGATCTCGGCACGCTGCGCATCGGTGAATTCCGCAAGCGTCGCCGCATCGGGGCGGTATTGCTCGCTGCGGAAAGGCTCGCCCGCGACCCTGGTGCCGTCATTCAGCGTCACCATGGCAACCGGCTTCGGCCAGAAGGTGGTCACACCGTTCCAGAAGATCAGGGTCAGGAACCCGGCGATCAGGATGATGCCCAGCGCCAGGGCGCCGCCCAGCCCCCACAGGAACGGCTCGCCCACGGCCGAGATATCGGCCGAGTATTTGCGCACCGCACGCGGCTTCGCCGCTGCCTTGCTGGTATCTTTTTCGGCGGTCGCGGTCATTCCCGTTTCCCCTGCAATATCCGGCTTAAAGCTGGAAAGCGCGCTTGCGGAAGCGCTGGCGGATGATTTCCGCCACAGTGTTGATGACGAAGGTCATGGCGAACAGCGTCAGCGCCGCCAGGAACAGCATGCGGTAGAGCGTGCTGAACTGGACGGCCTCGGGCAGTTCGACCGCGATGTTGGCGGACAGCGTGCGCAGGCCGTTGAAGATGTTCCAGTCCAGGATCGGCGTGTTGCCTGCCGCCATGACCACGATCATGGTCTCGCCCACCGCACGTCCCATGCCGATCATCACCGCGGCGAACACGCCGGACATAGCGGTCGGCAGCACCACCCACATCGCTGTCTGCCAGGGCGTGGCGCCGGCCGCGAGGCTGGCCGCACGCAGCGATGAAGGCACCGCGTTCAGCGCATCCTCGGCCAGGGTGTAGATGTTCGGGATAACGGCGAAGCCCATCACGAAGCCAACCACCAGCGCGTTGCGCTGCACATAGGTATCGACCACCCCGCCGCGCGGGTCATAGCCGATGGCGGTCAGCGCCGCCGCTAGGATGTAGCTGACCAGACAAGACGCCACCAGCATGGCGATCCAGCGCGCCATATCGACCAGCGGCGCCTGGCTCTGCGACATCTCGCGCAGGGCCAGCCGGTAGCTGGTGCCAATCGTGCGGGCAAAGACATAGCTGACGCCGAGGAAGGAGAGCGGCAGCAGCACCAGGAACAGGAAGGGCAGACCGCTGCCGATATCGCCATTGGTCCAGGCCTTCAGATCGCCATAGAAGAACACGTTCTCGAACAGCGGCCCCGCCGCGTAGGCGATGTAGCAGCCGAACGCGACCGTCACGAACATCAGGCAGAATTTCGGGATCCCGTCGAGCCGCAGCTTCCACTGGTAGGGCAGCGCCTGCCAGAGATAGGCCGCCAGCATCAGCGACAGCGGCAGCGCGCCGAACGCCAGCAGCACGGCGGCGATCCAGGTCTCGACGATGGGGGCCAGCAGCAGCGCGGCGATGAAGCCCAGCACCACGGTCGGCAGCGATTCCATCATCTCCATGACCGGCTTCACCGTCGAACGGATGCGGCTGTGCAGGAATTCCGACGTGTAGATCGCCCCCAACAGCGCGATCGGAATGGCGAAGATCAGCGAGTAGACCGTCGCCTTCAGCGTGCCGAAGATCAGCGGTGTCAGCGAGAATTTCGGCTCGAACACGTCAGTGCCGGAGGAGGACTGCCAGGTGTAGGTCGGCTCAAGATAGCCCTCGTACCAGACCTTGCCGAAGATGGTCTGGGCGGTCACCTCGGGATGCGGCACATAGAATGACCAGAAATTCACCTGACCGCCGGCATCCGCCACCAGAACCGCATCGTTGCGCGGCGCCAGCAGCATTTGCGTGCCTTCGTCCGACAGCGGCTCGCGCTTCAGCTTCAGCAGGGTCTGGTTGCTGGTGTTGTGGCGCAACCAGACATTGCCGTTCAGATCCATCGTCACCAGCGACTTGTTGCGCTGGCTGGAGGCGAAATTGACCACTGGCGCGCTGTGCGATTCCAACTCGCGGATCAGGATCAGCTTGTAGCCATCCTCCGTGCCGGCATTCTCCGGTTGCAGCCGGTAGAAGACGCGCACGGACCCTTCAGAGCCGCCTGCGATCAGCCCCTGCTCGCCATTCAGGAAGCCCATCACCGTCAGACGCTGGTCGCCCGGGAAGGCATCGAACTTCTCGGCCAGGCGCGGTGCCGCGAAATCGCGGGTGTCATAGCGGTAGATATCGCCGGTCTCGTTAGCGACATAGACCTGATCGGCCTGCCCGGTCAGAAGAACGTTGGTCACCTGCATACCGGCCGGCAATTCCGGCAAGGTCGAGGACAGGACGCGCGTCGTGGCCTTGCGAGTCAGCAGGTTGATCTGGGTCTCGGTACGGCTGATCCGCGCGACGCCCGACGCATCGATGGTGACGAAGGAGCGGGTCGGTCGCTCGACCGTGCCGCCGGTCCGGTAATCGATCGCAATGATCGCTTCGCCAGCCTCGGAAATCGTCTGTGGCTCGTCCACCCTGGCGCCCAGCGAAATCCGGCGCAGCTGATTGCCGGGAATACGGGAATAGACGGCGGTGCCATCGGTCAGGTCGCGGTCGTTCAGCTCCCTGGCGCCAACCGGCAGCGAGTCGCCGGTCAGGATTTCGACCTTGGGCTCAATGACGGCAAAGCGGACAGTGCCATCGTCGAAGCCGAAAGCAATATTATTTCGCTTATCCGTGGCCCCGACGGCGGTGGCGACAGCACCGCCGAAATCGAGCGTCACACTGTCAAGCGCGATCCCGGTATCCAGATGGAAGGTTGAGACCTGCCCATCGGCCGTGATCCGGATGCCGATCGTCTGGTACTCATCGACGCTGGTCCAGGCCAGCGGCTTTGGGGGCGTCACGCTATAGCTGCGTGTCGTCTCCAGATCGCCGCCCTGGAACAGCGGCACCACCACCTGGGCCAGGAAGATCATGATGCCGAACACGGCGACGATCACCATCAGCCCGCCGATGGTGATGCCCCAGTCCGCGATCTTGTCGGTAACCAGAACGCTGGCGCTGGTGGCCTTGCGGCGGCGGACCGTGCCGATAGCGGTCTTGCCGGTTCCGTTGGAAGCGTCGTTGGCATCGCTGGCCATGATAACCCTCAGCCCGATTTCAGAACGACGCCCGCCGGAAAGGCGGAACGCCGGAGTTCAGAAAGAAAGGGATAAAAGAATTTACCGGATCAAGAAAGAAATGCGGGCGGCGTTTACCGCCGCCCGCACCTCAGTCGATTACATCAGGCCGAAGGCCTTCAGATCCTCAGAGGCGAGGCCCTGATTGACCGGGAAGAAGCCGTCCTTCACGACCGCTTCCTGACCCTGCTTCGAGTAGATGTAGCGGATGAACTCGCCGCGAACCGGATCGAGCGCCTGGTTCGGGTTCTTGTTCACGTAGATGTACAGGAAACGCGCGATCGGGTAGTTGCCCGAATAGGCGTTCTGGGCGTTCGGGCCGTAGCACTTGCCGTCAGAGCCCTTGATCTCGATGAACTTCACGTCGGCGGTCTTGTAGCCGACGCCGGAATAACCGAGGCCACCCTTGTCGGAGGCAACGCCCTGAACCACGGTGGAGGAACCCGGCTGCTCCTTAACGCTGTCCTTGTAGTCACCGTCGAACAGCGCGACTTCCTTGAAGTAGCCATAGGTGCCCGAGGCAGAGTTACGGCCATAGAGCGAGATCGGCACATTGGCCCACTCGCCGGTGGCGCCAACCTGACCCCAGGTGGTGATGTCGGACGAATTGCCGCCCTTGCGGGTCTTCGAGTAGATCGCGTCGATCTGCTGCATCGACAGGCAGTTCACCGGATTGTCCTTGTGCGCGTACACGGCCAGCGCGTCCACGGCAGAGCGGACCGGGGTCGGCTTGTAGCCATACTTCTTCTCGAATTCGTCGATTTCCTTCGACTTCATCGGACGCGACATCGGGCCGAACTGCGAGGTTCCGGCGATCAGCGCGGGCGGCGCGGTGGAGGAACCCTTGCCCTCGATCTCGATCTTCACGTTCGGGTACTGCGCGAGGAAGCCCTCGGCCCACAGCGTCATCAGATTGTTCAGCGTGTCGGAACCGATCGACTTCAGGCTGCCCGAAACGCCGCTGGTCGGCTTGTAGGACGGCAGGTTCGGATCGACACCCTGCGCGAAAGCGCTGGTCGAGATCATCAGGCCGGCGGCAACAGCCAGCGCGGCAGAAAACTTCTTCATGTTATAATGCTCCATCTTCCTGAGTAACATCGCGGTTGCAGTCTGTACGAAGGGCGCCGCATCGACTCCCTGCGCGCCAAAACATCAGGCTGAAACCGTCCTGGTCGCCCCCGTTTCTTAGCCTATTTGCGTTGCGGTTTTGTGACACGACGATGACATTGCGCGGACTCTCTCCAACCATTCGGCGGAATCATCCACCCTTGCCGGAATCGCCGGCAACCGGCAGAAAGTGGCCCCATGACCTATTCGGTGAAGGAACTGTTCAAGACCCTGCAGGGTGAGGGCGCGCAGGCCGGCCGGGCCGCCGTGTTCTGCCGCTTCGCCGGCTGCAATTTGTGGTCCGGGCGCGAGGAAGACCGCGCCGCCGCGATCTGCCAGTTCTGTGACACCGATTTCGTCGGCACCGATGGCGCGGGCGGCGGCAAGTTCCGCGATGCCGATGCCCTGGCCGATGCCATCGCCGCCTGCTGGGGCGCGGATGAGCCGCGACGCTATGTCGTGTTCACCGGCGGCGAACCGCTGTTGCAGCTTGACAGCGCGCTCGTGGATGCGGTTCATGCGCGCGGCTTCGAGATCGCCATCGAGACCAATGGCACGCTGGAGCCGCCGCCCGGCATCGACTGGATCTGCGTCAGCCCGAAGGCAGGGGCCGACTGGGTACTGAAGAGCGGCGACGAGCTGAAGCTGGTCTATCCGCAGCCGGGGCTGGCGCCGGACGGGATGGCCAGCCTGCCCTTCGGCCATTTCTGGCTGCAGCCGATGGACGGCCCGGCGCGGGCGGAGAATACAGCGGCGGCGGTGGCCTATTGCCTCGACCATCCGGAATGGCGGCTGAGCGTGCAGACCCACAAGATGATCGGTATCCCGTGATGTTCGAGTTGAGCAAGGAATTCAGGTTCGATGCGGCGCACACGCTGAATCGCGCCATAGAGACCGACTCCAGCCGGCGCATCCATGGTCATTCCTACCGCGCGCAGGTGACGGTACGCGGCACCCCCGACCCGGAAACCGGCATGATCGTCGATCTGGGCCTGCTGTCGCGGCTGATGGAGGATGCCAGGCAGGCGCTCGACCATCATTTCCTCGATGAGGTCGAAGGGCTGGGCCCGGCCACCATGGAGAATCTGAGCGCCTGGATCTGGCGGCGGCTGGATGGCCAGGTAACGGGCCTCGCCTGCGTTGCCGTCTATCGTGACAGCAGCGGCGAGACCTGCCGCTATTTCGGCCCCGCCATATGACCGGCGGCTCGGCCCTCGTGCTGTTCTCCGGCGGGCAGGATTCGACCGCCTGCCTGGCCTGGGCGCTGGACCGGTTCGAGCGGGTGGAGACCGTGGGCTTCGATTATGGCCAGCGCCACCGGGTGGAGCTGGAGTGCCGCCACACGGTGCGCGACGCCATCGCCGCCGCTTTCCCGGCCTGGGCCGGCAGGCTGGGCGAGGATCACCTGCTGCCGCTGGACGTGCTGAAGAGCATCAGCGACACCGCGCTGACCGGCGAAGGCGAGATCGCCTTCCAGGAAAACGGCCTGCCCAACACCTTCGTGCCCGGCCGCAACTTGCTGTTCTTCACCTTCGCCGCCGCCATCGCCTACCGGCGCGGCATGAAGCATCTGGTCGGCGGCATGTGCGAGACCGACTATTCCGGCTATCCTGATTGCCGCGACGACACGCTGAAGGCGCTGCAGGTCGCCCTGACGCTGGGCATGGACAAGCGCCTGGTCATCCATACGCCGCTGATGTGGATCGACAAGGCGGAGACCTGGCGAATGACCGAAAGGCTGGGCGGACCGGCGCTGGTCGAGATCGTGCGCGCGCTTACCCACAGCTGCTATCTCGGCGACCGCACGCAGACCCACGATTGGGGCCATGGCTGCGGCAGCTGCCCGGCCTGCGATCTGCGCGCCGAGGGCTGGCGGCGCTACCGCGCCGGGTGAATGCGGCGGGAATATCTGCTATTTTGCCTCAGCATTGCGTTATTAGCCTGAACAGTACGGAACGGAACCGCGCATGCGCGATCGGATCAAGAGCGTCGCCACCGAACTGCTGATCAATTACGGCTATCGCGGGCTGCGCTTCAAGGATATCGCCGAACAGCTGGGCACCACGCGGGCCAACATCCACTACCATTTCGGCACCAAGAAGAACCTGATCGAGGAAGTGATCGAGGACTATGTCGAAGGGACACTGGTGGCGGTGAAGGCGATCTGGACCGCCGAGAACCTGCCCTATGTCGAACGCGTGCGGCGCATGATGGCGTTCAACCGCGAGCGCTACAACCGCTTCAACCCGCCGGGCAAGGATGGCCGGCCCTGGAGCATCATCTCGCGCATGCGGCTCGAATCCGATGTGCTGAGCAAAAAATCGAAGGAGACGCTGCACAGTTTCTCCAGGACGGCGGAAGCCTACATCAAGACGGCACTCGACGAGGCCATCGCCCGGGGAGAGATCTCCGGGGACGCGCCGGCCCGCGACATTCTGGTGCAGATCGTCGCCATCATGGATAGCGCCGGCTCCATCACCTCGGACGCCGGTTCCTTCGACCGGCTGGAACATCTCTACACCGCCTATATCCATGTGCTGACCCACGCCTATGGCGGGGAGAAGGCACCGCATCTGGTCGCCGTCGCGGAGTAGCGATTTCCGCTGTTGCACGGTCGTTTGGCCTGTGGATTAGTGATCCTCCCCGCAACAGAGGATTCGGCCATGGACCTCGCGCTCTTCTCCGTCGAACACTGGCTCGCCTTCGTTGCCGCCGCCGCCGTGCTGCTGGCGATCCCCGGCCCGACCATTCTGCTGGTCATCTCCTACGCGCTGGGCCATGGCAGGCAGGCGACCGGGGCGACAGTCGCGGGTGTCACGCTGGGCGACTTCACCGCGATGACCGCCTCGATGCTGGGCCTCGGCGTGCTGCTCGCCACCTCGGCCGCGCTGTTCACCGTGCTGAAATGGGTGGGGGCCGCCTATCTCGTCTATCTCGGCGTGAAGCTGTGGCGCGCCCCCGTCTCCGCCGACGGGCCGGTCGAGATCGGGGCCGGCGTGAAGCCCTGGCGCATCTTCGCGCACACCTATGCGGTGACCGCGCTGAACCCGAAGGGAATCGTGTTCTTCGTCGCCTTCCTGCCGCAGTTCCTGGTCGCCAGCCTGCCGGTGGTGCCGCAGATGCTGGTGTTCGGGGCAACCTTCCTGGTGCTGGCGACACTGAACGCGCTGGCCTACGCACTGCTGGCGCAGGCCGCCCGCCGCACCATCCGCAAGCCAGCCGTGCAGCGCGGCGTGAACCGGGTCGGCGGCTCGCTGCTGATCGGAGCCGGAATCATGACCGTGGCCTGGCGCAAGGCGGGGTAAAAACCTCACGCACGCAAAAAGGCCCGCGCCATAGGACACGGGCCTTTCGTCATTGCAACGTACAGTGCTTATGCCACCGTCAGCGACACCTCGATATTGCCCTTGGTCGCGTGCGAGTACGGGCACACGACATGCGCCTTTTGCACCAGATCCTCGGCGGTCTTCTTGTCGAGGCCGGGGATAGCGATGGTGAGGTCGGCCTTGATGCCGAAGCCCTGCCCGTCATCGCGCGGGCCGATGCCGATCGCGGCTGTGACGCTGGTATCCTCCGGCACCTTCACCTTCTCCTTGCCGGCGACGAATTTCAGCGCGCCCAGGAAGCAGGCCGAATAACCGGCAGCGAACAGCTGCTCCGGATTGGTGCCGTCACCGCCGCCGCCGCCCATCTCCTTCGGGGTGTTCAGCTTGACCGAGAGGGTACCGTCCTTGGTGGCCGACTTGCCGTCACGGCCGCCGGTTGAGGTTGCTTCCGTGGTGTAGAGGATTTTCATGATGTCTCTCCTTTCGCCTGAATTATCGGGAATGCCCGTTCGATGCCCGTCTGATGACAGGAACATAGGCTGTGATTTATATTGTGTCAAATTTAATTTTGCACAATTTATTTGGCAGCAACCCTTGCCATCCTCAGCCAGCTTCCCTAATGAAGGAGGGTTGAGGACAGAGGCAGAAAGCATGAACGCGAAACGGGACGAAAAGACGGCAGCGCCAGAAGCGGACATGCTGCGGCTGGATCAGCAGCTCTGTTTTGCCGCCTATTCCACAGCGCATGCCTTCAACCGGCTGTACCGGCCGCTGCTGGAAAAGCTGGACCTGACCTACCCGCAATATCTGGTGATGCTGGTGCTGTGGGAGCGCGACGGGCTGACCGTTACGCAGATAGGCGAGCGGCTGTTTCTCGATTCCGGCACGCTGACGCCGCTGCTGAAGCGGCTGGAGAACGCCGGCCGCATCGCCCGCACCCGCGACCCCGCCGACGAGCGCCGGGTGCTGATCACCCTGACCGGGGACGGCCAGGCGCTGCGCACCGAGGCGCAGTGCATTCCGCCTCGGATCGGCGCGGCCCTCGACCTGACGCCAACGGAACTGGCAGCGCTGAAATCCGGCCTCGACAAGCTGCGCGCGGCGCTGAACGGAGAGGGAGGCTGCGAATGACCGTCCGCATCGTCCGCTTAGGTTCGCCCCGACTGCCGGATGAAGGCACGCGCATCGGCGCGGTGCGCCGGCTGCCGCGCGGTGTCCGCAAGGAACGCTATGCCGCCGATGACTGGTTCGATGTCTGGTATCCTGAACTCTCGCCCAGCGCCGATCTGGTGGCCAAGGCACGCGGGGCGGAGACGGACAAGGAATGGGCCGATTTCGTGCGGGCCTTCCGCAAGGAGATGGAGGAACCCGCCGCCCGCCGCACGCTCGACCTGCTGGCCGCCCTGTCGAAAGGCGCCAGCTTCTCGCTGGGCTGCTATTGCGAGGCGGAGGCGCACTGCCATCGCTCCGTCCTGCGTGCCCTGCTGGAAGAACGCGGCGCGGATATCGGCTAGCGGTCCGAAGCGCTATTCCCTCGGCGCGCTTAATATCGTATTTGGCTACCCATGCATTGGCGGCTGCAGATGCCGCCTCCCCAAATCCATAGGAGCCACCATGTCGAACCGCAAAGCGCCCGTCGATCATCCGATCCTGCCGTTGATGCAGGAGCGCTGGAGCCCGCGCGCCCTGACCAACACCGCGATCCCGGCGAACACCGTGCTGACCCTGCTGGAGGCCGCGCGCTGGACGCCCTCGGCCAGCAACATCCAGCCCTGGGGCTTCATCATCGACGAGGCCGGCAGCGCCAGCTTCGCGCAGACGCTGACCTATCTGAAGCCGGGCAATTTGCCCTGGGCGCGCAACGCCGCCTTGCTGGGCGTCGCCCTGGTGAACGAGAACCGGCCGGACGGCACGCGCAACCCGCATGCCGAATATGATGTCGGCCAGGCGGTCGCCTACCTGACCCTGCAGGCAGCATCCGAGGGGTTGTATGTGCACCAGATGGCGGGTTTCCTGCCGGAGAAGGTACAGGAGCATGCCGGGCTGCCGGAAGGCTGGCGCGCGCTGACCATGTTCGCCATCGGCGGGCTGGGCGACGCGGCGAGCCTGCCCGAGGAGATCGCCCAGCGCGAGACCGCGCCGCGCGTGCGCAAGCCGATGGCCGAGTTCTGCTTCCGCGGGGCTTGGGGCAAGGCGCTCTGACCGGCAACTGAGTCCATACGGGGCGGGAGCCGGCCCTGCCGGTTCCCGTCTTTTTACGCCCCCTTTTGCCCCCTGCACATCGCCGCCGCACACCCCATATCAAGGACATCGACCACCAGCGGCGGAAGAATGAGATGAGCTACGGCAAGACCAAGGAAGCCATCGCCCGGCTGACCCCCGAGCAGTACCGGGTGACGCAGGAGAACGGCACCGAGCGCCCGTTCACCGGCGAATACAACGACAACAAGGAACCCGGCCTCTATGTCGATGTGGTGTCGGGGGAACCGCTGTTCGCCTCCTCCGACAAGTTCGAATCCGGCTGCGGCTGGCCCAGCTTCACCAAGCCCGTCGAGCCGGCGCATGTGGCCGAGCTGCGCGACACCACGCACGGCATGGTCCGCGTCGAGGTGCGCTCCGCCCAGGGCGACAGCCATCTCGGCCATGTCTTCGAGGATGGCCCGCGCGACCGTGGCGGTCTGCGCTACTGCATCAATTCCGCCTCGCTGCGCTTCATCCCGCGCGACCGGATGGCGGAAGAGGGCTATGGCGCCTATCTCGATCAGGTAAAGGAGAGCTGACATGACCGAAACGGCAATGACCGAAACGGCGATTCTGGCCGGCGGCTGCTTCTGGGGCATGCAGGATCTGATCCGCCGGCAGCCCGGCATCCTCGCCACCCGCGTCGGCTATACCGGCGGCGATGTGCCGAACGCGACCTACCGCAACCATGGCAGCCATGCCGAGGGCATCGAGATCGTCTTCGACCCGGCTATCACCAGCTACCGCCGCATCCTGGAATATTTCTTCCAGATCCACGATCCGACGACGCCGAACCGCCAGGGCAATGATCGCGGCCCGTCCTACCGCTCGGCGATCTATTACCTGAACGAGGAACAGCACCGCGTGGCCCTGGACACCATCGCCGATGTGAACGCCTCCGGCCTGTGGCCCGGCAGGGTGGTGACGGAGGTAGATCCTGCCGGCGATTTCTGGCAGGCCGAGCCGGAGCACCAGGATTACCTGGAACGCATTCCCAACGGCTATACCTGCCACTTCCCGAGGCCCAACTGGGTGCTGCCGAAACGCAACGCTGCGGAGTAAGAAAAAAGTTCGGGCGCGCGTGTCACATTCCGCCCCGCCCTCTCGTCAAGCAGGCATCGACCCTGTTTAACCCGACGAGAAGGAAGCGAAAGATGACACCGCGTCTGAACAATCCGCACGGCCTCGGCACCGGCCCGATCAAGGCCATGGTGGCGCTGGAAGGGTCCCTGTCCAAATGCAGCCTCGATCATGGGCTGCTGGAGCTGGTGAAGCTGCGGGCCTCGCAGATCAATGGCTGCGCCTTCTGCATCCACATGCATTCGACCTGGCTGCGGTCCTCCGGCGAGAGTGAGATGCGCCTCTACATGCTGAACGCCTGGCGCGAATCCTCGCTCTACACCCCGCGCGAGCGCGCCGCCCTGGCCTGGACCGACGCGCTGACCCTGCTTGCCGAAACCGGCGCGCCGGACGAGGATTACGCGCTGGTAAAGGCCGAGTTCAGCGAGGAGGAACAGGTGGACCTGACCATCGCCATCGGCGCCATCAATGTGTGGAACCGGCTGCAGGTCGGCTTCCGCGCCGCGCATCCGGTGGATAAGGCGGCCGCTTGAGCCATCAGGCCGCCCTCACCGGCCCGTTCGAGGCGCAGCGGCCGCGGCTGCTGCGTCTCGCCTACCGCATGTTGGGCTCCCGCGCGGAATCCGAGGATATCGTGCAGGAGGCCTGGCTGCGCTGGCAGGCGGCCGACCGCAGCGCCATAGCGGAACCGGCGGCCTATCTCAGCCGCATCGTGACAAGGCTGTGCCTGGATGCGCTGAAATCCGCCCGGGCAAGGCGCGAGACCTATATCGGCCCCTGGCTGCCGGAGCCGGTCGCCGAGCCGCCGGAAGAGGAAATCCGCGCGGACGAGCTGACCTTGACCCTGATGCTGGCGCTGGAACGGTTGTCGCCGCTGGAGCGCGCCGCCTTCCTGCTGCATGACGTGTTCGGGGTACCACTGGGCGAGATCGCGGCGACGCTGGAGCGCGAGCCGGCCGCCGTGCGCCAGCTGGCGTCGCGCGCCCGCCGGCATGTGCAAGAGGCAAGGCCGCGCTACCAGGTCGGGCGAGAGCAAGGGGAGCGGCTGGCCCGCGCCTTCTTCGACGCCTCCGCAAAAGGCGATGTGCAGGCATTGAGTGCCTTGCTGGCCGAGGATGCGGTGCTGCACGCCGATGGCGGCGGCAAGGTGATCGCCTTCCACAACCCGATCATCGGGCTGGCGCGCATCCTGCGCCTCTATGCCGGCCTGCGTCGTAAGTACAGCCCCGAGCAGATCGTGCTGATCCGCCCGCTGCGCATTGACGGGCTGCCCGGCTATCTCAGCCGCGAACGCGACGGCATCCTGCAGACCACCGCCTTCGACATCCGCGACGGCCGCATCGCCGCCATCTACATCACCCGCAACCCGGACAAGCTCGCCCGGCTGGTGGAGGAGATGGGGG
>Ga0114898_1000603_pt1 | contig 26123 bp, 23 predicted proteins | sample Malvired_Geostar_FD_83496 | JGI IMG/M metagenome (GOLD analysis project Ga0114898, IMG submission 83496) | Marine viral communities from the Global Malaspina Expedition - Malaspina viral metaG DeepMed_Geostar | ecosystem: Environmental > Aquatic > Marine > Oceanic | place: Mediterranean Sea... | reverse complement strand
CTTCTTTTCGGCGCGGGTCGTCATCTCGGTGGCGGCGCTGCCGGCATCTGGCTCGGTAATGCAGATCGCCGGCTTGTCGCCCTTCAGCACCAGGCTGGCCGCCAGCTTCTTCTGCGCCTCGGTGCCATAGGCCATGATGGCGCCGATGGCGCCCATATTGGCCTCAACCGCGATGCGGCCGGTGACGCCGCAGACCTTCGCCATTTCCTCGATCAGCAGGCAGGTCTCCAGATAGCCCAGCCCCTGGCCGCCATAAGCGTGCGGGATGGTCATGCCGAAGAAGCCGGCGTCGCGCAGCGCGGCCACATTGTCCCAGGGATATTGCTCGCTGCGGTCCACCTCGGCGGCGCGCGGGGCGATCACGCTCTGGGCCAGCTCACGGGCACGGGCGCGGAAGGCAAGTTGGGCGTCGGTCAGGCGGGTCATGGTCGTTTCCTCAGACATTGATTAGTTTTGCTGGGAATTTAGGCCATGACCCGGCGGCGGCAAAGCCCCTTCGATGCAGGGCAGCCTTACGGCCACTTCGCCATGGGCGGCATCGACATCAGGATCGCCTCGGTATTGCCGCCCGTCATCAGCCCAAACTTCGTGCCGCGGTCGTGCAGCAGGTTGAACTCGACATAGCGGCCACGCCGCACCAGCTGGTGCTCGCGCTGCGCCTCGGTCCAGGGCTTCTCCATATGCTTGGCCACGAGGGCGGGATAGGCCTCCAGGAAGGCAAGCCCGACATCGCGGGTGAAGGCGAAGTCCTTCTCCCAGTCCTTGTCGAGATAGTCGTAGAAGATGCCGCCGACGCCGCGCGGCTCGCCCCGATGCGGCAGGAAGAAATACTCGTCGCACCATTTCTTGAAGCGCTCGTAATAGTCCGCGCCATGCCGGTCACAGGCGGATTTCAGCGCGCCGTGGAAGAAGGCGGTATCCTCCGCATCCGGCACCATCGGCGTCAGATCGGCGCCACCGCCGAACCAGGCCTTGGTGGTGACGATATGGCGGGTGTTCATGTGCACCGCCGGCACCAGCGGGGAGTGCATATGCGCCACCAGCGAGATGCCGGTGGCCCAGAAGCGCGGATCTTTGTCGGCGCCCGGTATCTGCGCGCGGAACTGTTCGGAGAATTCGCCATGCACGGTGGAGATATTCACCCCCACCTTTTCGAACACCCGGCCACGCATGACCGACATGACGCCGCCGCCGCCTTCCGGACGGTCCCAGGCCTTGCGCTCGAACCGCCCCGCCGGCAGGTCGGAGAGGGAGCCGGCATAGCTGTCTTCCAATGCCTCGAAGGCGGCGCAGATGCGGTCGCGCAAGTCCCGGAACCAGTCGGTGGCCTGTTGCTTGCGGGCTTCTGTCAGGGCAGTGCTTTGCGAATCGCTCATGTTTCTTCTTATCCTCCGGCCCGGTTGGCGGGCGCCCAGTTGGCGGGTGCAGTGGCGGCGGGAAAGCCACCAGTCTGCCGCAGTGCCTCGCCCAGCACCATAGCGGCTGCCTGCGCGACATTGATCGAACGCAAGTCCGGCAGCAAGGGGATGACCAGACGGGCATCGGCAGCCTCGTGCACCTCCTCCGGCACACCGCTGCTTTCCCGGCCGAGAATCAGGATATCGTCCGGCCGGAAGGCGAAATCGGGATAGGGTGTGGCGCCCTTCGTCGTCAGCAACACCAGCCGGCCAGGCGCACGGTCGGCCTGGAACCGCTCCCAGGAGGCATGGCGGATCAGCGTCAGCCGGTCGATATAGTCCATGCCGGCGCGCCGCATCCGCTTGTCGTCGATGATGAAGCCGGCAGGCTCTATCAGGTCCACCGGGACCCCCAGACAGGCGCCCAGACGCATGATGCTGCCTGCGTTTTGTGGTATATCCGGTTGAAACAGGGCAAGGTGCATGTCAGTAGGTTTTCGCCAGGGCTGTGTTGTGCTTTGCAATCGTGTCGGATTGCATTATACCCGACGCGCCCGGCAGGGGTGGGGATCGTGATTGCCGCGATGCGACAGAGTGTCGCGATGTCCCCTGGCGGCACCGTAGTATTTTGTAAAGCCTGAGAGACAGGCCTGTACGGGGGAAAGTAATGGCGCAAACCGCACAGTCGGGCACCGCAGGCGGCGCACATGGTGCGCACGGCGAAGGCACCCGGCGTGATTTCCTGCATCTGGCGACGGTCGGCGTTGGCGCGGTAGGCGCTGCGGCGATCGCTTGGCCGTTCATTGACCAGTGGAACCCGGCAGCCGATACGCTGGCCCTGGCCTCCACCGAGGTCGATATCAGCAAGATCGCCGAAGGTCAGGCGATCACGGTCAGCTGGCGCGGCAAGCCGGTCTTCATCCGTCACCGCACCGCGGTGGAGATCGAAGAGGCAACGGCCGTTCCGCTGGGCGATCTGCCGGACCCGCAGGCCGATACCGCCCGTGTCGAGAAGCCGGAATGGCTGGTCGTCGTCGGCGTGTGCACGCATCTGGGCTGCATTCCGCTGGGCCAGAGCTCGACCCAGCCGCGCGGCGAGTTTGGCGGCTGGTTCTGCCCGTGCCACGGATCGCACTACGATACGTCGGGACGCATCCGCAAGGGGCCTGCGCCGGAGAACCTGCCGGTTCCCGCGTATGAGTTCCTGAGCGACACCCGTATCCGCATCGGCTAGGAGTTCCCTCGATGAGCGGTTTCACGACGACGAACCCGGTCATTCGGTGGATCGACCACCGGCTGCCGGTTTTCACCTTCATGCACCATGAGCTGCATGAATACCCGACGCCGAAGAACCTGAATTATTTCTGGAATTTCGGATCGCTGGCCGGCATCACGCTGGTCGTCATGCTGATCACCGGCATCACGCTGGCGATGCACTACACGGCGCACACCGACTACGCTTTCGAAAGCGTGGAGCGGATCATGCGCGACGTGAATTATGGCTGGCTGATCCGTTACATCCACATGAACGGCGCCTCGATGTTCTTCATCGTGGTGTATATCCACATCTTCCGCGGGCTCTATTACGGCTCCTACAAGGCGCCGCGCGAGATCCTCTGGGGTCTGGGCGTGCTGATCCTGCTGGCGATGATGGCAACCGCCTTCATGGGCTATGTGCTGCCGTGGGGCCAGATGAGCTTCTGGGGCGCCACCGTCATCACCAACCTGTTCTCGGCCATTCCGCTGATCGGCGAGAGTGTCGTGACCTGGATGTGGGGCGGTTTCTCGGTCGATAATCCGACGCTGAACCGCTTCTTCGCGCTGCACTACCTGCTGCCCTTCGTGATCGTCGGGCTGGTGGTGCTGCATCTGGTGGCGCTGCACCGCTTCGGTTCGAACAATCCGATCGGCATTGAAGCCAAGGGTCCGCAGGACACGATCCCCTTCCATCCGTACTACACGGTGAAGGATTTCTTCGGCCTGTGCGTGTTCTTCCTGCTCTTTGCCGGCTTCGTGTTCTTCGCCCCGAACTATATGGGCCATCCGGACAACTACATCCCGGCCAACCCGCTGGTCACGCCGGCGCATATCGTGCCGGAATGGTACTTCCTGCCGTTCTACGCGATCCTGCGCGCGGTGCCGGACAAGCTGGGCGGCGTGCTGCTGATGTTTGCGGCCATCGCGGTGCTGTTCGTGCTGCCGTGGCTCGACCGGTCGCCGGTGCGCAGCGCCAAGTTCCGGCCGCTGTACAAGCAGTTCTTCTGGATCCTGCTGCTGGATTGCATCGTGCTGGGCTATATCGGCGCCATGCCGGCTGAGGGCATCTACATCGTCATCGGCCGTATCGCCACCGCCTACTACTTCATCCACTTCCTGATCATCCTGCCGCTGCTCAGCGTGATCGAACGACCCAAACCCCTGCCGGCCAGCATCTCCAAGCCGGTGACGGGTTCCGGTTTCGCGTCCGCGCCTGCAGCCCCGATGGAGAAGCAGTAATGCGTAAGTTCGTATCGCGTAGCCTGACTGCCATCGCGCTGCTGCTGGCACTGCCGGCCGGGGCCAATGCCGCCGCTGGCGTGGCGGTTCCGAGCCAGGAGTGGAGCTTCTCGGGCATCTTCGGGACCTTCGACCGGGCAGCCGCACAGCGCGGCTTCCAGGTCTATAAGGAAGTCTGCTCGACCTGCCATGGCGCTTACCATCTGAGCTACCGGAATCTCGCGGATCTCGGCTTCAACGAGGCCGAGGTGAAGGCAATCGCCGCTGGCTATACCGTGACGGATGGCCCGAACGACGATGGCGAGATGTTCGAGCGTCCGGCCGAGCCGTCGGACAAGTTTGCACGGCCCTTCGCCAACGAGAAGGCGGCGCGTTTCGCCAATGGCGGCGCCTATCCGCCGGATCTGTCGCTGATCGTGAAGGCCCGTCCGGGCGGGGCTGACTATCTCTATGCCCTGCTCACCGGCTATGTGGAGCCGCCGGCCGGTGTCACGATGATGGAGGGGATGAACTACAACGCCTACTTCCCCGGCCATCAGATCGCCATGGCGCAGCCGATCTACCCCGATGGCGTGACCTATGCCGACGGTACCGCGGCGACCATCGAACAGCAGGCCCGTGACATCTCGACCTTCCTGGCCTGGGCGGCCGAGCCGGAGATGGAGCGCCGCAAGCAGATGGGTATCAGCGTCATGCTGTTCCTGATCGTGCTGACCGGCCTTGCCTATGGCTCGATGCGCAAGATCTGGGCGGATGTGAAGAAATAAGCATTCCGCTTCATGACGGAAGGAAAGGGCGCCGGTGACGGCGCCCTTTTCGTTTGGTGTTGCCGTACTTGATCCGCTGGTCAGGAGCGACCAAACTGCGGCGCCTGCGATATCTGAGGAGCAAGGGAATGGCTGAATCGGCACAGCCGATGATTGGCATTATCGGCGGCAGCGGCGTCTATGATCTGGACGGGCTGAGCGACAAGGAATGGCGCAGTGTGGCCTCGCCCTGGGGCCAGCCCTCGGACCAGTTGCTGTTCGCCACTCTGGACGGGGTGCCGGTCGTGTTCCTGCCGCGCCATGGGCGGGGCCACCCGCTTAGCCCCTCCAGCATCAATTACCGCGCCAATATCGACGCGCTGAAGCGTGCCGGCGTCACCGAAATCCTGTCGGTCAGCGCCGTGGGCAGCCTGCGCGAGGATCTGGAACCCGGCACCTTCGTGCTGGTCGATCAGTTCATCGACCGCACCTTCGCGCGTGAGAAGAGCTTCTTCGGCCAGGGCTGCGTCGCCCATGTCTCGGTCGCGCATCCGGTCTGCGGCCGGCTGGGCGGGCATTTGCTGGATGCGGCGACGGAAACCGGCATCCGCCTTGTCGATGGCGGTACCTATCTCGCGATGGAGGGGCTGCAATTCTCCACCAAGGCGGAATCCAAGCTCTATCGCAGCTGGGGCTGCGACGTGATCGGCATGACCAACATGCCCGAGGCCAAGCTCGCCCGCGAGGCGGAGCTGTGCTACGCCAGCGTCGCCATGGTGACGGATTTCGATTGCTGGCACCCCGACCACGACCATGTGACGGTGGAGCAGGTGGTGAAGGTGCTGCTGTCCAACGCCGACAAGGCCCGCGCGCTGGTGAAGGCGACGATCCCCCGGCTGAAGGATCGCGAGGAGGCATGCGAGAAGGGCTGCCACCACGCCCTCGACCATGCCATTATCACCGCGCCGGACAGCCGCGATGCCACCCTGGTGGCGAAGCTGGACGCCGTCGCGGGACGGGCGCTGGGGGGCTAGAGGCTACAGGTCCAGGATCGGCACGAAGCCGCCGAAGATCATGCGCTTGCCGTCGAACGGCATATCAACGGTCATGTCCTTCATCCGCGGGTCGTTCATCATCTTGTGCATGGCCGTATCGCGTACCTCCTTCGAGGGGTATTCGAACCAGCTGAACACGACCACTTCATCATCCTTGGCCTTTACCGCGCCGCGGAAGTCGGTGACGGTGCCCTCCCGAACATCGTCGCCCCAGCACTCGACCATGCGGCTGACGCCGAATTCCTTCAACAGCGCACCGGCCAGGGTGGCATGCTCGATATAGGCCTGCTTGTTGGCGGCTGGCACGGCGCAGACGAAACCTTCCACATATTTCATTCTCGTTCTCCCTGATGGCGATATAAGTTGATATCAACTTATATGCGCACTGTCAAAGCCCCGGATGGACGGGGGTGAAAAATCAGCCGATATGCTGGGTGAAGAAAGCCATCGTGCGCTCGCGGGCGATGCGTGCGCTGGTCGGTTCATAGGAGCCACGGGCATCGCAGTTGAAGCCGTGATCGGCCGGATAGATATGGATCGCGGCTTGCGGCTGCGCCTTGCGGATCTGGTCCACGTCGCTAAGCGGGATGCCCTTGTCGGCCTCGCCGAAATGCATCAGCAGCGGGGCGTTGGCCGCCTCATCCTTGAAAGGCACGATCTGACCGCCGTAATAGACCACGGATGCATGGACCGGCAGGCGCGTTGCGCACAGGAAAGAGATCGAGCCGCCCCAGCAATAACCGACCGTGCCGACCTTGCCGGCGGCGGAGGCTGCCTCCACGGACGCCGACATGTCCAGCATCACCTGTTCCCAGCTGACCTTCGAGCGCAGTTCGCGCCCGCGCGCCACCCCGTCCGGGTCGTAGCCCAGCTCCACCTTGCGCTCGGTGCGGTCGAACAGGGCGGGCGACACGCACAGATAGCCGTCGGCGGCGAAGCCGTCGCAGACACTGCGGATATGCGGGTTCACGCCGAAGATTTCCTGGATGACGACCAGCCCGCCCTTCGGCTTGCCGGCCGGCCCGGCCATGTAGGCGTCGAATTTATGGCCATCGGCGGCGGTCAGTTCGATCTGCTGCTTCATCGTCTCGCTCATCGCGTCAGCTCCTGCGGCGGGAAAGATTTGGCGGCAGGGTAAGGCAAAGCCCCGGATAAAGGAAGAAAGCGAGGGCCGGGGGCGGTAAGGGGACTATTTCCGCTTCAGCAGTTTCCGCAAGCGCAGCAGAAGCTGGGCAAGCAGGCTCTGACGCGGCCGGCCGGGCTGGATGTGCCAGTTCGTCCAGACGCGCCGTATGGCCTCCTGCGCGATGGCGGGGCGGCCGGTTGCGGCGCCACTCTCCAGCCGGTCGGTCAACGCAGCAGCCAGCGCGTCGGCGGTTGGTGCGAACAGCAGGCGGTCACGATCCTCCGGGGCGATCAGTTCCGCGACACCGCCGACATCGGCGGCAAGGAAGGGGATACCGTCGAGCAGGCATTCCAGCACGGTGCAGGGCGAATTCTCGATCAGCGACGGCATGATGGCGAGCCTGCCGGGCACGGCCAGGAAGGCCAGCGCGTCGGCGCTGTCGAGATCGCTGACGAAGCCGGTTTCGACCAGCCAGCCGGCGGCGCGCGCGGCGACATAGTCCCGCCCCTCCGTGCCTTCGATGGGTGTCGATTTGCCGAGGAAGGTGATTTTCAGCCCGTCATGCCGGGCGAGAATTCCGTTTGCCGCCAACCGGTCCAGCGCGTCGCAGAACAGCAGCACGCCCTTGCGCGGTTCCAGCCGTCCGAAGAAGACCAGCTCCGTCACCGGCAGGCCATGCTGCGATTCCGGCGTTTTGGCGTCTCGGCTGCGGGGCAGCAGATTCTGCTGCACATAATGCCGCTGCGGCAGCCGCCAGCCGCGCGCCTCCATCCAGCCCAGCAGATACTGGCTGGGGGCGATCAGCACATCCGCCTGCTCGATGGCATAGCGCTCGATGCGCTCCTGCTCCGGATCGTCCGGCAGGCCGTTGCCCTCCGCCGCCCAGGCGCTCGGGCCGTGCGCGCCCACCACCAGCAGCGTATCGACGAAACCCTGGCCCATCCGCATGGCGCGGATCGCTTCGTGCCCCAGCCCTATCCAGTCGTGAAAATGTACGATATCGGCGCGTTCGCCGGCCAGCCAGCCGGCAATCTGGAAGGACAGCGCCAGCGGGCTGCGGTCCCGGTAGGCATCAGGATTGAGGAAGGCGAGGCGGATGCCGCGCCGGTCGTAGAGATCGGCCCAGCGGTCCTGCCGGTCTTCCTGCTGCATCGTGCCGGCCAGATCGACGAACAACACGGTGACTTGGTGCCTGGCCTCCGCCAGCGCCTCGGCGAGGCCGGTCAGCGCCGTGGCGATCCCGCCATTCCTTACCGGCCCCAATATCTCGGCGGTGACGATGACGATGCGTTGCGGCGGCGCTTTCTGCGCCTCCGCCGGAATATCATCGGCCAGCAGCGGATAGCGCGTCATGCGGCGGCGGTTCCGTCGGGGCGTGCAGGGGCGCGGCGGTCGGCGGCGGCCGCCCGGTCCAGCAGGGCGGCGATGCGGGCTGCCGGCTCGCGCCCGCCAATCATCGCCCGCAGGCATTCCGCGGTTGCCACGGTGAAGGGGGCAAGGCGCAGCGGGGCCGCGTGCGTGCGGCGCAAGGCCGGGTCGATGGCGGCGCGCACGGCGGCCAGTGCCGCGTCGGCCGCCTTTGGCTGCCCGAGAAACCCGGCCAGCGCCGCCGCCTGGGTTTCCGGCTGGTCCAGCCAGGCATCGTAATCGACGACGAGGCGCGGCGCGCCGGCGCTGCCGGCCAGCGCTTCCAGATAGCTGCGCCGCCACAGCGCCTCGGCATCCGCCGGGGCGACCCGCCCCTTGTCGGCGAAGGAGGCTGTCACGATGGCGGGGTCGCGCAGGCTGATGAGATAGCGTGCCTCCAGCCCGCGCTTTGCCAGCAGCCGGCGCCACAGCGGCAGCAGGCGGACGGTGCGCGGGTCCTTGAAGCCCCAGGGCCGGTTGCTGCTCCGGGCGGCGGCCAGTTCGCGGTCGAGGATCGCGCCCAGCGCCTCGGCGATGCGGGTGATCTCCGGCAGGCTCCAGGCTTCGGGCGGGATCGGCAGATGGCTTTGCGGCGTGCCCCAGTGCCGGCCGAGCCGGTGGAGCGCCTCGTCCTGCAATTCGACGATGCCGGCATGTTCCCAGTAATCATAGGCGGGCTTCGCCTCGAAACTGTCGCGGGTCAGCACCTCGGGCCCCAGTTCCAGCCCCAGCAGGGCGGCCAGCCGCGCCAGCAGCGAGGTGCCGCTGTTGTGCATGCCGAGAATGAAGGTGACGGGGGCGGTCATGGCACGGCTCTCGGGAAGGCTCTAGAGAATGTCGGCGAAGCTCTTGCGGGTGCGCGCGAACCAGTAATAGCCGATCCAGGCGACAATGAGGCCGGCGAGAAAATGCCAGCCCAGCAGGGTCCAGTCGGGCAGCGTGCCGAAAATCAGCACGGCACGCATCTGCTCCACCGGGATGGTCAGCGGGTTCAGCAGGATCAGCTTCTGGAAAAGGACCGGCAGCCGTTCTACCGGAAACAGGATCGGGCTGATGAACAGCAGGATCATCGCCAGCGGCCCGGTCGCCTGCGCGATGTCACGGAAATACAGGCCAGTCGAGGCCAGGAACCAGGACACGCCCGCCGCCATCAGCACCAGCGATGCCAGCGTCAGCGGCGCCAGCAGCGCGGTCCAGGGCAGGCTGCCGAACACCGCCAGCGCTGCCAGCAGCAGCACACCGAGCCCGACCACGAGATGGAACAGGGCGGAGGCGACCACGACCCAGGGCAGCACCTCCAGCGGGAACACCACACGCTTCACCAGATTGGAATGCTGGTGCAGCAGCGTCGGTGCGCGCACCAGACATTCGATCAGGAAAGTGTGCAGTATCAGGCCGCTGAACAGCACCACGGCGAAGCCCAGCTTGCCGCCGCCGGCGCCGCTCTCCGCCTCGATGCCCCAGCGCGCCTCGAAGATATAGCCGAACACCAGCGTATAGATGGCCAGCTGCAGCAGCGGGTTGGCGAAGGACCAGAACAGCCCCAGCACCGAGCCGCGATAGCGCGACCGCACCTCCTGCATCGCCATCTGGCCAATCAACTGGCGATGGCGGATCAGGCTGCCAAACACGCCGGCAGGTGCGCGCAGCAGGCGCGAGCGCAGGATCGCCGGCCTTTCGGGGCTGGTCTGGTCTGGTCGGGCGGGCAGGCTCACTGATGCCGATCCTTACCGTTTGCCGGGCGCAAAGCGTGGTTGCTTGCGGCCATGCATAGGCCGAGCGCGGCGCGATGGCAAGGCAGGAGGCGGGCAATTGCCCTTCCCCTGATGCGCGGAGCGGGTTAAACCCGGACGCTGAACCGTCACCGATTGCCAACAGCCGGGACCGCCGCCCGCCATGCCTTCCGCCGCCCCCTCCGCGCTGAAAGCGCCGGTCTATTTCCTGCACATCAACAAGACGGCGGGCACCTCCTTTGCCACGGTGGCGCAGCGCGCCTTCCCGGTGGAGCGGACCTGCCCGGCCGGGCTGGTGCCGGAACTGCTCTCCCTGCCGGCGCCGCGGATCAAGAGCTATGACTATTTCCGGGGCCATTTCGGGCTGGGCCTGCCGTCGCTGCTGCCGCGCGGGCAGGCCGAGGCGCTGACCATCTTCACCCTGCTGCGCGACCCGGTGGACCGCGTCATCTCGCAGATCAACGCGCATTTCCGCAATCCGGGCACGGCGCTGCATAAGGCGGTGGTGGAGCGACGCGGCGACGTCAACGCCTGTCTGGCCGAGCCGGAGATCGCGCATATGCTGGCTGACTACCAGACGCGCTCGCTGGGATTGCCGCTCGACCTGGCGGCGCTGAAGATCCAGGGGCCGCCCTTTCGGGGATTGCAGGAACTGACCGCAGAGGCCGCGCGCGATGTGGACCCGGAGGCGCTGCTGGCGCGGGCGAAGCAGACGCTGGACCGCTGCGCGATGATCGGGCTGGCGGAACGGTTCGACGAATCGGTGCGCTGGCTGGCGCGCTGGCTGGGCGTTCCGCATGACGGCCCGGCGCCGCGCCGCAATGTTTCCGCCTTCAATCCCGACACCGGCAAGCCGAATGCCCTGTCGCGCGCCGACCTGTCGGCGGCGACGATCCACCGGCTGGAGGAGATCAACCGGCTTGACATTGCGTTGTACGAGCATGCCACCCGGCTGTTCGAGGCGAGGCGAGCGGCATGACGGGGGCGGCATGAGCGGCGCGCTTTCCTTCCTCGGGCTGGGCGCGCAGAAGAGCGGTTCGACCTGGCTCTATTTCCAGCTCCGCGAGCATCCCGGCCTCTATCTGCCGCCGGTGAAGGAGCTTCATTTCTGGGACCGCGACCGTGCGCACGGCCTCGACTGGTACCGCGCGCAGTTCGCCCCGGCGCCGCCGGGCACGAAGGCGGGGGAGATCACCCCGGCCTATGCCATCCTCTCGCATGAACTGATCGCCGAGGTGCGCCGCGAATTCCCCGATATCCGGCTGCTCTATCTCCTGCGCAACCCGGTGGAGCGCGCCTGGTCCGGCGCGCTGATGGCGGTGCCGCGCGCCGAAATGACGGTTGGGGAAGCCTCCGACCGCTGGTTTATCGACCATTTCAATTCCGCCGGTTCGCGCTGCCGGGGCGATTACAAGGCCTGCATGGAGGCGTGGCGGCGACAGTTCGAGGCGGAACGGCTGCGCTGGTTCCTCTATGACGAGGTGGTGGCTGATCCGCGGACCGTGCTGGTGGCCTGCGCCGAGCATCTGGGCGTCGATCCCGGCTTCTTCCGCGACCTGCCGGAAGACAGGCTGAACGCCCGCTACAACGAGGGGACGGGCGTGCCGATCCGCCCGTCGCTGCATGCCTATCTGGCGCGGCTGTACCGGCCGCAGATTCTGGCCCTGCAGGACTATCTCAACCGCGACCTGTCGGCCTGGCTGGAAGCCAATGATCGGGCGATGGAGGCGGCACCGCGCCGCTGGCTCGACCGGCTTTTGGGGCGCTAGCTCACCCCGACGATCCAACCCTCGCGGCAGGCCTGCGCTTCGGCATCCTCGGGCAGGGCGAACAGCCGGCCGGTCCGGTCCAGCCAGCGCAGCCCCGCCGCCGAGATCAGCGCGTCGCCATCATGGTCGGAGAAGCTTGCCGGCGCGTCCTGTGCGGGCCCGCTGTCCAGCGCTGCCAGCGCATTGTCCAGCGTGGCACGATCCTTGATCTTCGCGGTATTGCCCAGCGCCTGCCGGCGGAACAGCGTGGGATAGATTTCCGCCAGCACGGCCGGCTTGTCTGCCGGCTCGAACGGCCAGACCGCGACATGGGCAGGGGCCGCCAGCCGGATCGCGCGCAGGGTGCGGATGCCGGCCAGCGCGGCCTTGCCGACCTGTTTCGCGCCGATCAGCTTGAACACGGTTTCGGGATAGGTGGAGGTGGCCGTGCCGCAGGCGGTCTCGGTCCGTCGCTTGTCATTACGCCAGCCGGGTCTCTGCTTGCCGCTGACCCAATAGGAATCGGCGAAATCCGGATGCGTCACCAGCGGGCCAGAATGGAAATCCGGCGCCTCTGCGCTCGCCTGCTCGATCAATTCCCACAGCGCGAAGGCGTCGGCAATGTGTGGCGTGCGGCCCGCCAGATAGCCCTCGCCGGCGATCCAGGGGAAGCCGAAGGCGAAGTCGAAGCCGGCCAGCAGCCGTTCGCCCGCCGCGATGCGCTGGCCGAGCCAGGCGGCGACGGCACCGCGTGTCCAGCGGCCTGCCGGTGGCGCGATCAGGCGCGGGCCCGATCCGTCGGCGCGGCATTCCGCCAGCGCTATGCCGCTGTAGCGGCCTTTCGCGCCGGACCAGTCGATGCCGATATAGGAGTCGAACCGCTCACTCATCGCCGCTCTGGCGCTTGGCGCGCAGCTTCGCCCAATAATCGAGGCGTTTCACCAGCTCGCGCTCGAAGCCGCGTTCCGGCGGGTTATAGAAACGCTGGCGCGGCATGCCGTCGGGGAAGTAGTTCTGGCCGGAAAAGCCTTCCTCGGCATCATGGTCGTACTGGTAGCCCTTGCCATAGCCGATATCCTTCATCATCCGCGTCGGCGCGTTCAGGATATGCATCGGCGGCATCAGCGAGCCGGTCTCCTTGGCCGAGCGCCGGGCGATGCCGAAGGCCTTGTAGCCGGCGTTGGATTTCGGCGCAGTGCCGAGATAGATCACCACCTGCGCCAGCGCCAGCTCGCCCTCCGGGCTGCCGAGGCGCTCATAGGTCTCGGTCCCGGCCATCGCCTGCACAATGGCCTGCGGGTCGGCGAGGCCGATATCCTCGACGGCGAAGCGGATCAGCCGGCGGGCGATATAGAGCGGGTCCTCGCCGCCATCCAGCATGCGCGCGAACCAGTAGAGCGCGGCGTCCACATCGCTGCCGCGCAACGATTTGTGCAGGGCGCTGATGAGGTTGTAATGCCCCTCGCGGTCCTTGTCATAGACCGGCGCGCGGCGCTGCACCGTGGCGGCCAGCTTTGCCGCATCCAGCGGTTCCGGCGCGTGCAGCGCGAACACCTCCTCCGCCAGGTTCAGCAGGAACCGGCCATCGCCATCGGCCATGGCGCGCAGCGCCTCGCGCGCCTCCCCGGTCAGCGGCACGGCGCGGCCTTCCAGCGCCTCGGCGCGGGACAGCAGCAGCTCCAGCGCGGCATCGTCCAGCCGGCGCAGCACCATCACCTGACAGCGTGACAGCAGCGCGGCATTCAGCTCGAAGGAGGGGTTCTCGGTGGTCGCGCCGATCAGCGTCACCGTGCCATCCTCGACATAGGGCAGGAAGCCGTCCTGCTGGGCGCGGTTGAAGCGGTGGATCTCATCGACGAACAGCAGCGTGCCCTGCCCGCCGCCCTGCCGGCGATGCTTCGCCGATTCGAACACCTTGCGCAGATCGGCAACGCCGGAGAACACCGCCGACAGCGGCTCGAAATGCAGGTTGGTGCGGTCGGCCAGCAGCCGCGCGATGGTGGTCTTGCCGCAGCCCGGCGGCCCCCACAGGATCATCGAGGCCAGCCGCCCGGCCGCCAGCATCCGCCCGATGGGGGCGTCGGGGCTGAGCAGATGATCCTGCCCGACCACCTCGCCGATATGGGCGGGGCGCAGCCGGTCGGCCAGCGGACGCGGAGCCTGGGATTCGAAGAGCGACATGGCGGCTACTCTAATGCGGTCCGCACGGCGGGGGAATGGGGGTTCCCTCCTTTGTCATTCCCGGGCTTGTCCCCATGGGCCTCTGGGGAATCCAAGGTTCAGCCTGCTCGGGCGGTCATCCAGCAAGTGGAAGCCTGGACCCCCGCAACAAGTGCGGGGGTGACGGATGGAGTGGATGACGGGTGAGGGGAGACCTCTTGGCAATTACCCCTGCACCGTGGTCTCCAGCACGCGGTCGCCGCGGCGGATGGCGAGCTGCCATTGCTGGGCGCGACCGGACAGCGCCTGCTGCAGCTCGCGCACCAACCCGATCTTGCGGCCGTTCACCTGCAGCACGATGTCGCCGGGGCGCAACGACAGCCGGTCGGCGGGGGAGCCGCGCGCCACGCCGGTGACGATCACGCCCTTGGTGAAGCCGTCCAGCCCCAGCTCCTCGGCATAGGCGGGGTTCAGATTGGCGATTTTGGCGCCGGCGAAGGGGTGGGCGCCCTCCAGCACGGTCTCGTTGCGCGCCGGAATTTCCGGCGGCGGCTGCAAATCGAAGCTGAGTTTCAGTTCGCGGCCCTTGCGCAGCACGGTAAGATTCGCCGTGCCGCCGATCGGCTGGGTGGCGATGCGGTAGCGCAGCGCCTGCGCGTCCTGCAGCTCGATGCCGTTCGCATGGGTGACGACGTCGCCCTGGCGCAGGCCCGCGCGGTCCGCCGGGCCACCCGGATAGACCTCGCCGATCAGCACGCCGATGGGGCGGGGCAGGCCCAGCGCGCTGGCGAGGTCCGCCGTCACGCTCTGGCCGCCGGCGCCGATCCAGGGCCGCGCCGCACTGCCGGTCTCGGCGGCGAGGATGACGGTGCGCACCATGTTCGACGGCACCGCGAAGCCGATGCCGACCGAACCCGCATTGTTGCGCGAATAGATCGCCGTGTTCACGCCGACCAGCCGGCCATCCAGCGTGATCAGCGCGCCGCCGGAATTGCCGGGGTTGATGGCCGCGTCGGTCTGGATGAAGAAGCTGTAATCGGTGATGCCGACCTGGGTGCGCGCGACCGCCGAGACAATGCCGCTGGTCACCGTCTGGCCGACGCCGAACGGATTGCCGATGGCCAGCACCAAATCGCCGACCTCCACCCGGTCGCTGTCGCCGAGTTCCAGATGCGGCAGCGCCTCGCCATTGGCTTCGAGCTTCAGGACGGCAAGGTCGGTGCGTTCCTCGTCATAGACCAGCGTCGCGGGGAATTCGCGGCGGTCGGATAGCACAACGCGAATCTCATCGGCGCCGTCGATCACATGATGGTTGGTGACGATCAGCCCGTCCGGCCGCACGATGACGCCGGAACCCAGCGAGTTCTGCACGCGCTCGCGCGGGGTGCCAAAATTGTCGCCGAAGAAGCGCCGGAAGAACGGGTCGTTGAACAAGGGCGACAGGCGCTGCTGCACCACCTTGCGGGTGAAGATGTTCACCACGGCGGGGGCCGCCCCCTTCACCAGCGGCGCAAAGGAATAACGCAACGCCTCGGCATCGGGCGGGACGGCGCGCTGCTGTGCGGAGGACGCGCCGGGCGCTATCGCGGTGAACAGCAGGGCAAGGACGAGGAACAGCGGTTTGATCGGGTTCATGGCGGTTATGTAGGATAGGCTTGCCGCCATTGCCAGAGCTGTCAGTCAGGGCCATATGGCACTGGCCTGTAAGGCCCCTTCGATGGCAGGGTGCAGCGGGAACAGCCGAGACAGGTTAGCATGACCATCCAGTCCATTCATCCCGGCAGCAATCCAGGCCAGGGCGGTCCGCGCGTCACCGCCGTGCTGGGGCCGACCAATACCGGCAAGACCTACCTCGCCATCGAGCGGATGCTGGGGCATTCCACCGGCATGATCGGCTTTCCCCTGCGCCTGCTGGCGCGGGAGAATTACGACCGCATCGCCCGCATCCGCGGCGCAGGGCAGGTGGCGCTGATCACCGGCGAGGAGAAGATCGTCCCGCCGCATGCGCGCTATTTCGTCTGCACGGTCGAATCCATGCCGCTGGACCGGCGGGTCTCCTTCCTCGCCGTCGATGAAATCCAGCTCTGTGCCGACCGCGAGCGCGGCCATGTCTTCACCGACCGGCTGCTGAACGCGCGCGGGCTGGACGAGACCATGTTCCTGGGCGCGGAGACCATCCGCCCGCTGCTGAAGCGGCTGATCCCCGAGGCGCATTTCGTCACCCGGCCGCGCTTTTCGACGCTCAGCTATACCGGCTACAAGAAGGTGACGCGGCTGCCGCGCCGGTCCGCCGTGGTCGCGTTCTCCGCCGCCGACGTCTATTCGCTGGCCGAACTGGTGCGCCGTCAGCGTGGCGGCACGGCGGTTGTGCTGGGCGCGCTCAGCCCGCGTGCGCGCAACGCGCAGGTGGAGATGTACCAGGCTGGCGAGGTCGATTATCTGGTGGCGACCGACGCCATCGGCATGGGGCTGAACATGGACCTCGACCATGTCGCCCTGGCGCGGCTCGGCAAGTTCGACGGGCGCGGCCCGCGCCGCCTGACGGCACCGGAACTGGCGCAGATCGCCGGCCGTGCCGGGCGGCACATGACCGATGGCAGTTTTGGCGTTACCGCCGAGGTGGCGAGCATCGAGGAGGAGCTGGTCGAGCAGATCGAAACCCATGCCTTCGAACCGCTGAAGGCGCTGACCTGGCGGGCCAGCCGGCTGGATTATCGCAGCGTCGGCAGCCTGCGCCGCAGCCTGGAGGAACGGCCGCCGCAGCCCTTCCTGATGCGCCAGCGCGATGCCGGCGACATGGCCGCGCTGGAAATCCTGTCGCGCAACGAGGATCTGCTGGCCCGCGCGCAGAACCCGGCGACCGTGCGGCTGTTGTGGGATGTCTGCCAGGTTCCGGATTTCCGCAAGCTACTGACCGATCACCACACCGCGCTGCTGGCGCGGATATTCCTGCAGCTCACCGATGGCGTGAACGGAAAATTGTCGCAGGACTGGGTCGGCAAGCAGCTGGAGCAGATCGACAGCATTCTGGGCGATATCGAGACGCTGGTGGAGCGCATCGCCCATATCCGTACCTGGAACTACATCGCCAATCGCGGCGACTGGATCGACGATCCGGCGCACTGGCAGGAACGCGCCCGCAGCATCGAGGAGAAGCTGTCCGATGCGTTGCATGAGCGGCTGACCCAGCGCTTCGTGGATCGCCGCAGCGCCGTGCTGGTGAAGCGGATGAAGGATCAGGACGAACTGCTGGCTGCCGTGCGCGCCGATGGCGAGGTGCTGGTGGAGGGCCATGCCATCGGCCGGCTGGAGGGGCTGAGCTTCATCGTTGACGACAAGGCGGTGGGCGACGAGGCGAAGGCGCTGCGCACCGCCGCGCGCCGTGCGCTGGCCAGCGAGATGCCGGATCGTGTGCGCCGGCTGGAGGAGATGCCCGATACCGGTTTCCGGCTGATGCCGGACGGGCGCATCGGCTGGAAGCAGCAGGAAGGCGACGAGGCGGCGGTCGGCCGCCTCAGGCGCGGCGATTCCATGCTGAAGCCGCGTCTGGAGGCGCTCGGCGACGATCTGCTGACACCGGCACTGCGCGATCGGGTGGAGACGCGTCTGACGACCTGGCTGACCGCGACCATTGGCGAGGCGCTGGGGCCGCTGGCCAAGGCGCTGGGGCCGCTGGCCAAGGCGCTGGCGGCGGATGTTTCCGGTGCCGCGCGCGGCCTGATCTTCCAGCTGGGCGAAGGGTTGGGCAGCTTGCCGGTAGCGCCGCTGGCGCCGACGCTGAAGCTGTTGCAGGAGGCGGACCGCAAGGCGCTGGCGCGGCTCGGTGTGCGCTTTGGAACGGAGGCGGTGTTCTTTCCTGCCCTTTTGAAGCCGAAGGCCGTGGCGCTGCGCGCCGTGCTCTGGTCGGTGCATACGAATGCGCGGCCGATCCCGCATCCGCCGCCCGCCGGCCGTGTCTCGGTGCCGGCGGAGGAGCTGGAGGCGCCGGAGGGCTTCGTGCCGGCCATCGGCTATATGGCGGTGGGGCCGCGCCTGCTGCGCCTCGACATGGCCGAACGCATTGCCGCCACCGCCCGCCGGTTGCTGCGCGAGGGAGAGGGTGGCTTCCCGCCGTCAGCGGAGATCATGTCGCTGGCCGGCTGCACGGCGGAGGAACTGCCGGCGCTGCTGGCGGCGCTGGGGTATCGCACGGTGGAGCAGAAGGTGGAGGATGGCACGGCCATTGTGATCTTCCGCAAGGCGCAGCATCGTCCTAAAAGCGGGGCTAAAAGCGGGCCAAAGCGCAAGCCGCGCGCGAAGGCTGCGGAACCGGCGACGCATCCCGAACGGATGCAGCCTGCGGCCAGGGCGGACCGGCGCAAGCCAGCTAAGGGCGCGAAGCCTGCGCCTAAGCCCGCACCCGCCGCGAAGCGCCCGCAGGCTTTCGACAGCCCCTTCGCCGCGTTGAAGGATCTGATGCGGAAATGAGCGGCGAGACCATCAGGCTCGACAAATGGCTGTGGTTCGCGCGCTTCTGCAAGAGCCGCACGCTGGCTGCCAAGCTGTGCGAGACCGGCAAGGTGAAGCTGGGCGGCAAGCCGGTCGGCAAGGCAAACCAGCCCTTGCGGGTGGGCGATGTGCTGACCTTCCCGCTGGGTCCGCATGTGCGGGTGATCGAGGTGGCGGCGCTGGGCACCAGGCGTGGCCCGGCCACCGAGGCGCGCACGCTCTATGCCGATCTCGCCCCGCCGGAAGCGAAGCCGCCAACCCCGCCGGAAGAGCAGTCTCCCGCCACGCGTGAGCGCGGGACCGGCCGCCCGACCAAGGCTGACCGCCGCGCCACCGACCGGCTCATCGATCCGTTCGAGTAGTCAGCCCACGCCGGCCTGCAGCAAATCGTGGATATGCACGAAGCCCTGCGGCTTGCCATCTTCGCCGACAACGAACAGGCCGGTGATGCGGCGTTCGTTCATGATCGCCAGCGCCTCGGCGGCCAGCGCGTCCGGGCGGATCGTCTTGGGATCGCGGGTCATGACCGCGCCGGCCGTCTCGGCCAGCAGGTTGGGCGCCATGTGGCGGCGCAAATCGCCGTCGGTGATGATACCGGCCAGCCGGCCCGCCGCATCGACGATGCCGGCGCAGCCGGTGCCATGCTCGCTGATGCCCAGCAGCACGTCCGACATCGGCGCGTCGGGGCCGCTCAGCGGCAGCCGGTCGAGCCCGCGCATCATCGCCTTCACCTTCAGCAGCTGCTTGCCCAGCTTGCCGCCCGGATGGAACACCTGGAAATCGGCAGCGGTGAAGCTCTTGCGCTGCAGCAGCGTGACCGCCAGCGCATCGCCCAGCGCCAGCATCAGCGTGGTCGAGGTGGTGGGGGCCAGGCCCATCGGGCAGGCCTCCGGGCAGGCCGGCAGCACCAGTGCGGCGTCAGACGCCTCGGCCAGCGAGCTGCCGGCGCGCTCGGTCACGCCGATCAGCGGAATCCGGAAGCGCGCGGCATAGTGCAGAATATCGGCCAGTTCGGTGGTGTCGCCGGATTTGGAGAAGGCGATCACCGCATCCTCCGTGCCGATCATGCCGAGGTCGCCGTGGCTCGCCTCGCCGGGATGGATGTAGTAGGCGGTGGTGCCGGTCGAGGCCAGGGTCGCCGCCAGCTTGCGCGCGATATGGCCGGATTTGCCCATGCCGGTGACGATCACTCGGCCCTTGACGCCGGCCAGCAGGTCGGCAGCCTTGCAGAAGGCGCTGCCGAACGGCCCGTCGAGCTGCCGCGCCAACGTCTCCAGCGCCTGCGATTCGATCTCCAGCACGCGCCTGGCGTGGGCGATGTCCTCGGCATGGATATCCGTGGGCGCGGCGGTGGTATCGGCGGTCTTCATGGGCGTGTCCCGATTGCGGTCTGGGATGAGGATGTTGCGCGACTATATGCGCCTGCCGGCCCACGCGATCAATGGACTCACGCCTCCAGCCGTTTCAGGAACCAGCGCACGAGGCGCTTCCACAGCTCGTCCTTCAGCGCCGAATCCTCGACGCCGGTATCGAGGTTGGGGTTGTCGTTGATCTCGATGACGAAGACGCCGCGCTCGTTCTGCTTCAGATCGACGCCATAGAGCCCGCTGCCGATGAGGCGCGCGGCCTTCACCGCGACATCCACCACTTCCGGTGGCGCCTGCTCGATGGCAAAGCTCTTGAAGCCGCCATGGGTCGCCGGCCCGTCGGCATTGTGCTTCACGATCTGCCAGTGCTTCTTGGCCATCAGATACTGGCACACGAACAGCGGCTCGCCATCCAGCACGCCGACCCGCCAGTCATAGTCGGTCGGCATGAATTCCTGCGCCAGGATCAGGTCGGATTCCTCCAGCAACTCGCGGCTGATCTTCTTCAGCTCGGCCCGGTCGCCGGCCTTGTGGACGCCGCGGCTGAACGACCCGTCGGGGATCTTCAGCACCATCGGATAGGCCAGCTCGCCCTCCAGCTCCTCCAGGCCCTTCATGGCGTTGACCACCACGGTCTTTGGCGTCGGCACCTTGTTGGCCTTCAGCAGCTCCGCCAGATAGACCTTGTTGGTGCAGCGCAGGATCGAGGTCGGATCGTCGATCGCCGGCATGCCTTCCAGCTCCGCCTTCTTGGCGAAGCGGTAGGTGTGGTTCTCGATGGTTGTGGTCTCGCGGATGAACAGCGCATCATATTCGGCGAGGCGCAGATAGTCCTTCTTCTCGATCAGCTCGACATCCACGCCCATGCCCTCGGCGACGCGGATCAGCTTCTTCAGCGAGGAGGGATCGGAGGGCGGCAGCTCCTCCTTCGGGTTGTACAGCACCGCCATGGTGTATTTCGCCGGCGCGCGGGTCTTCGGCTGGCGCCAGCCGGCGCGGGTGTACTGGTCCAGCGCCCAGTTGAACAGGGTGTGCTGGTCTTCGTCGAGATCGTCGATGCCGAGCGCGCTGATGCCGGTGATCTTCAGCCATTCGCCATGCCGGACCGTGACTTCCAGCAGCGGGCAGCGGAAGCGGTCGAACACATGCCGGGCGAAGGCCTGGAAACGGCTGTCATAGGGATAGCCGAAGGCGATGCGCAGCCGGAAGGATTCGCCGGGCGGGTTGACCAGCCGCTTCACCCGCCGGTTCAGCTCTTCCTCCAGATCGGCGATCTCGCCGGAATACAGACTGCGCTGGCGCAGCTGCAGGATGGTATCAACCGTCGGCAGCACCCGGTGGCTGCGCGCCTCGGCCAGCAGCGAGCAGTAATAGCCCTGGGAGAGATAGGCATAGCTGCGCGACAGGTTGATGATCTTGGGGTGCTGCAGCTTCAGGCTCTGCGGCAGGGCGATATAGTCGCGCGTGCGCAGGATCGCGCGATCCTCCTCCATGCCGGTGAAATCGGCCCGGCGGTCAACGACAATGACCCAGTCGCTCATGAACCCTTTTGCTCCCGTCGCTTCAGCACGATGGCGGCACGCAGATCGTTGCGGCCATACCGCGCCATTGTCTCGAATTCGCGTTTCGGTATCGGCATGTTGGCCTTATCGGAGATCAAATCCAGATGGTCGGGATCGACCAGCGGATCGTGGGCATAGATGAAACGCTCGTCCTGCGCATGCACCACGATCCAGTGCGGCACATTCTCGCGATACATGCGGTAGAGGCTAATCAGAACGATGGGAATGGCGCCCTGTTCCAGCGCCACCGTCATCTCCTCCAGCGTCAGCGCGCGCTGATGCACCGCGATGTCGGTTTCCGCCATCTGTTCGGCGAATTCGTCGGAGACCAGCTGGATGACGCGCTTCTTTTCCGCGCTGCGCACGGTGTCCAGGAAGAACGGCGCCTCGCTGTTGACATAGAGATCGACCGCGAAGCCGCGCCGGTGCGCCGCCAGCGCGATGCCATAGGGGCCGCAGCCGCCATGGCCCGACGACATGAAGATCGAGGTCGCCTCGCGCCAGAGCTGCAGTTCCAGGCGCTGTCCCAGCTCGGTCGCCGGCTCCAGCGCCTTCATCGCCATCATCAGGGCGGCGGGGCCGCAGGTGAAATCCGTGGTCTGGCTGTAATAGGGCACGCGGGTTTCCGGCGGCACCACATAGGGGCGCAGCCGCTTCTGGTAGCGCAGCGCCTCGCTGTGATCCTCGTAATAATCGAGATAGCGCCCGAACTGGCGATAGCCCGCCGCCTCGTACAGTCGGGTGGCGGCCCGATTGTCGGGCCGGACCTCAAGGCGCATCAGCCAGGCATCTTCCTCGATGGCGGCCTGCTCGGCGGCCAGCAGCAGCGCCTGGCCGACGCCCTGGCCGCGCGCCACCGCCGCGACCGCCAGCGAATAGATCCGCGCCAGCGAGGTGCCGCGCCGGAACAGCGCCAGCACATAGCCGAGCAGACGGCCGTTACTATCCTCCGCAATCAGGCAGGCGGCATGGGCGCGGGTCAGCAGGTACTGGAAGTTGCGGCGGGTCAGCCGGTCGGTCTCGAAACTGCGTGCTTCCAGATCCAGCAACGCATCGATATCGGCCACCGTCGCCGGACGGATCGCGGGCGAAGCGGGTAAGGGGGGCAGGGCACTTGCAGCGGACACGATGGGTCGGCAACGCCAATAAATGACAGGAATATAAATATATTTAATGGGATTGCGGGGCGCCGTCCAGTTCAGCCGGGTCTGTCCTGCCCTGCGCGATCCGCCGGTCGTCGGGCGGGCTGAAGGAGTCCACCAGAAAATCGCGGAACGCCGCCATCGGCGGGCGCGGCGCGTCGGGTGAGGGAATCATGCCCGAGCGGAATCCCCAGTCGAGGAAGGGGGCGAGCAAGGCAGGGTCGCCGCTCAGCACATGCACCGGCACGGCGCGGGACTCCGTATCGCCCGCGATAATTCCCGGCGGTTGGTGGTCGCCCATCAGGATCAGTAGGGTGCGGTCATCGACATGGCGCGCGGCGAAGGATTGCAGCACCGCCAGTGCCCGGTCCAGCGACTCGGCATAGGCCTGGCGCAGGCGGCCGGTATCCTGCCAGAGCGCTTCCGCGTCGGCGCCTTCCTGCGGCAGGGAATGGAACAGCGCGCCGTCGCCCAGCCGGTCCCAATCCGCCACCAGCGGCGCCAGCGGCGTGAAGGGGGCGTGACTGTCGATCAGCGAGAATTTGGCAAAGACCGGCGGGCGTTCGCCCACCGGCCGGCGGCGCTCCGCCTGCTCGAACCGGTGCAGCGTGAACTGGTCCGGCATGGTCTTCCAGCCATAGGCCGGGCCGGCATAGCCCATCGCGCTGGCGGTCAGAATCGTCTCGAAACCGAAGAAATCGCCGGCCGGCCAGGGCCGGGTGATGGCGGGTTCATAGGCAACGGTACGATAGCCGGCCTTCGCGAAATAGCGCTCCAGCGTGCGGCGGCTGCCGGTGGTCAGCAGATCGTAGCGCTGCTGGCTGTCAATGGTGAGGCCGGACAGCACCGAGGCATGCGCCAGCCAGGACTGGCCGCCCGCCATCGGCGCCACCAGCCAGCCCGACGCCGCATGCAGGCTGGCGGCCTCCGCCGTTGCGGCGAAATCGGCCAGCCGGCTACCGATGCGCGGGGCATAGAGCGGGTTGGCGAGCGCGCTCTCGCCATAGGATTCGACAAAACCCAGCAGCACGTCCGCGCCCTTCAGCCCGGCCAGCAGCCGGCCCGGCGGAATATTGCGCAAGCCGTCCTCGGCCTCGGCAGTGCGGAAGAGCGGCTCGCTCGTGCGCAGCGCGCGGTACTGCGTCCATTGGCTGGCCAGCGTCACGCCGGCGCTGGTCGAGGCCGGCCAGTAGGTGCCGAAATAGTCGGGGCGCTCGCTTTGCAGCGTCTGTACGGTGAGGCCGGTCAACGCCAGCAGAAGCGCCGCAGCCTTTACGCCGGGGTAGCGGCCAAGCCGCTGGACCGACCGCGCTGCCGGCAGGGCGAGCCCGTAGGCGGCCACCGGCAGCAGGAAAAGACCGGCAAGGATCGCCAGCCCGCCCCACAGGCCGAAGCTGCCGATGGCGAGGTCATGCAGCGCGCGGATCAGCGGCAGGTCGAGGGCCAGATTCAGGGGCCGGTTCAGTGCCAGCCGGACCATCAGGTCGCCCAGTGCCAGCACGGTAACCAGCGCCGCCAGCGCTGCTGCCAGATGCCGCGCCCGCTTTCCGCGCAGCGCCGGCACCAGCGCAAGGGCCGCCAGAACCGCTAGCGCTTCGACCGAGAAAGCGACCAGGTGCGTCGGCCAGTAGGTCGGCATGCGGAACGGCAGCGCCACCAGCCAGGACAGGCCGAGGGCGAGCAGCAGGTAGGAAAGAACGGGCATCAGGGGCATGGCGGACCGGCTTTGGCGGAAGTCTCAGCCGGGGCGCTTGCGCTCCCACGCCCAGGCATGCTCGACGATGGTATCTAGGTCGCTCATCGTTGGTTCCCAGCCGAGCACGCGCTTTGCCTTGGCGATATCGGCGACCAGCCGGGCCGGGTCGCCCGGCCGGCGCGGCCCGTGACGGACCGGCAGTGCCTTGCCGGTGACCCGCTCCACGGTTTGCAGCACCTGCAGTACGGAACGGCCCTCGCCGCCGCCCAGATTGAAGGCGCCCGACTCGCCACCGTCGCGCAGATGCTCCAGCGCCAGCATGTGCGCCCGGCACAGATCCAGGACATGCACATAGTCGCGGATGCAGGTGCCGTCCAGCGTGTCGTAATCGCTGCCGTTCACCACCATCTCCGCGCGCTTGCCGAGTGCCGTGTGCAGCGCCAGCGGGATCAGATGGGTTTCCGGCTCGTGCCGTTCGCCCAGCCTTGCCTCGGGGTCGGCCCCGGCGGCGTTGAAATAGCGCAGCGCCGCCCAGTGCAGCCCGTGGCTGTCGGCGCGCGCGGCCAGCGCCTGCTCGACCAGCAGCTTCGAGTTGCCATAGGGGTTGATCGGCTTTGTGGGGTGATCCTCCGGGATCGGTATGGTTTCCGGCTCGCCATAGATCGCGGCGGTGGAGGAGAACACCAGCGGCGGCGGCGCATCCCGCGCGGTCAGCACATCGAGGAACACCAGCGTGCGTCGATGATTATTCTCCAGATAGCGCTCCGGCTCGCGCACCGACTGGCCGGCCTCGATGAGGGCCGCGAAGTGGAGAACGGCATCGGGCCGCCCCTCGTCCAGCAACCAGCCGACCAGCGCCGCGTCGCCGATATCGCCGGTAACCAGCCGCGCGCCACTGACCGCGACCGCCTCTTCATGGCCGGTCGAGAGGTTGTCGAGCACCGTCACGTCGTGCCCGGCCTCGGCCAGCATCAGCGCCATCTGGCTGCCGATATAGCCGGCGCCGCCGGCGATCAGGATATGCTGCTTCGTCTTCGCCACGCTGGCTCCCGCCTTGTTCTCTTCGGCATTTCCCTTTAGCACAGGGCGCAACCCGGTACCCTTGCCGACTTGACGGGAAGAAGCCGCCGGAACAGTGTGCCAGTCAAGTTTCGATCAACAAAAGCAACATAATCACAAGATGCCTGAAGCCAGCGTCGCCATCATCACGCGGACCAAGGACCGCCCGCTGTTGCTGCGCCGGGCGGTGGAGAGCGTGCTGGGCCAGACCCATGCTGACTGGGTGCATGTGATCGTCAATGATGGCGGCGATCCGGCGGCGGTGGAACAGGTGGTGGCGCCGCAGGCGACGCGCTATGCCGGGCGGCTGGTGCGGGTGGACAATCCGCACTCGCTGGGCATGGAGGCGGCGTCCAACAGGGGTATCGCCGCCAGCGACAGTCGCTATCTCGTGATCCATGACGATGATGACAGCTGGGATCCCGCCTTCCTGGAGAAGATGACAGCGCTGCTGGAGGCAAGCAAGCCGCCGGTCGCCGGTGCGATCTGCCACAGTGTGCTGGTGCGCGAAGCCATCGAGGGCGAGACGGTCACGGAAACGGCGCGGGAGGATTTCAACACCGACCTGCAGGCCGTCTCGCTGGCGCAGATGGCGGTGCGCAACCTGTTTCCGCCGATCTCGTTCCTGTTCCAGCGGGCGGCGCTGGACGCCGCCGGTGCTTTCCGCGAGGAGCTGCCGGTGCTGGGCGACTGGGACTTCAATCTGCGCTTCCTGCGCCGTCACGAGATTGCCGTGCTGCCGGAGAAGCTCGCCTTCTGGCACCACCGCATCGCTGCCGGGGGCGCTGACTATGCCAACAGCAGTATGGAGGACGGGGCCGCCCGGCCTCCATATCGGCACGCAGCAATTCGTTGCGGATCAAGGTGTCGTGGCGGGCATGCCGGGCGGCCCCGTCCTCCATACTGCTGTTGGCATAGTCAGCGCCCCCGGCAGCGATGCG